>SMUY01400761.1_pt1 | contig 10550 bp, 10 predicted proteins | sample 2456441 | NCBI WGS metagenome assembly SMUY01 (sample SAMN11095931, study PRJNA526329) | marine sediment metagenome | biome: Marine sediment; feature: Surficial sediment; material: Deep marine sediment; isolation source: Hadal surficial sediment | place: Pacific Ocean | collected 2014-11 | depth...
GGTTCACATCGGGAAGCGTCGGGACGTAACTGCGTCAGAGCGGATGTAGATTACGAACAGTTAGCGGAAGGGCGGCTCATGGCGCTCACGGCACCCGCTGGAACTTGCGCCCTCACCGACAGCCGCTTGCTGCATTCGGGTGGTGCGCGTACGGCATCGGGGACCCGGCTGGCATCGCGAATGTTGTATGCGCGGGGCATGATGCGCCAGCAGGAGAATCAACTCGCATGCGTGTCTGACGAAATTCTCGACAACCTGTCCTCGAAGCTGAAAGGCCTCATTGGCTTCAAGCCTTACTACGGGCTCGGCATGGTAGATGGCAATGCAATCGATCCCGATAAGCCGAAGGTTCACGTTGGTGAGTTGTCGATGTCTCGGCCTGAAGAATTCGACCAGGACTTCGATTGGAAATACACTCAAAACGCCAAACAGCTTGCAGAGCTCGACTGGGAAAGTTGCGCCGAATATCTCGGAAGTTCGTGACGAGTCTGAAAGAGAATACAGAACTTTCCGAAGAACGCGTTGTTCGTATCGAACAGCCTGCCGATCACTTTGTTCTGATCAGAGCTGCAGATGGCAGTTACCTTGGTGCTGCGGGTGGGGAGGGCTTGGCTACATTCGACTACGTCGACGACCAGGCCATCTGGGAACGCACGGCCGATGGTTTTGGCCACGTCGTCACGGGCCTCAGGTTGAAGTCTGATGAAGTGCAAGCAAACCAGTGTATGTTACGGTCAGGCGGCCTGATTATCGGTAGCGATGGCCAGGAATCGCAGTTTCGTTATTGGTTCGCAAACTACAACTTCGCAAACTAAAAGAGGGAGAAGTAAGAATGTCAGATATAGATCGTGATCTATTCAACCTGGCTATGTCAGATGAAGCCCAGCCTCTATTGGCCGCTGTGCAGAAGCACATCGTGGACAACGTTGAACCAATCACCGAGGAGTTTTTCGCTCTCAACGATGAGAAGGAAGATCGATGGACGTGGCACCCACGTCAGCTTGAATTGCTCGATGGCGCGAAGGCCAAAGCTAAAGAATCCGGCTTGTGGAATTTCTTTCTCCCGGACTCTGAGATTGGAGATGGGCTGACTAATCTGGACTATGCATACATTGCGGTTGAGTTGGGTAAATTCGCACTCGCATCGGAAACCCTGAATTGCAGCGCCCCCGATACCGGCAATATGGAAGTGTTGGAACGTGTTGGTACCGAAGCACAGAAAGAACAATGGTTGAAGCCTTTGCTGGATGGGGAGATTCGCTCGGCTTACGCTATGACAGAACCGAACTTGGCATCGTCCGATGCTAAAAACATCAGCACCAGTGCCGTGCTCGATGGCGATGAGTGGGTGATCAATGGTGAGAAGTTCTACATATCTGGCGCCGGTGATCCTCGCTGCAAGATCATGATTACGATGGTAAAGACAAGTCCGGATGCGGCCCCGAGCAAACAGCAATCGCAGATTCTCGTGCCAACGGACACTCCCGGGGTCGAAATGCTCGAAGGTATGCAGGTTTTTGGACAAGACCATGCCCCTCGTGGACACATGCACATCAAGTTCAACGATGTACGGGTGCCAAAAGAGAACATACTGCTGGGCGAAGGTCGTGGTTTTGAGATTTCTCAGGTCCGTCTCGGCCCGGGACGAATTCATCACTGTATGAGATCCATCGGCAAGGCGGAAAAAGCCCTGGAGCTCATGGTAAAACGAGCCAGTACCCGCATCGCTTTTGGCAAGCCGATCATCAAGCTCGGCAAGAATCTCGAGATCGTTGCGCGAGCCAGAATAGAAATTAATGCAATGAGGTTGTCCGTATTGCAGGCTGCCAAGGCAATGGACGTACTTGGTAACAAAGAAGCCAGGGTCTACGTAAGTGCGGTGAAGGCAATGGTTCCAGAAAAAGTGTGTTTGATCATCGATCAGGCAATCCAGATGCATGGCGCAGCCGGCATCTCACAGTGGACACCACTCGCCGCCATGTATACGGATCTACGTCACCTGCGTTTCGCCGATGGGCCGGATGAGGTTCACCACATGGTGGTCGGCCGTGCGGAAGTGCAGAAGTACGGGCTCTGGTAGAGGGTTACCTTGGGCGGAGCCCCCTGGGTGCGTCTAGAATTGCGGTCCACCAATTTCGAGTTCACGATAGGAACGGCCGATCGCCTCATCATCGCAATCGCGCAGAACCGCCTTCACGTGGATAGGTAGCGCTTACCTGATCGCGCTTACCGTGGCGATCGCCACAGTAAGCTTCGGCGATTCGGCGCAGCCCCTGTATCTCGCTGGATTAGCGAATCTGATCGCAACGGTTGTCGTGTTTGCGTTCAGCTTCGCTTTTCGCAATTCGAGTTTCTACGATGCGTACTGGAGCGTCGCGCCGCCGCTCCTCCTCGGCTACTGGTGGTTGTCCGGCGACGGAGAGTTTGCGCGCGTGTTCGTGGTCGCCATGATCGTGCTGACGTGGTCCGTACGCCTCACCGGCAACTGGGGCAGGGGTTGGCGTGGGCTCGACCACGAAGACTGGCGCTACCTGAAGATTCGGGACGCAACCGGTCGGCTCTACTGGCCAGTGAGCTTGCTCGGCATTCACCTGGTACCGACCATCGTCGTATTCATCGGGTGCCTGCCCCTGTTTATAATTACCCACTACAGCGTACGTACGCTGAACATCTGGGATGGCATTGCCTTCATCGTCGGAGTTTCCGCAGTTTACCTGGAAGCTCGCGCAGACAGGGAACTCTCGCTGTTTCGCGAATCTCGCACAAACGAGGACGAGGTTTTAGAAAAAGGCGTATGGGCGTGGTGTCGGCATCCCAACTATCTCGGTGAGATTGGTTTCTGGGTTGCGCTTGGCCTGTTCGGATACGCCGCAAACCCGACCCTGCCATGGAACTGGGCAGGCATCATTGCCATGGTGGTGCTGTTTCTCTGCGTGAGCATTCCGCTGATAGACCGGCGGCTGCTTGCGCGCAAACCGGCATACGCTGATTACCGGCGGCGAGTTTGGAGCCTTGTTCCGGGTGCCGGGAGGCTATTCGTGAGCAAATAACTCTGTTCTGTGATTAGTAGAACTGGTCTCTAAGATCCAAAGCGGACGGTTAAATCAACTATTTTTTGTTCGTGAAATATACTTGAATCTGTAGTGGCTACAGGTATTAACATCTCCAATGATAAGGTTCTCAGATGAGATTGAGATCCTAACTTCTAGCAAAGGAGAAGCAAATGACAGACGAAAACATACTGGATCAATCAAGTGATCGTTCCCATCCTGTTGGAAGAATTCTACGCTTTGTTCTTGGTGCGTTCCTTCTTGTTTTAGTGTACCAAAGTATGATCAATGCATCTTTGGACGTAATAACCTGGTCCACGGCTGTGGTTGTGGGACTAGTTGCCCTATACATGCTAGTTCATCTTTTAGTCACGAAGTTCCTTCCCACCGTCAACAAGTACCTCGGAACAATCCTCGCACTTAGCCCTGCGGTTGCTGTTTTCATGCTGGCAGGTATACCCGGTCAGATTGGCGTAACCGGCTACATCGGTGGTTCACTAATCCTGGACGCTGTAACAGCAGATCTGGGCTGTGAGGTGATGGCTCTTCCGGGGTTATTATTTCGAAAGCGAACCCATTTGTGTTGCATTGTTTTTAGCCCGGTTGATTGGTTCGAGAACAAGTTTTTGAGTTTTTGATCCAGCAATCGTTTTCAACTCCGGGCTGGCGGTGTTGGGCCGACGAAGTGGAACATATCTGACATACAGCTCCGCCAAACCAATCGTCGTGCAGAAGCCGAGCGCAAGTGCAACGTTGAACATCTGCGGCATTTCCGACATAGGGGCATTGATCATCAGCAGACCCAAGTAGACTCGCTGCAGAGAGATCGCGAGCGCTACAGCAAGCGCCCGGATCATCCAGGCACGATGCTGCACAATCCGGCGTGCGCGCGCGTTCAGGTAACCCTGGGTCAATGCAAACAAAAAGAAAATGCCGAACGGCAACACCACTACCGTTTCCAGGAAACCCCCAAATGGCATAACGACCGCAATGATCAACCCGAGCATACCGCTGGTGACGCCAACCACGACACAGGTGCGACCGAGAACCCTGTGCACGAGGGGGTGATTTGCGCGAATCCGGCCGACGAACTGCAATGGAATGATCGAGAAGAAAATGAACGCCGGAGCGAGGTGAAGAAATTCCATTGATGAGTGCTGTTTGTACTTGGCAAACTGCGCAGCGAATCCGTCTTCAGGATCGAAGACAACACCGCTGAGCTGCACTGCATAGTGTTGTACAACGGCAAATAATCCAACCAGCAACAAGAGACCGACCAGGAAAGAGGCCGCAATTCGGATCGAGCCCATTAGTCATCTCCTTTAATAACGAAGCGTATCACTATTCCAGGGTGCTCTACCGTAAAATCCAAGACTTGCTGCTAAACTCCGCCTTCTAAACTCGTGACGTCGGAAATCTCATGCTCAAGAAGATCCTGCTTACAATCGCAATTCTCATCGGGGTTCTCATCACTGCGGGGTATGTGTTCCGCAATGAATTGACGATTGCAATCGCGGCTCTCGTAATAGCCCCCGATCACGATTTTGATGCCGCGATCGCTCCCGCAGCACCGGACTATTCAGATCCAGTCAATTGGGCAGCACTGCCCGACAAAGCGGATCCTTCAGATGATCGGCCCACCGGTGCAAAAGATGCCGAATTTGCCGGCACCGTTGGCGTTTTTTTCATCCATCCGACCAGCTACCTCAGCAAGGAGAACTGGAACCAGCCACTGGATGATGATGACGCCAACTGGATCGTCGATCAGCGGATACTTCGTCACCAAGCGTCGGTGTTTAATGGTTGCTGCGACGTTTATGCCCCCCGCTATCGACAGGCGACGATTTTCTCTTTCATGGATTCATCAGCCAATGGATCCGCGGCGCTGGACTTGGCGTACCAAGACGTTGAACGGGCATTCGACCATTTCCTGAGCGAATTGGGCGACGATGCGCCCTTCATTCTTGCCGGTCATTCGCAAGGCACCTCTCATGGCGGCAGATTGCTGCGCGACAAAATCTCCAACACCCCCCTCCAGGACCGGCTGGTGGCTGCCTATCTCATCGGATTCTCCATTGAGAAAGATCAGACTGGTGGTGTAGCGCCTTGTACGTACAGCGGTCAGACGGGGTGTGTCATTGGCTGGAACGCGACCGAAGGTAACGGAAATGGGCTCTTCCCTGATGCCGGCGATCTCGTCTGCACTAATCCGCTCACCTGGGAGAACGATGGTGGCTACGCCAGTCACGAGCTGAATCAGGGTGGGATCGGATACCCTACCTACGGCCGCCCCGAGGGCGATGAGGATGTGACTTTGATGACCGTCGAGCCGGGTGCAGCGGATGCGGAATGCCGGGGAGGCTTGCTCTCGATACCGGAACTTCGATCCGACGCGTTTCCGTCCCGAATGCAGGGCAACAGCATGCACGTGTATGACTACAGTTTGTTCTATCTCAACTTGCGAACAAATGCGACCGAGCGAGTAGCCGCGTTTCTCGCCGAGCATCACCCTGATTGATGGCGCCATCTGCACTTCCAAGCGACGGGTCCGATCGGTGCCGTTCGTTGATGTTCTACCTAAACGTCAACGAAAAAGCACGGCACCTGCCTGACATCCATATCCCGTGCGGGTGACTGTGGCTTGAGTTTGCGCCGTGGAGGTAAATCAGAGCGTTAGTTGTTCTATTGCTGCGTAGACTGATTAGTCCCGGTCGGCCCAGCCGAGAAAGCCACTTAGCTCGTCGTTTCCGTGGTCCGATCTATCCAACGACGCTGACTTCGAGACCTGTTCGACTCAGAGTCACTGTATCCATCATTCTTCATCCATCCCAGACTTCTTGCGGGAGGGGTAGATCTGCCAGATGAGCTGCGGTTAACGGCCGCTGCGGGGTCACTCCGAGTATCTGCAGCACCATCATTAGTTGCCGAACATGTTGCGTCACATGCCAGGTGCACCGTTCGATCACCGCATGGAGAGACTGCTCTCCATAAAAAGTGCGCACTGTCTTGCTACAGTGCGGATCTTTCTGCTGCAACCACCATTTCTCGAGTTGCTTGGTAACATCAGTGGCGAGTGTTGCCAACTCGTTGGGGTTGAGATTCACCTTGGGTGATGCCTTTGCGATTGCGCCTGTGAATGCCTCACCCTTAGTGACTGCGAGGCAACCGCTATAGATCGCAACGATGTGGTTACCAAGATCGAGATAACTTCGGTCACGGCCAGGAAGTTTGTCGTGTAGTGCTTCGGGCGGGATCTGCTGCAACGATCCCACCGCGATATCGAGCACTAACTTCATGCGTGCGATGAGCTCGTCTGGGTCGAGCACGGGCTCGATGTGCTCGTCGAGGCCCACGAAACGCGCTACCTCATTCAAATCCTGGGCGTAAATGAAAGTGTCAGCGCGAGATACGACCGGTACCCCTCGTGCACCAAGCGCGGTGAGCTGAGCGAGACCAGCAGCGTCCGCGGCTACGTTGATTGACTCGAATTCGACCTCACGGGTCGACAGGAACTCCTTGGTTCTCAGACAGCTTGTTCAGCCAGGCTGCCAGAACACCTTCACGGTTTCGGCCATGTTTTTATATCGGCAGTTAGTTGAGGGGCATTGTGCGATTACCCTGGTCATACAATCAAGACGCGACGCTTGGCGGAGTGACCCAGCCGCCTTGTCGATTCGTTGGATGAAGCTCATCACTCCACCTTCAGGGTGATTTTTTGCTCGTGTTATTGGAGTACTGGAAGGAGGCACGCATGGAGTCGGGATTGATGGGGTCGGCCTAACCCGAATACCTAGATTTTGCTCTTAAAACGACCGCTTTGCGGTAATGGTCACCTCGAACGAATCCACGCCCGGACCATCGACGAGCGGCTTGGCTATGTCAAAATGAATCACCCGGTCACGGCGGGTGCGAACCGATTCCAGTCGCAGCCCGACGCCGACATCGAAGAGCGTATCGAAGTGGTCGCCAGAAAGTTCCGGCACCCATGCGGGCGCCGCGTCCCGGAAGCGGGCTTTGCCGGCATCGAAGAAAACCGCCCAACCGACCCGGAATAGGCCAAAGGGTTTCAGGTTTGTGAAATAACGTTCTTCCAACGTGAGCAGATACCTTCGGTCGCCAATCTGGTAGCGGCTCGGGTACCCACGCATGCCGGTATCACCGCCGAGCCTGAGTTGTCTGTGCACGGGCAGATTGCGCGTTTGCGTGTAGTTTGCCCGTATGAAAAAAACCCACCGATCGTGGTGCTGCCAACGATAGGTAGTGTCCACAGTCAGTATTGCTTCCTCGGTAAATTTTTTATCGAGCTCATAGCGGCCACTGAACTCCAACCCCACGTTCAGGAGCTGGTTGTCGGTCAGATACCAGGCTCCGCTCAGGGAAACCCGGCCGAGCAGGTAGTCGCCGATACCGCCAAAAGATTCTGGTGACCACCCAACTTCAAGATAACTTCTGATGCCGAGGCCTATGTCTTCCGTGCGCCCGATACGATTCGTGTTGGTCCGGCTCACGAATTTGTCTTCGACTCGCTGCCAGGCGACATATGGATAAACGAACGTGCGCTCGGGTACACCCGGTTCGGGAAAACCTACGGGATATTCGAACTCATCATGTTGATACGCCGTTCCAACAAACAGTCTATCGACCCATCGTCCCGTGCGGCCCTTTGAGAAACCGATGAACGTCCGCAGCAACTCTGAGTCGGCTTCGATCTCCCACAGTTTGTCGTGGAGAAGATATAATCCCTCGACACGGTCAAACTCCGTCGCCCGGAAGCCGGTAGAGAATCGGCTGTCCAGCGAATAGAAGGGGAGTGAGACGTTCACCCTATAACGATGTCCGTCATCGTTGTCTGAATACGCTACCTGGGTTGTCCAGTGGCTGCCGAAAATATTCGGATCACGCAGAACGGCGTTGATACCCTGGCGCTCATCCTCAACTTGGTATATCAGTTCGACTTCTCTGCCGGAGCCAAATAAGTTTAGATCGCTCAGGCCAACGCCAAATTCGTTGTCGCCACCCGCCCTGTTAAAATCCAGATGTGGGGTCAACGTCCAGACATCACGCACGACGACATCGACATCCGCTTGCCCATCGCAAACCTGGCGAACGAATACGCGTGCATCGAACAGATATGGCTTGGTTCGTAAGATGCGTTCGGCTTCTTTCAGGATGGACTGACTGATCACCTGGCCCTTTTCGAATGGCAAGGCTGCCCGTAACACTGCCTCTTTAGTCCCGGAGTGGAAGCGGTTGGCTTGCCGAGCGAGCAAATGATCCTCCGTCGGGAATATCTTCTGCCTGACGATGCGAATGTCGCGCACGGTGAACGTTCCCTCCACCGCTGTTAGTTTGTCCAATTCGGTTTCGAGCGCAATCGTTCGGAGCACACGGACTTCGTACTCGTTCAACACTGTGCACGGCTGGGCTAGAGTCGTGGCACTCAAACCGCAACCAGCCAACAGTAAAAGGACAAGTAAAAGACGCATCACCAGTCAAACTCCACTGCTCTTTCGAGCGCCTAGACTAAATGCGAACTCTCGGCAAGCCAACTACTGCAATGCTGCACCTGACGAGCCTGATGTGGCAGCTGCATAACGGTCATGGGGATCTTCTATCTGCTAGAGTTAGCGCAAATTTTTGCCTCGACGAAAAATGCCCAATCTGCAAATCGTAGCATTGATCCTCTGGGTGGTACCTTGGGTGGGCATCATGACAGCGTATTTTCTGTCGGCTCAGGCAGGCGAGATTCCTTCCTGTTTCCCGCATCTTGAAGGCTGCACGAGCATCAGCAGTGTAGGTCGACACCCACCGGGATTCCTCATCTTCAAGGCCACCATGTTGCCGGTGGCAGCCTTGACCATGGTTTACTGGAAGCTCTGCTACGACTGGTTGGTGGCGATGGGTGACACGGCCAGGCGGCAGAATTCGGCGATGTTGTGGCTCGGAGTGTTGTCCAGCCTGGCGCTGATTCTATACACCACGTTCCTTGGCTCGGAGGGTGATGTTTATCGGCTCCTGCGCCGTTACGGCACCACGCTTTATTTCGGGTTCTTATACCTGGCGCAAGCACTGCTTGCCGCGCGGATCAATGTGCTGGCGTCACAAGGAACGTTGTCTGTTCACATTACCCGTCTCAAGGTCGCCATGTGTGCGGTGATTCTAGTCGGCGGCCTGATCCTGGCAGCGACTGACAGGATGTTCGAGAATGACAAAGAAATTCAGAACATCTCGGAGTGGCTCGTTGCGTCCATGATGACCTTCTACCCGTTTCTCACGTGGTTGCTTTGGAGAGAGTCCGGATTCGAGGGACGGTTTAAGGTGCGCAACTGATGACCTACCAGTTGCGGCAATCGACGGGGAAATGTTACTCGACAGTTCGGTAGGTGTTATGCCAACACAACCTCAATAACGCTTTGATACACCTAGTCGAAGTAGGACAAGCCAAGTAGTACGAGCGAAAGAACCACGAGTAAGGAAGATGGCGAACGAGTTTGAGACAGAGTACCGACACTGCTCACTCCGAGGAGGTACCAACCCGCTATGCGAACAGACACGGGATCACCCACCGCAGCTGCATGGATCAGGAGATGACCCGTCATTGCGACCATGACGCCGAATAGGATGAACCAGAGAGCGGCACGCCGGTCGAAATGGGGAAGGACTGCGTTGATAAAGCCGTCTTTCGAGATGGCATTAATCTGGGGGCGAAAGATAACCAGTCCGGTAATGACGTGCCCAATGCCACCTGCGAGAACTATAAAACCGATGATACCTATCATTTACTTACCCCAGGATCATGTCGCCTTTTCTGAGTTCGTCGACGAAGTCGAGTGCCAGACCCTCGTCTTGCGCAACGCGAACCCACTCCTGCACTGATGGCAGCGCGAGAGTCGCGCGGAGAAATTCTGCAGCGCGGCCTTCGACCGGGATTCCATAGCTGACGAAGCGGAGCGCCACGGGCACGAACATTACGTCGGCAATACCAAAGTCTCCGAAGAGCCACGGACCGCGATTGCCATATCGTTCACGGCAATCGCTCCAGATCCTCTGAACGCGTTCGATCTGGGTTCGACACACGTCCGACACCGTTGCGGATCGTCGCATTCGGATGTTCTGCGGCAATCCTCCTCGAATCGCCTGGAAGCCGGAGTGCATCTCCGCACTGATCGATTGCGCGAGCGCCCGTTCCGTCGGATCCGCTGGCCAGCCAACCGCGTCGGGGTGACGATCGAGCAGATGCGTCATGATTGCCATCGAGTCCCACACCCTGATGTCATCGTCGATCAAAACCGGTACGCGTCCCGCGGGTGTGTACTTCGCTACCTCTTCCCGCCACTTCCCCACGTGCAGCGAGATGAAGACCTCCTCGAACTTGAGTCCACTCTCGCGCAGGTAAAGCCACGCCCGCAGAGACCACGAGGAGTAATTCCGATTTCCAATGACGAGTGTCAGACTCATGAACTCCATTCCCTGGGACGAGTGGTACCGTCGAATTCCATA
>SMUY01431565.1_pt1 | contig 10543 bp, 8 predicted proteins | sample 2456441 | NCBI WGS metagenome assembly SMUY01 (sample SAMN11095931, study PRJNA526329) | marine sediment metagenome | biome: Marine sediment; feature: Surficial sediment; material: Deep marine sediment; isolation source: Hadal surficial sediment | place: Pacific Ocean | collected 2014-11 | depth 0-1...
AACACTTGCGGGTCTGGAGGTCCGGGCCTCGGGGAGCGGGGAGGGGGGGAGAGGGGGCCGGTCAGAACACTACGCTCGCCGTCGTCGCCACGAACGCCGGACTGAGCAAAGCGCAGATCACCAAGGTCGCGCAGATGGCGCACGACGGCTTCGCCCGCGCCATTTATCCGGTGCACACGCCGGTCGATGGCGATGTGATCTTCGCACTCTCGACCGGCGGCCACGACGGCGAGCCAAACGTACTGGTGATTGGCGCCCTCGCGGCCGATGTCGTCGCGCTGGCCATCGTCCGAGCGGTGAGGGCCGCCGAGGGTATCCCGGGCTTCCCATCGGTGAGCGACATAGCCGGCCGTTGAGCCGATGAATCTTCACCTCGTCGTTCTCGCCGCATATTCGGTGGGTTTGATCTTGTTCGGGGTTTGGATCGGTCGATCCGTCCGAGAAAGCAAGGATTTCTTTGTTGCCGGCCGCGCCTTGAGTCCCACCCTGATCTTTGCGACGGTGATGGCCGCGAACATCGGGGCTGGCACGACGGTGGGGGCTGCCAGCCTGGGCTATCGATTCGGCCTCAGCGCATGGTGGTGGGTGGGGTCAGCGGGCATCGGGACGTTTTTCTTGGCGTTCTTGGTCGGCCCCCGCATCTATCGGCTCGCGTCGGAGCGCGGGTTCTACACCGTCGGTGATTTTCTCGAGCACCGTTACGGCGCCAACGTACGGGCGGTGATGACCGCGTTCCTCTGGGTCGGAGCGCCTGCGATCCTCGCGTCACAGCTCATGGTGTTGGCGATTGTCATGGAGGTGGTTGCCGGGGTCCCACGGTTGCCGGGGTTGCTGTTGGGGGGCGTCGTCACGACGACGTACTTCACTGCTGGCGGTCTTCGCGGTGCGGCCTGGATCAACCTGGTGCAGTTGGTCGTGCTGGCCATTGGTTTCGTTCTGGCGGTGTCGCTCGCTGTTGCCGGCGTCGGTGGTTGGGGCGGCGTGGCTTCCCGGGCATCCGAGATCGGTCCCGACTACCTCAATTTCTGGAACAGCAGTGGCGCGGGTTGGACACTCCTGGCGCTGCTGGTTCCCAATTTCATCGTGTCGCCCGGTCTGTTACAGAAGATCTATGGTGCCCGCGATGCTCGTGCCATTCGGCTCGGCGTCGGAGTGTGCGCCGCGGTGCTGCTGGTGTTTGCGTTTGCGCCGGCCGTGCTGGGAATGGTGGCGCGCTTTCACCATCCGGACCTCCTCAATCCGGATGATGCGCTTCCGGTGTTGTTGAAGACGAACCTACCGCTCATCGTGGGAGCCATTGGGTTGGGTGCACTCTTCATGGCGGATGTCAGTTCGGCCGATGCCATTCTTTTCATGCTGGCGACGTCGATGTCGCGGGATCTCTACCATCGTTTCATCAATCCGGGAGCGAGCGACCAGAGGATCCTGGCGGTCGCGCGTGGGGCCGCCGTCGCGGGAGGCGTCGTGGCCGTCGCACTGGCAATCGTGTTCGAGTCGGTGATCGGTCCGTTGAAGCTGTTCTATTCACTCATGGCCCTCAGTCTTTTCGTTCCGGTGATCGCCGGGCTCTATACTCGCCGCGGTGGAGCCCCGGAGGTGTTTGCGTCGGTCGCCGCTGGCATCGCGGTCATGCTGGCCGTACGCGTTGGGACCGCCAACGCGGGGTTCGGGTTTCTCACCCCCAACCTGGCCGGGTTGATCGCGGCGGCGATCGGCTTTGCCGGTGTGGCGGTTGCGCGTGGGGGTGGGGGCGGGGGCGGGGACCGGGGCCGCGCGGGTATGGCAGGGGCCAGCTTGCGCCAAACGGAGTAGATTCCCGCCATGCCAATGGTGAATTCCACCCTCGACATTCTTGGCCGACCGCTGAAGAGTCTTCGGGTCTCGGTCACCGACAGGTGCAACCTCCGCTGCCAGTACTGCATGCCGGAAGACGAGTATGTGTGGCTTCCCAAATCTTCGATTCTGAGTTTCGAAGAGATCGACCGGCTGGTGCGGATCTTTGCAGGTGCCGGTGTCACCAAGATCCGGCTCACGGGCGGCGAGCCGCTGCTGCGTCACGACCTCGAGCGCCTGGTGGCCCTCCTGACGGGCCACAGTGCGATCAAGGATGTCGCGCTCACGACGAATGGGGTGTTACTCGCTCGTCTTTCCGGCGCCCTCCGCAAGGCCGGTCTTGGACGAATCACGGTCAGCCTAGACACCCTTCGAGCGGACCGCTACCGAAAGTTTACGAAAGCCACGCGCCTCGAGAGCGTGCTCGAAGGAATCGTCGCCGCGCGCGACGCCGGGTTTGAGGGACTGAAGTTGAATTCAGTCATCATACGTGGTTTCAACGATGACGAGATCGTCGATCTTCTCGAGTTTGCCGGGCAACAGGGCGCCGAACTGCGTTACATCGAATACATGGATGTCGGCGGCGCCACAGACTGGTCGATGGAGCAGGTCTTCTCTCGGGACGAGATCTTGCGTGTGTTGTCGCAGCGGTACGGTCCGGTCGAATCGCTTCACGACCCGCGAGACGCGAGCGCCCCGGCGCAGCGCTACCGTCTACCTGACGGGCGGGTGTTTGGCATTGTGGCCTCGACCACCGCGCCGTTTTGCCGGTCCTGCGATCGCGCGAGGATCACGGCTGACGGCATGTTCTTCCTGTGTTTGTATGCGGACCGCGGTATCGACCTCCGCGAACCGCTGCGTTCGGGGGCGCCAGACGAGGAAATCGCGGCAATCGTGTCGAGTGCCTGGCGCGCGCGCGACGACCGCGGCGCCGAGGAGCGAGCTGGGGTCCGGTCTCGCGGGGTGCTCTATCAGATCGAGGGGCTGAGGGCGGATCCGCATCGCGAGATGCATACGCGGGGGGGGTAGGGGATAGGGGATAGGTGGTAGGGGATTAGGTGGTAGGGGATTAGGTGGTAGGACGATGGGGGGAGGGTACCGTCGGGGAGTGGTGGGGAGGCGGGTGTGGCTTAGTCGCGCTCCTCGATCAGTAGGGCATCGTCGCCCGCAAGCTTGCATTTCTTCCCTTGGCGCGGTCGGAGCGCTGGGTATCCGAACGCCTGACACGACGGGCACTGCTGGTCCATCAGCCCCATGGGGCCGCCGCACAGGCCGCAGCGAGGCTCGTCGGGATCGGATCGCAGATCTCGAGACTCCGGCAGGGTGTGGCCGCAGGAGCATCTGACCGCCAACGCCGCCAGGGGTTTGTTGCACTCGGGGCAGATTCGACTCACGTGGGACTGCCTCCTTCAGTGTGGCGCACTTGCTTCCATTGCTGACCGCCTCTAGTTTCGCAGGAACGTGTCGCCGGGGCAACCGCCGAGCCCCGACACGCTCATTGAAAGGCTCATGTGGGCGCTGCCATCGGGGCGCCTTTTTGTCCAATAGGAGGGTCATGAACGTACCGAGGAACATGACGGTGCGCATGGCGGCGCAGGGGGCATGGAACATGTTCCGCCGCAAGCCGCTCACCGTATCATTCGAAGTCACGCACGCGTGCACGGCCAACTGCTGGCACTGCAACTGGGGCGGCCCCATCAAGGAGACGCGTCTCGATCCCGAGGGCTACGCGCGCATCTGGCGGACCATGCGCTCTCCCGTCGTCAACGTGTCCGGTGGGGAGCCGCTGGCCCGGGGCGACCTGGACGATATCCTGCGCGCGCTGACGAGGCCGGGCAAGTTGCCGTGGGTCGTCGTGGTGAGCAACGCCTCCCAGCTCACGCCGGAACGTTTTCTCCGGCTCAAACGCGCCGGCATGCACCAGCTGTCGCTCTCCATCGACTTTCCCGATTCGCGACACGACGAATTCCGGCGCATACCGGGCCTGTTCGAACGTATGGATAAAATAGTGCCTGAGTGCGTGCGCATCGGAGACGAAAGTGACATCTCCCTGAACTGCTGCATCACTGCGTGGAACTACAAGAGTCTCGCGGACGTGGTGCGTTTGGCGGATCGCTGGGGCGTGATGGTCAACTTCTCGGCGTATTCGCTGTTGCGGGTCGACGAGGCCGGCGGGCTGCCTCAGGCCAACGGTAGCAAAGAGGGTTTGAAGCAAGCCATTCAGGAGGTCGTCGATCTCAAAAATCGGGGAAGCAGCGTGTACACCTCCGAGGGTGCACTGTGGAAGTATTACGATTTCATGTGCTCCGGACATACGCCGGGCTGCAGGGCGGGAGAGCGGTTTCTGGTGGTGAATCCGGACGGGCGTCTCACCCCGTGCGCGATGGTCATGGCGTACTTCGATGACCAGGTGTCGATGAGGGACGAGTTCACCTGCAAGAACGAGTGCGGGGCCTGCTACATCAGCACGCGAGCGAACGCGGAGAAGACGGCCGGTGAGCTGATTGCCGGCAACCTGGAGGTCCTGGGCCAGTTGCTCCCGTGGAGATGGCCGATGTTCCAGTCGAACGGCGGTTGACCGGCTAGGCGGACTGGCTTTCCTCGGATGCTCTCAGGGGTGCCTTCCCGCAAACTCGGATGACGGGGTGGGGGCGCTCGCCTCGGGGCTTCCGGGTCCGTCCACCACGCTATCCGCCAGAATGGGTTCGTGCTTGAGCAGGCGTAGGCTGATCGCCACCGCCGCTCCTCCCACAATCACGACCACGAGGGCCCAGGTCGGCACTGACAGAGCCGATCCGATCCACGCGTACATCAAGAAACGCGGGAATCGCCCGATCGCGGTCGCCGCCATGAACCGGCCGATCGGATAGCCACGCAGAATGGCAAGGCTGCGCACCACCCAAAAAGGCATCGGTGTCACGGCGAAGAACACGACCGTCGTGCCGGGCGCCCGGCCGAATCGTTCTACTCCCCAGCGCACCACGCGGCTCTGGCTCACCGCCGCCATTCGCTTCCAGGTCAGCACCCACGCGTAGATGTGCCAGTTCACGAACTCCGTGTACATGTAGACGCTTAGCGCAACCATCGTCACCGCGAGCGCGGGGGCGTGCTTCCCAGCCTCGATTATCAGTGGGTCGAACAGTGTTGGGAGTATCGGGCTGAGCGGTCCGTTGGCCGGCACGCCCACGACCGCGAGCCACACGAGGGGGGCGGCTTGGGGGAACAGCAGGGCTATTGGGATGAGGATAGCGCCGGCGAGGGCGGTGGCCCGCAGGAACAGGTCCCACCGGTAATCACCACGGGGCCTGGTTACGGCGTGCCAGAGTGTCAATACCCCTCCCACGGTGGATGAATTGGGGGTCCCCGCCGTCGGCTTGCGCTGCGGGGGCAGCGAGTCCCGGGTGGGCAGTAGATCACCGACCGCCGGGCGCGGTATAGCTAACGGTCGGGAGCGTTCGGCGCTAGACGTAACCGGGTCGGTACGCTACCATGCTCGGGGCTCGAAGAGAGAGAGGATCCTTCCCAGTGAAAATTGGCATTCCCAAGGAGAGCTTTGAGGGCGAACGGCGGGTGGCGCTCGTTCCCGACATGGCGAAGCGGCTGGTCCGCGCCGGGTTGACCGTCAGGATCGAGCAAGGGGCTGGGATTCGGGCAGGATTTCCGGATGGTCTGTATGCCGATGCAGGTGCGGAAGTGGTGGGTGACTCGGAATCGATATGGGGGGGGGGAGCCGTCGATGTCCTCCTCAAGATCCACATGCCCGGCGAGAGTGGCGGACGCCATGAGGCGGAGTCGCTTGGCGATGGGGCCGTATTGGTAGGGTTGCTTCAACCCCTCCAGCACCTCGACGCCGTGTCCAAACTGGCGCGCGGCAACGTCACGTCGTTCAGTCTCGATTTCCTACCCCGGATCACCCGAGCCCAGTCCATGGACGTGTTGTCTTCCATGAGCACCGTGGCCGGGTACAAGGCGGTGTTGTTGGGGGCCGCGGCCCTCGGGAAATTCTTTCCGATGTTGGTCACGGCGGCCGGCACGATCGTGCCCTCCAAGGTGCTTGTCATGGGCGCGGGCGTCGCCGGGCTTCAGGCCATCGCGACGGCGCGGCGCCTCGGTGCCGTGGTGCACGCGTTCGACGTCCGCCCGGCGGTGAAGGAGCAGGTGGAGAGCTTGGGGGCGCGGTTTCTGGAAATCGAGACGATTGAGGACGCAGAGACTGCGGGCGGTTACGCCAAGGAGCTGTCCGAGGAGCAGAACAAGCGCATCCGTGACCTCACCCACGAGGCAGCCAAGTCGGCGGACGTGGTCATCACCACGGCTCTCATACCTGGAAAGCCGGCTCCACTACTCATCACCGAAGAGATGGTGGGCGACATGAAGCCGGGATCGGTGATCGTCGATCTGGCGGCGGAGGCCGGCGGTAACTGCGCACTCACCAAGGCCGGTGAGGATGTCACTATCGGTGGTGTGACAATTCTTGGCCCCGTCAACTTGCCATCCAGCATGCCGACGCACGCGAGCCAGATGTACTCCAAGAACATCACCACGTTTTTGGACCACCTCCTCGAGGAGGGTGAGTTGAAGCTCGACTTCGATGATGAGATCACGTCGGCGGCGTGCATTACGCATGGAGGAAAAATCGTGCACGAAGCCACCCGTACCGCTGCTGAAGGCGGTGGGGGAGGGGGAGCGGGCAATGATTGAAGAATTGGTCGTCCTATTCGTCATCTTCGTCCTGGCCATGTTCGTCGGGTTCGAGGTCATCACGAAGGTGCCGCCGACCCTGCATACACCGTTGATGTCGGGCTCAAACGCCATTTCGGGGATCGCCATCATCGGCGCGATTCTCGTGTCGGGGCGTGGCACCGGTGATCTATCGACCGTACTTGGGTTCGTCGCGATCGTGCTAGCCATGATCAACGTGGTTGGCGGGTTCATGGTAACCGGACGCATGCTGCAGATGTTCAAACGCAAGCCGGAGGAGCGGAAGTAATGTCTCCTCTCGTCATGCTGCTGTACCTGCTGGCCGCCGTTCTGTTCATCGTCGGCCTGAAAAAGCTCGGCTCACCCGCCACGGCACCGGGCGGCAATCGGCTGGCGGCCGTGGGCATGCTCATCGCCATCCTCGCCACGCTGATTTTTGGGGACATTCTGAGTTATACGGGCATCCTGATCGCGATGGTGGTCGGTTCGACCATCGGTTGGGTGCTTGCCAAGAAGGTCCAGATGACCGGCATGCCGCAAATGGTCGCGCTGCTCAACGGTTTTGGGGGAGGAGCTTCCGCGCTCGTTGCCTCGGCCGAGTTTCTCCGATTTCAGAGCAGTGCGACGGACATTCCGATCACCGTGGCCATCTCCATCCAGCTCGGTGTCCTGGTGGGGGCCGTGACGTTTTCGGGCAGCCTCATCGCATTCGCCAAGCTCCAAGAACTGGTCACCGGGAGGGCCGTCACCTATCCGCTCCAGAAAACGGTCAACGCGCTCCTGCTCCTGGTCACTTTGGGGTTCATGACCGCACTCATCATGTCGGCGAGCACCTGGCAGTTCGGGGTGTTGGTTGCCTTGGCGCTGCTCCTGGGAGTGCTATCGGTGATTGCGATCGGCGGCGCCGACATGCCCGTGGTCATTTCACTGCTCAACTCCTATTCGGGGATAGCGGCCGCGTTAACGGGGTTCGTGATCGGCAACCACGGATTGATCATCGCTGGTGCACTGGTGGGTGCATCCGGCATCATCCTCACCAAGATCATGTGCAAGGCGATGAATCGCTCCTTGGCCAACGTGTTGTTCGGGGCGTTTGGTGCCACTGCCATTGAGGGCGGACCTGCTGGCGCGATTGTGGGTGACCAAACCGTGAAGCAGGTGTCGGTGGAGGACGTCGCCACGATGCTCGCGTACGCGCGAAGCGTCATCGTCGTGCCGGGGTATGGCCTCGCCGTGGCGCAGGCGCAGCATGAAGTGCGTGAGATGGCCGCCCTCATCGAGGCACGGGGCGGGACGGTCAAGTACGGGATTCACCCCGTCGCCGGTCGGATGCCGGGGCACATGAACGTGCTCTTGGCCGAAGCGAACGTGCCGTACGATCAACTCAAGGACATGGACCAGATCAACCCCGAGTTCGAGCGCTGCGACGTGGCCCTGGTGATCGGAGCCAACGACGTGGTGAACCCAGACGCGCGCAGCAACACCAGCAGTCCACTCTACGGCATGCCGATTCTCGACGTGGACAAGGCGCAACACGTGATCGTGATGAAACGGAGCATGAATCCGGGTTTCGCCGGAGTGCAGAATCCGCTGTTTTTCCTGGAGAACACTTCGATGTTGTTCGGGAGTGCGAAAGATTCAGTGGCGCAGCTCGTGAGGGAGATCAAGGAGGCGTGAGGATTTGAGATTGGAGAAGTGGAGAATGATGCGGAGTTTCGATTTCGATCTCCAATTCAATTTCCAATCTCCAATCCCACTCTCCACTCCCTACCTGCCAGATGGCTCGCCGGCGAGGTTCGCAATCCGCCGCTTCACATCGTTCACCTGCGGTTGCAGTTCCGGATCGGCGTCCTTCCACAGTTCCACGAACTCGTTGTAGTAGTTGATCGCGTTCGTGGTGTCGTTGCGCGCTTCGTAGAGTTCGCCGAGTTGTCTGTATGTGTGCGGCAACCAGCGGATGTCGTCGTCATTGAGGCGACGAGTGGGCGTCGATACCAGGCGTTCGTACACCGACAGAGCCGAATCGGGTTGACCGTTTCGTAGCCATGCGAAGGCCAGTCTCGCCAAACCACACGTGGTGCACTCGCCCGACAGCTCATTGACCATCGTGAACTCCGCGACCGCGTCATCGAAGCGCCCTTGGCTGAGCGCGATTTCACCGGAGATCCGCCGCGACCCTCCCCGGCGGCCGCGGAGTTTCCGAAGGCCGGCCGGGACGTGCTCTTCATGTTCGGCCACGAGGGCTCTTGCTCGGTCCAACCGTCCTGCGGCGGCATGAAACTCGGCAAGCTGCAGGTAGGGCCGCTCGACAGGCGGGAGCGTATCCACAGCGTACGAGTCCAGCAATTGCATCGCCTCAACCAGGGCTCCGCGGACCGCTTGGAGTGTGGCCAGGTGAATGATCGCCGGAAAATCCCGGGGCAAATCCTGCGCCATCCATTCGCGAAACCACCTTTCAGCCTCATTCATCCGGCCGCGCAACTGCATGAGTCCCCCTAGCAAGCCGATATTGCCCACGGCTCCGTCTGCAAACTGCGCTCGCAGCAGCTCTTCGGCCCGCTCGTACTCCCGCTGACCCATCAACAGATCGATCTGCCAGTTCGTCGCCCGGGGATGTCCGGGATTCGCCTCGGCAAAGCGCTCGATGGTCGCCTGTGCTTCGGTGAATTGCCCCTGCAATGTCTGCGACGCGATCGCGTTTGCGTACGACTGCCAAGCTCCCGCCACGTCAACCGCTCGGAGCGCCAAGGACTCCCGCTCGACCCACTGCCGAGTAACTATCATGCGGGCGGAGAGATTGGTGAGCGCGATGTAATCGTCCCCGTCGAGCGCCAGCGCCGAGCGGTAGGCAGACCTGACCTTGTCCTCGTCGTAGTCGACCGTCCCGTAATAGTACGCCGCGATGAGATACCGTTCCCCTTCGGGCAGTCGCTCCCTCAGGTCGAACGCTCGGCGGAGGGCGGCGTGACTGGCTTCAGTCCGGCCGAGGCTCTGCCCCAGAATATTGCCGAGCTTGCGGTACGCCATCGCAAACGTCGTATCTAGGGCCACCGCTTCTTCCAATAACGGTACCGCGCCCACGGGGTCACCCTCCTGTTCGTCCCGGTGGACAGCCTGGGTGAACTTGCGTAACGCCGCGAGGGACGAGGTCGTGACCCGGTCCAACGCGGGACTGGACCGAACGTCCTTGAGCGACTCGCCGATCCGCTCCCGCAACCGAGCCGAGAGCTGGTCGATTGCGCGGATCAATTCCGAATCGTCATCCGCGGTCACGCGCGCGGCGCCCAGCAACGCGCCGTCGGTCGGTGAGATCAACCGTGCGGAAAGTATGTAGCCGCTTCCCACCGACGATATCTCGCCGGCGAGCACCGCCTTCACGCCTTCGCGTTCCGCTACCCGCAGCGCCAGCGCTTCGTCCAGCGGTGCGTCCCGGTCGACCCTCATCCGGTCGAGCGCCGCGAGGACGATGCTTGGCTCGACCAGCCGCACCACCCGTGATTGGGAAAGATCTATGCGGAGTCGCCCGGTGATCGTCGCGGCGAGGGTCGTATCGGAGGTCCGGTTTGCGAAATCGGCCAACAGAATCGGGTCCCGCGCCTCCAGCACCCCCTTCGCCATCAGGGTCGCTGCCGGCCCGATCCCCATCGTCCGCAGCCCCATGAAACCCACCGTCGCCACGGCCAGGCTCGTGAAGGCCAGGCCCCCGCCCTGCACGGCCCGCCGCCAGTTGAGCCACCGATGTCCTTGTCGGTCGGCACGAAACATCCGCTGACGTTCCGAGAGCGCGGTGGCCACGATGATTGGCAGACCGATGATCAGCAGCCCGACCGCTGCCCGTAAGACCCAATCCGGCAATCCGAGCTGCAGCATCGCGAGGTACACGACGCCGAGAATCACCAGCGATGCAACACCGAAGAGGGCCGCCGCCGCGACCGGATGGTTCCACCGATGCGGTGCGGTCGCCTCCCCGGTAGTGACGGTTCTGGTCGCCGCCAGCGCGGACGCAAAC
>SMUY01220491.1_pt1 | contig 10542 bp, 9 predicted proteins | sample 2456441 | NCBI WGS metagenome assembly SMUY01 (sample SAMN11095931, study PRJNA526329) | marine sediment metagenome | biome: Marine sediment; feature: Surficial sediment; material: Deep marine sediment; isolation source: Hadal surficial sediment | place: Pacific Ocean | collected 2014-11 | depth 0-1...
ATTAAAGAAAATCAAAGTCCATTTCATACAGGTTATTATCCGATTGCATTTTTTGATGTCAATTTAAGGTATTTAATTAAGTATAATAATTATGAAGGATTTAGATTAGGATTTGGAGGTGTTACTAACGAAAGGCTTTTTGAAAAATACAAATTAGGTGGATATTATGCTCGTGGTTTTAAAGATAAAAAAAGCAAGTATAGTATTGGAGGAAGTGCCAGACTAAATAAAAAAACAAATACCTGGCTCAATGTTTATTACACAAGTGATATTCAAGAAATTGGAAGTTATCTATTCCTTACAGATAAACTTCTTTACACGGTTTTTGAACCACGTTTACTCAATATAAGTCAGTTTTACAAACACCGTAACTGGCAAGTCAATATTCAACATCAATTTTCTTCTAAGATAATTTCAGAAACTCGAATATCTCATAGTAATATTAACCAAATCATTGATTACCAATATTTAAATATGGAGAATGTTTTTAATAATTATAAATTAGTTGAAGCATCGGCCTCGATACGTATAATTCTCAAAACAAATAGCTTTACCACAAATAAGGGTGTTATAGAATATTATGACGGTTTACCAAATATTAGTTTTCAAATTACACAAGGAATAAAAGGTATATTAAAAAGTGATTTTAATTACACAAAGTTTGGATTAAAACTGAAATATTTTCTTAAAAGAAAAGACCTCTCATCTACTAATATTATTCTTAATGGATCATTAGCTCTTGGTGATGTGCCCCTAACTCATTTATTTCATGCTTCACCAAATAGCCCTACTAAAGATGAAATCCTTCAACGATTTTCGGTAGCAGGGAGGTATAGTTTTGAAACCATGTATTTTGGTGAATTTTATTCAGATAGGTTAATCACTTTTCATTTAAAACATAGTTTACGTCGTTTTAATATTTCTAAAACCATGCAGCCTGAATTGGTTTTTATCACTCGACACGCATTAGGGGATATGATAAATAAAGAGAATCATCTAGGAGTAAATTTTAGTACATTAGATCAATTTTATTCAGAATCAGGAATCGAAATAAATAAAATACTCTTTGGTTTTGGTTTGAGTTTTGCTTACCGTTATGGTTTTTACAATCTTCCCGATTTTGAAGATAATATTTCCTTTAAATTTACTTTTTATTTAAAATTATAAGCGCTAAGATTCCCTTCTAAATAGGGATTTTAATACCTTTGGCCGTTATATAAGATCGCTTTTCTTGAACAAACTTTTTAGCATAGGATTTTGGAGTGCTGTGGCTCGTTTTATTTTACGAAACCGCATTTTTTTACTTATTGTAATTGTAGCAATTACGGTAATTATGGCTATGCAATGGAAACATATGCGATTTACCTATACTGAAGCCAATTTACTGCCAGATGAACACGAAGTAAATTTAGAGTATAATGCTTTTTTAGATAAATTTGGAGAAGAAGGTAATCTCATTATCCTAGGAATAAAGGATTCTTCAGTTTTTACACCTTCAAATTTTATAGCTTGGAATCTCATTTCAAAAAAAATAAGTGATTTTAATGAAGTAGAATTTACACTATCTATTGGAAATCTTCAGAAATTAGAAAAAAGAAAAGATACCACAGCTTTTCGATTGGTTCCATTTATACAGGATTCTGTTTTTACTAAAGAAAAACTAGATAAATACCAGTACGAACTTTTTAATAAACTTCCATTTTATGAAGGATTGGTTTACAGTCCAAGTAAGAAATCAATCCGTACAGCGGTGTATCTTAAAAAAGATTTAGTAAATACTCCAGCCCGAAGAGATTTTATAATTAACGATTTAATGCCTCTTATTAATGATTTTGAAAATGAAACTGGAATAAAAGTATATACATCGGGAATGCCTTATATACGGACTCTGAATTCTCAAAATATTATTGATGAAATTGGCATGTTTATTGGTGCTGCTTTATTGGTAACTTCTGTGATCTTTTTCTTTTTCTTCAGGTCGTTTCGAGCTACTCTTATATCCTTGATTACCGTAATAATAGGTGTAATGTGGGTATTTGGCATCTTAGGATTTTTACATTATGAAATTACAGTATTAACAGCCTTAATCCCACCATTAATAATAGTTATTGGAATTCCTAATTGTATATTTTTAATCAATAAATATCAGCAAGAAATAAAGCTTCACGGAAATCAAGCCAAATCCTTACAGCGTGTTATTACTAAAGTGGGGAACGCTACACTTATGACAAATGTAACAACGGCTTCAGGTTTTGCAGCTTTTATTTTAACGAATAGTAAACTTCTGAAGGAGTTTGGGGTTGTTGCCTCAATCAATATCATCGTAATATTTTTATTGAGTTTGATTATCATTCCTATTATTTACAGTTTTATGCCTAGTCCTAAATACAAGCATTTGAAACACTTAAGCAAAAGATGGATTGGTAGGCTTGTAAACTGGATGGAACGGATGGTAAAGGGACATCGTGTTTCCATATATGTAATATCTGTTTTATTGCTTTGTTTAAGTATTATTGGTATTAACAAAATACAAATTTCCGGTAGTATCATTGAAGACATGCCTAAGAATACAGAGTTCTTTAGTGATCTCAAGTTTTTTGAAAAAGAATACGAAGGTATAATGCCATTGGAAATTCTTATAGACACCAAACGTAAAAATGGGGTAATGAAACTTGCTACCCTAAAACGAATGGACAAATTACAGGATTTCTTTTCTGAAATACCTGAATTTTCTAAACCAATCTCAATAGTGGAACTAGTTAAATACTCCAAACAAGCATATTATAATAATAACCCTGAATACTATCAACTTCCTAATAGCCAGGAGCGTACATTTTTATTATCCTATGCGAAAAGCAGTGTCAATAACACCCTTTTTCTTAATAATTATGTAGATAGTACCGGGCAATTTGCTCGTATCACTATCTTTATGAAAGATATTAAAACCGATAGATTCGATCGAATTCAAGAAGACCTGAAATCTAAGATCGATAAAATATTCCCTTCAGATCGATATAATGTAAAAGTAACAGGAAGAGCACTAGTATTTCAGAAAGGAACAAAATTCTTAATGAACAATCTCATTATTTCATTATCAATTGCCATTTTACTCATTGCAATATTTATGGCTTGGATGTTTCGTAGTTTAAAAATGATTTTGGTATCACTTATCCCCAATTTATTACCATTAATAATTACTGCCGGACTAATGGGTTTTTTGAATGTCCCCCTAAAACCATCAACCATATTGATATTTAGTATCGCCTTTGGTATTTCGGTAGATGATACAATACATTTTTTAGCGAAATATAGGCAGGAATTAGTGGCAAACCATTGGCGAATTAAAAAATCGGTTTACGCAGCCTTAAAAGAAACCGGAATAAGTATGTTCTATACTTCAATAGTATTGTTCTTTGGGTTTTCTGTATTTGCAATCTCTAGTTTTGGTGGTACAGTTGCTTTAGGTATTTTAGTATCTATAACACTTTTGTTTGCCATGCTTGCTAATTTACTGTTATTACCCTCGCTTTTATTATCTCTTGAACGAAGTATCGCTAATAAGAAAACACTTAAGAAACCACCACTGAAAATATTTACCGATAAAGAATTAGACCATAATTCAAACACCAATTAAAAAAAATCTAATAGGTCATTTTATAAGTAAAAAGTATCTTTACTCTTTCAAAAAAATATAATAATGCAACAAAAAAATGTTTTAGATTTACTAAGTAGTAAACCCTCTTTACAAGAAGTGACTATATGTGGTTGGGTACGGACTTTTAGGAGTAACCGATTTATAGCTTTAAACGATGGTTCTACTATTAAAAACCTACAATGTGTTATTGATTTTGTAAATTTTGAAGATTCAATTTTAAAAAAAGTATCGGTGGGGGCTGCTTTAAAAGTTACCGGCCAATTAATAAAAAGCAAAGGGCAAGAACAAAGTGTAGAAATTCAGGTTTCAAAAATTGAAATTCTAGGGGAAGCAAACCCCGAGGATTTGAAATTAACTATCCTATCTCCAAAGCGTCATACTTTTGAAAAATTACGTGAACAGGCTCATTTACGTATTCGTACAAAAACCTTTAGTGCAGTAATGCGTACGCGTTCTAAATTGGCATTTGCCATACATGAATACTTTCAGAAAAACGATTTTAATTATATGCATTCACCAATTATTACAGGAAGTGATGCTGAAGGTGCTGGAGAATTGTTTAGAGTATCTACTTTAAATCCAATAAATCCTCCCCTGGATGAAAATGGAAATGTTAACTATAAACAAGATTTTTTTGAAAAAGAAACCAATCTTACCGTTAGTGGGCAATTGGAAGGTGAAACCTTTGCTTTGGGATTGGGTAAAATATATACTTTTGGACCAACATTTCGTGCCGAAAATTCTAATACATCACGTCATCTAGCTGAATTTTGGATGATAGAACCCGAAGTTGCCTTTTACGATCTGGACCAAAATATGGATTTAGCTGAAGATTTTATAAAGTATATAATAAACTATGCTTTGGATAACTGTAAAGACGATCTTGAGTTCTTAGAAAACAGATTGCTACAAGAAGAAAAAAATAAACCGGAAACATTACGAAGTGATATGGCTTTACGTAATAAGCTTAAATTTATAATAGACAATAAATTTATAAGGGTGAGTTATACTGAAGCTATTGAAATCCTTAAACGTTCTAAACCAAACCAAAAGAAAAAATTTAAATATATCATAAAAGAATGGGGTGTCGATCTGCAAAGTGAACACGAGCGATTTTTGGTAGAAAAACATTTTAAAAGTCCTGTAATTTTATTTGATTATCCGGCTGCAATTAAAGCATTTTACATGCGTTTAAATGAAGATGGCAAAACCGTTAGAGCTATGGATGTTCTTTTTCCTGGCATTGGTGAAATTGTAGGAGGATCGCAACGTGAAGAACGTTATGATGTTTTAAAACAAAAAATGAAAGAGATGGATATTGACGAAAAGGAATTGTGGTGGTATTTGGAACTCAGAAAATTTGGTACGGCTATACATAGCGGTTTTGGACTTGGCTTTGAACGATTGGTGCAATTTGTAACAGGAATGGGGAATATTAGAGATGTTATACCCTACCCACGTAGTCCTGGAAGCGCAAATTTTTAATAATATATTTAAAAGTTTTTCTTAAAACAATCTTCTTTGCTAATTAAGTAGATTGTTTTTTTTATTTTTATGTGATATTATTCATTATCAATGTTAAAACAACAACTCAATATTAGGCTTTCTCAAAAGCTGTCACCCCAACAAATACAGTTGATGAAGCTTATTCAATTGCCTACACAGGCATTTGAACAACGTATTTCTCAAGAATTAGAAGAAAATCCTGCTCTAGAAGGAGGAAAGGAAGAATTAGAAACAATTGAAGACGATTATAGCAATGATAATTCAGACAATGATTATGATGATGGAACCGAGGTAATTGATACCGAAATAAATATAGACGAATACCTCAGTGATGATGAAACTCCAAGTTATAAATTGTCTGCAAATAACTATAGTGCAGACGATGAAGAAAAACAGATCCCCTATGCTTCAGGAACTACTTTTAACCAATACTTGCTTCAGCAATTAAATACCATTCGATTAAATGAAGAAGAGAAGGAAATTGCTTATTTTCTTGTGGGTAGTGTTGACGAAAGTGGTTATATTCGTCGCGATGTCATTGATATTGTAGATGATTTAGCGTTTACCCAAAATTTATTTACTTCCGTAGAAAAAATAAAAAGTATATTAAAGCTTGTACAAGAATTGGATCCTGCAGGTGTAGCAGCTCAGAACCTTCAGGAGTGTTTGTCCATTCAATTACACCGAAAAGTTCTTAATACGTCTGTTTCGTTAGCCATTCGTATTATTGAAGAAACTTTCGATCAATTTTCAAAAAAACATTATAAAAAACTACTTAAAAAATTTGAGATTACTGAGGAAGAATTACGAGATGCTATTCATGAAATTGAAGGCTTAAATCCCAAACCTGGGGGAAGTTTTTCAGGAAACCCCCAAATAGTAGAACATGTAATACCTGATTTTGCAATAAAAATTACAGAGGGAAAATTAGAACTCACTCTTAATGGAAGAAACGCCCCAGAACTTCACATATCACGAGATTATACCGAAATGCTTAAAGGCTATAAAGAGTCTAAACAAAAATCGAAATCACAAAAAGATGCCATATTGTTCATTAAGCAAAAACTAGATGCCGCTAAATGGTTTATAGATGCAATTAAACAAAGACAACAGACTTTATTTGTAACAATGAATGCTATAATGCATCACCAAAGGGAATATTTTTTAACAGGCGATGAACAAAAATTAAAGCCTATGATTTTAAAGAATATTGCCGAAAAGATTGATATGGATGTTTCTACAGTTTCAAGGGTAGCTAATAGCAAATATGTAAATACGCCTTATGGCACCAAATTAATAAAGGAATTCTTCAGTGAATCTATGAAAAATGATCGGGGGGAAGATGTTTCTACCCGAGAGATTAAAAATATTTTAAAAATAATCATATCTGAAGAAAATAAAAGAAAACCTCTCACAGATGATAAATTGGCAAGAATTTTAAAAGAAAAAGGATATCCCATTGCCCGTCGTACAATAGCCAAATACAGGGAGCAAATGGAATTACCCGTAGCCCGTCTTCGAAAATTAATTTAATGAAATACTTCCTACAAATTGCTGCATATTTATTTCATCCATTGATAATGCCCTTTTGGGGTGCTGCCATTTATTATAGTATAACACCTCGATTTATTGAACCGGACTTAATACGAACAAAACTTTTTGAAATCGCAATCATAACATTTTTAATTCCAATAATTACATTTTTTTTACTGAAAAATCTTACAGTAATTAATTCAATAAACCTTACAAATGTTAACGAACGTAAGTTTCCATTAATGGTACAAATCCTTTTATTATTTTTAATTTTAAAGATGGTTTATTCTCCTTATGACAGTCCTGAGATGTATTATTTTTTTGTAGGGATACTTTTTTCCTCCTTAGCGGCTTTGGTTTTAGTCTTTTTTAAATTTAAAATAAGCTTGCATCAAATGGGGATTGCAGGTGTAACCATGTTTATAATTGGTCTAAGCATACATTTTAAAATTAATCTTTTACTGGGCATCGGAATATTTTTCTTCTGTAATGGATGGATAGCTTCCTCCAGATTAGATACTAAGTCTCACATTTATCCTGAACTTATTGCTGGATTATTTCTTGGGATAATACCTCAAATAATTATGTTGAATTTTTGGTTATAAAATATAAAAAATCAATCCTAGATTTAATGTTTTGAAATTCACCTGCTGTCCATCCATTGAAACAGCATTATCATTAAAAAAAGGATTAATACTGTAATAAGCAAAAAAATTGAAGGTGCTATACCCAAAACTCAAAGTAGCTCCTAGTCTTAACTTTTCAAACTCAGGTATATCTGATATTGAAACCGAATTACCAGATTGTTTAAAAGTAGATTTATTCCAAATAGCATATCCAAATCTGAATCCAGCATAAACACGCCAAAACTTATAGGTAGAAGGGGTTGAACTTCGCCAACGAAATTCAATTGGGACTTCAATTGATGTTATGTTTAGTCGATTTGTATTAAAGGTAGTAGTATCATCAAGAATAGTAAAAGTTGTAATTCCATTTACATCTTTATTTATAAATATATTTTGACTGTATTGATCTAAAGAAAAACCGACCCCAACAGCTACAGCCAAATTACGTTGTTCATTTATAGGCATATCTCTTAAGTACCCAAATTGTATGCCTCCCGAAAGATCAATAGGTTCTACAAATCCACTAGATAGGGATGAGATAATATTGTAGGTAACGCCTATATAAAATTGATCTTCACGGTAAAGTGTATCCTCAACTATTTGTAGTTCAACAACCTGGGCAATACTACTAAAAGTCAGTAATGAAAAAAAACTTAAATAATATTTTGCTATAGATGACATTGGATAAAGGTAATTGTAATAGATAATATCTGAAACAAAAAACGCCTTGAAAATTTCAAGGCATTTAATATGATTTTATTACCGTCACAAAGGAAATAACTAAAGATCATCCAATTGGTTTCCGAGAGTGGTTATATATATTATTTTCACCATATTCAATTCCCTTAACTGTTCTTTAATATCTGAAACCAGCCCTGTATTAGTATCTTCATCAATTTTTAGGGCTACTACTATGCTACCTTGAAGCTCGGGTAGTAATTTAGCTCTTTCACCTTCAAGAGCAAATGCTAGATTTGAAATATTTGTGTATTTATCTCTTATTTGGATTTTTCCTTCTTTTCCATATCTTTCTTTGTATTGGCGACTTGGCTTTCCTGCATAAATAAAAATTGAACGATCTTTTCTAAGTTTTTCTACCTGATCTGCTTTTGGAAATTTTTGTTCTACTTTCAAATCAGTTTCTCTCATTACCGTTACTACCATAAAAAAGAATAACAACATAAATACAATATCCGGTAAGGATGCTGTAGAAATTGGTGGTAATTCATTACTTTTTTTCTTTGTGAATTTCGACATAGCCTACTAATTGATTTATTAATTACCTGCTTTTTTAGGTAATGCTTCCGAAAGTTTTAAAGGATACAGTAATTTAATTTCCTTCATTCCTTCTTCTGTTTTCTTTCTATCAGCCTTATTTCCTTTAAAATTCTTTTCTGCAAATGCTTTTTTAACATCGGTGTATTTCCAGCCATATAACCTTAATGACTCTCTATCTCTAAGAAAGTTATACGCTGCAACCAATTCATTTTGTACTGCTATATACATTTTATATGATGTAAGCCGATCATTCTGTACAGATATTACTGCTTTATCTGGATTGTCTGAAGATGAGGGATCTTTTTTTCCTCTGCAGTAATTACAATATTCGGGAGAACCTGACGGAGCTCCACCATTATCTAGAAATTCGATAGCTGCTTGACGTAAATCCTTCAAATCCATTAGATTATCTTCTACAAGTAATTGATCATTCTTATTCACCAATACTATAAATAAATTTCTTTGTTTGATTTTAGGAGGATCGATCAAATTTTCTTGTTTAGGAGGTAATAGTCTTGCAATCCCTTTATCCTTTACCATGGTAGTAGTAACCAAGAAAAAAATAAGAAGTAGGAAAGCTATGTCTGCCATAGATCCTGCATTGACTTCGGGTGCTGATCTTCTTGCCATTATTTCACTTTTTTAAATCCACTTAATATCATAGCTCCTATGGCTATAAAGGCTAAGATGTAAAAGGTATATAATCCGGCACCTACCCATTTAGAGCCATTTTCAGATAACATGCCACCTTCATTGAGTTCCATCGGAGTACCATCTGCTAAAATGTAAGAAATCAATACAATTGCTATAAATACCCCAATAACAATAAGAGTGTTTTTTATGTTTCCCGAGAAAAGTCCTTTAAGCCCGAATACGATAACGAAAAAAAGTACCAATGCAAAAATAAAATATGCTACGTATATAAAACCATCAACACCTGCACCAGTTGCTTTAACAACTTCATCACCTTTTGTAATTATCATTGCGAGAAATATCGCCCCTACAACACTAAGAAGCATTCCTACTATTTTTAATATTCTATGTAAACCCATTATGTTTGGTATATTTAAAAATTATTATTTGTTCTTATAATCCACCAACATATCTATTAATGTGATAGAAGCATCTTCCATACTGTTAACGATACTATCAATTTTGGAGATAATATAGTTATAGAATATTTGAAGTATTATAGCAACAATTAACCCAAAAACGGTAGTTAAAAGAGCAATCTTAATACCTCCGGCTACAAGTGAAGGGTTCATATCACCAGCTGCTTGTATTTTATCAAATGCAGAAATCATACCAATTACTGTTCCCATGAAACCAAGCATAGGTGCAATTGCAATAAATAATGAAATCCAAGATATATTTTTCTCTAATTGTCCCATTTGTACACCTCCGTATGCTACTACAGCTTTTTCGGCTGCTTCTACGCTTTCATCTGCACGATCAAGCCCTTGATAGTAGATAGATGCTACAGGACCTTTTGTGTTCCTACAAACTTCCTTTGCAGCTTCAATACCTCCGCTTTTTAATGCATCTTCGACATTTTCTGCTAATTTTTTAGTATTCGTAGTTGAAAGATTTAAATATATAATTCTTTCAATGGCAAAAGCTAAACCAAGTATTAAACATAAAAGTACAATTCCCATAAAACCGGGACCTCCTTCTACAAAACGGTCTTTTAGTTCTTGATGAAATCCTCTGGATTCCACAGTTTCACCTCCATCTTCATCTTGAATAAATGTAACATTGTCTGCTGTAACTATTGTTAGTGTGTTGCTAGGCACTGTTTTTGTCACTGTTGCATTCGCTTTGAGAGTACTAGCAAATACCAATGCTGTAATTGCCATAATAGAAAATAATTTTTTCATTGCTATCGACTTAAAATTTGTTTTAGTTAAAGATTTTAAAGATATAAAATTTTAGTTAATCTCCAAG
>SMUY01432815.1_pt1 | contig 10542 bp, 7 predicted proteins | sample 2456441 | NCBI WGS metagenome assembly SMUY01 (sample SAMN11095931, study PRJNA526329) | marine sediment metagenome | biome: Marine sediment; feature: Surficial sediment; material: Deep marine sediment; isolation source: Hadal surficial sediment | place: Pacific Ocean | collected 2014-11 | depth 0-1...
GAGCAACGATTTAGACTCAGTCTCAATGTCTGCTTTCGGCCATAAGCGGACATTCGTGGAATTGTCGTACTTCTGCCGCAATTCTACGCCTGGTGGGAATTCCTCCCGCTTCTGCAGGCAATAGTTGGGGGTGGACGCCCCGCTGCGTACTTCCGGTCATATCCCGCTGTCCTATCAAGGCAGGCGCTTCGCTTATTTCGCAAGGGCTCGCGGTCGTCCTGCGGGAGATTTGCGGGGTCGAGGGCTGAGGCGTATTCGGGTCGACTCTCCCGCCGACTTATCCAGCTTATCGGTCGAAGGCTAGATTGTCGCGTCTCTGAGGAAATAGATTTCCTAATCTAGGCAGGTACCGACCCCGCTGGCAAGTGAGCAATTTTCGTCCGCCCTACCGGCGTAAGTGACGCCCGCTGCCGACAATTTACGTGCATTTTGCGGTTCAAAGGGCGCCATGAGGCCGAAATCGGGGGAAACCGAGCGTTTAAGCCATTAATAGGGGGATTAATACCCGAATAATACCCAAATAATACCCGGCCCAATATGCGATCTATATGCGGCTTAATAGGCGAATCAATACCCAGATTAGGACCGATTCGGGACAGCTGGCAGACAGGGCTTTAGGCTGAACTTGAAGCAATCATCTGATCTTGTTCATTACTCATGATCAGAACTCGCCCGCCGCAGCAAACAGCGATCCGAGGCGCGAAAACTGCCAATAACAGCGAATTTGGCTAGTTTGCTGCTTTAAGACCGGGCCTAGGAGGGGGGTAGACCCCCAAATCGAACCCAAATCGAACCCAAATCGAACCCAAATCGAACCCAAATCGAACCCGATTTGAACCCAATTTGGATGCGAGCTAGCCCATTGCGGGACCGGGATCTGATGTGAGCTGGATCAATCGTCAGTCGCCACGAGTTGAGCTGAGCCTTCATTCTGTAGCCGGTATGATCGGTGTTCCGCGGAATGATCGAGAAAGCGCCAATGAACGACGAATCGAAGACTCCGAGCAACGATTACGACCCCGCGATGAGTCTCGCGACACCGGAGATCCTCAATAGATCGCTGAAGTTTGATTCGATGACACTCTGGGATGCGGCCCTGATCGCCCATGGGGCGAGTCCCGATGCCGGCGGTCTTGGCCTCGATAAGTCGCATAGACGAGCAGTGGAGGATACCCACAAGGTGTTGAGTCGTTTGGTTAAGCTTACGCCTGTAAAAGGCGAGGGCGACGAGGCTCTCTATGAAACGGCGAATATCTTCAAAGCGCTTGCGGCAAAAGGCCACGAGTTCCCTGCGATGGTCAAAGAGGCGCTTCGGGACAGAGATCTGATCTCCTCTGGGAAGCGCCACGTTCGATCCCAGCCGCACGGTAATACGGAGCGATTCGAAAACGATCGTATTCAGGTGATGCAGGCGATGATCAGCGTGCTGGCGGACCCCGTGCTCCATCCTACATGCCGTGAAAATGCTGCGATTGATGGTCCCGTGGTCGGCATAGCTTTGGCCCGCACGATCGTTGTGAACCGTCAGGCCTTGTTCGATGGCGGCAAATTACCTCAGCAGCCAGAAACCATCGCAAAGTTGTTCAACGAAATCGTTCCGCCGCAAGTACGCTAATCGCGAACACCTTATATATAGCCCGCTTTACATCCCCATCTTTTACTTGCTGCAAGCAAAATAGAGTATTTCTTAAGTCGCCTTCATTCTCAGCCGTAATGGTCGAAGGCCCCTGCCCAATGGGATCAATTGTCTGCTTACCCCGGTTCATCCGGTTGAAGGATGCGCCGAGGTATCTCGGAATGGATCGGAACCGATTTAACGACGACGTACGGCCGTACCTCACGAAAATCCCCATCGGCATTCAGGGCATCGCCTTTGATCGACTTGAATTGGAGGCGTGGGCGGACCACCATAAGGCTGTCCGTGGACGTGCTCCTGAAAAGGAGGCGTCATGGGAAAAAGGAGAATCCCAGGTCTCACCAAAAGAGGTGGGGTCTGGCACATCGACAAGCAAATCAAAGGATACGGGAGGCTTCGGCAAAGTTGCGGCACGGCTGCTATCGAAGAGGCGGAGCGGTACTTAACGCATCGCCTTGAAGAGATCAGACAGGCTGAAGTTTACGGAGTTCGACCGACAAGGACGTTTGAGAAGGCGGCTGAGAAGTATCTGGAGGAGCATCAGCATAAACGCTCCATTGATCGGGATGTGTATGCATTGAAAGCAGTGATGCCCTATATCGGGCATTTACCGCTAGAACGCGTACACAACGACGCGCTGGCCAAGTTCAAGCGAGACCGGATCAAAGCCGGTCGCAAGGCTGGTACGATCAACAAAGAACTCGCGGTTACCCGCCGGATACTGAACTTAGCGGCTCGGGTGTGGCGCCACCAAAATGGACAGACGTGGTTAGCTGCACCGCCATTGCTTGAGTTGATGAGGGGACCTGGGCGCAAGCCTTACCCGATCTCCTGGGAGGAGCAGAAGCGGCTCTTTCAGGAGCTACCGGCGCACTTAGAGCGTATCGCTCTATTTGCAGTGAATACCGGTTGTCGAGCGGGTGAAGTGAGTGAACTCAGATGGGACTGGGAGGTGGTCATTCCAGAGTTGAATGACTCATTATTTATTATCCCAGACTCAGTGGCGAAGAATGGACAGGAGAGGGTGGTCATATTGAACCGGATTGCTCGCAGTGTGGTGGAAGGCGAACGAGGGACAGATCCCGAACGCGTATTCACCTACCACGGCAAGCCCTTTGCTCGTGTCAGAAACCATGCGTGGTCGAGAGCACGAACGAGGGCAGGGCTTCAACAAGTTCGGTTTCATGACCTACGGCACACGTTCGGGCACCGACTGAGAGCTGCAGGCGTGTCGTATGAAGATCGCCAGGATCTCTTAGGCCACAAATCGGAGCGTATGACGACGCACTACTCGGCACCGGATTTGGCTCGGCTTATCGAGGCAGTAAATAAGGTATCGATACAGCGTCCGGCCACCATTCTGAGAGTGACTGAACCCAAAACTGAAAAATGGTCCCCACAAAACTCCCCACAAACGGAATCCGAGACAGAAAAGACAATCGGACCCGTTCGCTAACGAGTTGATCTGGTTAGGGAAATCTGGTCGGGGTGAGAGGATTCGAACCTCCGGCCCCTGCCTCCCGAAGACAATCGACGGGTTCTAACGTATTGATAGTAAAAGTATTCGGTCGGGCGTCCACAGCGCTAAATGCACGTTAGAGCACGTTAGAGCACGTTGAAGCACACCGATACGTGGCAAAAGTCGGGCAGGCCCACGTGGGGAGACGAACCCCCTTTTGCTTAGCTGACCGAACAGTACGTACACCGAGCCCCTGACGGCACCCAAGTTGCCCGGGTTACGGCATGTTGACTCTCTGATGGAAACCCCATCGTACCAATCCCTATCCGGCATAGAAGTCCGGCCGCCTAACGGACACCGGAACAGATGTTGTAAGCGAGTTGTAGGCGCGCTGTATACAGTCTGAACACTGCCCGGCTGCATCCTGAGCTCCCGAAAACAGGATTCAACGACGCACAGGACAGCGAAGGTGGATGATGGACAGCGAACCTACTCGATTGGCTAGCCTGGCGGCGCTCAACCGCAGGTCCCGTGAGCGCGGTTACGAGCTCGAGGATATCGACTGGTCCCAGCCGATAGCGCGCGACAGTCTCTGGGCACCCGAGCATACCGGCACCCTGTACTACTTGCCCATCTACGAAGAGCTCACGGTGGCCGAGAAGCTCCGCTACAACCAGCTCACGGGCTTGGGTATATGCGAACAATTCATCTATCTGGAGGAGAACGCGATTATCCGGCCGATGGCAAGAATACTGCAGCGGGCCGAGCTGCCACTCTCTTTGCGGGAGTCTCTGTGCCACTTCATTCGCGAGGAGGAGAAGCACACGGCCATGTTCTGGCGCCTGCTGAAAATGTGCGAGCCGGATTGGTACACGCGCTCGAGGTATCGGCTCTGCCGCGTGTCACCGTTTCAGCAGCTAGCGTTCGGCCAAACGGCTCGTTATCCGGACATCTTTCTCGTGTGGCTGTGGGCCGCGCTATTTGTCGAGGAGCGCTCGCTGTGGGTCTCTCGTGAGTATCTCAGGGCGCGTAAGGACTGCGCCGGCGTTGACGAAATGATCACCCGTGTTCACGAGTACCACCTCAAGGACGAAGTTCGTCACTGTCAGCTCGACCATCATCTCATCCGGCAGTTCTACGATCACCGGCCGCGCTGGAAGAAGCTGCTTTGCGCGTTTTCACTGCGCCAGTTACTACGTGGATATATCAGCACCAAGCGCACCACCGAGCGCATTCTCCAAGTCCTCAGCGACGAGTTTCCCCGTTTACGTTCTCGCATCGGACCGGAAGCAAAGAGGCAGCTTGCAACCGTAGGCGGCAACCTGCGCTTTCAAAAAGCGATGTACGGAGAGAGGGTGGTCCCCCGCATGCTCAGGCTTCTAGCCGAGCGCTCTGAGTACGACGGTATCTGGGATCTGCTACCGGCTGTGGAAAGGAGGGGTGGATGAGCATCGAGAACGCAATGATCCGCCGCGTAGGCTCGATCGCCGCCATGCAGGCTGGCGGGCGTCGGCGCCTGGATCCGTTCAGCCCGGAAGCAGCCGAGCGTCGCTGGCGAAAGATTGGAAATGACGCGGGGCAAGCGCACGTGCTGGACGAGACGGCGCGGGCAACCTCGCAGGCTTGCCGGCGAAACATCGAGCGGTACATCGGTACCGTTAAGGTCCCCATTGGTCTTGCGGGCCCGCTGAAAGTCAACGGCGGTTTTGCGCGGGGATCGTATCACCTACCCCTCGCCACGACCGAGGCGGCCCTGGTTGCGTCCTACCACCGTGGCGCGAGGTTGATCACGGCAGCAGGGGGCTGTACTGCTCGGGTGCTCAAGGAAGGGGTGAGTCGCTCGCCGGGCTTCGCCTTTCGGAATCTCGTTGAGGTTGAAACGTTTCTCGAATGGGTCGACGGCCAGCTCGCAAACTTTCGACGTGTCGCGCAAAGTACAACCCGCTACGGCAAGCTCACGGCAGTGCGGCCCACCGTAGAGGGCAACCACGTCTATCTCGAGTGCGAGTTCGTCACCGGGGATGCCTCGGGCCAGAACATGGTCACCTTCGCGACCGAAGCGATCTGCACATTCGTGCTCGAGCACACGCCTGCGCAGCCTCAGTATTTCTTCTTGGAGGCGAATCACTCCGGGGATAAGAAAGCGACCTCCAAAGCGCTCGGATCTGTGCGTGGTCGGCGCGTGTGCGCAGAGGTCGAGATTCCCGCCGAGCTGGTGCGGCGGATGCTGCACACCGAGCCCACACGCATGTCGGACTACGCCCGCATGGCAACGACCGGCGCAGCCGTGAGCGGCGCGATCGGCTTGCAGGGCCATTACGCCAACGGACTCGCGGCTCTTTACCTCGCTTGCGGTCAAGATGTTGCCTGCGTGGCGGAGTCAGCCGTGGGCATCACCCGCTTGGAGGTCACGGACAGCGGCTCGCTATATGCTGCCGTGACCCTGCCGAACATCATGGTGGGGACGGTCGGCGGCGGCACCCATCTGCCAAGCCAGAAGGGCTGCCTCGACATCATGGGCCTTGCCGGGCCGGGCAAGAGCAGAGCCCTCGCTGAAATCTGTGGGGGGCTCGTGCTTGCAGGCGAGCTCTCTTTGGTCGGCGCGCTGTGCGCCGGAGAGTTCGCAAACGCACACAAGCGCCTGGCCCGCGGCGTCTCTCCGCGAATCGCTGCGCCAATGATTCGGGAGGTCGCCCAATGAATCGCTGGATCGTCTATCAACGGGAACGATTCCCGGTGCTCTCTCATGGGATCGCGATCGGGCTGTACACATTCTGCGCCTTGAGCTTTTCCGCCGCTGTGCGGGGCGTGCCTGCCGCCCCGGATCCCGTGCACTTCCTCGCCGCCTTTACGAGTGCGTTCGTGTTCTTTCTGCAGTTACGCATCGCCGATGAGTTCAAGGACAAAGAAATCGACGCGCGCTACCGGGCTCACCGTCCGGTCCCCCGGGGTCTTGTGACTCTAAGCGAACTCGCCACGGTGGCGGTCGCTGGTGCGGCCATGCAACTGGCCATCGCGATCTGGGTCGACTCTTCACTTGTGCCACTACTGGCGCTGGTGTGGGTCTACCTGGGGCTGATGACCACAGAGTTCTTCGTTCCCCGTTGGTTGAAAGCGCGGCCGGTCAGCTACTTGTTGAGCCATATGCTCATCGTGCCGTTGATCACGCTGTATCTGACGGCATTCGACTGGATCGTCGCCGGCGCTTCGCCATCGGCGGATCTTGGGTGGCTGCTCGCGACCAGCTTTCTAGTCGGCCTGGTGTTCGAGATTGGCCGCAAGATTCGGCCGCCCGGCGAGGAGCGTGAAGGCGTGGAGACCTACAGCGCGCTGTGGGGTCTGCGTGCCGCCCTGTGCGTGTGGCAGGGGGCGTTGATCGCCACCCTGTGTGCGGGCGTTGCCGCCGGGATCTTGCTCGGCTCCGGCGCGATCTATCTCGTGGTGCTGGGCGGAGCGCTGCTGCTTCCAACATTCGTCGCGTGGAGACTGATTCACCGTCCCGAGACTGCATCGACGCGGGTCATCGAGAGGCTCTCCGCTCTCGCGGCGCTACTCGTGTATTCGGGCCTCAGCGCGTTGGCGCTGGGGTACAGCTGAGGAAGGACATCGAGATGAGTTACATCGTCGGCATGAACGACGCGTCCGCGGGCCGAATCGGCAACAAGGCCCAGCGTTTGGCGGAGCTGCGTCGAGTTGGCTTCGACGTGCCGGCCTTCTTCGTCGTGACGCCGGATGCGTTCGCGGCCAGTCTCACCGAGGATCAACGACGCGCGTTCGCGGCCGGTCAGTACGATTTTCTCGAATCCCTCGTTGTGCGGAGCCGGGTGCTGCAGGCCATAGCCGAAGCGCTCGACTCCTTGTGCGCCGACGGCGTCCGGGTGGCCGTTCGTTCCTCCTCCGCGGAGGAGGATGACGCGCGGAATTCTTTTGCCGGTCAGTTGGATAGCTTCCTCGGTGTGCAGGCATGCCAGGTGCCCGCGTATGTGTCGAAGGTATGGCGCTCGGCCTTTAGTGAACAGGCTGAGGTCTACCGCACTCAGCGAGGGATTGCACTGCCACCCCGTGTCCCCGCCGTCATGGTGCAGCGGATGGCCAATGCCCAGAGCGCGGGCGTGTGCTTCAGCGCGGACCCGGTCAGCGGCCGGAGAGGAATCGCGGTGGTGAGCGCCGTGCATGGGCTGGGCGACGCCTTGGTGAACGGAAAACTCGACGGCGACCTCCTTCATATCGATCGGAGCGGCAAGATCATCGAGCGGCAGACCGCGGAGAAGCCCGCGGTCACTGATGAACAGGCGCGACAGATTGCCGAGATCGCGCGCAACGCCGCCCGGCACTACGGCAGGCCCCAGGACATCGAGTGGGCCATCGAGGACGATCGAGTTGTGCTGCTCCAGTCCCGGGACATCACGACACTGAGCTCCGAACAAGGCTCCGGCGACGGCCTGAAGATCTGGGATAACAGCAACATCGTCGAAAGCTATGGTGGTGTCACATTGCCCCTGACGTTCTCGGTTGCGCGTCGCGCCTACTCAGCGGTGTACAAACGTCTGGGACAGATCGTTGGCGTACCTGCTGCGGTGATCGCCGAGCATGATGGCGTGTACGATCGCCTGCTCGGTCTGATTCGCGGCCGCGTCTACTACAACCTCTTGAACTGGTATCGGCTCTTGGCGCTGCTGCCGGGGGTCAGCAGCAATCGCCTCTTCATGGAGCAGATGATGGGTGTGCGCGACGCACTCCCCGACGATCTGCTTGCGAAGCTCAGTCATTCCGGCTGGTGGGCGAAGCTGAATGCGCGGTGGCAATTGCTGCGCTCCGGAAGCGGGCTGCTGTTCCACTACCTGCTGCGTCGCCGAGACAACCGCCGGTTCTATCGCCGACTGGAGAGTGCTCTGGCGCCCGTCGGGCCCGCCCTCGAATCACTTCGACTGGACCAGCTCGCCAATCACTACCAAAGCCTGCACGATCAGTTAGTGCGGGGCTGGGACGCGCCCTTGCTCAACGATTTGTATTGCATGATCTTCCACGGGCTCCTGCAACGGCTCGTCATGCGTTGGCTTCCGGACGCGCAACATAATGTGCGCAACGATCTCTTGTGTGGCGTGGTGGGTATGGTGAGCCTCGAGCCCGTGCGGCGCATGCGCACCATGGCGCGTATGGCACGTCGTCATCCAAAGCTCGTCCGCACACTCTGTGACGAGTCGTTGGCGAGCATCTGGGCTGAAGTTAGCCGCTACCCTGAACTCGGTGCGCTGTTGCGCGAGTACTTGGAGCGTTTCGGGGATCGCTGTATCGATGAACTCAAGCTCGAAAGCCCGACACTGCATGACGAGCCCCTCCCGCTGCTGCGGGCCGTGGGTCACCTTGCTCGTCGTGACGGCGTCTCGTGCGCTTCCACTACCGCACACACGCGTCGTGTCGCGGAGGACGCGATACACGATGGGCTGTGGGGCAGGCTGATTCGCCAGCGCATATTCCAGTATGTATTGGGGCAGGCTCGAGCGCACATGCGAGACCGAGAGAACATGCGTTTCGAGCGCACACGAGTGTACGGTCGGGTGCGGAGAATCTTTCTCGAGATGGCGCAGCGGCTCTGCGCGGCGGACGCGCTCGAGAAGCCTCACGACATTTTCTACCTGGACGTGGAGCAGATCCTGGGTTTCATCGACGGCACGGCCGCCGGCTCGAATCTCAAGGCGTTGGCGCGTATACGCCGAGTAGAGTTTGACGAATACCGGAACGCCCCGACCCTGCCGAACCGCTTCGAGACCCGCGGCGCGGTCAACCTGGCTAGCTTCAGCGAGCGAGAGTCCGAGCCCGAGGACGCTGCATTGGGTGAGGAACGTAAAGGTCTCGGCTGCTGCTCTGGCACTGTCGAGGGAATCGTGCGCGTCGTCCGCGACCCGAACGGCACGACGGTGCAGCCGGGGGAGATTCTGGTCGCAGAGCACACCGACCCGGGCTGGGTCATCCTGTTCCCGCTGGCCGCGGGCTTGCTGGTCGAGCGCGGGAGTCTTCTCTCCCATTCCGCCATCGTCGCGCGGGAGCTGGGCCTGCCGACGGTTGTCGCCGTACGCGGTCTCACTAAGTGGCTAAGGAACGGCGATCGGGTGCGTTTCGACGGCAGCACGGGCGTCATCCGACGTCTCGATTCCGCTCGGCGGAGGGAGGCAGCGTGAACGCCTTGGCCACGACAGTCACTGCCTGGGTATGGCGTCACCGGCTTGCCTGTGTGCTCAGCTGTTGCGCCATCACGGCGTTGGCGGCGCTACCGGCAAGCCGTATCGGCGTCGATAATTCTCTTGAAATCTGGTTCGTCGAGGACGATCCGCGGCTGTCAGCTTACCGAGAGCACCAACGTGTTTTCGGCAACGACGAGGTGATCGTCATCGCGCTGCACGATCCGCGAGGCCTCTCCGCGGACGCTCTGGAACGATTCGAAGTCATACGGGCGCGGCTGGAGAGGATCGACGGCATCGCATACGTCACCAATAACCCGGCAACTCAGGGCCGGATCGTGAGCGAGGATGGCACGACGGCGTCCCTTCTGGCTCGCTTGATCGCCGCGAGCGACATCGATGCGCGCCGCGACGGGATCCTCGCAGAGGTCGATTCGGTACTGAGCACTCTCGACACACCTTACTACACCGCCGGCATTGGCTTGCTGTATAGCGCGTTAAACAAGCTGTCTACCAGTGGCTCGGCCGTGTTGTTGATCGCGGCGGATGTCGTGATGTTTCTCCTGTTGTGGTGTCTCTTTGGACGAGTCCTGCCCGCGCTGGTCGTCCTTGCCGTCGTTAGCACTGCAACCATCTGGCTCATGGGACTTTACGCCGCCATGGGCCGGGATCTGAACATGGTCACCATGATCCTTCCAACCCTGATGCTGGTGATCGGTACCGCCGACTGCGTCCACATCTTTCGGAGCGTCGCCGGCGTGCCTCACGATATGCCACGGGCCGAGCGCGTGATCGAGGGTGTGAGCCGGATGTTTTGGCCCTGCCTGCTGACCACGCTGACGGCAGCCGCAGGATTTGCAGCTCTGATGACTTCGTCGTTACAAGTGGTGCGCGACCTGGGCGCCTTCGCCGCGCTAGGCCTGGTCGGTGCGTTTGGCGCCGCGCTGGTAGGTTGCACGTGGGCGCTGCAGTGGGAGGCCGTGGAGCCGAAGATCACCGAGCGGGACCGTCTGACGCTCTGGGCTCTTCGGCTTGCGCGCCTCGGGACGGAGTTCCCACGCAGTACTCTGGCCGGCGCTGCAGTGCTGGTGATTCTAGCTGCTGTCGGCGTCTCCCGCATTGTCGTCGATACGTACACCATCGACTTCCTCTTCTCTGACCATCCGGTGCGAGTTCAGTCCGACTTTATCGAATCACATCTCGGCCCGTATGCGCCGGTCGAGTTCGTGATCGCTTCGTCGAATGGCGTGGCTCGTGAAGACGTGCTC
>SMUY01020585.1_pt1 | contig 10541 bp, 8 predicted proteins | sample 2456441 | NCBI WGS metagenome assembly SMUY01 (sample SAMN11095931, study PRJNA526329) | marine sediment metagenome | biome: Marine sediment; feature: Surficial sediment; material: Deep marine sediment; isolation source: Hadal surficial sediment | place: Pacific Ocean | collected 2014-11 | depth 0-1...
GGTCGGGATCTGCGGCGAGCACGGCGGAGATCCGGACTCGATCCGTCTTTGCCATGAGTACGGCCTCGATTATGTGAGCTGCTCGCCGTACCGTGTGCCGGTCGCGAGATTGGCCGCGGCTCATGCCGCCATGGAGCAGGCGTAGCCTGGGGGTTCAATCCAGAACCAGAATGAAGGGGTATGCTTGTCTTGACGGTCACCTGTGCCTTGCGGTCAGGCCGGGGCGCCCCGGCGCAGGCAGGCCAGGGAAGGAAGCCTCCTAGGCAAACTTGTGCCCTGAAGGACGCGAATCCAATGGTCGATCCCCGAAGTCGCTCTTTGGGTCCGCATCCATATAAAAACCGTCTATTGGTGGGTGCGCGAAGATAAACCCGCGGCGTTCCGGTCCGCTCTGATTGGCCGTCCGCGTTCGCCTGGGAGCTGCAAGAGAGCAATTCCCCTTGCTATAATGCCGCAAGAAAATGAAGCCACTTTCTTGGTAGGGATGATGACCACGAATCGAAGAAGCCGCGGCGAGTCCGAGGACGCGTTTACCAAGGCAATCGTAAAGTTTGAGAGGGAGCACTTGGGCAGGGGTCCTTCAGATGCGCGGACATACTTCATTAGCGACATGATTCTCATTAGGCTGAGCGGCCTCATGACATCTGCCGAAGCAATGCTGGCGAGAGAGGAAAAGGGGCAGGAAATAATCAAAACCACCAGGCGCCAACTGATGGAAGTCTCGCGACCGCTGATCAGGCAAATCGTTCGGGATGTGCTGGGTCTGGACATGATCAGCATGCACACCGACATGAGCATCAAGACAGGTGAACGTGTAATTGTCTTGATCGTCGACAGAAACTTGGACGAACTGTTCGATTAGGTTCGATATCCGAATCTAGTCGTTGGCATTCATGTGGAAGACACGGTTCTTCCTGCAGGCGTGCTGTACATCGAAACCAAATCCCGTTTCGGCACGGCGATCATGTTCTATTAAAAAGCGTTGTTGGGCAGGGTGCAATCGGCGTTAAGTGCTGAAATCAAGTAGAATTCTCGTGCAAAACCGATTCTAATAAATCGTAACTTTTTCGGCAGGTTGGGCAAACAGCAGTTTTCGTCGTAAAAACGGCTGGTTGCAAAGTAAGCCGGCGTTCACTCCTAATCGTGGGAGAAACGACGGCTTTTTTTTGTTCGAGCCGGATTTAGCTTCCTGCTGCTTCAAGGTTCTGGCCGCGAACTCCCCGATGATCGACCGACATGTCAATATCCGATACAGGTTCGGGACATGCACACCAATTTCCGGTCTGATTCTGAGGGGCTTGCTAGGGCACTCTATCTCCGCAGGATTTGGCCAATATCACAGAATCGGCATTGCCTTCGAAGGAGACTGGAATAGAGTAGAACATGCAAATTCGTGACTGCACGAAGCGAGAAGTCTTCTCGGTGGCGACCGCCACCACGCTGGACGAGGCTGCCCAGGTGCTTGTTGAGAAGCATGTTGGCCTGCTTCCCGTCACTGACGAGGCCCAAAGGCTCGTTGGTATATTCGGGCACTCCGAAATACTGGCTCTCTTTCTCCCCGCCTGTGTGAACCTGATCGATGACCTTGACTTCGTGCATGATTTTGGCGCGTTGGAGGAAGTGAGTATGAGTCCAGAGATGCGCACGCGGCAGGTCTCGGATTTCATGCGCGAACCCATTTCCGTCGAGGAAACCACAGGTCTGCTGCGCGCCTATACTATGATGTTGCAGCATAGACTGCATGATTTGCCCGTCGTCAGGCCGAATGGAACGCTTGTGGGCATCGTTTCGAGAGTAGATATTGGCACGGCGTTTCTGACTGAAAGGGAGACCGACCCACTCAGCCGCTTGGAGATAGCTTGATATAAGCACTGGCTGCGGGGGCATGTTCGCGCTAAGTCAGCCGTTAATAACGGTGGGCTACGTAGAATAAGCCGCAGGCTCACGACTTAGATGCTGCAACCGATGCCTGGCCTCGGTCGCGTCGAAGCCGGTCACCTCCTGGAAGCATTTCGTTTGAGTCCAAGAATCGCTTCCAATGGAATATCGCAAGGCGCCGCATAGCTGGCCACGCCCTGTGCCGGCCCGCAGCGATCCTCTCGTTCCTGTAAATCACGGAAAGATCCCGGATCGATGGTGATGGCTGGGTAAGTTGCGAAATCCGGAGCCCCCGGATTGGATGGGAGCCTAAGGGTAGGTGGAGGCGGTTCAGCTCTCCGCAGGAGATCACAAGGATTGACGTCCCCAAGTTTGAACGCGTATAATGCCGCGGCGCTTAAATCCAGCTATATCAAGTAGAACCATGTTGGTGCATAAAATCGAGACAGCTTGCTGTATCCGGCAGGTTTCGCAAATAGCAATCTCCTAAATAGGGGAAAGTTGGTTGCAAAATAAGCCGGCGTGCAATCCCGGGACGGGAGCGGCGTCGGCTCTTCTCTTGCTAATAATTAGCGGGGAAATTTAGAGCCGTGAACGCGCCCTGCGGCTGTAAGCGCCATGATCAAGCCGAGCGGGGAGCTCGTCCTCGGCAACGAGTCGCCGCAGTATTCCATGTGGGCGGTCAGCTCGCGTCCTGACACCCCCGTAGATAACACTCTTGCGAGTACCCATTTCAGACCTCGTTTCAGCGTGAGGGACGCAACTTGATGGACGAAGGATTTTCCTGGCACACTTCTGAGACCCGAGAGGTCCTGGATCGCCTGCATGTGGATCCAGAACAGGGCTTGTCGGCGCACGAAGTGGAGCAGCGGCTGCGTGAGCACGGGCCCAACGAGCTCGTCGAGCGTGGTTTAAAGAGCCCCTGGCGCATCCTGTGGGAACAGCTCACCGGGATCATGGTGATTGTGCTCATCATCGCCGCGTTGGTTTCCTTGCTGCTGGGAGATCGGCTGGATGCGATCGTCATCCTGGCAATCGTGGTGCTAAACGCGATCCTGGGATTTGTGCAAGAGTATCGAGCGGACCGCGCGATGGCCGCTTTGAAGCGGATGGCCGCCCCGGTGGTCAAAGTGCGCCGCGAGGGACAGCTCCAGCAGGTTCCCGCGAGGGAGATTGTGCCCGGCGACATCCTCCTGCTCGAAGCGGGCGATGCGGTATCCGGCGACGCACGCGTGCTCGAATCGATCAATCTGCGGATCGAAGAGGCTTCGCTCACAGGCGAGTCGATTCCCGTGGATAAAGATTCCCAGGTGCTCTCAGGTACGCATGTTCCGTTAGGCGACCGGCGCAATATGGTGTTTATGGGCACCACGGCGACCTATGGCCGGGCCAGCGCGGTCGTGGTCGAGACCGGCATGGCTACCCAACTGGGCCGGATCGCCGAACTGATACAGACCGTCGTGAGCGAGCCAACCCCGCTTCAAAAGCGAATGGCGCAATTGGGAAAGGGGCTTGCGGTGGCCGCGGTCGCCATCGTGGGCGTGGTCTTTGTCCTCGGCCTTCTGCGCGGAGAAGACCTGAACGTAATGTTCCTGACCGCTATTGCGATGGCGGTAGCCGCGGTACCTGAAGGGCTGCCAGCGGTCGTGACCATAACGCTTGCGCTGGGAGCGCAGCGGATGCTGCGGCGCAAGGCATTGATCCGCAAGCTACCCGCGGTCGAGACACTGGGCTCGGTGACCGTGATTTGCTCGGACAAGACCGGGACTCTCACTGAGAACCGGATGACGGTCAAGATCCTGGATGTCGCCGGACACACGCTGGATCTGGCAGAGGCGTTGAAGGTCGGAAACCCTGTCGGAGGGACCGAGGAAGAGTGGGCCAGCGCTGAGCAAGCAGCCGAAGTGCTGCTGCTGGCCGGGGGTGCCCTGTGCAACGATGCCGTTTTGGAGCTAAACACGGACGGTGCTGGAAGTTTGCGCGCGCAGGGCGACCCCACCGAAAAAGCGCTCGTGGTCGCCGCCGCTCGATTCGGTCTGATGAAGCCTCGCCTGGAATCGCTCTTTCCGCGGGTGGCCGAGGCGCCGTTTTCCTCCGAGCGCAGACGGATGACCACGTTCCACGAACGGCAGCAGCAATCTCAGAACGGAGCACTGGAAGCCCAGCTTACATCGTTGTTGGCAGCCGACAGTCGGCCTTTCGTGGCATTTACGAAGGGGGCAACGGAGAGTCTACTGCGGGTCTGTGATCGGGTCTGGACCCACGCAGGAACACAACCGCTCAATTCGGATTGGCGGCGGCGAATCGAAGGCGCCGACGATCGGCTGGCCGGCGATGGTCTGCGAGTGCTTGGCATGGCGTTTCGAACCCTGCAAGACCTCCCTGTCGAAGGGGAAATGGAATCCTTGGAGCAGGATCTAATATTTGTAGGGTTGGTGGCCATGATCGACCCTCCGCGGCCGGAGGCGAAAGAGGCGGTCGCTGTCTCCAGGACCGCCGGCATCCGCACCGTGATGATCACCGGCGACCACCCGCAGACCGCGCTGCACATCGCTCGCGAGCTGAATATCGCTCTAGACAGCAACTTCCTGGCCGGCCGGGAGCTGGAGCAGATGACGGCAGAGCAGCTTGAAGACAGGGTCGAGCAGGTCGAGGTTTACGCCAGGGTCTCCCCAGAGCATAAGCTCAATATCGTCCGCGCGCTTCAGAAACGTGGACATATTGTGGCCATGACCGGCGATGGCGTAAACGACGCCCCAGCGCTCAAGCGGGCCGACATCGGGGTGGCGATGGGCATCACCGGCACCGATGTCTCCAAGGAAGCCGCGGACATGGTCATCCTGGACGATAACTTCGCCACCATCGTGCGCGCCGTAGAACAGGGGCGCGTGATCTACGACAACGTACGCAAATTCATCAAGTACACGCTGACCAGCAACGCCGGCGAAATCTACGTGATGTTGTTCGGGCCGCTGCTCGGGATGCCGCTGCCCCTCACCGCGCTGCAAATCCTGTGGATCAACCTGGTTACGGATGGGCTTCCTGGACTGGCCCTTGCCGTCGAGCCCGCCGAACGCGATACGATGCGCCGGCCCCCTTATCCACCCAAGCAGAGCATCTTCGCGCGGGGGATGGGACGCCACATTCTGTGGGTCGGTCTGCTGATGGGTCTGGTGTCGCTCGCGGTCGGGTATTGGGCCTGGATCACAGGCCGGCCTGCATGGCAGACGATGGTGTTCACCACGCTGACGCTCTCGCAGATGGGGCACGTGCTGGCAATCCGGTCGGATCGCGAATCGCTCTTCAAGATCGGGCTGCTCACCAACAAGCCGCTGCTGGGAGCGGTGGCGTTGACTTTCGTGCTGCAGCTGGCGGTGATTTTCTGGAGACCGCTGCAGGAAATCTTCAATACTCAGGCGCTAACCCCATTCGAACTGGGGATCAGCTTGGGTCTGAGCACGATTGTCTTCTGGGCGGTCGAGATTGAAAAGCGCTATCTGCGACGACGACGTGGATGAGGGCCTGGAGGTGGCTATCGAGCTAATGGTACGCCAAGTCGCTGATCCGGTTGGACCTATGTTTAACTGCGAAGGAGAGGCCTGATGGTTCAGCTGCCCATGGACCCCTTTCTGCAATTCCTGCTGGCGGTGGCACTTATCGTAGCCGCCGCAAAAACCGCTGGTTACCTGAGCACCAGACTTGGTCAGCCGGCCGTGTTGGGCGAGATATTGGCTGGGCTCGCCTTGGGACCTACAGTGCTAGACATGCTGCAGTGGCCGCTGTTCAGCGACCCCCAGCTGGGCGAGACGCTGAGTCATTTGGCGCATCTGGGTGTGCTCCTGCTTATGTTTATCGCCGGGCTCGATGTGGACTTACGGTCGATGACGAAGGCCGGCCGGCCGGTGATGCTGGCAGGAGTCTTGGGAGTGCTGGCCCCGGTGGGTCTGGGGTATGCCGCAGCGCTGTCCTTTGGCTTTGATCAGCAACAAAGCCTTGCCATTGGCTTAGTCCTCGCCGCAACTAGCGTAAGTATCTCGGCTCAGACCATGATGGAATTAGGGGTGTTACGCACCCGAGTAGGGGTGGCTTTGCTGGGCGCGGCAGTGGTGGACGACGTGCTGGTGATCCTGTTTCTCTCGCTCTTCATCGCCCTGATAGGCGGCGGAGGCGGAGGCGTCTCTGCCCTGTTATGGGTGACGGTGAAAATGGTTGGCTTCTTGGGTTTGGCCGCCTGGCTTGGGGCGCGGCTGATTCCTCGATTGGGGTCTTGGGTAGAGCAGCTACCGATCAGTGAGGGAGCGCTGGCTCTGGCGATGGTAGTCACCCTGTTATACGCATGGGCATCCGAAGCCATCGGAGGGATGGCGGCCATCACCGGCGCGTTTCTGGCCGGGTTGCTCTTTGCCCGGACGTCGCTACGACAGCACCTCGAGGGGGGCATGCACAGTCTGGCGTTCTCCTGGCTCGTCCCGATATTCTTCGTGAGCATTGGCCTCCAAGTCAACGCCCGGGCTTTGGGCCTTGGTGGCCTGCCCTTCGCTCTAGTCATCGTTCTTGTAGCGGTTGTCTCTAAGGTCATCGGAAGCGGGATCGGTGCTCGGTTGGGAGGTTTCCCCAAGGGCGAGGCTCTGCGGCTCGGAGTAGGTATGGTCTCCCGGGGCGAGGTGGGGCTGATAGTAGCTTCGGTGGCGTTGGATGCCGGTCTAATTGGGGACGGGATCTTCGCCAGCGTGGTGCTAATGGTGGTGGCGACGACGCTACTTACCCCAATCATGCTGCGTGCGCTCTACCCCAAGGATGTCAGTAAGCCAGAACCGGTCGAGGTATAGACTTCTTTCAGGGGTGTGGAGAGCAAACGCCCTGTTCCTTACCGAAGCTCACAAGGAGAGATCACCATGTCGCATCTATTGCTTTTCGTGCTGAACAATCTGGAGCAATACCCAGATATTCTGGATGCTTGGGAAGAAGCCGGAGCACCCGGAATTACCATACTGGAGAGCACCGGCGTCGGGCACATCCGGAGTGTGGTGCGAGACGATCTTCCCTTGATGCCCTCTCTGAGCGATCTTCTCTCCAGCCAGGAGATGCACCACCGAACCCTCTTCACCGTCATCGAGGACGAGCAGACGCTGGACAAGGTCATCGAGGCCACCGAACGGGTGGTCGGCGACTTTACTCGCCATCACACCGGCCTGCTTTTTGTCGTCCCCGTCAGCAGGGCGCTGGGGCTCCAAAAAAAAGAGGAAGAGGGTGAGAAATAACGGGAGCCTTCCTCCTGGCCGTGACTGTACCTGAACGCCATCCTTTGTCTGGCTGGCACGCTCGCCCCCCGCCCGCGCCCTTCCTGCGATATTGAATGCCTGTGACGGACTTCTCACAGTTCCTTCTCGCGCGCATCATCATCGTCTTCGTCGCTAAAGGTGCTGGATATCTCAGCACACGCCTCGGCCAGCCGCCGGTATTGGGCCAGTTTTGGGCGCAGGCGTTTTGTTGGGGCCAACGGTCCTGAAGTTTTTTCACCCGCCGATCTTCACCGATGTTCATCTGGGAGAAACCATCTCGCTCCTGGCTGAATAGGGCGTGATCTTCTTGATGTTTGTCACCGGTCTGGAGGTCGATCCGGGGCAATTGAGGCACTCGGGGAAGGTCTCGGCATTGGCTGGCACGCTGGGGGTCGTTTTTCCGCTATTGATGGGTCGGGGAAGCGCGGCCCTCCTCGTATATCCGATGGAAGTCGGGTTATTCTTGGGTTTGATACTTGCCGCGACCAGTGTGAGCATATCGGCGCAGACGCTGCTGGACCTCAGAGTGCTCCGCAGTCGAGAAGGCGTGAGCCTGCTGGGCGCCCTCGTATTCGACGACATACTCGTCATCCTGTTTCTCTCGATCTTTCTGGCGGTGATCACTGGAACGGGCGGCGCGACCGGGATGGCTGGAGTGGCATGGGTGGTCTTGAAGATGGGATTGTATCTGGGCCTCTTTACTTTTCTTGGTCTTCGATTTATCCCCGCCCTGGTCGATCATGTTGCCGGCTTACCCATCAGCCGGTCGCTCATAGCCTTCACGATTGTCGTTACGCTTCTCTACGCCTGGTCGGCTGAGGTCATGGGCGGTATGGCGGCAATAATTGGCGCATTCCTGGCTGGATTGCTATTCAAGCGCAGCCACTTCAGTGAGCAGATTGAAGACGGGATGCACACTCTGGCTTTTTCCCTATTCGTGCCAATCTTCTTGATCAACATCGGACTGGAGGTGAATGCAAGGGAGCTGAGCGCGGGTTCGGGGCAGTTTGTAGTGCTGATCTGCATCGTGGCGGTCCTCAGCAAGATCCTGGGAAGTGGACTGGGGGCTCGGCTGGGGGGGGTTCAACACAAGGCAGTCCCTGCGTTTGGGAGTCGGGATGGTGCCAAGGGCGGAAGTGGCCCTGATCATCGCCGACCTGGGCCTGGTTGAGGGTCTTATTGGGCAGGAGGTCTTCGCCACAATCGTGGTTATGGTCATCTTCACCACCTTGGTCACCCCGCCAATGTTGCGTACACTATCTGCTCAGGACGGCATGCGGCAAGGCCTGAGTACCGTCGAGCTGCCCCCGACCATTTCCGGTGAAGAGGAATCCATCTGGTACTTCAAGGCACGATAAGCCGGGCCATCAGTAATCCCTGTAGGGAGCAATAGCCAAAGCCCAGAGCACGAGTGCCGGTTGTCTGCTTTTTGGGCGTGGCTTTGGTGGTGTCCAACGTAGTCCATAAAAGCGCAGTCCGAAACGGCTGGAGCATGGATTCGGCAATGATGGAAGAAGTCCTCTTGGAAGTAACCCTGATCCTCATATTGGTCGACGGCTTCTTCGCTGCCGTTGAAATCTCGGTGGTTTCGTCCAGCAATAGCCGTCTACAGGTAATGGTGGCCGCAGACCACAGCGGGGTGCGGCGCGCGCTGGCTCTGCGATAAGACAGCGAGCATGCGGGCCGGACGGAGGAAACCGCCTCTTGATTCCCCAACCCGCAAACCGGGCGTGTAAGGAATGAAAGGGACCGGAATGGGCGATCCATTGAGCCAGGACATCCACCTCCTGGGCAACCTCTTGGGGCAGATCCTGCGGGAGCAGGAAGGCAAGCCCGTCTTTGACTTGGAGGAACGCATACGGACCCTGGCCAAGGAATGGCGTGCATCCACTTCAACGACCGCCTTCGGAACGTTGGCCGAGCTCTGTGAGGGGCTGGAAGTGGAGACGGCTTTACCAATCCTGAAAGCCTTCACCACCTACTTCCATCTGGTCAACCTGGCCGAGGAACACCAGCGGGTGCGGGTGCTGCGGACGCGGGAGAAGGGGGCTGGTGCCAGCCCCCTGGCCCACTCCATCGCCGAGGCCATCCACGCCCTGTCGGCTCAGGGCATGCTGGCGGAAGGCATGCAGGAGTTGTTGAACCGGCTGTCTATCGAAATGGTCTTCACCGCCCATCCCACGCAGTCGAAGCGACGCACCATTCTGGAGAAGCTGCGGGCCATCAGCACTGCCCTGTACCGGTTCGACACGCAGGACCTGCTGCCCCGGGAGCGGGACCGGCTTCTGGCCGACCTGCGGGCTCACATTACCCTCTTGTGGCTGACGGACGAGGTGCGGGAGCGCCGGCCAACGCTGTTCGACGAAGTTCGCAACGGCCTGTGGTACTTCTCTGAGACCCTGTTCGACGTTGCGCCGGAGATCTACCACTCCCTTCATCAAGCCCTGGCCCAGGCCTATCCTGGCCGTCCCTTCCACGTGCCGGCTTTTCTGCGCTTCGGCTCCTGGATCGGAGGCGACCGGGATGGTAATCCCTACGTGACAGCGGAAGTGACCGCTGAGACTTTCCGCCTGCACCGGGACCTGGCCCGACAACACCACGGTCAGACCGTGCTCTGGCTCATCGGTGAATTGAGCCTGTCCGGGGGACGCGCCCGCCTGACGCCGGCGCTGCAGCAGTTTGTGAGCGGGCAAAGGGCGCGCTATCCGGACCTGGCCCAGGCCCTGGAGCGACGCAACCTGGACGAACCCTACCGCCAGGCGTTGAGTTTCATCGCCCACCGGTTGGGCGAGCAGACGCCCCCGGAACGCCCCCCGGGCCCCGGGGGACCCGATGATCCGTGGCCCCGACTGGCCTATGACGGTGGCCTGGAACTCCTGGCGGATCTGAACCGGGTGGCTGAGAGCCTGCAGCGCACCAGCAGTCCGGTGTTGGTCGAGGAGCGTTTGGCTCCGCTCCTCCGTCAGGTGGAGACCTTTGGCCTGCACACGGCGGCGCTGGACATTCGTCAGCACAGCGCCGAGCACGAGGCGGTGGTGTCCGAACTGCTGTCTGCTGCGGGCATCGCCTCCAATTACGCCGTGCTGCCGGAACCCGACAGAGTCACGCTTTTGAACCAGCTTTTGGAAACGGGGACCTTCCCGTCGAATGACTTATCCACGCTCTCCGATGCTTCGGCTGGGCCCTCCGCCGAGGCGTCGGCCGAGTCGCTCAGTCCTGCCCTCGAGCGTATCGAAGGGACAAGCCTGGCGGTCGAAACTATGGACCTGTTTCAATTGCTGCGGCGCGTCTGCGATGAAGACCCGCAGGCCCTGGGATGTTATCTCATCAGCATGGCCCGTCAACCCAGTGATGTGATGGAAGTCCTTTGGCTGGCCGGCA
>SMUY01338822.1_pt1 | contig 10541 bp, 8 predicted proteins | sample 2456441 | NCBI WGS metagenome assembly SMUY01 (sample SAMN11095931, study PRJNA526329) | marine sediment metagenome | biome: Marine sediment; feature: Surficial sediment; material: Deep marine sediment; isolation source: Hadal surficial sediment | place: Pacific Ocean | collected 2014-11 | depth 0-1...
CACCTCGTCGAACTGTTGCTGGAACTTCTCGAAATCGCTCTCGTGGACGGTTTGCTGGAACTGCTTGCGCAGTATTTCTGATTCCGTATAACCAAGCATCGCGCAGATCGCCGGGTTGGCCTGGAGATAGGCGCCGTCGAGCCGGGTCGTGATCATCCCCGCCGCGACTTTCTCGAAGATCGAGCGGAACCGTTGCTCGCTGACGCGCAGTGCCTCCTCGGATTCTTGCAGAACCTTCAGATCGGTCAGGTCCTGCAGCATCACCAGGTCTTGCTCGACGGTCCCGTCGGGCTCGATGACCGGCATCGCGGTCGCGTAAACGTGACGGAAGCGATCGTGCACCCACAACTTGAGTTCGCGTCTGGCGACCTCCTCACCGCAACGCCGCGCCCGCACTGGGCAGACGTCGCACGGCTTCGATTTCTTGCACAGTACTTCATGGCAAGCTCGGCCGGTGGGTTCGGCTTCCTCGCCGTTGGCCGTGCAGAACACCTTGCGGAACGTCTGGTTGGTCCAGACCACGCGTTCGTGCGAGTCAACGACGATCACACCGGCGCCGGAGTGTTCGACCAGCGCGTTGATGCGCGATTGCTCCTGGACGCCGATGGCGGCTGCGCGCTCCAGTTCGTCGCAACGCCGCTCCGACTGCTCCAGGCGGCGCATCAGATCCAGCACATCGATACTCTGGGTTGTCGATTCCGACGACACAGATCCCTCGCTATCCGAACACTTTTTGGGCCCGGACCCTAGATGCAATATCGTCCTCGGTCAGCACCGTGCAAGCTCCGCTTCAAACTCTTGCGGGAGCGTCCGGCTGCTCAACATTCTCAGCCGCTTCCTCGGCATCGCGACATTGCTCGATCCCATCCCGAATCACCTCGGCCATGCCCGCATCGTTTTGGTGTTCCAGGAGGAACCTGTAGACCTTGAGCGCGGCGGCGGGCTTTCTTTTCACTTTGAGAATTCGTTCCGCCACGTCGAGCAATCCCTTGATCGCAAGGATCTCCCGGGGATCGGTGTGGATCACCAACGAATAGGCTTTGGCCGCCGCGGCCAACTCGTCGGCCCGTTGCAATACTGTCGCGATCTCCAGCACTTGGCTCTGTCTGAGGTCGAGCTTGTTGAGTTGCGTGCGTAGTTCGTAAAACAGCGCAGCTGCCAGCGAGGTATAGCCGCGTTCGAAGCAAAGCGGGAACGCCTGACGCGCCGCCTTGAACGCGTGTTCGACATGGCCGGTCCGGTGCAGGCAAATTGCCAGCGACTGGAGCACGTGAGCGCTCGGGGAAAATTTCTGATTCAACTCTGCGAGATTGGAGAGCGTGTAGCTCGGATCGAGCCGGAATCGTTTCATTGCTTCCTTGACGCGTGTTTCGGCGTCGAGCAAGGGCGTCTTGCGAACGTCCCTGACGGGTTTCGGGACCTCGAACGCGACGGGTTTGGACGGCGCCGCGTAGCGGCGGATCTTGGCCGCCTTCGGAACCTCCCGGATAGGCCCCTCGCCGTATTCCGCGTCGTCTTTTTGTTGCGGATCGCGCGGCCGATCTTCCGTCACCGGCGGTTCGTCGACCGGCGGTTCGTCGCTAACCGGTTCCGAAAGATCGCGGTTCAGCTCGGCGTCGAGGACCGGCTCGACCTCGGCCGGCACCGCATGAATCGATCCACAAAGACGTCCGGTCAGGGAGACCCAGTAGCCCAGCACCACGCAGGCCGCCACGGCGGTCGCGGCGAAACCGGCCGTCATATTGAGCCGAATCGCACCGAATACGAGTGGTGTCATCAGGGCAGCCGCAAGTGCTGCCCCACCGGTCTGGATCGTGTAGATGACCATCAGGTCGTTGCCGCGTCCACTGAATTGACGCCCCCAGTGAACCGGCGACAAGACGTCGATCCAACTTTTGGAATGCACCGCCGCGATGAGGCAAATCGGGGCGGCGACGAGGCATCCGAATAGGTACAGACCGGCCGCGAGCGGCGATGGAACGCCGATCGAATCGAACAGTTCCGGTGTTCGCCCCCCCGATGCGCCCCACAGCATCCACGGCACCAACCAGACGGCGGACGCAATCGCCATACGCGTTGCGACGACGAGCGTCCGACCGTCGGTCGTTTTGAGACTCGACGCGTTGGCGGCCGCGGCGCGAACACCGTGATAGGCCAGGCCCAGCGAGACGATCAGCATGGCCGCGACCGGGAACAAACCGGGTTGTTCGATCGAACCGAGGCCGCGTGCGGTGAGGAACAGGGCGCTCACGAGCGCCATCCCGGAAACCCATGTCGAACCGCGCAGGGCACGGCGCAGCACATCGCCGGCGACCCCGCCGAAGTGGGACAACGTTTCAGCCATGGCTCGATCCACCCTCCAGACGGGCAAATCTGTATCCGGAAGGACCGCGAGTCCAGATTGTGGTTTTGTTGCCTTTTTTAAGGGTCTTTCAGGCGCCGGTGAGTTCCTCGACCGCCTCGGCAAGCAAACGGTTGAACTCTTCGGGACGCTCGAGCATCACGAAGTGGCCAACTCCGTCCATCAGCACGGCGTCGTAGTTGCCGTGCCGCAGGTTCGCCTCGATGTCGGTCACGGCGGTCTTCGCCGAATTGATGCAGCGTACAGGGACGCCCGCCGCCGCGAGCATCGCGGGCTGGTCGAGCGCGGGCATTCGCCGCAAGATGGCGATCGCAATTTCCGGGTCGGCATCGCACATGTTGTCCTGAATCCAGTCGGGTAGGCCGGAGTCCTCGGTCGGCTCCGGGAACATGGACTGGACGAACTTGGCACAGGTTCCGGCGAAGTCCGTTTCGTACATCCTCATCAAGCGGTTCCACCCGTCCGGGTCGATCACCGTCTCTACGTTGTGCAACGAGTCGACCCCGACCAGGCCAAGAACGCGGTCCGGCATACGCGCCGCGGCTTGGAGCGCGATCTGGCCACCCATCGAATGACCGACCAGGATCACTCGTGGGAGATCGAGAGCCTCGACGACCGCCTGCACATCGGCGCCGAACCGATCGATCGTCCAGCTGTCGCGATGGCCGACCGAGTTCCCGTGACCGGCCAGATCGAGTGTGACGACGGTGTGACCGTCGGCAAAGGCGTCGATCTGGTGACGCCAATGCGTACGGTCGCACATCCAGCCGTGGATGAAGACCAGCGCCACGGGCCCTGAGCCACGCACGTCGTATTCGATCGCCACGCCATCGGCGGACATGACTATCGCCGTGACCGCCTGCGTTTCGGCCGGAACCACGGGCTCCTCGGACGAACAAGCCATGATCAGCGCCAACAACGACAGAACCATTCCGAATGCGAAACGTTTCATGGGTGAGAGCTTAGCGTAACTTGCCGATTCGGCTAAACTGGGTGCAGGATGAACCGTCCACAGCATCGAGAAGACCCTGCCGAGGATCCCGGCTTGGGTCGCATGTTCTTTACAGATCTTCGTCGTGCGCGATTGCAGCGCACCTACGCCCAGGAGTTCAAGGATCTCTACTATTTCTACCTCGACGAGGAGACGCGTTCGAAGCTCAACAAGATGGGGCGGTTGCGGCGGGCGTTCGTGCTGCTCGGCTGGTTGTTCAAGAGCCTGCTCACCAAGCTGTCGCCAAGCCGCCGCGTCGCTCTGCTGGTCGCGTGTATCTTCACCGTCCTTGGCAAGACAGGTTTCGGTATCGACGCGCTTGGGTTCAACCTGAACCACGACCTGAGGCCGTGGGGGTTCGTGATCCTGCTGATCGTGCTGATGCTCGAGTTGAAGGACAAACTCGTCGCCAAGGACGAGATCCAGATCGCGCGCCAAGTCCAGGTGATGCTCTTCCCGCGTAGTCACCCAAAGCTGCCCGGCTGGTCGGTGTGGAGTATTTCGCGTCCGGCCAACGATGTCGGAGGCGACCTGATCGACTACATCGAGCTCGACGGGTTTCGTCACGCGGTAGTGCTCGGCGACGTGGCGGGCAAGGGGCTCGGTGCAGCGCTCCTCTCGGCACAACTGCAGGCCACGTTGCGGGCGCTGGCGATCCACGCGGCATCACTCGACGACCTGGCCGCGCGCGTCAACGAAACGATGCTGCGGGACGGTATTTCGAACCGGTTCGCGACGTTGTTCTACGCCGAATTGCAGCACGACTCGGGGTCGGTGCGCTTCGTCAACGCCGGACACAACCCGGCGCTGTTGCTCCGCAAGGACCGGATCGAACGCCTCGGCGCCTCGTCGTTGCCCCTGGGGATGTTCGAAAACTCGGAGTACGAGGAGGTCTCGTTGCACCTCGATCCCAGCGATGTATTGTTGATCTATTCGGACGGTGTGACCGAAGCCGAGAACATCGACTCGATGGAATTTGGCATCGAGCGCCTGGAAGCGTTGGCCCCGCAGCTACGCAACCTCGATCCCGAAACGGCCGGGCACTTGATCCTTTCGGAAATCGATAGCTTTCTCGACGGTCTTCGGCCCGCGGACGACCTGTCGATGGTGATCGTGAGGCGCCATGATGCGTAGGATGATCCTGCCAGTGCTGTGCGGGTTGGCTTTGATCGGCTCGACCGCGTGTAAGGTCAACGACCCGACCAACCAGGTGCAGTACTTTCCCCTGGTGTTCACGGATTTCATCGCGGCCCAGCCGCTCGAGGTGACGACCCCGAGTACGCAGGTGTTCAAGGATCAGGCGACCTGGGACGCGTTCTGGCAGGCGCATGCGCCTCTCGCGGGTTCGGCGCCAATGCTCGACTTCACGCAAGACATGCTGATCGCGGTGTTCTGGGGAACCCAGGGCTCCGGTTGTTTCGACTTCGTCGACGCGATCGTCAACGTGCGGGCCCGTGTCGATGCGATCAACACGCTCGGGGTGATCGAGGTCGACATCGGCCCCCTGCCCGACCTGGGGAACTGCGCGACGCTACAGAATCCGTTGCAGGTCGTCACCGTCGAGGCAACGATCACACCGGTCGTGTTCGTCGGGCTGATCCCCAGTTAACCGAAGGGATCGGTCAGCGACGGGCTCTGCGGCGTCAGCAGGTAGGCCCCTTCCTCGGAGATGACCAGTTCGTCTTCGAGCCGTACGCCGAACTCGCCGGGAAGATAGATCCCCGGCTCGTCGCTGAACGTCATCCCCGACGCGAGCGGAAGCTTGTTCCCGCGCACCAGGTAGGGCCACTCGTGACCGTCCATGCCGATTCCGTGTCCCACACGATGCGTGAAGTAGGCGTAGTCGGGCCCGTAACCCGCCGCGTCGATGACCTTTCGCGCAGCCGCATCGACCGCCTCGCAGGGTCGCCCCGGGCGCGCCGCTTCGAGCGCCGCGGTCTGCGCGCGGAACTCGATCTCGAACAACTTCTTCATCTTGTCAGTCGGCTCGCCGAGAACGAACGTTCGACTGATGTCGGAGCGATAGCCTTCCACACCGCAACCGCCGTCGATCAACACGATCGACCCTTCACGGATGGATTGCGGTTTGACCGTCCCGTGCGGCAACGCGCTCGACGCGTCGACGAGCACCATCGCGCCGCCCGAATAGCCCAACCGTTCATGCGCCGTCGAGACCAACGCGCGCACGTCGTCCCGCGTCATGCCCTCGTCGATTGCGTGGTAAACAGCCTTGTACGCCGCGAGTGTCACTGCCGAAGCGATGCGCATCAACTCGATCTCGTGAGCATCCTTGCGTGCGCGACACCCGGCGGTGACGGGAGTGCCGCTGGTCAGGGTGAGCGCAGGTGCGGTCTGGGCGATCCCGGCGCTGAAGACGTGACGCACGGTTTCCTCGATCCCCAGCGTTCCCGTGACGATCCCGCGGGCCTGCAGGCCGCCCACGAACACACGATAGGGATCATCGTCTTCTTGCCAGATCAACACATCGACACCGTCCGCGAACGGACCGCTCTCGAGTTGTTCGCGCGCGCGATCCTCCTCGAATGCCGGCGTGACCACGAACGGCCGCCCCTCGCGCGGGATCGTCACGGCAAACAGACGCTCGCTGAGACCCCAGCGTACACCGGTGAAATACACGAGCGACGTCCCGCCGGTCATCAACAACGCATCGATCCCGTGCTCGGTCATCAGCCGGCGCGCTTTTTCGACTCGGGCGCGCCGTTCGTCTGCGCTGATCGGCACGGGTTTTTCGGGAAAGGTTTCGAGCGCCGCGATCGACGCTGGCATCGACTTGACGGTCTCGGACGGTTGAGTCGTTACGCAACCCGCGGTGGCTGCGGCTCCCGCGGTGAGCGCACCCAATCCCAAGAATCGCCGTCGTGACCACATGCTCGCCTCCTTCAACGGACGCCAACGTATCAAAAGCCTAGCACGCAGGTCGGTCGGATCAACGCCTAGCGCTCCCGAGGATTCGTTCGTAATACGGTAGGAGCACCTCGAACAGGTCGATCGCCTCGCGGCCGAATTCCGGGGATGCGACGAACTCCGCCTGCGCGGGCAAGTCGAAGCGCTGGCCAATTTCCCACCAGACTCCGCGGCGGCTAACCTCGTCGAAAGAACCCGCGACATCGGTCTGGGTTTCGAACGTCAGCCGGGAACCTTGCGGCCAGCGCGCCGATCTGTAGACGCGGATCTTCATCCGCGGGGAGGCCAAGCAGTCCGTGAGCCGGCGGCCGAGCCCACCGTGCCGGCAAAGGAACTCGAAGCGGCCGAACAGATCGGACCGGGTGTCCCACCCGAGCCGTACCGCGAGGTGGTCGGCATGGATGCCCAGGTTCAACTGCGGTCCGTCCTGGTAGCCGTGGACCTCGAAAGAAAACGCCAGCCAGGTGCAAAACGGCTGGTAGCCGGGCGGCCAGTTCAGTTGCGGGAGATGCGCATGGAGTTCGCTCGAACTCTTCTTGGCCAGCCGCCGGATCACCAGCTTGCCGAGCGCCTCCAGCTGGGAATGAAACGCGGCGATGATCGCACGCCGCCGCTCCTCGCGGTGGGCGATCGAGAACACCGCAAAACCCTCGGGCGGGAAACCCGTGAACAATGGGCTGTCATCAAACAGCATGACGGGCCACGGCAACAATAATGTTGCGCTTGTTCAAAACGGGGGTCCACGTCAATCTAGTGAGGCACGGTTCTAGCGCTTGGCGGCCCCTAACCGGGGCCGTCGCGAACCAGTACAACATGGGTGCAGGCGGGCGCATCAGGGCGTCCTCCTTTCAACCTTACCAAACGAGGAGAGGGGAACCCGCGATGACGCGAAGATTCGTTCTGACGATGCTCGCCGCAGCCTTGCTGGCCCTGGGGGCCACACCCTGGGCACGGGCTCTGAGCATCGAGGAGTTCGAAAAGAATCTAACCATCGAAAAACTCGACAACGGTCTGACGTTGATCGTGTACGAGCGGAAAACGGCGCCGGTCGTTTCGTTCTTCACCCATGTCGACGTCGGCTCGGTCAACGAGGTCAACGGCATCACGGGACTGGCGCACATGTTCGAGCACATGGCGTTCAAGGGGACCTCGAAAATCGGCACCAAGGACTACAAGGCCGAAGTCAAGGCGATGGCCGAGGTCGACCGCACCTACCACGCCTTCGCCGCCGAGCGTGACAGACCCGGCGGCGCCGACGAGGAGAAACTCGCCGCGCTGAAAGCCGAGTTCAACGCTGCTCAGGACAAGGCGGGCGAGTACATCGCCACGAGCGAGTTCGACGAGATCATCGAACGCAACGGTGGTGCCGGGCTGAACGCGGGAACCGGCGCCGACTCCACGGTGTACATGTACGCGCTGCCGGCCAACAAGCTCGAGTTGTTCGCCTATCTCGAGAGCGAGCGGTTTCTCGATCCCGTGTTGCGCGAGTTCTACCGTGAACGCGATGTGGTCCAAGAAGAGCGGCGGATGCGTACCGAGAGCAGCCCGTTTGGCCGCATGTTCGAGCAGTTCATCAGCGTCGCTTACATCGCGCACCCCTACGGGATGCCCACCGTCGGCTACATGAGCGACCTGCAACGCTTCACGCGCGAAGACGCCAGGGCGTTTTACGCCAAGTACTACGTCCCGGCGAACATCACCGTGGTCATCGTCGGCGACGTCAATACGAAGAAGGCGCTCCCAATGTTGCGCAAGTATTTCGGGAGGCTGCCGGCCGGGGACAAACCGACACCGGTACGCACGATCGAACCACGGCAAATCGCCGAAAAAATCATCATCATGCCCGACGCGTCCCAACCGCTGTACGCCGAGGCGTACCACCGCCCCGCGGCGACGCACCCGGACAACGCGATCTACAACGCGATCTCCGACGTGCTGTCGAGCGGTCGCACGTCGCGGCTCTACAGGAGCCTGGTGCGCGACAAGAAGATCGCGGCAACCGCGGCGGCGTTCAACGGATTCCCCGGCGACAAGTACCCGACGCTGATGTTGTTCTTTGCACTGCCGACACCCGACAGTACCAACGAGCAAATCAAGGAAGCGATCCGCGCGGAGCTCGAGCTGCTCAAGGCCGAGCCGGTCTCCGATGAGGAACTCAGGATGGTGAAGACGAAGGCCAAGGCCGGATTGATCCGCAGCATGCGGAGCAACGGCGGCATCGCGTCGCAACTCGCCACGGCCCATGTCCAGTTCGGTGACTGGCGCGAGATCTTCAACCAGGTCGTCAAGATCGAGGCGGTCACTGCCGAGGACATCATGCGCGTGGCCAACGAGACCTTTGTTTCAACCAACCGCACGGTCGGCATGATCGTCAACGACGACTCGAACTAGGGGAGACGACCGATCATGAATCAACCGATGGTAAGTAAAGCGTGGACCGTGTTGGCATTGTTGGCCCTGCTGGCGGTCCCGGTCGATGCGCAGGTCAAGGACTACCGCGACATCAAGTTTCCCAAGCTCCCCGAGCGCGAGGTCCCGCGCCCCGAGGTCCACACGCTTTCCAACGGGTTGCAGATCTTCTTGCTCGAAGACCACGAACTGCCCCTGGTCCGCGTGACCGGGCGTATCCGTACGGGTTCGAACTACGAACCGGCGGACAAGGCCGGACTCGCCGATTTCGTCGGTCAGGTGCTGCGCGAGGGCGGCACCAGGTCGATGGACGGTGATGCGATGAACGACTACCTGGAGAGCCGGGCGGCGTTCGTCGAGACCGGGATGGGCGGGGATGTCGGCACGGCATCGATGAACTGCCTCAAGGAAGACTTCGACGACGTCCTCGCGGTGTTCGTCGACGTGCTGCGTAACCCTGCATTCGCCGAGGACAAACTCGATCTGGCCAAGCAACAGGCCAAGACCGGAATCGCGCGCCGCAACGACAACATCGGCGGTATCGCCGGACGCGAGTTCGCCCGTTTGATCTATGGCGCGGATTCGCCGCTCACGCAGATGACGGAGTACGCCACGGTCGCGTCGATCACACGCGATGACCTGGTCGCCTGGCACCAACGCTACTACCACCCGAACAACATCATGCTGGGGATCGTCGGCGACTTCGACAGCATCGCGATGAAAAGCAAGCTCGAGGCCGCGTTCGGAGACTGGCCCAAGGGGCCCGACGCCAACTTGCCCGAGATCGTCGTCAACGAACCGGAACCCGGCGTACACTTCGTCGAGAAGAACGATGTGACCCAAGCGTACGTTCGCCTCGGCCATCGCGGCATTCGCACCGACAACCCGGACTACTACTCCGTCCAGATGATGAACGAAATCTTCGGCGGCGGCTACGCGGCGCGTCTGTTCAGCAACGTGCGCTCAAAAAAGGGCCTGGCCTACAGCGTCCGCGGCAGCATCGGCTCGGGGTTCTTGCGTGAAGGGATCTTCTCCGTCGCGCTGTCCACCAAGTCGGAAACGATGGCTGCCTCGATCGACGCGCTGCGCGAAGAGATCGACAACATCGTAGCCGCCCCGCCGACGGAGGAAGAGATGGCGCGCGCCAAGGAGTCGATCCTCAACTCGTTCGTGTTCAACTCGACATCGATGAGCCAGATCCTCGGGCAGCAGCTGACCTACGCCTACTACGGTTACCCCGCGGACTTCCTCGAACGCTACCGCAGCGGGATCGAGAAGGTGACCCGGGAAGACGTGGCACGCGTGGCGAAGAAGTACATCCACCCGGACAAGCTGGTTACCCTGGTCGTGGGCAAATCGGAGGATTTCGACCGCCCGGTCTCCGACTTCGGCGAGGTCGACATCGTCGACATCGCGATCCCCGAGCCCGTGAGTTCGGCTCCGAAGATCGTCCGCAACGCCGAAACGCTCTCCGCGGGCAAGGCGCTGTTGACCCGATTGGCCGAGTACATCAACGGCGGCAATGCTCCAGCGACGGCGCTCGACGGCGACTACACGCTCGCGCTGAGCATGGGCGGAAGGACGATGTCCGTGAGCCAGCAGGTCACGATCCAACTCCCGGACAAGCTGCGTCAGATCGTCAAGACGCCGATGGGAGACCAGACCATCGTGATCAACGGTCGCCGCGGGATGATGTTGGCCGGGGGCCGGAAGCAGCCTGTCCCCGACGACGAGATTGCCAGGAAGCTCGAGGATCTGAACCGCGAGCTTCTGGTCATGGCCGGGCGTGTCGACGACGCGGAGGCGGTCGCGGGCGGAACGAACGAGGTGGACGGTAGAGCCTGCACGATCGTC
>SMUY01286347.1_pt1 | contig 10540 bp, 8 predicted proteins | sample 2456441 | NCBI WGS metagenome assembly SMUY01 (sample SAMN11095931, study PRJNA526329) | marine sediment metagenome | biome: Marine sediment; feature: Surficial sediment; material: Deep marine sediment; isolation source: Hadal surficial sediment | place: Pacific Ocean | collected 2014-11 | depth 0-1...
CGGCGCAATGTCGTTCCGCTACCTGGACGAAGTCGAGAGTGATAGCGCGGTGGGCGTTGCACAATTCCAGGGTACGGCCGGTAGCGAGTAGTTCTGGCTAATTTGGGGTCAGAGTTTTTACACTGACCCCAAACTCTGACCCCCATTAGTACGCCGCAGAGATCAGGCTTCGATTACTGCACCTTCTCTTCTCCGGTTGATGGCTTTTCGACCACCCCACAACGTCGCCAGGAAACTGACCACGCTCAACACGACGAACTCGATGAGATCGTAGGCATCCCACGCCAGCAACACAGCAAACAGGAATGTGATCACGCCAAGCACGATCGGATTCGTCAAGTTCACTCCGTTGGAAACCCGAATGCAGACATAACCCCCGAGGCAGGACATCGCCAACCCGAGAAATATCGAGATAACTCCGTAAAAACTATATGTTTCGAAATTTGACAGTGTTTGTCCTATATCCGCCGCATTCATCCCTTGGCCCGCGAGTGCCGTTGCGTATACAAATACGAGTACAACGTTGAACAGGGTGGTACCGCCGAGATCAGTAACAAACCCTAGAACTATTCCTCTGATTGGTCGCTGTTCTCGCGACTCGGGAATATCCAGATTGGAATCTGGGGTTTCATACGGATTCTCAGACATTCACGCCGCTCGCTTGTGCCAGCCATCTCTCGCAGAACATCACCCTACTTTAACTCAACGAAAGACCCAACGTAAAAGAACAAGATGCCAAAAAGAGTAGTAACGAAGTCAGTCGCGCTGCTCGTACGCTGACCTGAGTTATATCAACTCCAGCCGTTCAAGCCAGAGAACCTCACAGGAACCGTTGCCTGTGTCGGATCTGCTGCGGGAGGTCCGCCAACGCCAACCGTCGTCGGCATCCACGTCAACAAGTTGGCCCACGAGGCGTATCTGGTCATTGGTTCTCACCTGAGCGAGAGCATCTCTTGCCGCAACGTTGGCCGGAATGATGTGCACATTGGCACTATGTGTGATGACTTCGCTGCGTGAGATCGGCATTTGCCGCGCTTTCCAGAAATACCAGCGGTTGCGTTGGCTGATCTGAAAGTTGGCGAGAATAGACTCCTCGGCCATTGGCCCCCATCCGATTGCGAGATCGGTGGGTGATAGATCCGCTTCGCGCCCCAGGGAATAGTTCTCAACCGAAAGCACACGGGCTTCTATCGTGAACTCCTCCACTTTGCGCACGTCGTATCCAGGATAGGTGAATCCGCCATCGGGTGCGGAAACCGCGGTGGTCGATGGGCTCAGGAAGAACCAGGCACCTGCGAGAATGAGGGAAACGATGACGAGGGGATGTCGCAACAACTAAAAGACCCCGACTATCAAGCACGGTTTCATCATCATCAATATCGCGACGCAATTCCGTGCGCTATGCCGCGTTAGAAAGAAGTCAATCGGGCAAGCCGAGCACTCGTTTGGCGATGATGTTACGTTGCACCTCGTTGCTGCCACCGGCTATGGAGCGTGCTTTGCCGGCCAGCCATGAGCGGGTGATCGCGGCCTCGTCGGCAGTAAAGTTATCCTTCTCCCAGCCAACCCCGTGAGTGCCCATGATGGATACCTGCAGCTCCGCGCGCGCCTTGGCAAGATCCGCCCCGTAGAGCTTGAAGATAGAAGTAGCGGGCCCGGGGGTCGAACCGGCAGATTCTTCGAGTGTGCGGGCTTGAGTCAGACGAAATGCGGCCGCATTCATATAGTGCACGGCGATCTCAGAACGCAGCACCGGGTCATTAATACGTCCATCCAGTTCGCCCACGTATTCACGGGCAAGATCGGAGAGTTCGGCGCCCGTCTCCCGGTTGCCGCCAGTGGCAAGCGCACGCATGCCCGAACGCTCGTGCTGCAGCAGCCTTTTGGCCACCGTCCAACCCTTGTTGAGCGGCCCAACCAGGTCCGATTTGCTCGCGATTACATTGTCGAAAAACGTCTCGCAGAAGGGTGATGCCCCGGAGATGAGCTGAATCGGCTTCACGGTCACCCCGGGCTGATCCATGGTGAAAAGCACGAAGCTGATACCTTCGTGTTTGGGCACATCCGGGTTGGTGCGCACGAGGCAGAATATCCAATCGGCGTTGTTAGCCGCGGTAGTCCAGATCTTCTGACCGTTGATGACAAAGTGATCGCCTGCGTCCTCCGCCCGGGTTCGAAGGCTCGCAAGATCGGAACCTGCGCCAGGCTCCGAGTAACCCTGGCACCACCACACCTCACCGCGGGCGATTTTCGGCAGGTGTTGCTCCTTCTGTTCGTCGGTACCGTATTCCAACAGTGTCGGTCCAAGCATCATGATGCCCATACCCATGACTGGCGCCGGGGCACCCATCGCACGCATCTCCTGGAGGAGGATCAACTCGTTCGCGGTGCTCAACCCCGCACCGCCGTACGCGGCAGGCCAACTGGGTACGGTGTATCCCTTATCTGCAGCGCGCTCCAACCACAGCCGCTGATCGTCGCTCATCGGCACCTTGGTGCCGCCGCCGGGCACGTCGGTAGCACCCCGGCAGCTCGCAGGACAGTTCTCTTCTAACCACGTGCGTACTTCTTCTTTGAACGACATGCTCATCTCCCCTTGCAACCTTTGATGAGACCGCTATCGGGTCTCCCGGTCAACCGAACTTTGCGAATCAACCGCTATGGCGAATCTGTGACCTACCACTCACAAGACGTGGTAAGCGGATTACTTCAGAGGAAGCCAAAAACCGCTAATTTACCAACCCTGGTATATGACTGAGGCAATCTGATGAGAAATTTTCTCCGGCTAACCGTTCTCATGCTGCTGCTCGGTAGCGCCGGTTCGATTCTGGCCGACGATTCTGACTCAGCGAAGATAACTAAAGAGGCCGCCATCGGTGGCGGTGTTGGCGGAGCCCTGGGTGGCGCAATCGGCGCTGAACTGGGCGACCGGAAAGGTGCCATTATCGGCGCGGCCGTGGGCGCTGCAATCGGCGCGACGATTGCCACCGAAGGTGGGGCGATTGCCACCGAAGGTGACCACACAGCCAACCTAAAGTTACACCCGGAAATTGTTGTGGTGATCTCTCATGATGAAGCAGACCACCACCCCAAAGGTCGGCACTGCCCACCGGGGCAGGCCAAGAAAGGTCGCTGCTAGCGCGAATTTTCCAGCGGGCACTCCTTGAGTTCGTATTCCCTACGAACTCCAGCCCGAACCCATTTCATCACACCACGGTAAACGTCAACTTGCCGAAATCACCATAGTCCGCCTGGTAACTTCCCGGCTTTGCTGGATGCATACGGCCGATTGAGCCCGTCATCAATACATGACCCGGTTCCAGGTTATATCCTTGCCCCGCGATTTGATTAACGAGCCATAGTAGCGCCTGCCATTGATCACCCATTACATCCCCGGCTGTGGCTTCGTGCAGAGTCTCACCATCGCGTGAGAAGGTGACGACAACTGCATTGAGGTCGACGTCCCGCCATGTTGGCGCTGCAATTCCCGACAAGAATGCGGCCGACGCAGCGTTACCGGTGATGAGGTCAAAACCCGTGATTTTTGCAGTACCGAAACCGGGATCGGCAAGCTCAATCATGGGAAAAGCGGCGTTCACCCGCTCACGAAGCTCGGCAACCGATCCCAACGGGGCGGTGATCGTTTCCCCAAGGCGAAACCCGAGTTCGGTTTCCAACATTAGTGTGCGGAAGTTTGTCATGTCGACCGTTGCACCACTGGTCTGAGCACCATTTGAAAAAAGCACTCCGGTGATTGGCATGGCCATGCCGAAAGCCTGCTGGGCTGCCGGTGCCGTGAGTGCTGCCTTGAAACCTCCAATCGTTTCACTGTCGAGACATGCTTCGACAAAAGATTTCTGCACCGCATAGGCCATATCCACGTCCAGGTTCGCAAGTGTCCGCGAAGGCGGCGACAGTGGTGCGGCCGAGGCTCGGGCACGCAAGAAACCCTGGACTACATCAGCTTGTTCTTGTTCAGTCACAACAAATTCTTCTCCACGATCTACTCATCAATTTCTTAAGGAACCGGCTTTTCAGTTGTCGCGTCCTCGATGGCATACAGCTCGTCGAGACCTGCCACTCCAGGCAATTCGCGATAGATTGCGAACAGCGCTTCCCTATCCGTACCGGTTCGTCCGGTATCCTGAAACTGCTGATAGGCCCTGCGCACGGCCTCGAAGGCTAACACCTGGGCTGTAAACGGATCGATGATCAAATCCCAGCCAAGCTCTGACCACTCGGCAGGGGACTTCGCATCCAAAGCAGTAATGGTGGCGAGGGGAACGTCCAACGCCGCTCTGGTTTCGCGGATCTGTTGATCGTCCCCAGGCATCATCATGAGTATGTCTGCTCCGGCATCCCGATAAGCTTTTAACCGGTTAATGGCACAAGTAAAGCTCTCATTTTTTACCGCCCCGGTGCGAGCGATAATGAGAAAGTCAGCACTTCGCCGCGCCGTCGCGGCATGTTCGATCTTCGCTGCCATGACCTCGACAGGAACCAGATGTTCGATACCGCGATGGTGACTCACCCGTTTTGGTGCCACCTGATCTTCCAGTTCAATGGCAACTGCGCCCGCCGCTTCGATCTCCCAGACAGCGCGCGTCACATGCACCGCATCGCCGAAACCGACCCCGCCGTCCACGATGAGTCCGATCCCCGAGCGCTGAGTGATCTTGCGCGTAATCTCGCAAATCTCGGTAAGTGTGAGCAACGCTTCGCTGACTGCGTAACTGTACCCCAGTGCTCCACCGCTCAGATAACCGAACTGAAAGCCAACCTGCTCCGCCAGTCGGGCCATCAACGGATCGAGACATAGTGGCGCAAAAACCGTCGCTGGTTCTTGCAGGTTTTTTAAGAGATTTTCAGCAAGTCGATCAGCCATCTGAGCCTCCGCAAAGTAGAGTTGTTATGCTACCGCCGGACCAACCCGGATTCCTAACATCACCGTTTTGAGAGTACTATTTTTGCACGGAGGGGCAACATGAGTGAGATCGAGTTCGGTATTGGGTTTCGGCGGCTGGATGATATTGCAGCCGAAGCTCGCGAGGCAGAGTCGCTCGGCTATCAGTTTATCACCACCGGTGAACACGTTTTCTTCTATGGGCCGACGGGCAACGGATTGATCTCGTTGGCGGCTGCCGCCGGTGCCACCGAACATATCAAGTTGATGAGCAGCATCACGCTCGTACCCCTCTACCCGCCCGCTCTGCTGGCTAAGCAGGTAGCGGCGCTAGACATGGTATCAAACGGGCGTTTCAACCTCGGGGTGGGAGTCGGTGGTGAGTATGCAAAAGAGTTTGAGGCATGCGGTGTGCCAGTGAACGAACGAGGGGCCCGCACCAATGAAGCGCTCGACGTGATGCAACGTCTGTGGACCGAGGATGACGTATCGTTCGACGGCAAATTTACCAAACTCTCCGGCTTGACGTTGCAACCAAAACCACCCCAGAAACCGTATCCTCCGATATGGATCTCGGGCCGCAGCGATGCCGCCATGCGTCGCGCAGCACAATACGGTAACGGTTGGCTGCCCTATATGTACACACCCGAAAAACTCAGCGAAAGCGTCAAGACCATCGACGGCTACGCCAATGAACTCGGCCGCGAAGACTCGGTGAAGCCTGGACTCTTCATTTTTTTTGCCGTCCACGAGAACGGCGAACGCGGATTGCAGATGGCAGCAGAACGTTTATCCGCGCAGTACAACCAGGACTTCTCCCCCCTCGTCGGTAAATATGCACTTGCCGGTAGTCCCGAAGACTGCATAGCGCGTCTCAAGGAATACATCGGTGCGGGAGCGCGCACGATTATCCTGAACTCGGCCTGTCCGGCCGACTACATGGTGGAGAATCAACGACTGCTTGCAGAAGCTGTTTTACCCGCATTCCAAGACTGAAGCGCCGACCAGCCTAGCTGGTGTCCTGTGCGTTATGCGGCTTCGACCATACCGGCTGCACCCATACCTTTACCGATGCACATCGACACGATGCCGAGCTTCTTGTCGCGGCGTTTTAGCTCGCGCAAAACCGACCCCGTCAGCCTTGAGCCTGTCATACCAAAGGGATGACCGATGGCGATGGAACCGCCGTTTACGTTGTACTTCTCGGGGTCAATTCCCAGCCGGTCGCGGCAGTAGAGACATTGTGAAGCAAACGCTTCGTTCAACTCCACGAGGTCAACATCGTCCAGCGTCAGGCCCAAGCGTTCGAGCAGCTTCGGAATGGCAAAAACCGGACCAATACCCATTTCGTCAGGCTCACAACCGGCCACGGTGAAACCGCGAAAATAACCCATAGGCTCGACGCCCAACTGCTCGGCACGCTTCTCGGACATTACCAGCGTCATCGAAGCACCGTCGGACAACTGCGAGGCGTTGCCTGCAGTCACCGTGCCATCGTCCTCAAAAGCCGGCTTGAGCTTGGCCAGGCCCTCGGCAGTTGTCGTCGGGCGATTACATTCGTCCCGGTCGACCGTTCCTGTAACGATGGCCGTTTCTTTCGTTTCCTTGTCGATGACCTTACGCCACTCGACCGTCATGGGCGCGATCTCACATGCGATGTAACCCGCTTCAACCGCGGCTGCGTAGCGTTGCTGGCTTCGTAACGCGTACTCATCCTGGCTTTCCCGGGACACCTGGTAACGGCGTGCTACCACTTCGGCGGTATTGCCCATCGCCATAAATACATCTGGCTTCTCTTCGAGAAGGCGCGGGTTCTCCGCAAACTCGGCAGGCTCTCCGCGGCTCAAACCGGAGATCGATTCGACTCCGCCCGCCATTATGATATCGGCACAGCCACTTGCGACCTGGTTGGCCGCGAAAGCGATCGAGTTGAGCCCCGACGAGCAAGCCCGGCTGATGGTGGTGGCCGGTACGGTGATCGGCAGCTTCGACAACACCACCGCATGGCGGGCGACGTTACCTGATTGCTCGCCGACCTGACGCCCACAGCCGAGTATGACGTCTTCAATTTCCGCGGCAGCAACTTGGGGGTTGCGCTCCAGCAGCGCATCGATGCAGTGCGCCACCAGATCATCCGATCGCGTCAGGTTGAATGTCCCGCGATGCGCTTTGGCAAGTCCGGTGCGAATGTTATCTACGATGACAACCTGGCTCATGACTACCCCTTTTATTAAGACCTGAACTGGCCATGCTACACCACTCTTGCTTTCGACATCACGTGCCGCAACGATGCCGGTCCGACTAATTAGTCGGCCCTGATAAAGACTTCGGTCATAGGAGACTTCTATACTTCTCGTGGAATTACCAGCGTGGGAATTGCAGCGGCCGACTTGCAGGGCATGGACGCAGTGCCGCGAGCGAAGCTCGGCGCGAGCCGAGAGTGAGCAAGCAAAAACCACGCTTTTTGGGCGGCGAATCGAGGCGACTCCCTGAAAAAGTCCAGGACGGACTTTTTCAGGGCCGACTAATTAGGGTTAGTGTTGAAGATCACCACGCATCGATCGCCGGCCGCTTCTTCCCGGTACGAGGCTTGGAACGAAATGAACTCAACAGGCTCGCCACCCACCAGCGTGAATCAGCAGGGTCAATGGTGTTGTCGATACCAAAAAGCGAAGCCTGGTTGAGCGCCTTGCCGTGCTCGTAAGCTTTCGCAACCATTTCCTCGAAGCGTGCAAGTCGCTCCTCGGGATTCTCAATGGCGGCCAGGTCGTTTCGATAACCGAGCTTCACCGACCCTTCCAGACCCATACCGCCAAACTCACCCGTCGGCCAGGCGATGGAGAAGGTGGGCGTGTGGTGTGATCCACCCGACATCGCAATACCACCAAGGCCATAAGACTTGCGAATGATGATGGTGAAAAACGGCACTGAGAGATTGGCTCCAATCACGAACATCCTGCTCGAATGCCGTACAAGAGCCGTCTTCTCCACTTCCGGACCCACCATGATGCCGGGGGTGTCGCAAAGATAGAGAATAGGAACGTCGAAAGCATCACACAACTGCATGAAGCGCGTAGCTTTGTCCGCCGCATCGGAATCAATGGCACCACCGAGGTGTGCTGGATTGTTAGCGATAACACCTACCGGGCGTCCTTCGATACGGATGAGCGACGTCACCATACCGAACCCGAAGCCTCGGCGGATATCCAACACAGAACCTTTATCAGCGATCACCTCGATGACTTCGCGGATGTCGTACACCCGCAGCCGGTTCTCCGGCACAATGCGCCGCATCGCGCGCTGGTCGGAAAATTCCCACGTGTCGAGTCGGCCCTGGAAATAAGACAAATACTGTTTCGCGACGGTCACGGCTTCTGCTTCGTCTGCAACGGCGATGTCCACAACCCCATTCGCCACCTGCACGGACATGGGGCCGATCTGTTCCGGCGTATAAATACCAAGACCCCCGCCTTCGATCATTGCGGGACCACCCATGCCGATGTTCGAGTTCGCTGTGGCGATGATTACGTCACAGCATCCGAGCAGCGATGCGTTGCCCGCAAAACAGCGGCCCGAAGTAATGCCGATCATAGGCACAAGACCCGAGAGTTGCGCGAAGCGTGAGAACGTCGTCTGAGTACTGACCCCCAACCCATCGGTGTCACCGGGTCGGCCGCCACCCCCCTCCGCGAAGAGCACCATCGGCATCATGCCTGCCTCAGCGATATCGATCATGCGGTCCGTTTTACGATGATTCTGGCCGCCCTGAGTACCGGCAAGGACTGTGTAGTCGTAGGACATCACCGCGCACCTCGAGTGTGGGTCGCCGAAAAGATCCCCGTTGATCGAGCCTACTCCGGTAATCATGCCATCAGCCGGGGTCTTATCGATCAGATCCTCGAGTGAACGGCGGCGGCGTTGTGCAGCCAATACCAGCGAGCCATACTCCACGAAAGTACCGGAATCACAGAGATCCTCTACGTTCTCGCGCGCGGTGCGCTGGCCTGTTTTTCGCCTGCGGGCCACCGCGTCAGGCCGAGCTGCGTCCAGCGTCTTGTTTTGGCGCGCAACAATCTCCGCGAGATCGGGGCGAATGTGATCAAGATCGACATCGTCTGCGACAGTATCGAGCTGGACCTTTACATCCGTCTCTTCGATGAACACGAGCGGATGCTGCTCGTGAACTGTGTCGCCAACTGCCACACCAAGGCGCCGCACCAGACCACTGCTCGTTGCACGAATCTCGTGCTCCATTTTCATGGATTCCATCACCAGGAGCTGTTGGCCAACGACAACCGTGTCGCCTTCGGTTACATCGATTGCAACTACAGTGCCTTGGAGAGGCGCGGCCAAAGCTACCGTACCCACCGGTGTGTGCAAAGCTTGTACGGTTTCCGTTGGAGAGTTTGTCAGATCCTTTAGAGAGTCTGTAGCCGGGGCGCCCGCTGCCTGACCGTAGGTGAGTACCGCAAGCGGGTCGCTTGCATCGATTTTGGCTCCCGCGAGCGCCTTCGCGGTCGCGGTTCTTATGCCGCCAAAGAAGAGGGTATTGTGTTCGCTTATCTTCCCTAAAGCGGATGACTCCTCGTCGACAAATCCGGTGTGCACCCCACCTGTCACAAAGCTCGGATGAGAGAGTAGATTCTGCAGAAAGCCGATATTCGTCTCGACCCCGTCGATGCGAAACTCGCAAAGCGCCCGGTAAGTTTTCTGAACGGTAGTAGCAAAATCCCCAACAGCGCTGTGGCAAATCACTTTGGCCAGCAGTGAATCGTAACGAGCATTTGTGGTGTAACCGACATAACCGGACGTGTCGGTACGAATACCAGGCCCTGACGGGGCTTCGAACGCAGTAAGCGTTCCACCTGCTGGCACCATGACACCATCTGCTGCCATCCGCTCCATGTTGACACGCGCTTGTATCGCATAACCTCGCTGCTTTGGCGCATCTTTGAGCCCGAGATCCTCCAGTGTGGCACCTTGGGCAAGGCGGATCTGCACTGCAACGATGTCGACTCCGGTCACCTCTTCGGTCACGGTGTGTTCCACCTGTAAGCGTGCGTTCGTTTCAAGAAATACGAATTCGCTTTGTGCCTCATCCACTAGAAACTCGAACGTACCAATATTGTCGTAGTCGACCGAGCTTGCGAGTGCGCGAGCCGATTCGATCAGCGCTCGGCGTAATTCCTTATTGAGACTTGGCGCTGGCGCGATCTCAATTACCTTCTGATGACGCCGCTGCACGCTGCAATCCCGTTCACCGAGATCGATCACGCGGCCGCCATCACCAAGAATCTGTACCTCTATATGACGGGCAAGCGGGAGGAACCGCTCCACATATAGATGATCGCTACCAAAAGCAGCACGGGCTTCGGACTCGCAGCGCGCAAACGCCGCGGCCACTTCGTCGGCGTTCGCCACCACCCGCATACCACGGCCGCCACCACCAGCAACCGCCTTAATCACCATCGCCGAACCCGGGGTGAGATCAGCCAGGAAAGACTCTGCTTGCTCAAGGGACACGCAACCATCACTTCCCGCGAGCACACCAAGTCCCGCGGCCTCAGCCGCAACCCGCGCCCTCACTTTGTCACCGAAGAGTTCGAGCAACCGCACCGAAGGTCCGACGAAAACAAG
>SMUY01112609.1_pt1 | contig 10539 bp, 12 predicted proteins | sample 2456441 | NCBI WGS metagenome assembly SMUY01 (sample SAMN11095931, study PRJNA526329) | marine sediment metagenome | biome: Marine sediment; feature: Surficial sediment; material: Deep marine sediment; isolation source: Hadal surficial sediment | place: Pacific Ocean | collected 2014-11 | depth...
CGAATTTTGCCGCCATGTAAAACATTTTACTTCACATGAATCTGCAACAGAATTCTCCAGGAAGAGTCCGGGTCGATACGTGATGACGATCGAGAAATTTCACGAAGCCGCGCAGTGGATGTACGGTCAAATTTGGCGTCAATGACTATTGCCCTGATGACAGTTGCTTCCCATACAATCGTTTCTTCAGGCGGGTTACGTAATATCCAAGCCCCATGAAATACGCTACCGCGAAAAAACTGTACTCGTAGGAAAAGACATTGAGCACCTCATGACTTCCGGCCCACAGTATGTACGCATGAAGTATCACCGAACCGTTGAGATGAAAGATCAACAACCCGTAAATAATCTTATCGAATAAACTGCAGAACGGTATCCTGTTGGCGTAAACGATGAGTCCGATACCGGCATATCCTCCAATTGTTACGACGAACCAGTCAACCTCAAAGGGAATTTTGTCAATCGGGAAGTTGTAGATAAGTCGAACGATATGAATGACAGAACCGCCTACATAAGGCAGCAGCGCAACGCGGGCGAAAGTTTTGAAATAAAATGAACTCATAATCGCCCCTGCGCCAGTTGATGGCGCATGATTACCGCTGCGGCTGCGTATAAGCCGAGCGCGAACAGCACGACCACCGTGAAGCCGAACTCGATTGCAAGCAGCGTTGCCAGCGAAGCGCCCATCACCGAGGCGAAGCCGTTGATGCCCCAGGCCCACGGAATGAAGTCGGGTAGCCTGTCTGCGACCCGATTCAGTCCGATCGGGAACGGCATGCCCATACAGAACGCGAGCGGTGCGATAAGAAAAACCGACAACGCCATCTTGATAGCGTCGGCAAGCCCCATCAGTTGTTGAAAAAGCATTGGCAGCAGGGCCATGTACAAGAGGGCGATGGCCGATATACCGGCGACCGCGATACTTACGGGCGAGCGGCCAGTCTGCTCAACGCGACGTGCCAACCGACCAGAGTATGCGCTGCCGAATCCGGCGAACATGAGAAAACCGCTGAGCACCACGGCGATGGCGTAGAGCGGGTGACTGAGGAACAGGATGAACTTCTGAATGAAAGCCATCTCAACGAACAGAAACGCAAGACCGAGCAAGAAGAAATAACCGCCCATGCGGGTGCCGGCGCCTGCAGGCCAGCTTCGTTTGACACGAGACAAGGGCAACAGGATCAGGATAACGCCGGCGACCGCCGCCTGGGCGATTGTGGCGATCAGGATCAGATAACTCCATTCGATCAAACTTGCCCCGCCGCGTTTACGCAAAGCCATGACTTCGGGTAAGGCGCTCCATTTAAAGAAGTGAAAGAAGTAAGGTTTGTCGTCCGTCGCCGGCGTGATGTGAAACTTGTAACGTGCGACGAAATCGTCTGCATTTTCGCCGAGCAGCGCCGTGATACCGTCGTAAAGATAAGGTTGATCGAGGAGATTGAAGCGATTGGCAGCGTGTGCCGGCATCGCGGGATAGAAAGCCGTGTCGAAGGAGTGCGAGCGGGCAAACTCCTTAATCACTGCGATGTCATCCAGCGAGAATTCACCTTGCTTGACCAGCAGCGTACTCGTGTTCCAGCTGCGAATCATCGCAAGCCGGCGCCCGGGATCGGCGACCCCCGTCTCTCGCAACGCTTTGAGCACGGTGGCGACGAGCTTCAGGTTGTCCCGCGGCGGAAGCTTCAGCCAACGTGTAACCGCAAGCATGCCGCCCGCTGCAGTGTGCTGCAGGTATTCCTGAATGGCTTCGACCGTGTAGAGATAGCTTTCGTTGAGCGCCTGCACGCCCGAGCCGGAGGCCGCGAAAGAGTCCAGCAACGCGACCTGGATGAGGTCGTATCGATTCTTACTTCGCGCGACGAAACCGCGCGCTTCCTGAGTATGGAGGGTGACCCGCTCATCGTCATACAGATGCCCGGCGAAGCCAGCGAAAGTGCCTGTTACGAGGTTTGTTATCTGCGGGTTGAGTTCCACTGCATCGATTTTGCCGGCGCCGTTGTATAACGCCAGCAGCACATCGGCACCGCCGCCGGCGCCCAGAATCAGCACATGAGGTGCATCGAGCAATGCATATGGCAACGCCGCCGTGACATCGCCCATGTAGCCGAGGGCATCGAGATTGCCATCGAAACGCGTGATCACACTCATGCTGTCGCCGTCGGTAAAAATGGCGAGTTGCTCCGGCGGTTCGAAACCGGTGTTGAAACTCAAGCCCGGCGCGTAGCGAAACGGTACCCGCGGGCTCTCGACCACTGTCAACAGCCCCAATGGACTCGATGACACCGTCAAGACGTTGCTTCCGACAACCTGCATGGCCTGGTTCACCCCTTTGTACTCCGAGATCCGCATTTCGAGCCAGCTCTTCGGCAGGCCGAACAGGAGGGCCACAAGACAGACAAGCTGCACGGCGAGGAGTGGTTTGCGTGCGTTTGACGTCAGACCCATCGATGCAGACGCTAGCAGCGCAACAACCGACAGCATGATCAGCGTATCTTGTGGCGAGAGAAGGAAAAGCACCCCCACAATCATCATTGCGCCAAGCCCTGCGCCCAGCAGATCAAAGAAGTAAATGCGGCTGATGCGGGACCGGCGACAGGTGAACGCGAGACCGATGCAACAGGCAGCAAAGAAGAACGGTACAAAGAACACGAGATAGGTGGCGGCGAGATACAGGAACTGACGTGGATTCCAGACAATTTCCAACGCGTTGAACGGTACTCGCTGCCCGAGCACAAAACACGCGACCATCGTGACACTGAACAACAACGCACTAAGGCTGAAAAACACTTCGAATCGCGGCTCGAGCCAGCGCCTGCCGATCGCGATAAAGGTGCCACTGGCGCCATAGCCCAGAAGTGCCAGGCTGATGATCATGTAAGCGAAGTGATGCCACTGCACGATCGACAGCATGCGCATCAACAGGATTTCGTACGCAATGGCCGCCGCGGAGATGAGTAGCGTTGCGAGAAACAGTGGGCGCACGTTGGCGTCGCTTAGCGCTCGCGTGTCAGGGGAACGAAACGAACGGCCGCGATTTGACGCGTGATGACCTCGTCGTCATCGGTTTTCTCGAGTAACAGCAGCTGCTGGGTCATGAACCGCCCGCCGACCGGGATGATCATGCGGCCACCGGGTTTGAGCTGCCGGATCAGTGGCGGAGGCACGTGACTTGCGGCCGCTGTCACGACTATCGCGTCGTAAGGCGCATGCTCCTCCCAGCCGTGGTATCCGTCACCGAGTTTCGTCGTGACATTGTCATAGCCGAGACGTGCCAGGCGGGCTGCGGCCTCATCGGCGAGCGCCTCGATGATTTCGATGCTGTAAACGTGCGTCACCAGTTTCGCGAGAATCGCCGCCTGGTAACCGGAGCCTGTTCCGATTTCCAGCACGACAAAGTCACGGTCGGGTTCGATCAGATCGGTCATCAGCGCGACGATGTACGGCTGCGAAATCGTCTGCCCATGACCAATCCGCAACGGGCGATTCTCGTACGCGAAGCGTCGCTCGCGCGCTGGAACAAATTCGTGGCGTTCGACCGTGCCCAGGGACTGCATGACATCTTCGTCCAGCGCTGCTTCCCCGGTGTCGCGGGCAAGCGTCGCGTAAAAATGCACCTCATCCACCATGGCAGCTCTCGCCATCGAATAATCCACCTCATCGGCAGTCGCCGCAAATGCCAGCAACAGGGCGCAATAAGCTGCGCTTCTGCGGCCAATCACGTTAGAAAAAACCCGGGCAGGCAAAACAAATCATACGCCAGGCGCCGCTTTCATGGCGCTCGACAACAGCGATGCTCCCGGGCCGGAACTCCACCAGTGGCTGTTGGGGTGAGCCGGTGACTGCCTGCGAGAGAACGTGCGCCACGAATGGCAGGTGGCTGGCAATGAGTGTGTCCTCATTAACAGTCTGCAACCGGTTCAGAAACGCCTCCGCCGCGTCATTGGGCCCAAGGCCTTCGGCGGGACGCATCTCGCCATCGGTCTCAAGCACTGACCGCAGCAGTTCCGCCGTCTGCCGTGCCCGCAATTTGCCGCTGTGCAGTATCTCCGACACGGAGACGCCAGCGCCCGCCAGCCATGCCGCGAGCCGCGAGATATCGGCTCGTCCCTGGTCGCTCAATGGCCGCTCCGGATCCACGTCTTTCGTCAAGGCAGCGCCGTGCTGGACGAGATATAGTCGCATACTCGACGCCGAATCTAGTGCACGATGTAGACGGTATCGTGATCCCTGGCGTATTTATCCGTAGCGATGCCAACGATATCCCCCGGCCTCGCCACATCAACATGCTCGTGCTCAAGTTCCATCGAACGAATCTTTTGCACGAAGTCTGAGGTGTGGCCCTCGATATGGATCATGTCGCCAATGTGCAATTCGCCATCCGTGATCCTCACAGTTGCTACATGCAGGTGATTGTAATAATGAGTTACGTCGCCAATCTTCTTCTCAATCATGGTCCTGTCTCCCCGAACACCTTTCCGTACCTGAAGTATAGACACTGTCATGCGACTCGCCCGGAATGGGCCTCGTTTCGATGGACTCCAGGAATAGCCACGAGCCGTAACCGACGACGCGACTCCTGTCGCCTGCCGTATCGCCCGAATTGCGAAGATCGAGCGTCGTGACTTGCATGCCGCGACGTCTTGCCGCCATGAGCAAACCACCGATCGGGGTGGCACCGCAGGCGCCATGGTGATCGATGCGATCGGCCTCGAGGTTTTCGATCGCCTGACAGGTGGCATCATCCATGGTGCGGGCCTCTTCGTAGGTCAGGTAATGGCTCAGGTCGGAGCTCACAACGATCAGTGTTTCCGGCCCGCCCCACAGGGCGTCGATGACGTCGGCCACGGTTCCCGGTGCTGCATCACCCACAATGAGCGGCACGACTGAGAATGACTCGATGACGCTCTGCAGGAACGGCAGATGCACCTCAAGGCTGTGCTCGAGTTGATGCGTGGCGTCGAAAACCGTCACCTCCGGAAGGTCCAGGGCCGCGATCGCCTCCTTGTCCAGCGGCACGTCGCCCAGCGGCGTTCGAAAAACATCGGCAGCGCTCAATGCCAGGCCCCTGACGGCGACCCGGTGGGCCGGACCCAGCAGAATGACGCGCGTGTATCGCTCACGATAGGCACGCAGCCTGGCGTATGCCGCGGCAGCTACCGGTCCGGAATAGATATAGCCGGCGTGCGGCACGATCAGTGCCTTCGGGGCAGGGCCCGGCTCTACCCGCGCATCCTCGAGCAATACCTTGATCGCGCTGCGGAGCTCAATGGCATTCCCGGGGTAGAACTGGCCGGCGACGGCGGGTTCCCGGATCACGGTCATGACTGAATATCCTCGTGCAACATTGTCAAGTTTAGCCCGTTGGGCTACCGTCCACCGGAGTAACCGTTCCGATGACCCAGCAAAACACAGGCACTGCGGAAGGCCCCGATACTGGCTACGTATCAGGACGGTACTGGCACAAGATCGACGACGGCCGACTGCAATGCGATGTCTGCCCCCGCTTCTGCAAGCTCAGGGAAGGCCAGCGCGGGCTCTGTTTCGTCCGTGCCCGCGCGCATGACGAAATTGTGCTGACAACCTATGGCCGCTCCAGTGGCTTTTGCGTCGACCCCATCGAGAAGAAGCCACTGAATCATTTTCTGCCCGGCACTCCGGTGCTGTCGTTCGGCACGGCCGGCTGCAATCTTGCCTGCAAGTTCTGTCAGAACTGGGATATTTCCAAGTCGCGCGAGCTGGACAGGCTGCAGGCCCGCGTTTCGCCTCAGGCGATCGCGGAACGGGCGGTCGAGGAGGGCAGCCGCAGCGTTGCGTTCACTTACAACGACCCGGTGATCTTCCTGGAATATGCCGTCGACGTGGCCGAAGCCTGTCACGGGCACGGCATCAAGACCGTGGCCGTAACGGCCGCTTACGTCACGGAGGAGCCTCGCGAAGAGTTTTTCCGGCATATGGATGCCGCCAACGTCGACCTGAAAGCATTCACCGAACGTTTTTACTGGAAGGTGTGCGGCGGGCACCTGCAGCCGGTTCTCGAAACCATCGAGTATCTGAAGCACGAGACCGATGTCTGGTTCGAGCTCACCAATCTGCTGATTCCCGGAGAGAACGACTCGGAGGCTGAAATCGACCTGATGACGCAATGGATCGTGGAGCAACTGGGACCCGACGTGCCGTTGCATTTCACGGCCTTCCATCCCGACTGGAAGATGATGGACAAGCCGTGCACGCCGCTACGAACGCTGACTCGGTCCCGCGACATCGCGCTCAAGAACGGACTTCGCTATGTCTACACAGGCAACGTCCACGACTTCGAAGGTTCCAGTACGTATTGCCACAACTGCGGCGATATCCTGATAGGCCGGGACTGGTATGAACTCTCAACCTGGAATATGGCAGCCGCAAACGGCCAGGGCAGCTGCAGCAACTGTGGCACACCTGTCGCAGGTGTCTTCGACAGCGCGCCCGGACACTGGGGAGCAAGGCGCCTGCCGATACACATTGCGGCCTGAAAAAATTCCGTCATCGACTCCGGTAAGGTTCGTGGGTGTAATACTTGGGCGCGGAGTCGAGTCTGATATGCAGCCAGTAGACGCCGAGGCCGGATGTGCTGAGCCAGACAGGTTGTGCACCGAGCTGCCGCTCGAGAGTCGCGCCGACCAATGCCCACAGCCGATGTTGCTGGTCCTTGGGCGCGCGACGCGCGAATGTGGAAATCTGCGAGTAGGCGGATAGTGGCCCGCGGGGGCACGGGACGACAAGAGTTGCATCACCGCCGAGATTGGCGAACTCGATCACTGATGCGGCGGGTCGGGCCGACGCAAAATGACTCGCGAATGCCTGTTCGTCGGCGCGAACGCCAGCCAGTTGCGGGCTGTCCACAAGAACGAATTCGAACACCCGGTCGCTCGTCACACTGGTGACCGGCGGCGTCTCCCAGAAATATGCGGGGAAGGGCGCGTCGACAAGAAGTGACATAAAAAAACGGCGAAATGAGTGATCGTTTTGCCACCGATCCACGACGTCGGACCAGCATAGTGGCCCGCCATCACGGAGCAACCTGAATTGCAACACGCGGCCATTATCCAGTCGCGTGATTTCAGCGCTGTAGGGACTCGCCGGGCCGGCATTTTTCGTCACACTTTCAATCATCGGCGCCAATCTTCTTTTCCGCCGCGCCTGCCAAGGAACCAGACGAGCACTACCAGTACCCCAAAGCCGGTATAGATCGTGGTGAAAAGCCACGGCTCGGCCTGATAAAAAAGAACCTCGTGCAGCCAGTGCTCGATAAACGTCTCAGCATAATCAGACTGGCCGGCCCGGCGACGCAACTCGTTTTCCCAAACGGTCAGCGGGCAGAGCTGCCCAAACCACGCTTGTAGTACGACGTACCCAATCGCCCCCAGATGAGTGATACGGAATTTTCGATTGTGTATCCATGACCACCGGGCCAACAGCCCGAGCAGTATGAGCATGAAGCCGAAAACGACAAATACCACGAATGAGACGTGAATGACGAGTATCGTATCCGCCAGCAAGCTGTACAGCCCCGCGTCATTCATACGTGACGGATCCTGTTGAGGGATTCGATGAAGTCAGGCTCGAGACACCATTCTTGACGCCGCCGTCATCTGCGGACCCGGCACGATCTGGAAACCCGGCGCGTGAATTTCGCGTGGATGAGCTATGCATTGTCATGCAGTGTAGTGCAACGGACGCCCATGAAGCTTATTGAAATACAATGCGCAAAGTTAACCAGCAGTGGACTGAAATTCCTCCCTTGACCATCTCTTTCCCACAAGCTGCCAGGTTGCAACACCGGCAGCGCATGCTAATAGCGCATCGCGTACGAATATTTATCTTACCTAAGCCCAGTCCGCTATCAGGCGAGTATGGTGGGCCGGAGCACGTCGAAAATTCTGGAGACAGCCATGTGTGATGAACTGACCAACAAAGATGCCGAAGAATACTTGCGCCGGAATGGCTTGACGCGCCGGGAGTTCAACATACGTGGAACGGGTGTCGCGCTGGCCATGCTGTTACCGACGGTTGCCAACGCACTTGACGTCGTTGAGCAGGACGTCATGGTCGAAACGCCCGATGGCGAGGCCGATTGTTATTTCGTGCATCCGGCAAGCGGGAACCACGCTGCCGTCATTGTCTGGCCAGACATTGTCAGTATACGTCCAGCGTTTCGCATGATGGGTAAGCGCCTGGCAGAATCCGGGTATTCAGTGCTGGTGGTAAATCCCTACTATCGAACGGCAAGGGGTGCCGTGGTGCCCGAGGGGAAGACGTTCCGTGATCCGGGCATTCGCGATCTTTTAATGCCTCATGCCAGGACGTTGTCACCGAAAACCTGTGTCACAGATGGCCGGGCGTTTGTCGAGTACCTCGACAAGCAGCCAACGGTCGACAACGGCCGCAAGATCGGTACCACCGGATACTGTATGACCGGCTCCTATACACTGAGGCTGGCTGCGGCTATCCCGGATCGCATTGGAGCTGGCGGCTCGTTCCACGGCGGTGGTCTGGCGACCGACGCAGAAGACAGTCCGCATCTGTTGACATCGCAGATGAACGCCGGGTTCCTGATCGCCATTGCTGAAAATGACGACGAGCGCAATCCTGATGAAAAGGTGCTCCTACGCGAGGCATTCGACAAGGCAGACGTAGAGGCGGAGATTGAAGTCTATGAAGGTACGCTGCACGGATGGTGCCCGCCGGACTCTGCGGTTTACAACGAAGAGCAGGCGGAACGTGCGTGGAGCCGGCTGTTGGCGCTGTTCGAGCGCGAATTATCGTAAGCGGAGCGCAATCACGCGGTAACTTCCTGACGGTAGTCTGCAGGGCGAGCGCAGCGAGTCCATTCCGCCCCTGGCCACCACCCGGACGCCAGACGAGTTATCCCGGACCCTCGTCGTTGATCCAAATCTGGCCGCAAATGCGCTGGTATGGATTGCAGCCGTTCGCTAAAGTGAACGGCTGGCTCAGACCCATTATTAAGAGATAAGCAACGATGAAACGAGTTCTGGCGACGACGCTCTGTGTATTCCTAATGGCCGGTGTGCAGGCCCAAGATGAGCTGCCGTTCGAGGTGCAGCCAATTACCTCGTTCGACCAGCCTTGGGCTCTGGCATTCCTTCCGGACGGCCGCATGCTGGTCACGGAAAAGAAAGGCAATCTCTTAATCGTCACGCAAGAAGGGCGGAAATCGCGCGCCATACGTGGTGTGCCGGACGTGGACTACGGCGGCCAGGGTGGCCTCGGCGATGTCGCACTGCACCCAGAATACGGGGATAACGGGCTGCTGTACCTGAGCTACGTTGAAGGGGGCACCGGCGGTACCCGCGGTGCTGCCGTTGCACGTGGTGTGCTAACCGAAACTGAAAACGGCGGCTACCTGTCCAACGTCGAAGTTATTTGGCGGCAGTACCCGAAAGTCGTCGGTTATGGCCACTATGGCCACCGCTTATTGTTTGATGACGACGGTTATCTCTGGATCTCGTCAGGGGATCGCCAGAAATTTACGCCGGCCCAGGACATGCAGGCCAACATTGGAAAGATCATTCGTCTGCATGAGGATGGTTCGGTTCCCGAAGACAACCCCTTCGTCGATTACTTGAGTCACGATGCCTTCGTCGACGACGAAGGTGTGTACGGGCAGATTTGGTCGCTGGGTCATCGCAATCCGCTCGGCATTGCCATCGACCTGGATGGTCAGCTATGGATTGTCGAGATGGGGCCGCAAGGTGGCGACGAACTCAATCGTATCATGCGTGGGGGCAATTACGGATACCCGGTCGTTTCAAACGGCGATCACTACGATGGTCGAGAGATCCCCGACCACAATACGCGTCCCGAATTCATCGAACCCGCAGCCTGGTGGACGCCCGTCATCTCACCGGGCGACCTTATGGTCTACAGCGGCGATATGTTCGGCAACTGGCGGGGTAGTGCCCTTGCGGCCGGGCTCTCGTCCCGAGCCATTATTCGCATCGAACTCGACGGCGATGTGGGCCGCGAGGTCGAGCGTTTTGACATGAATGCCCGGATTCGTGCCGTCGTGCAGGGACCCCAAGGTGCGCTATGGGTACTTGAGGACGAACGCGGCGACAGCAAGGGGCGCCTGCTCAAGCTGACGGTAAAGGACTAAGCGCTTACAACCCAAGGCATACTATGGCCGCGTACTCGTCAGCCATTTTTCCGAAACTTTGCATCGACGATCGCCTTCAGCCGACGGAGTCTGAACTCATGCGTGAGTTTTGCGTGAATGGGCTGTGCATAGTTCTGCACAATGATGCAACACGAGCAACGGACACCCCGGTAACATATTGAAATATAAAGCTTCAGGCGATCAGATTTGCGACTGAAAATCCGCGTGTTTCGCTAGTAAGTTCAACTTGGGACTGAGTAAAATTTACTTTTTTCTTACGGTTCGGTTCCGCCCCTGGACAACAATTACATTGTCAGGATTCCTTCGACCTGTGTTCAGTCAGCCTTGGTTTGGCCCGATCGAACGCGAATAAGGGCCGAACC
>SMUY01066999.1_pt1 | contig 10537 bp, 12 predicted proteins | sample 2456441 | NCBI WGS metagenome assembly SMUY01 (sample SAMN11095931, study PRJNA526329) | marine sediment metagenome | biome: Marine sediment; feature: Surficial sediment; material: Deep marine sediment; isolation source: Hadal surficial sediment | place: Pacific Ocean | collected 2014-11 | depth...
AGGTTCATGGGCTTACGCCTGATGGCTTGCGCAGGACGCGCGGGGAGGGGGGGGGCGGGGTGGTCGCGCCGTGGGAACGGGCCGCGAACGGGTGCCGACGCGGAGGTCCGCACGAAAAGTAGGAAGGGTGACGCGCAGTCTAGGGAGGTTTTGGTTACCGAATTGTTACTTGGGGAGCGCACGGCCGGATGGCAAGCGCCTGAAGCACCAGCCTGTCGATAGCCGAACCGGGTTTGCCTGTCAAGCGGGGGGTTTGTGGAAGACTTGGTGGAACCCGATGGCCCGTGGCGGCGCTCAGAACGGCTTGAGCACGACGAGCAGCACGATGGCGATCATGAGCGCGGTCGGGACTTCGTTCATGGTGCGGTAGAAGCGCGCCGAATGGCGGTTGTCGTCCTGGTCGAAGTCGCGGCGCCAACGCGCGAAAAAGCCATGGAGGGTGGAGAGCGCGATCACGGCGGCGAGCTTGGCGTGCATCCAGGGCTCGCCCCAAGCACCCAGATGCGTCACCAGGGCCAGACCCAGGACCCAGGCCAGCGCCATGGCCGGGTTGATGATCGCCCGCAGCAAGCGCCGCTCCATGACTTTGAAGGTCTCGGACTGGGCCGACCCGGGCTCGGCGGCGCAGTGGTAGATGAACAGCCGCGGCAGGTAGAGCATGCCGGCCATCCAGGCGATCACCGCGATGATGTGCAGCGCCTTGATCCAGAGATAGGCCTCGTCCAGGAACCCGACCATCCAGCCACTCCTCGCCGCACCGGCGCCCGTTTCAGACGGCCGCCTGCGGGCAGCCGCGCCACTGCCCCGGACATAGCCGGCCGCCGTCCTGGGAGCAACAGGCGCGCTCACCCGCCAGGACCGCGCGTACCAGCTCGGCCAATCCTTCGATGAAGGCCGCGCCCGTGTCCACCGTGGCGAGCCGGGCATAGCTGGGCACCCCCTTCGCTTCCGCCAGGCGCCGGTACTCGATGTCGAGTTCGACCAGGGTCTCGGAGTGCTCGGAGACGAAGGCGATCGGCACCACGATCAGCGACCGGCCTTCTGCCCCGGCGCGGGCGATCTCCGCCTCGGTCGAGGGGCCGATCCATTCGAGCGGCCCGACCTGGCTCTGATAGCAGACCCGCCAGTCGAGGTCCGCCGCGCCCAGCGCCGCAACCACCGCCGCCGCGGTCTGTTCGACCTGCCACTGATAGGGGTCGCCGCGCGCCACGATCTTCTTGGGCAGGCCGTGGGCCGAGAACAGCACCCGCGGGCCGTCTCCCGCCTCTGCGCCCACCTCTGCCCCCGCCTCTGCCAGCGCGGTGCGCAGTAGCGCCGCGACCTCGGCGATGAATCCGGGCTGGGTCGGATAGCAGCACAGCGATCGGGTCGGCGTGGTCAGGCCCGCCTTGGCCGCCGCGCGCGTCCAGTCCGTGACCGAGGAACCGGTGGTGGTGGTGGAGAACTGAGGATAGAGCGGCAACAGCACCACCTGGTCCGGGCCATGGGCCATGACCGCGCGGGCGGTCTCGTCGCTCATTGGATGCCAATAGCGCATGGCGATGAAGACCTTGAATTCGCTGGCCCCGCCACACGCGTTCAGGGCCGCCTGCAGCGCCTCCGCCTGGGCCCTGGTATTGGCCAGCAGCGGCGAGCCGCCGCCCAGCTCCTGGTAGATTTTGCGTGAGATCGGCGCCCGGCGGCGCGAGATTGTCTGAGCCAACAGCCATCGCAGCGGTCCCGGCGCATCGATGATGGCGGGGTCGTTGAACAGGTTGAACAGAAACGGCCGCACCACCTCAGGCCGGTCGGGTCCGCCAAGATTGAATAGAACGATCGCAGTCTTGCGCATCCGTCTCACCCGCCGCCCTAGCGGCCGAGCCCCAGGGAAAAACCGGGCCTTGTCAGGCGCCAGGCCGCCAGGCACGTACCTGGGCGACCAGTTGCTCGACATGCTCGGGCGGCGCCTGCGGCGTAATTCCATGACCCAGGTTGAAGATCAACGGTCCCTTTCCAAGAGTCTCCAGGATTTTCGAAACACCCGCCTCCAGTGCCGCGCCGCCGGCGATCAGCAGTAGCGGATCGAGATTGCCTTGCAGCGCGACCCGGCCTTGCAGCCGCTCCCGCGCCCAAGTCAGCGGCACAGTGGTGTCCAGGCTCAATCCCTCGGCGCCAGCCTCGGTCGCGAAGACCTCGTAGACCAAGCCCGCACCGCGTGGAAACAGAATGATCGGCACCTCCGGGTGGGCCGTCTTGACCCGGCGGACGATCGCGGCAGCGGGCTCCAAACACCAGCGGCGCAGCGCCGCCTCCGGCCAGACCCCGGCCCAGGAGTCGAACAACTGCAGCACCTCGGCACCGGCCTCGACCTGGGCGATCAGATAGTCGCTGGTACTCGCAACCAAAACATCGATCAGTTCGGCAAATTCCTCCGGCGCTCGGTAGGCCCAGGTCTTGGCGATGACGAAGTCGCGGCTGGTCTGACCCTCGATCATGTAGCTGGCAACGGTCCAGGGCGCGCCGGCAAAGCCGATCAACGTGGTTGCTTGCGGTAGTTCCCGGCGCAGCCTACGCAAGGTCTCGTAGACCGGTGCCAGCTTGTCATGCAGCCCGCCCGGGCACAGACGCGCGATGTCACCGGCATCGCGCAGCGGCTCCAGGCGCGGGCCCGCGCCCTCCTCGAACCAGACCCGCTGGCCGAGCGCATGGGGCAATACCAGGATGTCGGAGAACAGGATCGCCGCGTCGAAGCCATAGCGCCGGATCGGCTGCAGGGTAACCTCGACCGCCAAATCGGGCGTGAAGCAGAGGTCGAGGAAGTCCTTGGCCTGGGCCCGCGTCGCCCGATATTCCGGCAGATAGCGGCCTGCCTGCCGCATCAGCCAGATCGGTGGCGGCGTCAGAGTCTCACCCTTCAGGGTACGGATCAGTTTCTTGTCGGCCGATGTCACGGAGCTGTTCACTATCGGGGGTTGGTGGAGCACAGATGTGAATTACAGCACTGTTATAACAATTAGATTATTAAAAGGAATCTTGAAGTTGTTGTTGTTGGGGGTTGGGAGCGTGAATTGTCGGGTTGCGCGACGATTATCCAGAGCTTCCAAACGATCCCATTCGAGGCGATGCCGAACCTGTGGGAAAGCTCTGGATGGGGCCAGGAAAGAGGCGGCAAGGCCTCGTCTTGCACACGAAACGAAACCGGAGGATAAGAAGCATAACATGAGCGGCGGCGATCGATTCCGGCTGGTTATAACGGCTGTGGGTTTTTGTGCCGGGACCGTGGATGGAAACCACAACGGTTTCGTGCGTGCGAGGATGGTTTGGCGGCTTGTGCCACCATGACGGCGGTTATCCCCGGTGTCTCGAAACTATCACCAGGGCGATATGGTGTGATAACCGGCCCGATAATAGGGAGCCATGGGAGTTAGGCGCTCATGACGATCCACCATCTTCATCTGGTGTCCGATGCCACTGGCGAGACCATCAACTCGGTCGCGCGCGCCTGCCTGGTGCAGTTTCGAGGCATAGAGCCGATCGAGCATGTTTGGAGTCTGATCCGCACCAAAGGTCAGATGGACAAGGCCCTGGCCGGCATCGAGAACGATCCGGGCCCGGTACTGTTCACCTTGGTCAACGAGAACCTGCGGGATCAGCTGGTCGACGGTTGCCGCGACCTCGATGTGCCCTGTGTTCCGGTGCTCGATCCGGTGATCCACCGTCTCGCCACCTACTTCGGGGTCGAGATCTCGGGCCAACCTGGACTGCAGCACGTGCTGGATGCCGAGTATTTCAGCCGCATGGACGCCATGAACTTCGCCCTGTCTCACGACGACGGCCAGATCCCTGACGAGATCGACAAGGCGGACGTGATTCTGGTTGGGGTCTCGCGCACCTCGAAGACGCCAACCTGCATCTACCTCGCCAATCGCGGCCTCAAGGCGGCCAACGTCCCGGTGGTGCCCAATTGCCCCCTGCCCGACACTTTGCTCGAATCCAAGCAGGCGCTCATCGTCGGCCTGACCACGGATCCGGCGCGCCTGGTGCAGGTGCGGCGCAACCGCCTGGGCATGATCGCCCAGGGCCAGGACGACACCGACTATGTCGACCCGGTGTCCGTGCGCGAAGAGATCGCTTTCGCACGCAAGCTCTATCAGAAGCACGACTGGCCGGTGATCGACGTGACGCGGCGCTCGATCGAGGAAACTGCCGCGACGATCATGAACCTCTACGCCCAACACACGACGGCCGCACAGTAATGGCGGACAGCACCGCCCCATCGATCACGGATACTGGCACGACCGCGGCCCCCGAGGTCGTGCTGGCTTCGGCGAGCCGCTCGCGCCTGGAGCTCCTGCGGCACGCGGGCGTGCAATTGCGCGCGGAGCCGGCGCGGGTCGACGAGGCGGAGGTCAAGAACTCGCTACGCGCCGAGCAGGCGGACGCGGCTGCCGCCGCCGAGACTCTGGCCGAGCTCAAGGCAACCAAGGTGTCGCGGCGCGTGCCCGGCGCGCTGGTCATCGGCGCCGACCAGATTCTGGAATGCGAGGGTCGCTGGTTCGACAAGCCGCCGGATCGCGCGCGCGCCGCCGAGCACCTGCGCGCGCTCGGCGGCAAGACCCATGCCCTGGCAACCGCGGTCTGCGTGGTTCGCGACGGCGTGCGAATCTGGCACCACCGGGAAGCGCCGCGCCTGACCATGCGGCCGTTGGACGAGGCCTTCATCGAGTCCTATCTCGAGGCCTCCGGGCCCGAGGTCCTGGAAACCGTCGGCGCCTATCGGCTCGAGGGCCTGGGCGCCCAGTTGTTCACCAAAGTGTCGGGCGATTACTTCACCATCCTCGGACTGCCGCTGCTGCCGCTGCTCGGTTTCCTGCGCGAGCATGGGGTGCCGTCGTCATGATCCTCAGCGGCCGGGCCAGGCTCGCGGGTGTCGCGGGCTGGCCGGTCGCCCACTCCCTGTCGCCGCGGTTGCATGGCTTCTGGCTCGAGCAGCACGGCATCGACGGCGCCTACCTGCCGCTCGCCGTGGCGCCGGAGCATTTCGAGACCGTGCTGCGCGGTCTCGGCGACCTGGGGTTTCGTGGGGTCAATGTCACCATCCCCCACAAGCGGGCGGCACTGGCGCTCTGCGACGAGGTCGCGCCGCTGGCCGCGCGCATCGGCGCGGTCAACACCCTGGTGTTCGAGGACGGCCGCCTCAAGGGCAGCAACACCGATGCCTTCGGCTTCCTGGAGAACCTGCGCCAGGGCGCGCCGGCCTGGGACCCAGCCGCCGGTCCGGCGCTGATCCTGGGCGCGGGCGGGGCGGCGCGCGCGGTCGCGGTGGCGCTGCTGGACGCCGGCGCGCCGGAACTGCGCCTCGCCAACCGCACGGCCGCCCGTGCCGAGGCCCTGGCGGAGGAGCTGGGCGGCCAAGTGACGGCGGTTCCCTGGGCGGCGCGCGGCGCGGCGCTCGGGGATCTGGCCTTGCTGGCGAACACCACCAGCCTGGGCATGACCGGGCAGCCGCCGCTCGATCTCGATCTGGACCCCTTGCCGACAAGTGCGTTGGTCACCGATATCGTGTACGTGCCGCTTGAAACTGATTTGCTCGCCCGTGCGCGGATGCGGGGCAATCCGGCCGTCGACGGGCTCGGCATGCTGCTGCATCAGGCGCGCCCCGGCTTCGAGGCCTGGTTCGGTGTCGCGCCCGAGGTCACCGCCGAGCTGCGCGCCTTCGTGCTTGCGGCGTGACGCCATGTTCGTGCTCGGCCTGACCGGCTCCATCGGCATGGGCAAGACCACGGCGGCGAAAATGCTGCGCCGCATGGGCCTGCCGCTGCACGATGCCGATCGCGCGGTGCATCGGCTGCTGGCCAAGGGCGGTGCCGCGGTCGCCGCGGTCGAAGCGGCCTTTCCTGGTGTCATCGTAGACGGCGCGGTGGATCGGGAGCGCCTCGCCGCCAAGGTGTTCGAGGACCGGGCGGCGTTGAAACGGCTGGAAGGAATCCTGCACCCGGCGGTGCGCCGGGCCACCCGCGCTTTCCTCGGCCGCCAGGCGCGGGCGGGCCGGTCCCTGGTGGTGCTCGATATTCCGTTATTGTTCGAGACCGGCGGCGCGGGGCTTTGCGACGCCGTCGTCGTGGTCGCCGCGCCGCCCTTCGTGCAGCGCGCCCGGGTCATGGCCCGGCGCGGCATGACGCCGGCGCGCTTTCAGGCGATCCTGGCCAAGCAGATGCCCGACCGCGAGAAGCGCCGGCGCGCGGACTTCGTCGTCAACACCGGGCTCAGCAAGGCGGCGACCTTGCGGCAGCTACGCGCCATCGTCACACTGTTGCGTCGGCGACCCGAGCGGTACCGCCGCGCGCGCACGAAACCGCGGAGGCCTTATGCGTGAGATCGTCCTCGATACCGAGACCACCGGCTTGGACCCGAGCGCCGGCCACCGCATCGTCGAAATCGGCTGCGTCGAGCTGCTGCACCGCCTGCCGAGTGGCCGCCAGTTCCGCAAGTACCTCAATCCCGAGCGCGACATGCCCGAAGGGGCGCGTACGGTCCATGGCCTGACCGATGAGTTCCTGGCCACTCAACCGCTGTTCGAGGCGATCGTGGACGAATTCCTGGAATTCATCGGCGATGCGCCGCTGGTCATCCACAACGCCCAGTTCGACCTCAAGTTCCTGAACGCGGAGCTCGGCAAGCTCGGCAAGCCCGGCATCGAGCCGGCGCGCGCCATCGACACCGTCGCCATGGCCCGGCAACGCTTCCCCGGCGCCCAGGCTAGCCTGGACGCGCTGTGCCGGCGCTTCGAGATCGACACTTCGTCGCGCGATCTGCACGGCGCGTTGCTCGACTGTCAGCTATTGGCCGAGGTCTATCTGGAACTTTGCGGTGGCCGCCAACCGGGCTTCGACCTGGATCCCGCGAGCCGCGCCGCCGCGGCCGGGCCCGCCGCCCGGGCGCAGAGCCATCGCCCGGCCCGGCCCCACGCGCCCACGGCCGAGGAATCGGCGGCTCACGACGTCCTCGTCGGCAGCATGAAAGACCCGGTCTGGCGCCAGTAACAGATCGGGGCGAAGCGAAAGAAAAAAGAGCTACCCGGCTTCGGGCGCGGCCGGGGTCTCTGCGGCCGGGGTCTCTGCGGCCGGGGTCTCTGCGGCCGGCGCCGCGGCTGCCGCCTCCATGATGGCGGCCAGGGCGCCCACCTTGTTGGTCCGGTAGAAGCCCTCGAAGTCGATCGGGTTGACGAACAGCGGCGGGAAGGCGGCGTCGCCGGTCACCTTGGCGAGCACGCTGCGCGCGAAGGGATAGAGGAAGCGCGGGGTTTCGCTGAACACGAGCAGCTCCAACGTCGCCTCCGGCACGGACGGGCCGATCTGGACGATACCGGCGTAGTCGAGCTCGACCAGGAAGGCGGTCTTCTCGCCGATCGTGGCGCTGACCCGGAGCGCCAAGACGACCTCGAAGAGCCGTTGCTCCAGGACCGTCGGGTGGATGTCGACATCGACCTTGATCTCGGGCGCGGCCCGGTTCAGCGCCTGATAGACCTGGGGCGCGTTGGGGTTCTCGAAGGAGAAGTCCTTGATGTACTGGGCCATGATCACCAAGGCCTGTTCGGGCGGGGTCTGATCCATAAAACGCTCCTAGGATAGCGGCCGGCTTGGCTAGCATGGATGGGATAGCCGCACAATGGCGGCACCGACGTCCGAGGCGCCCCCCGGAAGTGCCCCCATAAGCGCCCGGGGATCAGTCGGCGGTGGGGTCGAAGCGCAGCAGCGTGCCGTTGGTCACCTCCTGGCCGGTCAGGCCGCGGATGAAGCCCCAGTGGGAGACCACCGCGACATGGGCCCAATCCTCGGCCGCCGCCATCACCGAACGGAAGGCGGTGCAGCGGGCCTGCAGCTCCGCTTCGGTTTCCTCCGGCTCTGGCCACCAGCGCTCGGCCAGCTCGCCGAACTCGAAGCCGGGCCAGCGCGCGCTGAGCTCGGAGCGCGGCGAGCCCAAGTCGCAGGTGAAGAAACAGCGCTCGCGCACCAGGGGCTCGATGGCGACCGAAAGGCCCAGGTACTCGGCGATGATCTCGGCGGTGTGCAGGGTGCGCGAGTAGGGGCTGGCCAGGATGCGGTGGACGCCGTGGTCGGCCAGGGCCTGGGCGGCGGCCTCGGCTTGGCGCTGGCCTTCCTCGGTCAAGCCCGGATCGACGATGCCCGGATCCATGCGGGTCTCGCTGAAGGCCACGTTGAAGTGGGACTGGCCGTGGCGGATCAGAATCACTCGGGCAATCTCCCTTGCCCGGGCCGGGGCCGTGGCGAACGCTCCGGCGGGGCCGCATCGCTCACGTCCCGGAACTCGCCATCGATGATCGGACCTTGCGCCCCCCCGGGTCCGACCTCCTCGCCGTGGATGACGCTGCGGGTTTCCAGGGAGGTCCGGACGTAGCGCGCCAGAAGCTCGCGCAATAGATCGCGGACCGGCGGCAGGAACAGGAGGAATCCCGCGGCGTCGGTCACGAAGCCGGGGGTCAGCAACAGGGCGCCGGCGACCAGCAGGCAGGCGCCGTCGAACAGCTCCCGGGTCGGGAGCGCGCCACGGTCGATCTGGTCCCGGGCCCGCAGCAGCGTGGCCAGGCCCTGGGCCCGGAGCTGCCAGGTGCCGAGAACCGCGGTCAGCACCACCAGGGCGAGGGTCGGTCCGAGGCCGATCCAGCCGCCGACCTGGACGAAGACGGCGATTTCGACGAGCGGCACGCCGATGAAAGCGGCCAGAAGGAGGATAGCCATGCTTGCTCTTTCCCCGGTGGTTCCTTATCTATTTTGGGTAAGACCGTGGTTCTACAAGTCTTGCGGCCAGATTTGCGCTTCGGCGCCCGGGGCAGGCTACGGCCCGGGTGCGGATCATCAACACTCAAGGAGCGGGCAGGCTCCCCCAAGCACGGACAAATCGATGGGCGACGGCTTCCAGTTTCTCGACATCATCCTGTTTGCGGCGATCGCGGCCTTTTTCGTGCTGCGCTTGCGCGGCGTGCTCGGCAAGCGGACCGGGCACGACAAGCGGAACGCCAAGCCCTTCGGTCCGCGCGAAACGGCCGAGGACGAGGACGACAACAAGGTGATCTCGCTGCCCGACCGTAGCAAGGGCGCCCGCACCGAGGAATCCGCGGACGAGGGCGCCGAGGCGCCCGAGGATATCGCGGCCGAGGCCGCGGAAACCGCCGCGACCCCGCTTGCCGCCGGCTTGCACCAGGTCAAGCGCGCCGACAAGTCGTTCGACGAAGACGGGTTCATCGATGGCGCCCGGACCGCCTTCGAGTGGGTCATCGACGCCTTTGCCCAGGGCGACGCCAAGACACTGCGGCCGCTGCTCTCCAACGACGTTTACGGCGACTTCTCCGGCGCTATCGAGGAGCGGGAGAACGCCGGCCAGGTGCTCGAGACCACCTTGGTCGGGATCACCGAGGCGCAGATCATCGAGGCCGAGCTCCAGGGCCGCACCGCCTTCGTCACGATCAAGTTCGTCTCCGAACAAGTCAACGTGGTGCGCGACAGCGACGGCGAGGTGGTCGAGGGCGACGCCAACCACGTGGCCAAGATCACCGACATCTGGACCTTCGCGCGCAACACCCGCAGCCGCGACCCGGACTGGACCCTGGTCGCGACCCGCAGCCCCAACTGATTTTGACCTAACCCGTCTTTGGGGGGCGACCGCCTTTGCGTCCCACCACAAGCCCGAAGTCAAGCCGAGGCCTCCGCAGCCGGCGCGCGCGCTCGGCGTTGATGCTTGCCCTGCTGCCCGCCCTGGGCCTGCTCGGTGCCTGCGAGAAGACGCCGCCGCTGGAGGTCCGATCGCGGCTCATGCTCACGCCGGTTTCCTACGCCGAGCTGCCGGGCTGGGCCGAGGACCGTCAGGCCGAGGCGCTGCCCGCCTTCCGGCGTTCCTGCGGGCGCCTGACGCGCCAGCCGGACGCGCGCGCGGTCGGGCCCGAGGGCCTGGGCGGCAGGGTCGCGGACTGGCGCCCGGCCTGCGCCGCGCTCGCCCAGGTTCCAGACGGCGACCACGGCGCGGCACGCTCGGCATTCGAGGCGCACTTCGTCCCCTTCAAGGCGCGTGACGCCAGCCACGAGCACGACCCGGACGTCGGATTGCTGACCGGGTACTACGAGGCCGAGCTCAACGGCGCGTCCTTCCCCGGGGGCCCTTACCAGGTGCCGATCTACGCCAAGCCGCGCGATCTGGTGACCGTGAACCTCGGCCGGTTCCGCGCCGATCTCGAAGGTCTGCGCATCGTCGGCCGGGTCGAGGACGGCCGGCTGCTGCCCTATCACACGCGCCAGGCGATCGACGACGGCGCGCTCGGCATGGGCGGGGCCGAGCTGTTGTGGTCGGACGATCCGGTCGACGTGTTCTTCCTGCACATTCAGGGCTCGGGCCGGGTCCGCATGCCCGACGGCAGCTTCCGGCGCATCGGCTTCGCCGCCTCCAACGGGCTCGACTTCACCGCCATCGGCCGGGCGCTGCTTGCCGAGGGCAAAATACCGCGCAACCAGGCCTCCATGCAGGGCATCCGCGCCTGGCTGCGCGA
>SMUY01353951.1_pt1 | contig 10537 bp, 7 predicted proteins | sample 2456441 | NCBI WGS metagenome assembly SMUY01 (sample SAMN11095931, study PRJNA526329) | marine sediment metagenome | biome: Marine sediment; feature: Surficial sediment; material: Deep marine sediment; isolation source: Hadal surficial sediment | place: Pacific Ocean | collected 2014-11 | depth 0-1...
AAGTATTAAATTAGCATTTTTTACAGTTCTATATCTTGCTGCCCAAGGGCCGGTGATATAAAATGTATTATTATCTAATACCGAATTTCCCCCTCCTAATAAATCTGTTGTAAACCGTGGGTCCGAGCCGGAAAATCTCCAATATTCTCTTCCAATTACACCACAGTCATCATAATAAGTTCCTAAACGGAGTCTAGAACTATATAGAATCCCTCCTATTAAGTCTTGTAAATCTCCCCTTGTAATTTCGTCTCCAAATGCACTTACTTCAGGGCCATTTAGATCTGAATATTCTTCTACTTCACATGATACCAGCATCGCGATGATCACAGTAAAGAATAGTATTTTATATATATTTATTTTCATAATTTCTTTTTTTAAAATTTAACTGTTAGGTGAAATAAGTATCTTTTTGAAGATGGAAATGGTGTTACTTCCACTCCGGTAAAAGGAGTATTCCCTCCAAAGTTTGAAACTTCAGGATCGTAACTATTGTAATCAAAAATATTGATAAGGTTCGTTCCCGAGAATCCAAGTTTAACTTCATCTATGCTGCCTCCTAAAAATTCTGATAAGTGTTTATTTGGCAAAGTATAGTAAAATCCTAATTCTCTAAGTCTTACATAAGATGCATCTTCAACAAATACTTCAGCTGAAGCTCCAAGTTGACTTAGTCTATAAGACCCGTTTCCAAGCGTTCCTGCTGGATCTAAATCAATATCATCGTAATCATGAGTAGTCCCATTCAGGTCAGATAATAAAGTTGTTAAATTGACATTATCACCCCCTTGTTTCCATTGAATTAAAAATGACAATTCAAAATCTTTATAAGTTAAATAGTTAGTAAATGCCATTTGGAAATCGGGTTCTGCATCACCCCATTTTTGGAATCCATTTGGTCCTGGATTTGGGCCAATTCCTACAATTTGTGTAGCACTTTCTCCTTCTTCAATTCTAAAAGTACCTAAGGTTGCTCCAAAGGCACCAATGTTGAAAGGTTCAACATCAAGTTTAGTAATTTCAGATTTATTTTTAAAGAAAGTGATTCCTGTATTCCATTGGAAATCATTTGAAATTACAGGAGTGGCATTTAGAGTTAATTCAATTCCTTTATTTCGTAACTCACCAGCATTAACAAATTGTTGAGTAAAACCAGTTGATGGTTCTAAGGCAGCCAATAATATAAGATCTTCTATGGTCTTAATATAATAGGTTGCTTCAAAATTTAAAAGACCATTAAAAAAACTAACGTCAGCTCCAAACTCCAATTCTTTTTGTCTTTCAGCTTTAAGGTTTTCATCTCCTCTAACACCTATTAAACTAATTCCCAATAAACCATCGGTAGAAAAAGCATTATATGATGTAAACAATGCTCCAAAAGGAGGGAAATTAGCAGCCTCCCCATAAGCAATTCTTAGCTTTAATTGATTCCATTCAGAATCTTGGTTCCAGAAATCAAACTTGTTAAGGTTTACAGCCAACGATACTTTTGGGTGGTAAAGTAATTTATTTGCATCACCATTATTAGAAGATTTATCTCCTCTAACTCCTAAAGTAGCGATAAACTTATCTTGGAAATTCACTTCTTCTTGTATAAAGAAGCCTGAATCTTCCTGTTTAAACCTTGTCTGATCAACACCTGTGTTTGCTGCTTGATCTACATTGGTTTCAAAGATAACAAGCCCTGTTGCAGTAATCAAAACGGTATTTGTATTAAAATACTCTCTTGTCAAGCCTGCTTGAGTTCTAAAATTTAAATCATTATCGGTATTGTAGTTATGAACTAAGAATGCCGATAAATTATAGTTCTTATTTTGTGTGTCTCCTTGTATTGACACTCCATTAAGACCTCCATTAGATGGTTTTTGAAATTGAAGTTCTTTTGGGAAAATTGCCCTGGACTGTTGTCCATAAAAATCAAGACCTCCTCTTAGAATTAATTCAAGATTTGAATTATCGTTCTTATAAAGATTTAAATTAGCCGAACCTCCCATAATAATTCGATTAACTGTTTCATTGTTTTTTACCAAATCCCGAGTTTGTAATGCGTTAGAGGCTCCCGCAGGGTTGTCTGGGTAAACTCCGTCTGAGTTAGGAAATAACTCTAACCAAGGGGTTGTACCTGTTAAACTAATACCTATGGTTGTCCCAGAGTTATCATTATTAAAAAATCCTCTATCTGTTGAAGAATAAACATAATTAGTGGTAAATGCCACTTTAAAAAAGTCTGTAGCCCTATGATCAAAGTTTAATCTTAATGAGGTTTTTTCATAACCGGTATTATTTACAATACCATTTTCATTATTATGAGAAACGCTGGCATAAAACCTGGTGTTTTCATTACCTCCACTCATATTAAAATTAGTGATGCTAACAAAACCATTCTCTCCATAAACTTCATCTTCATAATCTATAAGTCTTCCCTGATTTCTTGCTGCTACAAAATCGGCAACTGTGCCATCTCCAAAAGTATCTCTAACTCTTGGTATTGTATAGTCTCGCAATCCCAATAAATTTATTGCACTATTCCATCCCGTTGATTGTGTAAAACTAAACCTTGTTTCTCCTGCCTTACCTCGTTTAGTAGTTATAATAACCACACCGGCAGCTGCTCTAGAACCATAAATGGCTGCTGTAGATGCACCTTTTAATATTGAAATACTTTCTATATCATCGGGGTTAATATCTGCAATTCGATTTGCAGCATTATCCTGTAAAAGAGATGCAGTATTCCCACCTGCGGCAGCTGCAGATACTGCATTCAGCCCGGCAGCAATAGAAGAGTTATCTATATATATACCATCAATGATATATAGTGGTTGTGTGTTTCCTTGAAGTGAAGTAACACCCCGTAGTTTTACTGAAATACCACCTCCTGGTGCTCCAGAGTTCGAGTTTATAACTACTCCGGCAAACTTACCATATAAGGCCCCATCCAAAGTTCGAGGGGTTGTTGTACCAACTAACTCCTCAGCAGATATCATTGCTACAGCATTTGCTGAATTACTTCTTTTAATAGAGGTAGCTAAGCCTGTTATCACCACTTCTTCCAATGCCTCGGTAGACTCTGGCATGGTAACAGTTATAGGTGAGGTACTGGTTACTTCTTGCTCAACCGTTGTGTATCCTAAAGAAGAGAATACTAAAGTTACAGGTAAATTAGGCACCTCAATGGTAAAATTACCTTCCATATCGGTGGTAACACCGTTGGATGTTCCTTTTTCAATTACATTGGCAAAGGGTACGGTATCTCCTTTTTCGTCGCTTACTGTTCCACTTAATGTGTTTTGTGCAAAGACAAAACAGGGTAAAATAAGTAATAAAAACAGGAGTATCCTGTGATTAGAGTTCTTTTGTTTCATAATTGGTTTTTTTTATGTTTAAGTTTCGAATTTACTAAAGTTTTAATAACAATGTACCATTTGAAGTAAAATTAATGAAAAGTTTTTTTTTACTCTCTGAAAATCATCTTACTAATCTTTTAAAAAAAATAAGGATATGCATTTATATCTTCATAAATTTGCACCTCAAATTATTTCAGAATGTATAGAAATCATACTTGTGGTGAATTATCAAAAACCCACATTGATGAAAAAGTTACCCTGGCAGGTTGGGTGCAAAAAAGTAGAGATAAAGGTTTTATGATCTGGATAGATCTTCGTGATAGATACGGTATTACTCAACTTATTTTTGATGAAGAACGAAGCTCACAAGAAATAATGGAAAAAGCAAAAATCCTTGGGCGTGAATTTGTAATTCAAGTAACTGGAACTGTTATTGAGAGAGTGTCTAAAAACCCCAATATTCCAACTGGTGATATAGAAATACTTGTCGATAAATTAACAGTACTCAATAATGCTCTTACACCTCCTTTTACTATTGAAGATAACACAGATGGCGGTGAGGATATTAGAATGAAATACCGTTATCTGGATATAAGAAGAAATACCATTCGTGAAAACCTCATCTTTCGCCATAAAGTAACAATGAGTGTTAGAAATTATCTTTCTGAATTGAAATTTGTTGAAATTGAAACTCCCTATTTAATAAAATCTACTCCTGAAGGAGCTCGTGATTTTATAGTCCCATCTAGAATGAATGTAGGTCAATTTTATGCGCTCCCACAATCACCACAAACTTTTAAACAGCTCTTAATGATTGGAGGAATAGATAAATATTTTCAAATTGTAAGATGTTTTAGAGATGAAGATCTTCGTGCAGATCGCCAACCGGAATTTACTCAAATAGATTGTGAAATGGCATTTGTGGAACAAGAAGATATTTTAAACACCTTTGAAGGATTAATTTGCCATTTACTTAAAGAAATTCGCGGAATAGAAGTAGGAAAATTCCCCAGAATGACATACGATGAAGCCATGCGCCGCTACGGAACCGACAAACCGGACATCAGGTTTGGAATGGAGTTTGGCGAACTCAACGAAGTTGCACAACACAAAGATTTTAATATATTCAATAAAGCTGAATTAATTGTTGGTATTGCAGTACCCGGAGGAAATAGTTATTCCAGAAAAGAAATCGATGAACTTATTGATTGGGTAAAACGCCCTCAAGTTGGAGCGGATGGAATGGTTTACGTTCGTTGTAATGAAGACGGTAGCTATAAATCGTCTGTAGATAAATTTTATGATCAAGAAGATTTTACGAATTGGGCTAGGATTACAAAAGCAAAAGCAGGTGATTTAATATGCATAATTTCGGGAGACACAACTAAGGTGCGCCCTCAATTAAGTGCTTTACGAATGGAACTTGCAGAGCGATTGGGCTTAAGAAAACCCGATGAATTTGCTCCTCTGTGGGTGGTAGATTTTCCATTGCTGGAGTGGAATGAAGAAACTCAACAGTATCATGCCAAACATCATCCTTTTACTTCTCCAAAACCCGATCAGATTGAAATGTTGGCCACCAACCCGGGTAATGTAAAAGCCAATGCCTACGATATGGTTTTAAACGGGAACGAAATTGGTGGAGGCTCTATTCGTATTCACGATAAAGATACTCAGGCTCTGATGTTCGATTATTTAGGTTTTACACCCGAAGAAGCCGAAGCCCAATTTGGCTTTTTAATGAAGGCCTTTCAATATGGAGCTCCACCACATGGGGGAATTGCTTTTGGATTGGACAGACTGGTAGCAATATTAGGTGGGCAAGAAACCATACGGGATTTTATTGCCTTCCCTAAAAATAATTCAGGTAGGGATGTAATGATTGATGCGCCTTCAACTATAGACTCAGCCCAATTGGACGAACTTCATATAAAACTTAATATATAGACTTACTATAACACACTTTAAAGTAGGATATTTTAATACCTTCAGGTATGCAAGCCAAGAAAAAATCATTGTTTACCAAATTTCTTATCTGGCGATTAAAACATATATCGCATAAACAGTTTATTTATATTTTAAGTATTGTTATTGGTTTTTTATCTGGAGTGTGTGCAGTTACAATTAAAAATTTTACACACTTTATTCAGCATTTATTAGAAGGCAAACTCATTAAAGAATATCATATTGTTTTCTATTTTATTTTCCCCTTAATTGGATTGGCTATCACTTATTTAATAATAAAATATGTGATTAGAAACCGTGTTAGCCATGGGATTCCATCCACCCTTTTTGCTATTTCTAAAAGGAAGGGTATTATGAAGCGGTTTCAAATGGTTGGAAGTATTCTTACAGCTCCTATTACTGTTGGTTTCGGAGGATCTGTAGGCTTGGAAGGCCCTTCCCTTGCTACCAGTGCAGCGATTAGTTCAAACCTTTCACGTATTCTTCATCTTAATCAGGCTACAAGAACGTTACTTATTGGTTGTGCTGCAGCAGGAGCTATTTCTGCTCTTTTTAATGCGCCTATTGCAGCCATCATATTTGCAATAGAGGTCTTTAGTTTAGATCTCACATTAATATCACTTATCCCCTTGTTACTGGCTTCTGTTTCAGCCATAATTACTACCTATTTTTTTTACGGAAATGATATTTTATTACCCTTTCATGTTGAAGATGAGTTTATTCTGAGAGATATACCCTTCTATATAATCTTAGGAATTGTAGCGGGTTTTGTTTCTATATATTTTACTGTAACCTATGAGCGCATTCAGAAATTTTTTGATAAGATATCCTCTCCTATAAAACGACTTCTAATTGGAGGGATTGGGATAGGAATTCTTATTTATTTTATCCCACCACTTTACGGTGAAGGTTTTGATGTTATCAACGACCTGGTTCAAGGAAACCCTGAAAAGGCTTTGGAAAACAATTTTTTTAATTTAGATACTTCAAATATATGGATCGTCATTGGGTTGTTAGGGGGGCTTGTGTTTTTTAAAATAATAGCAAGTGCTTTTACTTTTGGAGCTGGAGGTGTAGGGGGTATTTTTGCTCCTACACTTTTTATGGGTAGTATTATGGGAAATTGTTTAGGGAAGATAATTAATAATATAGGGTTCTTTTCTAACCCTATTTCTGAAAGTAATTTTACCTTGGTAGGGATGACTGGGCTTATGGCAGGTGTATTGCACGCTCCTCTTACTGCTATTTTTTTAATTGCAGAAGTAACAGGTGGTTATGAACTATTTATTCCCTTAATGATTACCGCTGCAATCTCATTTTCAATTACTTCGTATTTTATTCCTCATTCAGTATATGCTATGGAATTAGGAAGGAAAGGAGAGCTTATTACGCATGATAAAGACCATGCTATTTTAACCTTGATGGAATTAAAAAAGGTTGTGGAATCCAATTTTATTGAGGTTTATCCCGATATGACTTTAAAAGAAATCGTAAATCAAGCTATTGTGAGATCTAAACGAAATGTTTTCCCAGTGTTAGATAAGGAAAGTCGTACTCTTGTAGGTATAATCACATTAGACGACTTACGCCCCGTGATGTTTAATAAATCTTTATATAAAAAAATAACTGCCCGAGAATTAATGCATGATCCACTTGAAATAATAGATTTGGATAAAGATAAAATGACAGTTGTTATGAAAAAATTTCAAGACACCAGTGCTTGGAATCTTCCGGTAATTAAAGATGGATGTTATTATGGTTTTGTGTCAAAGTCAAAATTATTAACAGTTTACAGAAGAAAATTAATCGATTTTTCAGGAAAATAATGAAGTATCTATTATCCTCTTTACTTGTTATGGTTATCATAGGAATCTGTCTGGGGTTTTACATAAAACCAGAACACCGAGAAACAGGAGATCTCATAATTGGTCTTTCTATAGTAGTAGGTTTTTTTATTTTAATGCCCCTTTTTATTTATCACAGATGGAAAAATAGAAGTGTAAAAGACTATATGCTTACCAAGGAAAATATTAAAAAAATGAGAGAATTTAATAAGAAGAAAAAACTATAATTTATCTTCTTTCTTATTAAAAAACCTAATTCTTTTACATTCTTTAATAATTCTCATACCTTTGTGGATTATTAATTTATTTATTTATTACAATGGAAGGAACAGTAAAATTTTTTAACGAATCTAGAGGTTATGGATTTATCACAAATGATGATACACAAAAAGACATCTTTGTACACGTATCAGGTCTAAATGGGGGAACCCTAAACGAAGGAGACAAAGTCGAATATGTAGAAGAGGAAGGCAAAAAAGGAACGGTTGCCGCTCAAGTTCAAATAATACAAGACTAAAAGATATAGACTATCGGATTTTAAAATCCCTTTTGTAAAGCAAAAGGGATTTTTTTCAATACGATTAGTTCAAATTTCTCTTTTCAATAAAAAACTTTTTTAGAAGTTCAGATGCTTCTTTTGCCATTATGCCCCCTCTTATTTTTGTTTTTGGGTGTAATTTAGATTTTAGGTTTATACATCCCCTTTTTTCGTCCCTTGCTCCATAAACTATATTTTGTATTTGACTCCAAAATAAAGCTCCGGCACACATTTGACAGGGTTCAATAGTGACATACAGTGTACAATCCTGAAGGTATTTCCCTCCCAAAAAATTTGCTGCTGCTGTGATAGCTTGCATCTCGGCATGAGCAGTAACGTCGTTTAATGTTTCGGTAAGATTATGTGATCTTGCGATAATCTGATTGTTTATTGCAATAACAGCACCAATAGGAATCTCACCTTTTTTAAAAGCTGTTTCCGCTTCTTGTAAGGCACATTTCATATAGTAAGTGTCATCGTATGGTTTAATCATCATTTATTGCTGAAAATGGATTGTAAAAGTACAATATCAAAATGTATCTTTGCCTTGTGCTTACAAAGTTATTAGATACCGTATCAACTCCTTCCGATTTACGAAAAATCCCTATAGAACAGCTTCCAAAGTTAGCTCAGGAACTCCGTGATTTTATAATCAATATTGTTGCAACTAAAGAAGGGCATTTGGGTGCCAGTCTTGGAGTAATTGAACTGACAATTGCATTACATTTCGTATACAACACCCCATATGATCTTTTAATATGGGATGTTGGGCATCAAGCCTATGGTCATAAAATTCTTACAGGAAGAAAAAATAAATTTCATACCAATAGGCAATTAGGTGGAATTAGCGGATTCCCAAAAAGAGAAGAAAGTGAGTATGATGTTTTTGGAACAGGTCACAGTAGCACGGCAATTTCCGCTACACTGGGAATGGCAATTGCCTCACAATTAGCAGGTGATACTCAAAGGCAACATATTGCTATAGTAGGAGATGCCTCTATTGCCAGTGGTATGGCATTTGAAGCACTCAATCATGCAGGGGTTACCAATACTAACATCTTAGTTATATTAAACGATAATGCGATTGGTATTGACCCTAGTGTGGGAGCATTAAAAGAATATTTAACTAAAGTTACTTTAAAAACTGCTCCCGACACCGACAACATATTTGAAGCACTTAATTTTAAATACTCAGGTCCTGTAGATGGACATGATTTAGATGAATTGATCTCTGAATTTCAGCGCCTTAAAAATATAAAAGGTCCAAAAATACTTCATATTATTACAAAAAAAGGGAAGGGATTACGACAAGCTGAAGAAAATCAAGTGATTTACCACGCCCCTGGGAAGTTTGACGCTACTACGGGGGAATTAATTATAAAAGAAAAGCAAAATAGTCCTCCAAAATTTCAAGATGTTTTTGGAAAAACATTAGTAGAGCTTGCTAAAAAAAACAAAAAAATTGTGGGAATAACACCTGCTATGCCAACGGGTAGCTCTTTAAAATACATGATGGATGCTTTTCCAGATAGGGCATTTGATGTTGGAATAGCTGAACAACATGCGGTAACTTTTTCAGCAGGACTGGCAACCCAAGGGCATCACGTGTTTTGTAATATTTACTCAACATTTTTACAACGTGCTTACGACCAAGTAATCCATGATGTATGCCTGCAAAAACTCCCTGTTATATTTTGTCTGGACAGAGCCGGTATTGTTGGGGAAGATGGGGCGACACATCATGGTATCTTCGATATTGCGTATCTTAGATGCATTCCTAATCTTATATTGTTTTCACCCAGAAACGAGGTTGAACTTCGCAATATAATGTATACAGCGCAATTGGGTCTAGAATTACCAATTGCAATACGATATCCCAGGGGAAGAGGTACTATAATTGATTGGCAGCAGCCATTTTCTGAAATTGAAATTGGTAAAGGAATACAGCTTAAGGAGGGCTCTTCTATTGCTGTTTTAACTATTGGTGTCATGGCAATTAATGCTATGGAAGCAATAGGTAATATCTCATCTTCTGAACTGATTGGATGTTACGATTTGCGTTTTATAAATCCTTTAGATGAAGAATTACTTCATACTATTTTCAAAAAATACGCGACTATAATTACGGTTGAAGACGGTATAAAAAAAGGTGGTTTTGGAAGTGCAATTGCAGAATTTTCTATAAAACACCATTATACAAATACAATAGAGATTCTTGGTGTCTCTAATAAGTTTCCACAGCATGGAAGTGTGGAAAAACTTCAAGAAATTGAGGGGATCTCTTCAGAAAACATAAAGCTTACCCTTAAAAAATATCAATAAAAAAAGAGGCTTTGTAAGCCTCTTTTTTATTAGTTCATTTTCAAAATTTTATCTTATAAGAAGTTTTGCAGTATGTGAAAAATTATCTGTGCTTATTTTAATAATATAGACACCCGTTCTTAAACGCTCTGCGTTGATGCTAACTGTATCGTGTAAAGCTACATCCTGGGTAAACACTATTCTTCCATTAATATCAAAAATGGTAATTGTTACATCGCCTAAATTTATGAGTGACTTAATGTTAATATTTCCGTTTGATGGGTTTGGATAGATAATAAAGTTATTGTCAAATGATCCTCTATCTCCAACTGATAATGTACAATCCGGACCCGCAGGAATATCAAAATTCTCTACCCCGTCATTTGAATTAAATGGACTTCCCTGACTTGCATTTACGCCTAATCCCCTGTTTGCAAACGCTTCCCATATTAAACAACGATTAGCACCACCATTGGTAAGCTCATCCGCTTCGAGAATAGCATCTCTGGTATCTACAAATCCGGGGCTGCAATTTACTAGTTTTA
>SMUY01067019.1_pt1 | contig 10532 bp, 9 predicted proteins | sample 2456441 | NCBI WGS metagenome assembly SMUY01 (sample SAMN11095931, study PRJNA526329) | marine sediment metagenome | biome: Marine sediment; feature: Surficial sediment; material: Deep marine sediment; isolation source: Hadal surficial sediment | place: Pacific Ocean | collected 2014-11 | depth 0-1...
CCAGCGTGGCGATCAGGAAGTGAAGGTGATGGTTCGTTACCCACGCTCGGAACGTTCATCCGTCGGTAACCTGGAGAAGATGTGGATACGCCTGCCTGACGGACGCGAACTACCTTTTACTGCAGTGGCCGACTACGAAATGACCCGTGGTTACGACACCATCGAAAGACTCGATGGGCAACGCACGGTTTCAGTGACATCGAACGTGAATCTGTCTGTTGCGGAACCCATGCAGATCGTGGACCAGGTCAGTCGTGACTTCATACCCGAGCTGCTGAGTCGTTATCCCGGTGTGACATCCGAACTCACCGGCAGCTCGATGGAAGAACGCATGTCGATCATGCAAACGGGTTACGCATTCCTCGCAGCACTTTTTGGTATTTATGCGCTGATGGCAATCCCGCTGAAGTCCTATGTGCAGCCGCTCATCGTCATGAGCGTGATTCCTTTCGGCATCATCGGCGCGGTCGTCGGCCACATGTTTCTCGGTATAACCATCAATGCACTCTCGATCATTGGCATAATCGCTTTGTCCGGCGTGGTAGTAAACGATAGCTTGATCATGGTGCACTTCGTTAACAGCGCGGTGGCAGAGGGCGCGACGCCGGCTGAAGCAGCCATTAGTTCCGGCATCGTACGTTTTCGTGCAATTCTACTGACCTCACTCACTACGTTTTTCGGTCTGTTGCCAATTGTTCTGGAAACCTCGCAGGAAGCACAGATGATTATTCCGATGGCGGTGTCGTTGGCGTTCGGCATCGTGTTCTCAACCATCATCACACTGATTCTCGTGCCTTGCCTGTACAACATCGTTGGGGATTTCCGAAAAACAGCGAAGCCCGGGCTAACTTACCAAGAGCAACAACAGCAACCTTCCTAACTAGCCTTTCCCCACCCTCGATGTCCTTTAGCAAACCTCGGCCCATTCGTTGTCGAGATCGTCACCGGCGACGGTGCTTCGCACCATGTCGCGAGCCTGATCCATCGGCCACGGATGACCACGGTGTAACACACACCGATTGTCCCATATTGCCAGGTCGCCTTCGCGCCAGCGGTGTTTGAATGTCCGAGGCGCTTGGCATGCTTCTTCAGTCAGTCGTTTGAGCATTGCCCGGCTTGCATCGATGTCTTCACCGAGAAGGTGGCTCGCATGGCGCCCGACGAACAGAATTTTTCGCCCGGTTGCAGGATGTATTTTCACAACCGGATGCTCAACAGGCGGCAGACGCGCCAGATCGTCTTCACCCAGTAGCTCCAAGCCCCCGTGCCAGGCGTGACTGTACCGGTAGCTGTGTACGGCCATTTTGTCTTCGAGCCACGTCTGCATCTTGTTGTCGAGCGCATCGTATGCCTCACGCATGTCCGCCCACTCGGTCTCACCACCGGTGTCGGGAACGCTTCGTGCGTAGAGCAGCGATGCTTTAGCACCCACACGTTTGTAGGAACTGTCGGTGTGCCAGTGTTCGTTACCTTTGTTGAAACGCACCTGTAGACTTGTCGGATCCGCGATCGAGCCGTCCCGGGTTACGTTGCTCAAATGAGCCAGCAGTCGTTTCGAAGACATCATCAGTCCTCGCTCCAGCCGACCGAATCGACGACTGAACGCAAGATGCTGATCATCGGTGAGGGTTTGTTCTTCGAATATCAGTACGGCGTATTTGTGCCACGCCGTCTCGATGGCGGTGAATGTTTGCTCGTCGACACACCCCAGCTCGACACCGCGTACGATTGCTCCCAGCGTTGCGTTTGTGGGGACCATTTCCATGGTGCGCGGCACTTAATCCAGGCTGGTGGGGGCGCTTTCGAACGCCAATTTCAGCGCCGCGATTTCCGCTTTGATTTGTGGTGGGTCGGGCAGCGGGCGTTCGGCGCGCTTATACCAGTACCTGGCATTGCTGAGATCGCCTTCCATCGTGTGCACGATCCCGTGTGCCCAGCTACCGAGTTGTGACGAGTCCGCCTGCACGATGTGGTGGGCGGCGTCCCAGTCTCCGTTCTCGAGATGCTGTATTGCTTCGTCGAAGGCTGCCATGTGTTGCGAACCTCAAGTCTCAACCGCTGATTTTCTTAAAGTACTCCAGCGGATCGGTGTAGTCGACGCTGCCATACAGGAAGTTCACCTTTTGCAGCCCCAGGAGCCGCTGCAGCCGCACAGGCAGTGACAGCCAGACCTTGCGTGGTATACCGATGTACTGATTCTCCTGTTGCCTGAGCCACGACAAGTTGAAGTTCAGGTTGATGGATCGACGCCGGCGATCGCGTGTGGTATTGCCGCCGCCCCCATGCCAGAGGGCGCCGTCGAATACCAGCAGGGAACCGGCAGGCATCTCGGCATAAACCACCTGCACGTCCAACTCGACGGCACGGGTCCACTTGTGACTGCCCGGAACGACCATTGTTGCACCGTTTTCACGAGTAAAGTCATCGAGCGCAATCAGCGTGTTGGCGATGAGCGGCATATGGGGCCGCGGCAATGGATAGTGTCCGTCGTCCTGATGCAGGTGCTGGGGATCAATTCCCGGTTCGGGGCACATCGCTGTCGCCACGGACATCTGGAATTGCGGCCCGAGCACGCCTTCTATGATCATGAGCAGCATCGGATCGATCGCAATCTCATCCGCTGCACGGGTTTTGGCGAAGAGGTTGTGCACGTGAACGGCCTGGATGCCGGAGTGACGGCCCTTTCCGTGGGTATCGCGTTTACCAGTCATGCGAAAGATGGGCTCCAGATCACGACGGATGTGATCCAACCGATCCGGTTCCAGGAACCCTTCGACAATGGTGTAGCCGTTCGCTGCGACGTCTGCGACTGCTGTATCTCGCAACAGGGTCTGCTCGGCCGAAAGTTCGAGGCCTTTGGTCAGCTTTTCTGGCTCCGCAAGCGATTCCACGCGTCGCACGTACTCGGAAAAGTCCTCGGCTAAATCAGAGTCACTCGTCTCGGTCATGGAAAATTTCTATCCGTGCATTTGTGTTGTTTGTTTGCAACTCGCCCGATGATTTTCTCACCCATGCCGACAGTGGACAACCGATCAGGATAAGATGGAAGCGATGTAAAAAGAGACGAACGAATGACAACAGAGGACATTGACAACAACAAAGATAGAAGCGGCGCTGAATCCCTTGTGCAGACGTTTGTGGATGCGGGCGTTGATGTGTGTTTTGCCAACCCTGGGACGTCCGAGATGCACTTTGTCGCGGCCCTCGATACCAATCCGGAAATGCGCTGCGTACTCGGCTTGTTTGAGGGCGTGGTCACGGGTGCGGCGGACGGCTACGGACGGATGAAAGGCACACCGGCGGCTACATTGTTGCATCTGGGTCCGGGGCTCGGCAATGGGCTGGCAAATCTGCACAACGCCAAGAAGGCACGCACACCGGTCGTTAATGTCGTTGGTGATCATGCGACCTATCACAAGAAGTACGATGCGCCACTTTCGTCCGATGTCGAAGGTATTGCGCGTCCCGTCTCCGGTTGGGTCAAAGTGTCGCAGTCGGCCGATGACGTTGCGGCTGACGGAGCAGAAGCGGTTCAAGCAGCCCTCTCACCGCCCGGACAGGTCGCCACGTTGATCTTACCGGCCGACACTGCCTGGAATCGCACCACCGCGTCCGCAACGCGACTCGATGCAATACAACCGGAAGCGGTTGACGGGAATCAGGTAGACGCTGTCGCAAAAGCCCTGAAGAGCGGAAAACCAAGTGTCATGCTGATCAACGGAACGCTGACTGCACAGCGTACCGAACTGCTCGACAGAATTGCGACCGCCACCGGTTCGCGGCTCATTATGGACACGTTCATTCCGCGCCTGCAGCGTGGTGCCGGTCGCGTGGATGTAGCTCGCCTACCTTATTTCGGCGAACAGGCGGCTGAGGTTCTCGAAGGCACCGAACACCTCGTCCTGATTGGCACACAACCGCCGGTAACTTTTTTCGCCTATCCGGATAAACCGAACTGGCTGACGCCAGAAGGCTGCGAGTTACACACGCTGGTGAAGCACAATGGTGATATCGATGGTGCACTGGACGCGCTGGCACAGGCCGTAGGAATAACAACCGTGGCAGCCAACCTCATGGCACTCGAACGGCCACCGTTGCCGAAGGGTGCGTTGGACTCACGTTCGATTGGCGCGGCCGTGGGTCACTTCTTACCTGAAAACGCCATTGTCGTCGACGAAGGTGGAACGTCGGGTGGTGGGTCGACGTACGCGACTAAGGGGGCGCCACCACACGACTGGTTGATCCTAAGTGGTGGATCCATCGGGTTTGGTATGCCAACTGCGACGGGTGCGGCAGTCGCTTGTCCCGATCGCCGCGTGGTTTGTCTGCAAGCCGACGGCGGTGGCATGTATACCCTGCAGGCACTTTGGACGCAGGCGCGCGAAAAGCTCGATGTCACGACAATCATCTTCGCAAATCGCAAGTATGCGATTCTGCAGCTCGAGTTCGGACGAGTTGGTGCCCACAACCCCGGGCCAAAAGCGATGAGCATGTTGGATCTCTCCAACCCGGAGCTCAATTGGGTTTCGCTGGCCGAGGGTATGGGGGTGCAAGCGTGGCGCGCAACGACCGCGGAAGAGTTTAACGATGCGTTGGCGACATCGCTTGGTCAGCCGGGACCTTCACTCATCGAAGCGATGATCTGAAGACCTGAGATGCGACGCTCGTGACCGATAAGAACCACGCGTGGACCCTCGCCCGCACGCCACCAGCCGGTTGGCCAACCGACGGTGATTTCGCGTGGCTAGAATGCCCTGTCCCATCTCCCGGTCCGGGGCAGGCATTGACCCGCACCGTTTACCTGTCGCTGGATCCATATCAGTGGGGTCGTCGTCGCTTAGGTATAGAAGCTGTGGGCGACATCTGCCACGGCAGAACGGTGTCGGAGGTGTTGGAAAGCCATAGTGATGAATATCAACCGGGAGATTTCATCTTCAACACCAATGGCTGGCAGACTCATGGTCTGGTGGGTGACGGTGTTGATGTGTTTGGCTACATGTTTCCGAGAAAAATTGACCCCACGATTGCCCCGATCTCGACCGCCATCGGAATTCTTGGAATGCTTGGTCTCACCGCATACAGCGGTCTCTATGTACAGTGTGCTCCTCAATCCGGGGAGACTGTGGTCGTTTCGGCGGCGTCCGGTGGGGTTGGTCAGGCGGCGGGCCAGATTGCGAAGATCAAAGGCTGTCGTGTAGTCGGTGTAGCCGGGATACAGGCGAAGTGTGACTATGTCGTGAACGAACTGGGATTTGATGCTTGTGTGTCACACCTGTCCGACTCGTACGCGGACGATCTTCGAATCGCCTGCCCTGATGGGGTCGACATCTATTATGAAAACGTGGGTGGCAAGACGTATCAGGGTGTTCTTCCGCTCCTGAATCAAAATTCACGAATCACACTCTGTGGGATGATCTCGCAGTACGGTAATACGGATGGCAACGATGCCGGTAAGGTCTGGCGAGAAACCGGTGCACCGTTTTTTGAGCGCAGCAACACCCAGGTGCACGGTTTGTTCGTTGGCAACTACGTGGCGTCCCATCAGGCGGAATTCCTGTCTGAAATGGGTGGCTGGATACACGATGGTCTGGTGAAATATCGCGAGGATGTTGCGGACGGGTTGGAAGCGACCCCGGATGCGTTTTCGGCAATGCTTACCGGTGGTACGTTCGGTAAAACACTTGTCCTGGTCGGCAGCGATCCGACCGCCGATTCATCTCTCGCAGAGCGCCGCGCCAGGGGTAATGTGTTAGCAGACTGACCAGCCGCGGAATTGGTTAGCAAATCACCGGGTTTGGCTAACACCCGGGCTGCTGGTCAGTGGTGAACAGTCGTGTCGCCAGAAATTCTCTGAAAGGCTTGTTGAATGCTATTACCGTCACGAGCGTGCCGGAAATGGTTCCGGCGCTGATAAACAGCAGGGGGATGTTCTGGTCGACCAGGTCGGCCAGGACGCCCGCCAACCCCATCGCAAGTGGGACGGTACCCATCATGACCGTCATCATCACGCTGGATACTCGTCCTCTCAGCTCATCCGGGGTGGTGGCCTGCATCAGCGTGGTGAACGATACGATCAGGATGCCCATGAAGAAGCCCGACATCATGTTTGCTGCGATGAGTAAAAAGGGATTCGTAGCGAAACCAAATACCAGATTTGCCAGAGACATGGCGTAGAGAGCCGACAAAATGCAAACGAATCGACCGACACCGTCGATTCGAACCATCCCGGCAAACATCATCCCGAAGAGGCTACCCACCCCCATGGCTGCCATGAGATAACCGAACCAATCCGGTGGCAGGAGCAGCCACTTGTCCAACAGGATAGGCAACAGCACCCCGAGGGGTGCCATGACAAAGTTCAGCAACGCAAAAGCGGCCATCATGTTGCGTAAGCCCACCTTGTTCCAGACGTATTTGAGGCCAACCCGGATGTCTTCGATGAAAGCACGACCTAACTCTCGCGAAGATTTGATCGCTTCGGGTTGTTGTTGAGGAATCCGGATGAATACTTCGGATAAGGCGGACAACAGGTAGCTGATACCATTGATGAAAATCAACATGGGCGCGCCAAGGATTCGATAGAGTACGCCGCCCGCGGCTTGTCCGAGAGCCATACTCGACGACATGGAAAAGGCATTCATTGAGTTAGCGGCATTCAGTCGGCCGAAGGGTACGAGGCTTGGGATAGAGGCAGTGACGGCTGGTCGAAAAAAGGCACCAACGATACCCACCAACATACTCACAGCGATAATCCACACGATCTTGAGTTGGATAGCGCCTTCGATCAGAAAAAACGGCACCGCCAGGCTCAACATCGAAAGACCAAGAATTGCGTCGCCCAGAACGATGAGTTTCTTGCGCGAAAAGCGGTCGGCGATTGCACCACCGAAAGGTCCGAGAATCACCCCGGGGAGTGCGCCTAACATGGATACCAGACCCATGATGGTGGCTGACCCGGTTGTCTCCATCAGCCAATATAAAATCGCGATCTGGAATAACGATGTCCCGACTGCGCTGACGGTCTGACCCTGCCAGAGCAGCAGGAAGTCTCGGTTTAATAATCGAGTGGGTGAACTTTTAAAGGCGCTGTTTTTGGAAGCAGGTGGGGAAGCTTCGGTATCAGCCATCGGTTGACTATTCGGTGACTTTTGCCATGTGGTTGTGGAGCTCGAGAAGGTATGGTGGCATTTTTGTCATGTCCCCGGTTTGGGAAGCGTTCGAATCCTTGGGACGTTCTGGTGGGTTTTTTGCCCAATCGGCCAAAAGTTCCGGGGTGTAAACGAGTCGTGCGACGGGCAGGACCAGTTCCCAGGTCGCTTGGATCTGCGCGTCGGTATCGTCTACGCGACCTTGCCCAACTCGAACGGACTTACCATCAATGTAGAAATGCCAGGCAGCAAAACCATCATCATCGGCAATTTCTGACGGAGCCTCTGCAAAAGATTCACAGATGCTGAAGGCCTGACCTTCCTTGCCGTGTTCGCTTACCAGATCTTCAAGTACACCCCGCGCAATTTCTATCCACGCCGGGCTCCCAAATGCTACTTTGTTTTCTTTTGTCATCACAATCCATCTTTTACGTCAACTAGCTCTACCCAGCCGGGTTGAGAGATTCACCACTGTCTCTGGCGGCGCGCCGTATACGCAGTTCAGTCATAATTTCCTTGTGGCGTTTCTCATTGAGCTGGTACATACCCATGAACAACATGCCGGTGAATACGATGATCCAATACAAAGGGCCGCTCATGAACAGAAGACCGTTGATGGTTTCCGGTGTCAAAGTTGCAGCCGACGCATTCTCTGGGAAATTTATGTATTCGAGGCCAAAAGCACCAACCAGTCCGCCAAAACCTGCTGTGGCCTTCAGGGCAAACGTGCGGATGGAGAAGATCACCCCTTCAGACCTTTTGCCGGTGCGGTGCTCGTGGTCGTCGGCAATATCGGCCAGTTGAGAATCGATGACAATGGGAACCACCGGCAGCGCCAGAAAACCGAGAAACAGGCTTCCGAACAACATCCACAACATCCATCCTGAATCGTTGTCCGGGAACCAACCGATCAGCCGAAGCGAGTAAGGTAACGCCACCAGGGTGGCGCACACGATGCAGGTGTATATGATCGTTAATTTCTTATCCAGCTTGCGCGTCAACCAGGCGGCTAATGGAAGAGCAATGAAAATGCCTGGCAATAAAACGAATCGCTGTATCGCGAGCTCTTCTGTGGAGAGTTCGAAACAATAGATGAAGGTATAAGTACTAACTACTGCGAGTATGCCTCCTGAGACCAACATTACTAACCAGGCTGCGCACAGAGACACGTATGATGGGTTCCTGATCAGCGCCCATAGTTCCTGGAGGTATTCTCTCGCATCAACTTTCTTATGATCGACTGGATGTAAATGTGGGATCTGGTCTCTGGTTCCCAAAACACAGATGAGGAGAGTCAGGCAGATCCATACCGCGCCCACGGATGCCAGCAGCGGATAACGCTCTGGGTTCAACAGACCATTTTCGTACTCACCGGTTGTTGGAAAGATGACAATCAGGATTGCTGCACCCAGCAGTGCGCCGGCGAACATGCCTGCCACCGCATTGAAGCCAAAAATGGATGTACGTTCGTGGTAGTCGTCGGTGAGTTCGGCACCCAGTGCGTCGTGTGGAATGCCATAAAAGGTTTTGCCGATGCGCAACAAAATCATGGTCCCCATAAACCACCAGAAATACTGTATTTCCGTCAGGTCGCTGGGGGGTGCGTACATCAGATAAAAGCCCACCGTCAGGGGGAGTACCGAGAACAACATGAAGGGATGGCGTCGCCCCCAGCGAGATTTGAAATGGTCAGACCACCAGCCAACCAGCGGGTCGGTGACAGCGTCGAAGATGCTGGCGGTCAGAAACACATAACCACACAGGAGCGGGCGCACCCCCAATACCTGGTTGTAAAACAACATAGTGGCAATAGTGGCGGCGGCAATCATGGCCTCTTCCAGCGCACCAGCAGAAAAGGCTAACTTGGTTTTGAGGGAGACCTTACCCCGAATTGCTGACTCGCTCATGAATCAAGCATAGATGTTGTCACCCACGCCGATCATGTGTCTGGTGCCGTCTTGTTCTTGAGGCGCTTCCGGTCCATCTCGATCCGTTGGATAGGGGTGCCATAATCCCAGTACCGTCTTCAACTCCGGATATTTTTCGACCCACTTGGCGTTGTCGTTTTCTTCCAGTGCTTTGGTCCACGAGTGGATGGGTTGCATGTAACTGCGGCCATAAATGTAGGGAAGGGTAATCCGCATCCCCTCGGCCGTTCTGGGCCGGGAGCCGTGCCAGAGACTGCCGTGCCAGACAGCCAACGAGCCAGCTTTGCCGGTGAGTGGGATGGGTTCAATAGGCGCGCCTTCGACCCACCAGTCTCCCTCGGCTCCTCGAGGCATCCGACCAAACCGCTGGCTTCCCGGAACCAGTACGGTGGGTCCGTCTTCGGGGCCGTTGTAGTCGGTGAGTAACCAGGAAATGTTCACTAATTGCGCCCACTCGGGTAGTGGCGATGGCACACCATGGGTGTCTGTATGCAATCGCATGTACCCTTCTTCATTCGTGCGCGAAGCCGTACCTTGAGTTTTTATGATCGCGGGCGTTCCCTGTAAAACGGCGCTGCGACCACACATGAACCGCGCAATACACAATGCCACCGGATGAAGTGCCGCTTCGATTAACGCTTCGTCCTCAAACAACCAGCACCAGATTTTGGGTCCGCCCCAGGGTGTCGAGTGAGTTCGCCAATCGTCCGGCACTTCGAGATCGTGACGATCGGCCAGCACTCGCAGGATGCCGTCGCGCATTCGTTCGATGAGATCCGGGCTACCGACCGTTTCAGGTGGAATCACGGTCACCCCATAGGTGTGTAACTCGAGCAGGTGTTTTTCCAGACCAAGGCGCCGGGCTTCGAGACGGATGGCATCGGCGTCTGGCACATTGTTCAGTGCGGGAATATCCAAGAGTGGGCTCCTATGCGTATTGGTCGCGTCCGGCCTGGATGGTCGGTTCGATCCATTCCGGGTTGACGATCTCATCTTGATACGGATAGATCCGTTCGTACCCTAAGAGCTTCGGCAGGTCCGGCCAACTTCTAAGTTGTTCAGGCGAAATTTCTTTCACGCGCTCAATGGGACGCATGTACACACGTTGCCAGACGTTGACCAACGTGATGCGCACGCCCGGCGTCGTCCGTCTCACTGATCCGTGCCACATTGCACCGTTCCAGACCGCCAGAGATCCTGCAGGACCGTTTAAGGGAATGGGTTTGATGTAATCGTGATCTTGAACGTGAGCCTGCGACTCGTTGCCCCGTGGCATTCGGCCACGCTGGCTGCCAGGCACAAGCACCGTGGGACCGTCCTCTGCGCTTAGATAATCCGTCAGTAACCACGATAAGTTGGCGTATGTGGCAAAACTCGGCCATGGCGGTGGGACCCCATGGGAATCACTATGTAAAGGCAAGTCGAATTCTTGCTGTTGGCTTTTCAAGATGACCGC
>SMUY01114613.1_pt1 | contig 10532 bp, 7 predicted proteins | sample 2456441 | NCBI WGS metagenome assembly SMUY01 (sample SAMN11095931, study PRJNA526329) | marine sediment metagenome | biome: Marine sediment; feature: Surficial sediment; material: Deep marine sediment; isolation source: Hadal surficial sediment | place: Pacific Ocean | collected 2014-11 | depth 0-1...
GGTGGCAACGGCTGCTCGCCACAGGGATTGGTTGCGCGGATATTTTCGATAAACCAGTTATTGTTCATCTCGTTGACCTCGTCGATCAGAACAAAGCCTGGCTCCGCGAAATCGTAGGTCGAGGCCATGATGAGGTCCCACACCCGACATGCCGGCAGGGTCTTGAAAATCTTACAGGCGACCAGACCCGCTTCATTGCGCACATAGTTGTCCGACTCGGGCCATTCACGCCAGACGAACTGGGCCTGATCCTGAACATCAAGCTGGTCCTGTTCGACCTCCCTGGGCGTCACCGGAAATGCGAGCTTCCAGTCCGCGTCGTTTTTGACTGCCTGCATGAATTCGTCTGTAACCAGCAGCGACAGGTTGAATTGCCTGAGCCGTCCGTTCTCGCGCTTGGCGCGAATGAACTCCATCACGTCCGGGTGACCAATGTCGAAGGTTCCCATCTGCGCGCCACGCCGGCCTCCCGCCGACGAGACCGTGAAACACATCTTGTCGTATATATCCATAAACGACAGCGGACCCGAGGTATACGCGCCGGCGCCGGTTACATAGGAACCCTTCGGCCGCAAAGTGGAAAATTCATAGCCGATGCCGCAACCCGCTTTCAGCGTCAGGCCAGCCTCGTGAACCTTGTTCAGAATATCGTCCATCGAGTCAGCAACCGTGCCGGAGACGGTGCAATTGATGGTCGACGTGGCCGGCTTGTGTTGCTGCGCCCCGGCGTTGGAAATGATCCGGCCCGCCGGTATCGCGCCGCTGCGCAACGCCCACAAAAATTCTTCGTAACACTGCTCGCGTAAGTGTTCTGATTCGACGTCTGCCAACGCTCTTGCCACGCGCTTGTAGGTGTCATCGATAGCGCCGTCGATATGCGTGCCATCTTTCGCGGTCAGCCGGTATTTTGTATTCCATATATCCAGCGACGCTGGCTGTAAGGTGATATCGGCGACAGTGTGAGCATCCAGATGTACTGCGGACTTCATGTGGTCCTTTACTCCCTAAACCTTGTTGGGTTCCCCAACTTTTCCCCAAATTTTTGTTCACTCGCACTTTTAAGAGAGCGAACAGTTCCCCGCTCGCCGCTATTCATTTTATCAGCGGCGAGTGCCAAAATTGGCCCCGGTTCTTCGTTATGGCAGGCACAAGATGTTGTGCCTGCTAAGGGTCAAGATTATGCCTGGAGAGGTCGACTGTCAAGACTTTGCGTGTTTTTTTTCATAGCAACTTAATTTATAAAAAACAACAAGTTATGAAGTAAATCGGAATAAACCCTTTAATTTATTATTGAAAAAAATAACACTTTCGTAAAAACTATTTTCCACTACATATAGTGTCATCAGGTCACGCAAAAACGCCTGGAAAGAACGCTTTTTATGGTGGTTTTCCGTGACTTGAAATCGCTTTTCGCGACCTCATTTATGCTCACAATCAAGCTTTGCCGGGCATTTCTTCAGGCCCGGTCGAAGTCAAATATCTATGCTAAATTCAGGAGTGAAAAATGAACGTAATGAGGTTTGAACCCTGGAGCCTGATCAATCTTCTGCATCAGGATCTTGACCAGATTGCCGGCCGCCGATATGGCGTGGCATGCAATGACAATAACGGCAGCAGCGTTGCCGACTGGGTACCGGCGGTCGATATCATCGAGGAGAAGGATCGCTTTGTTTTGCGTGCCGACGTGCCGGGTGTGAAGCCTGAGGACATCGACGTCAATATGGAAAATGGCGTTCTGAGCGTCTCAGGTGAACGGCACCACGAATCCACGCAGGAAGCGCAAGGCATGCGGCGTGTGGAACGCGTCAGCGGCAAATTCTATCGGCGCTTCAATTTGCCGGACACGACCGATGCGGAGGAAATTTCGGCCAACAGCGCCAACGGCATCCTGGAGGTTGTCATTCCGAAGCAGCCTCAGGTCCAGGCACGCAGAATTACCGTAAAATCTGCCTGACAGCGTGCGACGTTTTACCCGCATCCGGCATCTGTCGAAGATGCCGGATGCAAACGTATGCGGACGCCGAAGGAACTTTTGGTGATCATTCCATGTCCTCTGCCAAACAGGCTATGATTTAGACCTTCGTTCACCGGCCATTCAGCGCTGCCAGTGCAGAATGAAAGCCAAACTTTGTTGATGAGGTTAATCGGACCATGAGCAAAACGAATCGCCTGATCTGGGCATCCCTGCTTATGTTTGTCGTAATGACGAGCGATGCTGCGCTGCCCGACAGTGTCGACGGCCAGCCGCTGCCCAGCCTCGCGCCCCTGGTCAAGAAGGTCGCGCCGGCGGTGGTCAATATCCGGGTCAGCCAGACGGTAAGATCGCAGTCGCCATATGGGGACGAGATGTTCAGGCGCTTCTTTGGGCTGCCCGAGTTCGAGGGCGGCCGATCGCGGCAGGTTGCGAGCGCCGGCTCCGGCGTCATCGTGGACGCTGCCAACGGATACATTCTGACCAATCATCATGTTGTTGACGGCGCTGACAAGATTCAGATCACGTTGTTCAACGATGACTCCCTGGATGCGGAAATCATCGGCTCCGATGCCGCGACGGACATCGCTGTCCTCAAGGTCGATCCCAAAAATCTGGTTGAATTGCCGATTGGCGATTCAGACCAGGTAGAGGTCGGCGATTTCGTCATCGCTATCGGCAATCCATTCGGACTCGGCCACACGGTCACGGCAGGCATCGTCAGCGCGCTGGGCCGCACTGGCATCAACCGCAACGGCTACGAGGATTTTATTCAGACGGATGCATCGATCAATCCAGGCAACTCCGGTGGTGCGCTCGTCAACATGAGAGGCGAGCTGGTCGGCATTAATTCAGCAATCGTAAGCCGTACTGGTGGCAATGTCGGCATCGGCTTTGCCGTGCCATCGGAAATCGCGCGATCGATCATGCGCCAGATTCTTGACTTCGGTGAAGTGCGCCGCGGACTCCTCGGCGTTTCGATTCAGACGATCGATGCGGAAAGCGCAAAGGCGCTTGGTGCGGAAGTCGACAGCGGCGCACTGGTATCAGCCATCGAGCCCGGGTCCGCCGCCGAAACTGCCGGCCTGCACGTCGATGACATTATCATCCGGGTGAACGACAAGAAAATCGACAACAGCCGTGAGCTGGCCAATGCCATCGGACTGAAGGGATCCGGCGAAATCATCGATATCGAATTCGTGCGTGATGGAAGGAACCGTACGGTGCGGGCGACTCTCGGTCAACGTACGATGACGCAGAGCAGCGGCAGCGACATCCACCCGGGACTGCAGGGGGCCCGCTTCGCAACCTCATCAGCGAGCGCGACGGGCGGCATTGAAGTGACCGAAGTTCTACCCGGCAGCGCGGCCGCACAACGCGGGCTACGGTCCGGAGATATCGTCATCGAGGTCAACCGGCAGCAAGTTCGGAATCTGCAACAATTGCAGGAAATTGCAGATACCAACCGGATCCTGTTTCTCCTGGTGCAACGCGGCGACCGTTCACTGATGTTGCAGATTCGATAGCACAAACTGAAAAGGGCACGCGTATGAGCGCGGCATTGAGACTTCATACTGTCATTGCCGGCATCCTACTGGCCAGCGCCCCATGTGACGCGCGGTCAGCCCAAACCTACGATATTGAAAATCAGCGCGCAGCATTTCGCACGGTCTACCCCGAGGTAGAACGCGGCAACTGGCAGCCCGTGCTCGAACATGAGCAAATGCTGCGGGACTACGTTCTCTGGCCTGACCTCAAAGCAAGTTATTTCAGGGCCCGGCTCAAATATGCCGATCATGCGGAGGTAGGGACCTTCCTCGATCAGTACGGCACCTTGAAGCCGGCCCGGGAGCTTCGCTACCAGTTTTCCCTGCATCTTGTAGATTCCGGCCACCTGTCGGAATTTCTGGAGATATATCGGCGGTACTACCAGGGTCTCAATATCGCAAAACTGGACTGCCTCGCCTTGCAGGGGGAAATCCGCGAAGGCCGGCAAAACAGAGTCATTACGCGGGGGCTCGACCTTTGGCTGGTTGGCAAGAGCCAGGCTGATGAGTGCGATCCTGTATTTACTCACCTGCGTACTGCCAATGAACTGACCAACGAACATTACCAAAAACGTTTTGCACTGGCAGTAGACGAGAGGCACTTCTCGCTCGCCCGCTACCTGTCAAAACCGTTGCATGCCAACTACCTCGAACAGGCCAACCTCTGGCTCGAGGCACAAAACGAGTCCCTCAAGTTCCTGCGCACGCACCAGGACCGTGTTGATAGCGACGTCGGACACCGGCAAATGATCTACGCGATCGAACGCATCGCGTTTAATGATCCATTGCTTGCCTCTGAAAACTGGATCGCGCTGCGCAAGAAGTATCAGTTCACGACCGTGCAACGACACCACATCAGCCGTCACATCGCACTCTGGGCAGCGCGACGACAGCTGCCGGAGGCGCAGGCCCTGCTGCACAGCCTGCCGCCCGACGCGATCGATCAGGAAGTCGTTCGCTGGATGATCAGGACCGGTCTTCGCCTTGAGGCGTGGGACGACGTGCTTGGTTCGATCGCCAGGTTGCCCGAGGACCAACAGCTTGCTGAAGAATGGCGCTACTGGGAAGCGCTGGCTTTGAAATATGCCGGCCAGGAAGAAGCGGCCACTGCCAGGTTGAACGAGCTTGCCACGACCCGAAGCTACTATGGATTCCTGGCCTCTGATGCGCTTGGCAACGACTACACATTTGCAGACAGGCGTCTGATCACTGACCACGAGGTCGCCGCGAAGCTTGCGGAAATGCCGACCCTGATCCGTGCGAGGGAACTGTTTTATGTGGGTCTGGACGGACGCGGCCGTTCGGAGTGGGATGCTGCGGTCAGCATCCTGACCCCGCATGAGCAGGTGCAGGCGGCAATACTTGCACATCAATGGGGATGGCATTCCCGTGCCATTGCAACGGTATCCATGGTGGGCGAGTTCGACGACCTCAGCATTCGTTATCCACTGCCATGGCCCGAGGAATTCGCGCGGTATTCACGGGATGCCAAAATCAACGATAGCTGGGCCTATGGCATCGCGCGCAGCGAGAGTCTCTTCATGCGTGATATCCGCTCGAGTGCGGGCGCCATCGGTGTCATGCAAATCCTGCCTGAGACTGGCCGGCGCATGGCGCGTGAAATCGGACATCCGTATTCCGGGCGTGCAACACTGACAGATTCAGCCAGCAATATTCGCCTGGGCACTATGTACCTGCGCAAGATGTTCGACCGCTTCGGCGAAAACAGAGTGCTTGCGACGGCAGCCTACAATGCCGGCCCGCTGAATGTTGAAGCGTGGCTGCCAGACGCCAGGCAACTTGATGCGCGAATCTGGATCGAGAATATTCCTTTCAATGAAACCCGGAAATACGTTCGCCGCGTCCTGACCGCTGATACCATTTTTCATTGGCGCCTTACCGGCGAAGTCAGGCGACTCTCGAGCAAACTGTCGAGCATCGATCCTGCGCCAGAGGCCGTGGCAGAGACGGATTAGTCAGCCATTTGATCCAGGCGCTGCTTGCGTTGGTCCAGCTCGAGTTCTGACAGTGCCTTTGTCTCCGCGTAAAAACAAGCAAGCTGCTCGTTGCAGTCTCGAAGAATCACTTTGAATGCTCCGTGGTGTCCTTCATAAAGACCGAGCGATGCCAGTCGCGCATTGTTCAGCGGCGGAGCCAGCCAGTTCGTGGTACCCGACCCACTGGCCTCAATCAGGCGCGCGGCGGCCGCAGACAGATCATCCAGCAATTCCTGCTTCCTTACGCGCTTCAGGTCATCGTCCAGGTCCGATTCATACAGCTCCCCGAGTTCTGATTTGCTCGCGTCGACGAGTGTCATCATCGATTGCCGCAGCGCGCGATTCTCGTGAAAGATGCCGACGCCGGCCAATTCATCTCTGCCTTCCAGCCATCTCGTCATACCGATGTCGGCAACTGCCGTGGCAAAGGACTCGTTAAACGCCGTATCGCCTTTGATGTACAGTTTCTGGTGCGCCAACTCATGAAAGATCGTCGCTATGAGTTGCACGTCAGACCAGCGCATCATGGTGTTGAGTACCGGGTCCGAGAATTTCCCAAGCGTCGAGTACGCCGAGACGCCGCCAACCGTAACGTCGTATCCGTCATCGCGTAAACTCTGCGCTTTCTTGCGGGCTGCCTCCTCTGCGAAATAGCCTCGATAAGCAACGCAGCCGGCCACCGGATAGCACCATGTTTTGGCGTCCAGCGAAAACTCGGGCGCCGCAAATACGTTCCAGAGGACGTAGTCCCGTCCGAGGTCTGCGTATGATCGATAGCTTTTGTTGTCAGGAAGTAATAACTCGTCGACCGCAAAGTCGCGTGCTTCCTGTACGATCCGCAACCTTTTCTTGAGGTCATCCGGCGACGCTTCATCTGCGATGACTTCCGGTATCGGCTGCCGGCGGTGCATGACTTCAAACTGGCCACGAATCGCCTGCATGTAATAACAGCCTTCGATTTGCGGTGTCCCAAGCAGCAGAGCAAGGACGATTATCATTCGCCATTCGCTCTTTCTTCTGTTCGATGCGCTCAAGGGCAGCCTGATCCCATGCAGGAATGAATCGTCAGTACGCAAGCACGCTGGTTCGATCTTGTCTCAACAAGAAGGTGCTTTATGAGGGCAGCTTAGCCTATTTCTTCACGATCTCCGGGAATCAGGACACACTCGCTTTTATCGCCTGCGCCACCTTTGTACGCGGTTTTTCTTTGGGTATGGGTCCGACCTTCACCGCTTCTTTCGGCACGACAGATGCTTTCGACGCTTCTCCCATGTCGATTTTTCCTTTGAATCTCGCACCGTCCTCCATGACGATACGGTCGCAGTAAATATTGCCAATGACATCGGCGCCCTTGGCGAGGGAGACCATGCCTTTGCAGTGGATGTCTCCGACAAGCTGTCCTAATACAATAACGGAGCTGGCATGAATGTCGGCCTTAACCCGACCTTGTTTGCCCACCGTCAGATGCTTTTGGTGATGCGCGATCGTGCCCTCTATCTGACCTTCAATGATCAAGTCCTCGTCTGCTGACAACTCACCCTTGAACACCATCGTTGGACCGATAACTGACACATTCTTGGATTGTACCGGCCGTGTCTCCCCAATTCTTGGTACGGACGCCATGTCCGGCCTTTCGTTTTCATCAGACATATTAAATATTCCCATTGTTTCCTCCGCATGCGTGTGCGAGATGACGCTACTCGTGCCACCGGCTGAAAATATCTTCGCCAGCGAGCGTAATCCTGTTAGGGGGTTGGACGAGTACGAATTACAGCACGCTTTTTCGATCGATGTAGTGTCGATGATCACACACCGTTTTGTGCTCTGGGTCGACAAAAAAACGAAGCCGAAGCTCGCTCTCTATTTTCCATAATTTGGAGGGGCCTGACCGAGCTGAATTGGAGATTAAGCTCGGACAAAGGATATTGTGCGACGCCTTTATCCGCATCAAAAATATCGCCCCAGATCCGATGTCTGCTTTCGACCAGGTGGTCCGTCATAGTGGGGGAATACCAGCCGAAAGCGGACCCTGAAAATTGGAGTTTCTGCGTGGTAAAAGCGTCCGCTTTTATCTGGAAAGCGGCCATTGAGCTAAACTGGCCGATAAGGGCCGCTAACGACCCGAAGCGGACATTGGCAAATACAAAATCTCCATATGACAGCAAACGAAAAGATTCCGTGGAAACGACTGGCCGTAGAGGCAGCAGCCATTATCGGAAGCATCCTCTTGGCATTCGCGATTGACGCATGGTGGGCCGAGAAGCAGGAGCGCATTGCTGAACGCGAGGAGCTTTCACGCTTATATGATGAGTTTGCTTCAAATCGTGAACGACTTAATGAATGGGTTTCTGCTGACGGTTTCATGCATCGAATCAGGGCGTCTTCCCTTCTTGTAAGTGAGATCCTACAAGCAGCTATGAAAGGCGGCTCGCAAACGGTTTTGGTGCTGGACGTGCAGATTGCCGATCTCGTGCGATCAGCTACTTTTGAAGCCGAAACGCCGGTGTATGAGAGCCTGGTTCGGTCAGGGCGAATTGAAATTGTCGAAAACCGAGAAATTGTCACTGCCATAGCGATATGGGAGCGAAGCCTTCGGAACGCAGCCGAGATTGAGCAAACACGGCGCCAATTCGTCAATAATCAGCTATTGCCGGTACTTGCGGCCAGGAGCAACATTCAGCACGTGCTAATGAATCGGTTTGTGCCGATACAGCTAGAACCGCTTGATCCGAATAGAATGACGGAAATTCACGTTGATTCTTTGCTCGTCAATCTGGTCGGCGAAAGATCTCATTGGGAAGGAGTGGCCCTTCGAAGCTTGACAGGAGTTCGGGATACGGCTGATGACGTAATGTCTGTAATTTCGGAGTCTCTCGAACAGTAGAGGCCGAACTAATTGACGACGAACGTCCGCTTTACTCCCGGAAGCGGACATTAAGCTAATATTGGTGAAAAGGTCCGCTAACGACCCGAAGCGGACATCCGCTTTTCCTGCAGTTGACCGTAATTGCAGCTCTTGTGGAAATGATCTATAGGTTGTCTTATGAGGTTGGTGTCAGAACTGAGGCGTCGCAATGTGCTCCGCATGGCGATGCTATATGCCGTTGCTGCTTGGCTGATTATGCAAGTGGCAGAGGTGCTGATCGACCTCGCGAAGCTGCCGGACTGGGTTGGTACAGCCAGCCTCTGGCTGCTCGGCATCGGTTTCCCGATTGCACTGATTTTTTCTTGGTTCTATGAGATTACGCTCGAGGGCATCAGTCTTGAGAAAGATGTTGATGCGAAAGCATCGATAACCCATGTTACCAGCCGGCGGTTGGATTTCATCGTCATCTCGCTGTTGTGCGCAGCTGTCATTATGTTTGCCTACGACAAGTGGTGGCGGGAACTACCACCCGAGAAATCAATTGCAGTATTGCCATTTGTCAATATGAGCGATGACGCAGAGAACGAATACTTTTCCGACGGTATTTCTGAGGAGTTGCTGAATCTTTTGGCTAAGATTCCAGAGATTGAGGTGACTTCGCGGTCCTCAGCGTTTTCCTTCAAGGGTCAGAACATACCTATTCCCAGGATCGCGGAGGAATTGAACGTCGCTCATGTGCTGGAGGGATCGGTCAGGAAGTCTGGAAACCGGGTTCGTATCACCGCACAACTTATCGAAGCACGTTCGGATACACAGCTGTGGTCGGAGACCTACGACCGTACGCTAGATGACATCTTCGCCATCCAAGACGACATTGCTGCGAAGGTGGTAGAGCAATTGAAAATATCGTTGCTTGGCGAGTTGCCGAAGCAGCAGGAGACAGACTCGGAGGCTTATGCGTTCTACCTGCAGGCAAATCATTTGAATGAGACCTCGACGGCTGAAAGTCTACGGGAAGCAGTTGCACTGTTTGAGCGAGTTCTCGCGATTGATCCCGAATATGTTCCCGCCTTGCTGGGCTTAGGCCGTAGTTTTGATCGTATGGGAACGATTCGTGTTTTGAGTCAGGACGAAGCCCGACAAAAAAGTAGGCAAGCTATCGAACGCGCACTGGAAATTAACCCACAGTCTGCAGGTGCGATGAAGGGATTGGCGTGGCGCTTGTATCGGTACGACGGTAATTTACCAGAGGCCGCTCGTTATTTTGAGAAAGCTCTACGCCAAGATCCAACGAACACTGCATTTATTGGAGACATTTCCATTTTCTTGAGTTCTTTAGGCAGATTGGACGAAGCAATCCGATTCGGTGAGTATCAAGTCTCTAGAGATCCGGCGAATGCAGTCGCACATAATAATCTAGGCGGGCGATTTAGATTCGCGGGTAATTTGAATGAAGCCAAGAAAGCGTTTTTTACAGCAAGGAGGCTCAGCCCAAATATTGCTGGCGTGAATTATGAGATCGGATTGATTCTTCTGTTGGAGGGAGAGTATGCGTTGGCCAAAACCACGTTTGAATACGAAACCCTATCAGCATTTAGGCAAATCGGATTGGTGATGTCCTACTTTTCTCTGGGCGAGCATAGTGAATCCCGTGAGTTACTTAATAGTCTGATTAGCAACCATGGTGAAAGAATTCCTTATTATGTTGGCTTGATAATGGCGTATCAGGGTGAAGTCGATCACGCATATGAATGGCTAGACAAAGCGCGAGCAACGGAAGACAGCGCATTGTCAAATGCTCCTAATGAGCCATTCCTGGTCAAATTGCATTCGGACCCTCGTTGGCTACCGTTTCTTGAATCAATCGGCAGGACGCCCGAACAACTGGACGCGATTCATTTTTCAGTATCCCTTCCCGATTAGCGTTTACAGGACCAGAACGATTCCTTTGTAACGGCCGGTCCTGGCCGAAAGCGGACCCCAATTCCAACGGTTTTTGGGGTGCCTGAACGTCCGCTTTGGAGAAAAGCGGACATTCCGGAATATCCGCAAGATTTTCACAAAATTGACCAACTTGGAACGGCCGCTATACGCCCGGAAGCGGACATTAAGCTAGAATGAGTCCAAAGGTCCGCTAACGACCCAATATA
>SMUY01239513.1_pt1 | contig 10530 bp, 6 predicted proteins | sample 2456441 | NCBI WGS metagenome assembly SMUY01 (sample SAMN11095931, study PRJNA526329) | marine sediment metagenome | biome: Marine sediment; feature: Surficial sediment; material: Deep marine sediment; isolation source: Hadal surficial sediment | place: Pacific Ocean | collected 2014-11 | depth 0-1...
CCGGGCTCTGACCCCATTTTACCACCGTGACACGGTCGACATACCACCATCGACCACGAGATTGACACCGCTGATCCAGCGGGACGCAGGGCTGAGCAGGAACAGTACAGCGTCGGCGACGTCTGCCGGAGTGCCCATTCTTTCAAGCGGCGCACGCTCCTGCCAGCGGGCCACACCGTCCGGCCAGTTTTCCCCGATACCGGGCCGCGCGATCAGACCGGGCGACACCGCGTTTACGCGGATTCCCTTGCGTCCGTATTCGAGCGTGCAGGAACTAGTCAGCATAAGCAGTCCGGCTTTGCTGATCGCATAGTGACTGTGGCCGGTTGCCGGGTCAGTGCCTTCAATGGAGGCGATATTCACAATGGCGCCACCGGTATTTTGATCGCACATGCGGCGGATCGCCTCTTGCGACACATGGACGGTACTATCCAGGTTGACCGCCATTACCTGCTGCCAATCCTCGGCAGAAATCTCGGTGAACGCCTGCACCGGGTAACTTCCGGCGTTATTGACGATGCAGGTGGCGGGCGGGCCGGTTTCATCGATCTTCGCGAACATTTTTGTCACGTCGCCAGAACGGGCAAGGTCCGCCTGAATTGATATTGCGTTGCCGCCGATCGCCCCGACGGTTTGCTCTGCAGCATCTGCATCCGAATGATAGTGCACGACAACATCGGCGCCAGCTTCCGCCAGGCGCAGCGCAATGCCCCGCCCGATATTGCCGCTGCCGCCGGTAACGAGTACGCGCTGTCCATGTAAGCTCAGAAGACCCGCAACTGCAGGCACTACATCTATTTCACTCATTAGTTTTGCTCTCTATATGCTTTGCAGTATTGTCGCTTTCTTATGGGATAAACGGAAACCACGATGATCAGGCCCGTATTCAAGGCAGGAACCGATGAGGAATTCTGGACCAGCGAACGCTGCTATATCCGCGAACTCATAAACACCGAGACGATACCTGACTTCTCGCTCGCCGATTCTCGCGTGGAACCGGGCGTCGTAACGGAACTGCACAGCCTGTCGGTCCGCGAGTGGTATTACATCTCACAGGGCACCGGCCTGATGGAGGTCGGTGGCGAGCCACAAGTCGAGGTCGGCCCTGGCGACGCGGTGGAGATACCAGCCGGCGTGTCGCAACGGATCACGAATACCGGCAAGGACGACCTGTTACTGCAGTGTGTCTGCGTGCCGAGATTTATGCCGGATTGTTACAAATCTCTTGAGAGAGATACGTATGAATAAGAAGACAATTTTCGCTTTGTGCCTGCTGCTGTCGCAGACCGCGGGTGCGGACTGGTTCGACGACCTGAAAGCAAGCGGCAATGCGGAAGACCTGTACCGGGTGCTTTATTACATGCCCAAGGGCGGCGACCTGCACAATCACCTGTCCGGCGCTGCTTTCCCGGAGTGGTGGTACGACGCGGCACTCGCCGAACGGGAGCGTGGTTACGAGTACTACACCAAGGTGCGCATCGAAAATTGCCGCGACTACGGCGGCGATGAATTCAGCTTCGTGCCCTACTACCTGATGTTTCGCAATATCCAGGCAAGTCATTACGAACAACTGAGTGAATGCGAGAAAAGTGAATACAAGCGGCTCGAAACCCTGACTGATGATGAAAAAGCGGCCTGGATGGACAGCATCCGCCTCGATAAACCGCACGAAGGTCGCGAGGAGTTTTTCCAGACACACTGGCAGCGGCTATTCGCGCTCGCTAATAACCCATGGATCCAGGCAGAAATCCTCTACCGCAACATGCAGGCATTTGGCGATGAAGGAGTTATTTACCTCGAACTGCAGGTCGACGTCACGGGATTCCTGAGACCCGATGGCAGCATCATGCCACCGCAGGAGACCGCCGACATCCTGCGCGCGCGGCTGCAGCAGAAAGACGCGATCGACACCGGCGTGACGGTTCGCTTCCAGATCGCAGTCCTGAGATTCCGGCCGAACGCCGAGGACAGGCTGCGGGCCAGCTACAAGTTCGTGCACGACAACAGCGACGTCTTTGTTGCCGTCAACATGGTGGGCAGGGAAGATAACGGCAAGGGCTACCCGCTGCGCTTCCTGCCGACGATGCGGGATCTCCGGCGGCAATACAGCGGCGTCAATCTTTCCATCCACGCAGGCGAAGTCGACGAGCCGAATTATCACGTGCGTGACACGCTCTTGCTGGGAGCCACGCGCATCGGCCACGGCCTCAACCTGATCACCGACGACGACACCTTGCGCCTCATGCGGCACGGGCCATACCTGGTGGAAATCAACCTGATCAGCAACTTATTGCTTCATTACATCGACGACTACGCACAGCATCCATTCCCAGAGTACCTGCGGACCGGCATTCCTGTCGCGCTCTCCACAGACGATCGCGGCATGTGGGACTCGACGATGACCGACGAATTCTACGTCGCAGTGACCGAGTTCAATCTCTCCTGGGAAGAGGTCAAACAACTCGGCCGAAATTCCCTGGCTTACGCTTTTATCGCCCCACAACTGAAGCAGGAATTACTCAAAAAATATATCTCGGATATAAGCCGATTCGAGCGCGAAATACGTCGTTCCGGAGTCGCGAGGCTTGGCCCAATGCCGGAGACGCGCCGCTTCATCTGCACGTTTTACAAGCTATGCAATTGAGCGCTGGTCGCTTGTCACGAGCATGCCTTTCTCTACGTTGCAATTTAGCAACAATCGATGTGCGAGCACCAACAATCGCAGTTGGTGCTTAACTGTAGATTAATTCTCCTTCCTGGATGTCTATCAATGTAAATATCAATGGCGCTATACTTCGCCATCGGCATAGGAGAATTCAAATGTGTGGTTCGAATCCAACAGAAATTAATCGTCAGACCTTGAAAAGCACAATCCTGGCGGGGCTTGCTTTGGGTCTCATATCTTTCGCGAGCAGCAACGTCCTGGCACAGGGCAGCGCAGTTCTGGAAGAAATTATCGTAACCGCCACCAAACGTGAAGAAAGCCTGCAGGACGTCCCGATCTCGATAGCGACGATGTCCGGCGAGCGATTGAACTCTCTGTTTACCGGCGGCGAGGACATCCTTGCCCTGGCAAACCGGGTACCGGGGCTTTATGCGGAATCGTCGAACGGTCGCGCCGCACCGCGATTTTACCTGCGCGGTCTCGGCAACATCGATTTCGACCTCGCAGCATCACAACCGGTTTCCGTCATCATGGATGAGGTCGTGATGGAAAACGTCGTGCTCAAGAGCTTCCCGCTGTTTGACCTCGAAAACGTAGAAGTCATTCGCGGACCGCAAGGAACACTCTTCGGCCGCAATACGACCGCTGGTATTATCAAGTTCAATACCCGGCGCCCTACACACGAGAGCAACGGGTATATCTCGGGGTCACTGGGAACTTATACGACCGGCAACCTCGAAGCCGCATACGGCGGCAGCCTGTCGCCGGACACACTGGCGGGACGTGTTTCCTTCGTGTACCGCACCCGGGATAACTGGATAAGCAACGGCTTCACCGGTGAGAAAGATGTGATGGGCGAGTTCGAGGAAATCGCCGGACGCGTGCAGTTGCTGTGGACGCCCAATGATGATTTCGAGGCACTCTTGAGTCTGCAGGCACGCAGTATGGAAGGCACGTCTTCGATATTCCGTGCCAATGTATTCACTACGGGCAGCAACGGCCTCAATCAGAACTTTGATCGCGACGTCGTCTATTTCGACGGCGGCGACAACAATCCACAAAGTTATGACGGCTTCGGTGCGACCTTGACGCTGGACTGGGACCTCGGAAATACTACGCTTACCTCCATCACGTCGTTCCAGGATGCAGACGGTAGCAGCAGAGGCGATATTGACGGGGGTGTCGTCGATCACACGCAATCGGTATCGGTACCGCCAGGTATCACGTTCGATCCGAACGCACCGGCACTTTTGTTTGGTGTTCCAGCTCCCGCATTGACGTTCCCCGGGACGATTTATGTGCCATCCGTTACAGAAGACGGTGCCGACACAGACCAGTTTACCCAGGAATTTCGCCTCGCGAGCGACTCGACGGGACCGTTTAGTTGGCAGGTCGGTGCATTCTACTTCGACTCGTCGCTGACAATCACGACTGATTCATTTGCGTCTTTCGGATTTGTTAGTGTTCAAGACACGATCGTCGAGCACGAGAATACGACTTGGGCGATTTTCGGGCAGGGCTCCTATGACGTATCGGATTCGCTAACGCTTACCGCTGGCGTGCGCTACACGGATGACGAGAAGGACTACCAGGTGCTGCAATTCCCCCAGTTGTGGCTTGACCTTGGTATTCCGACATTCCTTGCGCCACCAATAAATGTTCAGGATGACGAGGTCAGCTGGGAAGTGAGCGCGAATTTCGCGACAACCGACAGCTCCAGCCTGTATGGCCGGATCTCCAGCGGCTTCCGGGCGCAGACCATTCAGGGCCGCGATGTTGCCTTCCTGGAATTCCCGACTGTGGCTGTTCCGGAGACGATTACGTCTTACGAAATCGGTTACAAGGCCGATCTCGCCAATAAACGCTTGAGGCTAAACGCCGCTGTGTTCTATTACACGATCGACGACATGCAGTTGTCGATCATCGGCGGCACTGGCAATTCGCAGCAAGTAATCAATGCGAAAGAAGGTGAGGCCACCGGGCTCGAGGTGGATCTCGAATGGCTTGCAACCGACAACCTGATGTTTACGCTTGGTTTCGCTTACAACGACACCGAGATCAACGATCCGGCGCTGGCAACCACACCTTGCGCATTCAATAACGGATTCGGCGGTAGCGGCTGTACTCCGACACAACCCGCCGACCCCAGCGATCCAACCAAGGTTCTCATACACGGAATGCCATTTCCCCGAATCCCGGAGACGAGCTGGAACTTCTCGGTTCGCTGGGGCGCGCCCGTGGGCAACAATGGCGAGGTGTTCGTATTCACGGACTGGGCGTTCCAGGGTGAGAGCGTCATGCCCTTGTATGAGTCGCTGGAATTCAAACTCGACAGTCAGTTCGAAGGCGGCCTGAAAATCGGCTACCGCAATCTCGAGGACAACTGGGAGCTTGCTCTGTTCGGTCGAAATATCACTGACGAAGAAAACGTCAAAGGCTTCATCGACTTCAGTAACCTCACCGGATTCGTCAACGAACCCGCCATCTGGGGCATCGAAGGCAGAGTCGACTTCGGCGACTAGAGAAAAGCGAACAAAGCCCGGCCGTAATGCCGGGCTTTTTTGTCCCTGTGATTATTTGGGCAATCGCTCAATTTTGTGGTGCGGACGCAACACGAGAAAAAGGTGAAAAAGCGGTCCAGATTTTGGCCGCGCAGCTGCTCGCGTTATTCCCATATTGCACGAAGACAGGCTTTTCGCTGCCGGCCGGCGGCGGCAACTGGCAACACCAGTTAAGCGTAATGACTATCGAATCGAAACAGAAACAAGACCTTGGGCTGGCACCATGATTCCGTTTCGAATCAGGGCCGAATTTGGCCTCTAGGTAGGTGCTGCAAGTGCCTGGAATACCGCGTGAAACCCTTGTTGCGCGGACAACCGATCTGCGCTAGATTTGCGACAATACAACAAGAGACGGATCTTCTTGCCTCCTTTCAAACGCGAGGATCAATGATGTATAACAAGATCAGCTTCTGCCTTTCGAAATTCAATTTGCTTGCCGGGTTTGTCGTCGTGATGCTGGCAATTCCATTGACAGCAGGCGCACAGCAAACTTCAAGTTCCGTGCGCGGCAGTGTGGCGACAGCTGACGGTCAGCCTGCTGCAGGCGCGACGGTTACTGTTACGGACACGCGTACCAGCGCCACTCGTACGACCACCACCAGCGAAGATGGGACATTCAACGTGCGCGGCCTTGCCATTGGTGGTCCGTTCACGATCAGTGTGACTTCAAGCCAGTACAAACAAGCTATGGTGACGGACGTTTATACGAGTTTGTCCGAAGCAGCTATCTTCAATATCACGCTGGAAGAAGGCGAGATCGAGGAGATTATAGTTACCGCTTCTGCCGTGTTTGCCGGTACTAGTATTGCCATCGGTCCCAACGCCACATTTGGTTTAACCGAACTCCAGTCCTTGCCGTCAATTAACAGAAACATCACTGATGTGATCCGCGTGGACTCACGAATCTATGTCGATGAGTCACGCGGCGACCGCAACGGGATACAATGTGTAGGGAAAAGTAACAGGTTTAACAGCCTGACAGTTGACGGCGTTCGCGTGCAGGATTCGTTCGGCCTGAACGCGAATGGCTACCCTACGGAACGCATGCCGTTTTCCTACGACGCCATCAACCAGGTCTCAGTTGAACTGGCACCTTTCGACGTGGAATACGGTGGCTTTTCCGCCTGTAACATTAACGCAGTGACCAAATCCGGCAGGAATACGTTTTTCGGGTCTGCGTTTTACGACTACACAAGTGACAGTCTGCGCGGCGACAAACTGGAGGGCGAAAGAGTCCAGAGTGGCTCCTTCGATGAAAATCGCTATGGCATTTCCTTCGGTGGACCCATCATCCAGGACAAGCTGTTTTTCTTCTTCGCGTATGAAAAACTCGAAGGGGCCAACCTGTTCGACCGTGGACCTATCGGTTCTGGCGCCGTAAACGAAGTCCTTGTCAGCCAGGCCGAACTGGATGAAATAGTACAAATTGCGAATTCTATCTATCTGTATGATCCTGGCGCAATTCCCTCCAGCCTGGAACATGAAGACGAAAAGTTTTTACTTAAGCTGGATTGGAATATAGCCGAAGACCATCGCCTGGCCTTCACATACATGTACAACGATGGTGAGAACTTTACCGAGTCAGACGACGCCCAGAATGAGTTTGAATTCTCCAATCACCTTTACGAGCGCGGCGCGGAGCTGAATTCCTATGTCGGTACCCTCTATTCTGACTGGACCGATAATTTTTCGACCGAGGTACGGGTTTCCTACCTGGATATCGACAATCGCCAGATTTCTGTTGGCGGCACGGACTTCGGGGAGATCAGAGTTGAACTGGACGATGTCGATGTCTATCTCGGTGGAGACGATAGCCGGCAGGCGAACAAGCTTGCATACGATGTCACAAGCATCGCTTTGAAGGGCATGTATGACTTCGATGTCCATAGCCTGACCTTCGGCTACGAATTAGAAACGCTGGAGGTCTTCAATATGTTCGTGCAGCACACGCAAACCGAAATCCGCTTTGACGGCATCGACGATTTCCGCAACGGGTTAGCAAGCGCAATCTATTACAACAACGCTCCTTCGCAAATCCCGGCAGACGCGGCTGCTGTCTGGGGTTACGACCTCAACACGGTCTATATCCAGGACGAATTCGATCTTACGGACCGCCTGTCAATCGTTGCCGGTCTGCGTTATGACTGGTTTACGACCAGCGATAAACCTCCTGTGAACCCGGACTTCCTGGCCGACTACGGTTTCGGCAACGACCACACTGTCGACGGTGAGGGCATTTTGCAGCCGCGCCTGGGCTTCACGTTTGACATGTCGGACGTAACCACGATTCGCGGTGGTATCGGTCTGTATTCCGGAGGCAACCCGAATGTATGGCTGTCTAACAACTATTCCGCCAACAACGTGGATCAGGTCGGCACGCGTGGTCGTCGCTGGTGCTATATCGATAGATTTGACCGTTTGGCCCCGGGGGCTGATTGCGGGACTCCGCAGATGCAGCTCTCGTTGTTGGATCCCAGTGTAGTCTATGAAGCAGTGGAATCGACCGCCCCCTCCGGCGCCGGAGCGGGATACGGCATCCCCAGTGAGCTATTTGCCGACGTGGCAACGGGTGTGGGAGACAACTTCGAGATCAATTACCTGGATCCGAATTTTGAACTGCCACGCGAGTGGAAATTTGCTCTTGGCCTCACCCACGTATTTCCTGCGGAATATGTTTTCAGCGCCGACTTCCTGTACACACGGGGACAAGATATGGCAATGGTTTTGCACGGCGACGTGGAGCAGACCGGCACGGATCCGGATGGCTATCCGGAGTACGACAGCGTGCGTGAAGCAAGTTTCGTGCTGACTAATAGCAACCAGACTGCGGAGTCCTATTCCATCTCGGTTGGGCTCGCCAAGAACTTTGAAAATGGTTTCGACTTCACCGTTGGTTACACCTTCAACGATGCCGAAGACGTGAACCCGATGACCAGCTCGGTGGCGTTTTCCAACTACCAGGAGCGCGCCTTCTTCGACCCGCAGGAGGATGTTCTCTCTACGTCTAACTACAACATTGAGCATCGCTTCACCTTCACCACCACCTGGCGGCACGATATTGTCGACCGATTCCCGTTGACGGTTTCTCTATTCGGGCAGGCAAATTCCGGCCGACCGTATAGCTTTGCCTTCAACGGTACGTTTATGCCTTATTTCTTCACACCTTTTCTGGATGACAGAGACAATGTTCTGGAACCGGGTGAAACGCGGAATTTCGTCAACGGCTCCTGGTGGCGCAAGATAGATTTTCGTGCGGAAATGGGATTCCCGGGTATCGCCGAGAACCATCGAGCATCAGTATTCCTGGTAATCGATAATTTGACTAACCTGTTGAATGACGACTGGGGTGTGCTGTATCAGCACAATTTCCCACGCACCGTAACCAAAGGCACGCCGGAATCGCGTATCGGCGATGCCTCTCGCTATGAAATCCGCTTTGGAGTGAAGTACGACTTCTAGATCGGAGAATTGTGTATGTAAAGGGCGGCCTTCGGGCCGCCCTTTTTCATTAAATCAAGAAGAAGAAAGATGATATTGACCCATCTACTGCTATACCTTGGCATATTCACTCTTATCGGCGCTTGCGCAATACAACCAGAGATTGACGATGCTCCCGATCAGTCGTATCTCTGGGTCCGGGATTCTGCCGAATATAGTGCGCTCTCCAGGCAGGTGTACCGGGCGGCGTCCATGGCGTTGCCAGCTTTGATCGCCGATGAGACCTGGAGTGCGATTCCTTACCAGACCAAGGCAGAAGATCTGCCGCCGGCGATCATAATGGATATCGATCAGACCCTGGTTAACGGTGTCGATTTTCAGCTTGGTTTCGAACCACCGTTCACGATCGAAAAATTTGATGCCTGGAACACCTCTCATGTGGCGACACCGGTACCGGGCGCACCTGAATTCGTAAAGCTGGCACGGGCTTCGGGAGTGCGCGTGTTTTTTTTGACAAACCGTTACTGCAACACAACGGCGGACAATGCCTGCGAACAAAAGCCGATTACCGTTCAGGATCTGAATGAAGCGGGTATTCCAGCGGAGGCTGCAGATGTTTCACTGGCAGGTGAACGGCCGGACTGGGGAGCAGAGAAAAAGGTCAGGCGCGATCGTATTGCGGAAAATTTTCGGGTCATCATGTTGTTCGGTGATGACCTGGGAGATTTCATCCCCTGCGTCAGGCGCCGACCCGTAGCCCCATGCACGACCGGGGGCACGATCGCCAACCGTTTCGCGTTAACCGATGAACACGACGCTTACTGGGGTGCCGGCTGGTACATATTGCCAAACCCGATGTACGGCTCCTGGACCTCCGTCCAATAAATTATCATCGATTCGCCCGCTGGGGCGGGCTCCTACAAGTGTGTCGTAGGAGCCCGCCCCAGCGGGCGAATCACTTTTCAATCGAATAATCCCGGTCTTGAGGCTAGAATGTTCCGTATCTAATCAATTTAAGAATACGATTCACCGAGCGAGGTCCGGCGTGGCAAAACTGAAGTGCGGTTTGATCCAGATGGCGTTCAAGGGCGATATGTCGAAGGATCCCGAGCAGATTCGGGACGTCATGATCGAGGCCCATATCCCCTATATCGAAGATGCGGGAAAGCAGGGCGTCCAGGTCCTGTGTTTCCAGGAGGTGTTTACGCAGCCCTATTTCTGCCCGAGCCAGGACAGGAAGTGGTACGCGGCCGCCGAGCGCATTCCCGATGGTCATACGACCAAACTGATGCAGGGATATGCCAAGAAGCACAAGATGGTCATCGTCGTGCCCATCTATGAGGAAGAGATGCCGGGTGTCTACTACAACACCGCCGCGGTTATCGATGCCGACGGCAGCTTTCTCGGCAAGTACCGCAAGACCCATATCCCGCATGTCGATCCGGGATTTTATGAAAAGTTTTTCTTCAAACCCGGTAACCTCGGCTACCCGGTTTTCGATACTGCCTACGTGAAGCTCGGCGTCTATATTTGTTACGACCGGCACTTTCCCGAGGGCTGGCGTGCGCTGGCATTAAATGGCGCCGAGTACATCGTCAATCCGTCCGCCACGGTTGCGGGTCTGAGCAAGCACCTCTGGGAGCTGGAACAACCGGCCTCCGCCGCCGCCAACGGCGTATTCATCGGCGCCATCAACAGAATCGGCAAGGAAGAACCCTGGGCGGATGAAATGGGCGAGTTCTATGGTTCCAGCTATATCGTCAATCCCCGGGGCGCGATCGAGGCGCAGGCCAGTTATGGTGAGGACGAGTTGCTGGTGCACGAAATCGATCTCGACATGATTCGTGAAGTCAGGGACACCTGGCA
>SMUY01376620.1_pt1 | contig 10530 bp, 10 predicted proteins | sample 2456441 | NCBI WGS metagenome assembly SMUY01 (sample SAMN11095931, study PRJNA526329) | marine sediment metagenome | biome: Marine sediment; feature: Surficial sediment; material: Deep marine sediment; isolation source: Hadal surficial sediment | place: Pacific Ocean | collected 2014-11 | depth...
ACCCGGAATCTTCACTCAGTATGGGAAGAAGAAGTAAGCATTTCATCCCCTCAGCGAAGTCCCCAGCCTGAATGCGGCAAGAACCTCCGGAATGTGGGAGGCACCTCAGGTGCCGAACAACTCGATCCTTAAAATAACTCCTATCGTAGAACACAAGATAACTCTCGCCTATTCCTTCTCCACTCTTTTCGGATTCGGCACCTGAGGTGCCTCCCACATTCAACTTGGTTCCCGGTTTGTTGCAAGTGGCGGGAATTTCAGGTGATTCTCGCTTGATTCCTTGGTTAGCAAATCTCGTAGTGTTCTGGCGCAGTACGTTCTTGTAAGCATGAAGAACAAAAGATTTGAATCGCATCGGCTACGGCTACACAGAGAACAGACCCCTGGGGGAATCTTCAGTGTGACCAAGTGTGTCCAACCCAAGAGACCGGTCTTAGATGAAGAGATTAGAAACTTCGTTGTTTCCTCGTTGAGGTTCTATGTCGAACGACGAGACATAGAACTCAGGGCCTTTGTCGTTATGCCTGATCATGTTCACGTTCTGGTGAGTCTTTTGAAGGAGTGGACGCTGTCATTGTGGATGAAATGTTTGATGAGCTTTGTTTCGGCGAAGACGACGAGCAGGCTTAGAATGTGCGGATGCCACTGGCAAGAGGGCTTCTACGACACTGAAGTCCACACGGAGAAGCAATTCCATTACCTGGCGGATTATATTCATGACAATCCGGTCCGAGCTGGTCTCGTTGCGAGTCCCGAAGAATGGAGTGCTTCCAGTGCCCGCTCCCTCAGCTGGGTCAGGCTCACGTGGTAAAAGTCTCGAATTGGCATCTCCACTCTGTGGCAGGAACCCCTGAATGCGGCAAGAACCTCCGGAATGTGGGAGGCACCTCAGGTGCCGAACAACTCGATCCTTAAAATAACTTCGACCCTAAGGCTGACTTCGAGTCATCTCCACTTCCACATAGCTGGCCTTTTCTCGCAAGACCTCGGGAAATTTTCGCACTTTCACTTGAACGAATTTAATCTTGGTATCGGTGAGAATGGAACGGCACAAGTGGCCGGCCACCGACTCTAACAGGCAAAAATGTCTCTCTTTAAGCGTTTTTTTGACCTTTTCCACGATCCCCACGTAGTCCACTGTGGAGGTCACCTCATCGCTATGGACAGCCTTTTCCAGATTGAGGCTCAGGACCACGTCAACCAGGATCTCCTGCGGATTCTCTCTCTCTTGGGGAGGAACTCCTAAGTGAGCCAGACAGGAAATCCCACTAATGTGAATCTTGTCCATTTGTGATCTTGTCGATGAGCCGGTTGATGTGTTCCCAGTAGCTGTCGGGGTCCACTTGGTGAAGATTATTGTGGCCGGCGGAAATGGTGTGAAAATATTTCTCAGTGTCCAGCCGATCATACAACAGCTGGCCCTGCCTGAGAGGAACCACCTTGTCTCGGTCGCCGTGAATGACCAAAATCGGACAAGAAATGCCGTCCAGAAATTCCGCCGTCGGAAATTTGAACTCGGACAGCAGACCCAGAATTTTCAATGCCGGATAGTGATCCAGAAGGGAGTACTTGCTGGGAAAACTTGCCTCCAGGATCACGGCGTCTGGTTTTTTGAGTGTTGTGGCGTAGGCGCTGATGGCTCCTCCCAGGGAACGCCCCCAGTAGATCACCTTCCGGTTGGGTTGATGGACCTTATTCCAGTAGTGGCGCAGGAACGCTTCGGCGTCGTGATAAAGACCTTCCTCTGTAGGCGATCCCGTGCTTTTCCCGTAGCCACGATAGTCGAGGGCAAAAACAGTGAGAGAGTGTCGATGGAGATTGACCAGAAAGTCTTTCCAGCGGGAAAGGTTTCCTCCGTTTCCGTGAAAGAAAAGGACGTCAGCCCTGGGTTCGGAATGCTCCATTAGCCAGGTGTGTAGGGTTTCGTCATCCGAGGTCTGGATGGAGATTTCTTTAACGGGTATTTCCAGTGTATCGAGGTCGGTTTCAAGTCCCTTGATGGGAAAGAAGGTGAGCCGGGGTTCGAGCAAGACGACCAGCATTTTCAACGTCAACATCAGGACGATGAAAAAGAGGATATAGAGGAAGATCGATACAGCCATGAATTCAGTGTCCCCACAAATTGAAGTTTGCCGCTGGAAGCCCGCTGGTTTCTAGTCCAGGAGGCCGATCTCCGAAGAGAATTCACACACCCAAACACTAGTTTACTCGATTCCCCTGGTTCAGTATATTCAGGAACGAAAGGAGAGACTATGGCTGCAGTTCCCAACGTCCTGATCAAGTACCTCGGTCATGCGACTTTTCTCATTACCACCCCAGGGGGAAAAAAACTGCTCATTGACCCATGGGTTCAGAACAATCCGGCGTGTCCCCAGGAGGACAAGGAAATTGATTCTTTAGATACTATTCTCATTACTCATGCCCACTTCGACCACATTCAAGATGTGCTGGAAATCGCCAAGACACACGAACCACAGATCGGATGTATCTATGAGATTTCGAACTGGCTGGAACGAAAGGGCGTTCAGAATCTGAACGCCATGAACAAAGGCGGCTCCCAGCAGCTGAACGATGTTCGTGTCACCATGGTGGACGCGCGTCACAGCTGCGGTATCCTCGAGGATGATGGGAGCATTAGCTATGGAGGGGAAGCCGCCGGTTACGTGGTGGAATTTGAGAACGGATTCAGTATCTATCATTCGGGAGATACCTGTGTGTTTTCAGATATGAAAATCATCGCAGAACTTTATCAGCCCCAACTGATCTTTCTCCCCATCGGTGATTTGTTTACCATGAGTCCTAAAGAAGCAGCCTATGCCTGTCGGTTGATGAATGCCAAAAGGGTTATTCCCATGCACTATGCGACCTTTCCTCCCCTCAAGGGAAGGCCGGACGAGTTACGCGAGCTGACTCGTGACCTGGGAACGGAAGTCATCGAATTGAGTCCCGGAGAGTCACTTGGGTAGTGCACCCAGTGCCTTTTCCAGACCTTCCAGGGTCCACCCCTGGAGGGTCTCCAGGACCAGGTCGGCCTCGGCCAGCTGCTCGGGGGGGTAGGTCGTGGTCAGGGCCAGACACTTCATCCCGGTAGTGTGGACGGATTGTACTCCTCGATAGGAGTCCTCAATGACGAGCACCTGTTGAGCTTCCAGGGAAGAATTTCCTTCCTTCAGTCCGGCCAGGGCGGTGAGGAATGTCTCAGGGTGAGGTTTTCCCTTGACGACATCTTCGGCCGAAACGATGGTGGCAAAGCGCGCGAGCAAGTTGAGCTGATCCAGAATCGATTCGATTTCCTTCCTGGCGGCTCCCGATGCGATGGCCAGAGGCACGGTGGGGGAGAGCCTTCGCACAAAATCGACAGTAGGTTCAATCGTGGGGACGCGTTTCTCGATGGCCTTAAAGTAGTGCTCGGATTTCAGATCTATGAGCCGGCGAATCTGCTGAGGATCAGATTCTCGCTTCTGGTCATCCAGAAAATGCAGGAAGAAATTGCGGTCGTCGTAAGGAAGATAGTCCTGGCAATACTCCTCCCAACTCAGGCTAAGCCCTTTCTCCTTGAGAGCCTGCTGAAATCCATGAAAGTGCGCACCTTCGTCATCAATCAGAACGCCATTGAAATCAAAAACGATTCCCCGGATTTGCATCGAAGCCCCGTTTATACCACGAATTGACAAGCGGTGAGCGCCTTGATGAAATGACACCATGGAGTCGCAAACATTGGAGGAATACCAGGCGGTAAGAGATGCTGTGGGGTTCTTGGATCTCTCCGATCGGGGGAAGATCGAAGTCACAGGACCCGATCGAGTCACTTTCCTCCATTCCATGATCAGTAATGACGTGCAGGAGCTCCCGGAATGGTCGGGCCGATATGGCACCTTTTTGACGGCCAGAGGTAGGATCGTCTCCGATTTCTTTTACTATAAATTTCCTGAACAGATCATCCTGGATATCACCACCGACTTGCTGGCCAAAACCGTCCAGACGCTCGAAAAGTACATCATCATGGATGAATTGGATCTGAAAGACGTTTCCAGCGACAGCTCCCACTTTTCCCTTCAGGGGCCGGGCGCCTCGAACTTGGTTCAAGAACTGTTGGGGAACTCCGGTCCTGAAGAGCAATACGCGGTCAAGGAAGTGAAGTGGCAGGAAACGGCTCTTTGGCTCATTCGAAAAAATGAATTGGCCGAGTCGGGTTTTGAGATGATTGTTCCCCGCAAGATCGCGCCTTCCCTGCGAGCAGCGCTTGAGGAGAAGGGAAGCAGTTCGGGTCTTCGGGAGATCGGAAAGGATGCTCGAAACATTTTGCGCCTGGAGGCTGCCATCCCCTGGTATGGGGTGGACATGGACGAGAATCGCTATCCGGTGGAAGCTCGTCTGAAAGAGGCCATTAGTTACACCAAGGGATGCTATCTGGGACAGGAAGTGGTTTCCAAAGCCACCCACGTGGGAGGGGTGAGTAACCTTTTGATGGGTTTGAAGATCCAAGCTGAGCAGATTCCTTCCCAGGGCTCATCGGTCTTCAATGAAGCAGGAAAGCGGATCGGGGCCGTCACCAGCGCTGTCTTTTCTCCCCGTTGTAATGGTCCCATCGCTTTTGCCTATCTCAAACGCGCCTTCGCTGAAGCGGGAGGACTGTGTCAGGTGGAAGTTGGGGAAGGAGAATCCGTCCCCGCCGAAGTGGTTGAGAAGTTCCTCTAAACGCGCGCGGTCCAGGTTCCAAGGTCCAGGTTTGAAATCTGAGATCTGGTTTTTGTTTGGAATTTGGAATTTGAGATTTTGAATTTCCCGCTTCGGGTGACCGCGATCAGCGGTCTGCGGCTAGCTTCCCACCAACTCTTTCACCTTCTTCACAATACTCTTTGCGCTGAGTCCGAAAGCGTCCATGAGTTGGGCGGACTCCCCGGAGCGCGGTAGGCCTTCAACGGCAATTTTGTGAAGCCGGCAGGGTTGGCTGGCCAGAGCCCCAAGGACGGCATCACCCAGACCTCCTTCAGGATAGTGGTCTTCCACGGTGATGAGGAGCTGGGTCTCTCGGGCCGCTTTGAGGAGCGTTTCCTGATCAATCGGTTTGATGCTGTAAAGATCGATCACTCGAACCGCAAGACCCTGGCTTTCTAACTCCAGGGAGGCCTTGAGGGCTTCATGAAGTGTGACTCCTGCAGCCACCAGGGTGGCCCGATCCTTGTCGCTGCTTTTAAGGACCTTGCTTCCTCCCACTTGGAAATCTTCGTCATTGGAGTAGAGGATAGGCGTTTTAGGGCGACTGGAACGGATATAGACGATACCCGGGGTTTGTGCTGCCAGGGCCACCAGACGCTCCGCGCAGACGGCGTCGGAGGGGTAGAACACCGTGGACCCGGCGATGGCGCGCATCATGGCGAGATCTTCCAGAGCCATCTGAGACGGGCCGTCCTGCCCGATGGAGATGCCTGCATGGGAGCCGCACAGTTTGATATTGGCCTGAGAAATGGCGGCCATTCGGATCTGATCATAGGCCCTGGAGAGGAAGCAAGCGAAAGTGGAAACAAAGGGAATCTTGCCCATGGTGCCCAGTCCCACGGCCGCTGCAACCATATTCTGTTCGGCGATAAAACACTCGACAAAGCGATCCGGATATTCGGCCAGGAACTTATTGGAGTAAGTTGAGTTCTTGGTATCGCCATCGAGAGCGACCACGGCCGGATTGGCCGCACCCAACTTCGCCAGGGCGGCGCCGTAAGCCTGGCGGGTTGCCACCTTCTCGTCTTTGGAATACCGGGGAGCCTCGACGGTGGCATCCCGTGCTACCGCCGGAAAGGAACCGTCCCCATTTCCACTGGGAGGCGTCAGTTGAAACGGCTCTTCCAGTTCCGAATCTTCTCCGATTTCCTGAAGAGCCTTCTCCAGTTCACCTGCCGGTACGGGTTTACCGTGCCAACCCTCCTTGTCCTCCATGAAGGAGATGCCCTTGCCCTTGAGGGTGCGGGCGATGATGGCCGAAGGCTGGCCTTGAAAAGCGATTGCAGAGTCCAGGGCGGCGAGAGTTTCCTCCACGTTGTGGCCATCAATGACCTGGGTGTGCCACCCGAAGGATGCGAAGCGCTGTCGATAACTCTCCACATCATGCCCGTACATGGTGGCCTGGCTTTGACCCAAACGGTTAACGTCCACTATGGCAACCAGGTTGTCTAAATCGGAGTGAGCAGCCAGGGCGGCAGCCTCCCAGACAGATCCTTCGGCGGTCTCGCCATCTCCCATCAAGACAAAGATTCTGTTGCCCGTCTGATTGATGCGAGCGCCCAGCGCCATGCCGACACCGACGGAAAGACCCTGACCCAGGGAACCGGTGGCCACCTGTGTCCAGGCATTTCGAGGTGTGGGGTGCCCTTCCAGGTCGCTGTCGATTTTTCTCAGAGTCTGAAGCTTCTCGACCGGAAAGGCTCCGGCTTCGGCCCAGGCGGCCCAGAGAATGGGTGCCGCGTGTCCCTTGGAGAGAACAAACCGGTCATTCAAAGGATTCCCAGGATTGTCCACTTCAAAGCGCAGAAAGCGAAAAAAGAGTGTTGCAATGAGTTCGGCACAAGAACAACAGGAAGAGGGATGTCCCGATCCTGCTTCAGTCGTGGAGGTCAGCGAGTGCTTGCGCAGGCGATTCGCCACCGTCTGAATCGATTTCACCAGAGTTGACGAGATGGCCTCGGATGGAGCCTGAATCTGTTTCTTCATCGGTTAAGAAAAGCGTACTATATTAGAGGGGATTGGCCCTGTCAATCAATGGTCCATCACGGTTTAGGTATTGAATTCTGTTGGAAAATGGAGAGCTGCTGTGACACTCAAGCCTGGTGATATAGCACCTGATTTTGAACTCCAGTGGATTACCGGAGATGCCGAAGGGGGAGACTCTGAGGAAGTCTCTGAGTTGCGGAGTCTAAGGAGCCTGGTAAAAGATGGGCCTGCTCTTTTGGCCTTTGTGAAGGAGGGTTGTCCGACCTGTGAGTACTGTTTGCCTCTGGTGGAACGGATTCGCCGAAACTATCCGAAATCAGGAGTTTCCATCGTGGCCATTGCCCAGGAGAGTATGTTTGCTGCCTTGAAACTGGCCGAGGACTGGGAGATCCAGATGCCGATTCTGTTAGACCAGAATCCTTACGCAGTAAGCGAAGAATACGGCATTCGTTTTGTTCCTACCTTCTTCTATGTTGGCGAAGATGGCAGGATCAGGGATATTGTTGAATCGTTTGCACGGGAGGAACTCAAGGCCATCAACGAAAAGATTGCCCGCTTGAGCGGTCTGGACCCCATCCCATTTTTCAGCGCAGAGGAAGATGTTCCACCCTTTCGTCCCGGCTGAACGACCCGAAGTAGAACCTAGCCGTTGGTTAGGAAATTCAATATTCAAAATTCGAAACAAATCCAAAATTCAAAATCACAAACAAATCCGGTTTATCTCAGTCCGTTCAGACTCGGAGGTTTGGAATTTTGACTTTATCTAGAGTTACTTTATTTGGAAGGATTCGCCGCAACCACAGGTTCCGGTCACATTGGGATTTTTGAATTTGAAGCCTGCTCCCTGTAGTGATTCCACGTAGTCGATCTCGGTACCCCGCAGTTGGGCCATACTCCGCTCGTCCACGAACACCTGAAACCCATCCACCTGGATCACTTGATCGCCTTCACGACTATTTTGCTCCAGATTCAGCACGTACTGGAAGCCCGAGCACCCGGCGGGCTCAACGGAGACTCGGATGCCGGAATAGCTTTCCGATTGTTCGGCCATGAACTCCTTGACCTTCTTCACCGCCCCTTCACTTAGCGTAATCATGACTTTACAACTCCTCTTGAACCGATCCGATACTTCAATTATACGATCGAACCCTGATTGTTTCAAGGTAAGCCCGGATTATCCATATGTTGTCGTGGCGAAGCTGGGTAGGGGCGAGCCGGTGGCTTGCCACGAGTGGCTCGCCACGAGTGGAAAGAACCTCCGGAATGTGGGAGGCACCTCAGGTGCCGAACAGCTCGATCCCTAAAATGGCTCCTACCGTGGAACACAAGATAACTCTCGCCTATTCTCTTCCCATTCTTTTCGGATTCGGCACCTGAGGTGCCTCCCACCTTCCGGAGTCTTTGCAATCCTGACGGTTCGGCTCGCCCCTATCCCCGCTTCGTGGCAAGAACCTATGCATAATCCGGCCTGGAACCCTCTCAGTAAGTCTTGACCGAGGATGCTTTGAAGCTGAGATGGATCTTGGACCCTTCTGCCAACTGCATTTCCTGAAGACTTTGAGAGGTGATGAAGACTTTGAAGGCCAAGCCCGCATTAATTTCCAGTTGAATGAGGGAACCCTTGTGAATGATGTCCTCCACCGTTCCCGGGAAATGATTCAGGGCTGAGGAGTGCATGGGCTCAAGCGAGAGGGTGATCTCTTTCGGTTGGATGAGTGCGTAACCGGGACCCTCATGATCGGCGAGCACGTGGAGAGTGGCCGAGTCCGTTTTAAACAAAGCGGGGAAGTAGCCCTCGGGTTGTGGGCTCGGTGACTGCAAAGCAGAGGATTTTGAGTCAGTCATCGACTCGAAATGCCCAGCGAAGAGATTCTCGGCCCCCAGGAAACGGGCGATCTGCACATTTGCCGGCTTGGAGAACACTTCCTGGGGTGCTCCCGTTTGAACCAGCTTTCCCTCCATCAAGATTCCCAGTCGGTGACTGATGTATAAGCCCTCTTCGAAGTTATGAGTCACCATGAGGCTGGTGATCTGGATTTCACGGTGAACACGGCGGAAGGCCTCGATCACCGTCTTTCGGCTCTGGGGGTCGATGGAATTAAAGGGTTCGTCCAGAAGCAGGATGTGAGGACGGACCATCAGTGCGCGACCCAGAGCAATAAGCTGGCGCTCGCCACCGCTGAGAACCGAAACCCTGTGGGATAGGAGGTGCTCAAGTCCTAAAAGCTCAATCACTTGATCAAACAGGGTGGTGTCGTTTGCCCCATAGCCTATGTTCTCTCGCACATTGAGATGGGGAAACAGGTGTGCCTCCTGGAACAGGATCGAGATACGCCGTTGATCGGGCTGAAGCTCGGTCACATCGCAACCATCGACCAGAATCCTTCCTTCATCGGGTTGGGAAAAACCGGCCAACAGCTCCAGTAAACTCGATTTTCCGGACCCTGTGGGACCCAGTAAAACAAAAGTCTCACCCTTCTGGATCTCCAGCCTGGGGATATCGAGCACAAAGGGAGCCAGGGTTTTCTTGAGCTCTTCAATAACCAACAACGGGGCGAATCCTCGTCTGAAGGGTGCGCATGAAGAAGAATAGGATCACGCTGAGCCATATTAATATTACGGCAACCGGAAGAGAATAGCTCAGTCCGAAAGAGGAAAAACGGTCATAGATCAGGACGGAAGCGACTTTGGGGTTGTAGACCAGAATCACGATGGATCCGAATTCGCTGATGCTTCTGGCCCACATCATGATCGCTCCCGCCAGTAGATTCCGGCGGTTGAGTGGAAGCGTCACTCGAAAAAAGGTTCTCACCGGACCCACTCCTAATGATCGAGAGGTCCACTCCATCTCACGAGGTACAGCCTGGAAGCCCCCCTGAGCCGCGTTGATGAGAAGAGAAACACTCACGAAGAACATGGCGATGACGATCCCCGTCCACCTACCGACGGGGGAGAGGCCGGGACCCCAGTTGGCAAAGACCAGCAGCAGAGCCAACCCCGCCACGGGATGAGGGATGACGATGGGCACATCGACAATACCCTGGATGAATTGCTTGCCCTTGAAGTCGCTGCGGGCCAGGAGGTAGGCCAAAGGGGTTCCCACCAGCAATCCCAGCAGAAGAGCGATGAAGCCACAGAAGAAGGTCAGACCCAGAGATTCCAGGACCTCTGGATCCTTCAGGGTCTCCCACAGTGTGCTGGGTGTGGAGCCGAACATGAGATAGAGCACGGGGACCAGCACGACAAGCAGGCAAATGCCGGAAAGTGCTGAGAGGATAGCATTCCAAAGGGTGATGGGTTTCATGGTGTCGACTCCTGTGAGTGTACTTCAAGAAGGGGGACGCTTCGGTAGCCCAGTTCCCGATAGAGCTGCTGCACTTCGGGACTCAAAAAGAAGTCCAGCAGGCGTGCCGCCCAGGGATTGTCCGGGTTGGTCTGGGCGATCCCATAGCGGATGGGTGCACCCGTAATTTCAACAGTGGATCCGGGTTGCTCAGCGGTCACTTGCAGGGAGACGCGAGAGTAGAGATCCCGATAGGCGTCTTCTGCCAGTGAAACCTCGGCGGGTAAGGTCAGGAACTCGAGATTGTTTTGCAGAGCGGTGGACTTGTAGAGAAAGGCGAAGTCCAGAGCATTGCTCTGGAGCAGGGCCACCAACTCTGAAGACCTGGGGCGCAGCCAGCGCTCATCGAGGCTGTCCAGAAATCGTTGATACAAGCCCGGGCGATCGTAGTGGATTTCAGCCAGCTTCCAGGCCAGATGGGCGTAGTAGCCTGCCGGGTCACGGTCGGGATCGGAAATTCCGTAGGTATATTCTCCCGATGA
>SMUY01079070.1_pt1 | contig 10527 bp, 10 predicted proteins | sample 2456441 | NCBI WGS metagenome assembly SMUY01 (sample SAMN11095931, study PRJNA526329) | marine sediment metagenome | biome: Marine sediment; feature: Surficial sediment; material: Deep marine sediment; isolation source: Hadal surficial sediment | place: Pacific Ocean | collected 2014-11 | depth...
AACATAGACGCTTTTTACGAAGCCTTCGACATTAAAGAGGGTGACGCTATGTACCTGAAACCGGAAGATCGAGTTAGAATTTGGTAAATTTTTTTTATACTGAAAACGATAGAAAGGAGTCAAATTGGGCTCCTTTTTTTATGTGGTTATTAAATCCTTCTTCACCGCTTTATTCAAGTAATAGCCGGTTACTACAGTTGAAAGTACATCGGCTATGGGGAATGATATCCAAACACCAAACACCCCCAAATAAGGCGGAAGTATCAATAGCATTGGAATCAAGAAAAAGCCTTGCTTGGTCAAACTCAAGAGCAACGCCGGAACCGCCCTCCCAATAGCCTGAAAATAAGAGGCTCCTATCAACTGAATTACGATAATAGGGGTAGCAGCGAATACCCAGCGAAGTGCAACTGGAGTTCTCCGTAATATTTCTTCATTATCGGCCAAAGTCGCAGCATCCAAACTATCCGAATTACTCAGGAAAACAGAAACGATTTCAGTAGGAAAGATCATAATAACGGCAAATATCAACAGTGCTAAGGCTCCGGAATATTTGATAGAAGTATTAATAGATTCCCTTACCCTGGAGAGTTTACGAGCACCATAATTATACCCGGCAATGGGTAAGAATCCTTGATTTACACCAATGACCGGAAAAAGAGCGAACATCAACATTCGGCTTATAATTCCGTAGGAAGCAACATCGAGCGCGTCACCTTGCCTTATAAGTACATTGTTAAGCAAAATAGTAAGCACGGCTATGGTCCCTTGTCGCGCCAGGGTGACAAAACTTAAGGCACTGATTTCCTTGACGATATTTAGCTCTAAAATGAAAGACTGAAATTTGAGTCGTAGTTCACTTTTCACCACAAAAAACCATAAGATAAATGCAAAGCAAATAAAATAACTTATAAAAGTTGCCCAAGCAGCGCCGGCCATTCCCATCCCCAGCACTTTTATGAAAATATAATCCATAATTATGTTGCCTAATGCCGGCAGTAACATGGCATACATGGCAAATTTTGGTTTCCCCTCGGCTCGAATAACGTTGTTACCCATCATGCACATGGAAAGCATCACAATGCCGTAAAGAACGATACGATAGTAGGTTAATGCGAGATCCTTAAACGAATCATCTGCACCGAAAAACTCGATGAGATGGTTCTGAAAAACAAGCCCTAAAGTGGCCAGGATCCCTGCAGTGAAGAACGTAAGTGTCGTCTGATTGCCAAAAACTCTAAGCGCCTTTTCATTATCCCCGGCACCTAAGGCCCGGGAAAGTACCGAGCTTCCTCCTATTCCAACAGCCAAACCAATAGCACCTATGAAAAAGGTCACCGGAATCACAACCGTTATGGCCGAAATCGCCAAAGGTCCTATCCATCGCCCCACAAATATGGTATCGACGATCATATTGAGCGACATGACCAAAATACCGATAGAAGCAGGCACCGCTTGTTTAATCAATAGGCTGCTTATGGACTCTGTCCCCAGTGCATCTGATCGTAATTTTGCCATTTACGCAATTGCTGTTTTTACATCCACGATGCGCCATTGTTCGATCCAATCGGTCAGCAATTGTGCAAAATCTTCACCATCGTTTAAGCAAGGAATAGTAGTGAATTCTTCTCCACCTACTTCGTGAAAAATTTCGGCTCCTTCCATCGCAATTTCTTCGAGGGTCTCAAGACAATCACTTACAAACGCCGGAGTTACGATGGCCATTTTTTTGATTCCTCTTTTACCCAATCGTTCTATCGTTCGGTCTGTATAAGGTTGCAACCACGTGTCAAAAGCCAAACGTGATTGAAAGGATGTGCCGTAGGTCCCTTCTTTTAGGTTCAACTTCATCGCAACGAGTCGGGTGGTTTCATAACATTGATGACGGTAGCAAAATTCATGTGCTTCATTCGTAGTCGTACAACAATTCTCATCAATTTTACAGTGCAACTCTGTGATATCACTCTTTCGAATATGTCGCTCAGGCACTCCGTGATAACTGAATAACAAATACTCATGATCCAAATGATGCAAATGGTCTTTTATACTTTTGGAGAGAACTTCTATATACTCGGGTTTGTTATAAAATGGAGGAAAGGATGTTATTTTTAACCATGGGTAAAATTGATCGCGAAGCTCATTTATTTTTACGTTGATCGTTTCGGTAGTGGCCATCGCATATTGTGGATACAAAGCCATGATAAGCACTTCCTCCACGCCTTGATCCACTAATTCCTGCAATCCTTTTTGTAAGGTCATGCTGCCATAACGCATTGCAAGAGCCACGGGTATATTTACTTTTTTACTTATTTTATCCCGAAGTCTTTCTGAAAGAACAATTAAAGGTGACCCTTCATCCCACCAAATTTTGGAGTAAGCTTCAGCCGATCTCTTTGGACGGGTATTCAAGATAATTCCCCGAACCAACAAAATACGCGCCCAGCGCGGAATGTCGATCACACGGGGATCCATTAGAAATTCATCGAGGTATTTTTTCACGTCTTTGGGCTGGGCGCTGTCCGGCGAACCAAGATTAACGAGGAGAACTCCTTTTTGCATATTTGATAATTCAGAACTACAAAAATAGTAAGTGAGAGCCAAAAGTTTCTTAAAAAAGTACCAAAATTGTTTTTGGATTCCACTAACCGGCCTTCCAGTTTTTATCTTTATCTTATCTAATTTGAAAGCCCCATGACAAACTTCTTTGGCGTGGTTCCGAATTTCTTTTTAAAAGATGCGATAAAATGGCTTGCCGTACTATAACCCACTCTCAACCCAACTTCATTCACGTTGTGTGATCCTGTTGCCAATAACTGTCTGGCTACCTCCATTTTATAATCGAATAAAAAACTGAAAACCGAGTCACCATAAATTTGCTTAAAACCTTCCTTTAGACGTTTGAGTGGCAGGTTAATTTCCTTCGAAAGTTCGAGAAGCGTTGGTGGTTCTGCCATTTGGGAAATAATTATTTCCTTGGCTCGCTTAATCTTAACCACATTCTCCTCGTCAACTAAAAATGGGCATTGTTCGACATTGGCATCTGCAGGGCGGTTGAAATACAAACTCAACAATTCGTAAATCTTACCTTTAAAATACAAGGCCTTTACGGTAGGATGTAGATTGTAATTCATCAATTGATTGAGGACAATCGCCATGGACGGTGAAATATGGGTATCCTTATAGTACTTTTTATCCTTGTTTTCTTCGCTCAAAAAACTAATATAGTTAGCCTCTTTCGAAAACAAGGTGTGAAATTTCTCTATAGGAAGTAAAACTGATAGTACCCAGGAATAAGGATTCACAGAAACCTCGATGGGTAAATCCCGTTGCGGATTATACAATAACAATGAGGTATCTTCCTGAATAGGCAACCGATAATTTCCATTATTAAAGCTGAATGATCCGGTACCCTTTACACAAAAGTGAAATTGGATAAAATTGGAGTTCACTTCACGCTTAAATCGCTGAATTTCATCGGTTTCATTATTAAATTTCAATATGAAAAACCCATCTTCAATAATAGTTTCGTCATATATACCTTCAGCGACATTTTTATCAGAAATTATCACATTATTTTATTTGATGTTGCTTAATCAGATACTAAATTAGTTCTTTTATGATAAACATTGCAATTTTGTTCATATTTTACAACTATCGTTATAAATGAACCCGCTGGCGTTATTTTTTAAAAACCATAGCTGGTATTTTTGCACTGTTCATTATGAAAAATAACGGTCAACGACATTTTTCTACCACTTCCGATGATGATAGTTATTCACCGGAAGGAAACTTCTACGCCATCGGTCTTAATTACAAAAAGGCCGATGCTGAAACACGCGGACATTTCAGTATCTCCGAAAATGCTCAAATCGCTATTTTAAAACAGGCAAAGCAAGATGGGATTTCATCTCTTTGTGTTATTTCCACTTGCAATCGAACCGAATTATACGGTTTTGCCCAACATCCATTTGAACTGATCAATATTCTTTGTGAGCATACGAAGGGAACAATTGAGGAATTTGAAAAAGTGGCATACATACACAAAAGTAGTGCGGCTGTTTCACATATGTTCAAAGTAGGAACCGGATTGGATAGTCAGATCTTAGGTGATTTCGAAATTATTAGTCAATTACGAAATGGACTGAAGCGTTCCAAAAAATTAGGGCTACTCAATCCATACATGGAACGATTGGCAAATGCGATGATACAAGCCAGTAAGCGAATTAAAAATGAAACCGAGATCTCTACCGGGGCTACGTCGGTAAGTTTTGCCGCTGTACAATACATTATGGCCCGGGTACCTTATGTTTCAGAAAAAAATATTCTCCTCTTCGGAATTGGAAAAATAGGTAGAAACACTTGCGAAAACCTGATAAAACATACCAAGAACGAGCACATCACTCTGGTGAACAGGACCAAAATCAAGGCCGAAGAAATGGCGGGCAAGTTCAATTTGATCGTAAAAGATTATGCTAATATCCAAAGTGAAATTGCTCAAAGCGATATCCTGATCGTTGCCACCGGGGCGCAACTGCCTACCATTAGCAAAGAGTTATTGTACTTGAAAAAACCATTGTTGATATTAGACCTGTCCATTCCGAGGAATGTGGCCCCTAATGTTACCGAAAATGAACTGGTAACCTTATTACACTTAGATGAACTTTCCCGCGTTACCGATCAAACCCTGGCACATCGGCAATCACAGATCCCTTTGGCAGAGGGCATTATTATGGAGATCGAATCCGAATTCAATACCTGGGCCGAAAATCGAAAATTCGCTCCCACTATTAAAGCCTTAAAAATAAAACTTTCTGAAATTACAACCGGCGAAATTGACAATCAAAGACGAAAGCTATCCAATTTTAATGAGGAACAGGCCGAGATCATTAGCAGTCGTATTATTCAAAAAATAACCACTCATTTTGCCAACCATTTAAAAAATGAAAGTGGCTCCACAAAAGAAAGCATGGAATTGATCCGCAAAGTGTTTCAAATTGATAGCCAGGATTTGTGAATAAGTTAATTCGCATAGGGACCCGGGACAGTCAACTTGCACTTTGGCAAGCAAATACCGTAAAGGGCAACCTAGAAGCCCTGGGATATGAAACCAAATTGGTTGCTGTAAAGTCTGCAGGTGATCTGGTGCTTGATAAACCTCTTTATGAGTTGGGGATCACAGGCATTTTCACAAAAACACTGGATGTGGCTATGCTTAATGGCTCAATAGATATTGCCGTTCACAGCATGAAAGATGTTCCTACCCTTTTGCCAAAAGGAATTGTACAAACGGCCGTTTTGGAAAGGGCATCGTCACTGGATATATTGGTCACCAATGGGACTCCAAATTTTCAAGAAGACTGCACTATTGCTAGCGGAAGTTCAAGGCGAAGAGCCCAATGGCTGCATCGCTATCCACACCATAAAGTGGTGGGTTTACGTGGAAATGTAAACACGAGATTACGAAAGCTTGAGGATAGCGATTGGCAAGGAGCAATTTTTGCGAAGGCCGGATTGGAGCGAATAAAAGTATTGCCTGAGAACCATATAGATCTGAACTGGATGATTCCCGCGCCGGCTCAAGGTGCCATGGTAGTGTTGGCACTGGAAAAAGATGATCACTGTATAGAAGTAACCTCAAAATTAAATGTTACAAATGCACAAATTTCAACACATATAGAGCGTGAGTTTCTCAATGTTCTGGAAGGTGGATGTACCGCACCCATAGGAGCCCTCGCAGAAATCATGGGAACAGAGATCCATTTTAAAGGAACCTTAAGCACACTGGACGGAACGAAAAAAATTGATGCTGATAAAACCATTTCAATTGAGAACTATAGAGACTTGGGAAGGAATTGCGCGGAAAAACTATTGATTGAGGGAGGGAATGAAATCATGGAGTCCATAAAGAAGGAAATCACGTGAAATCAATTCTTTCCACCAAAAAATTAAATGCCTCTCAAAGAGAATTACTCCTCAATTCGGGATTGAGTTTCGTGGAATATGATGCAATCGATATTGAATTTCTTGATTTTGAAGCTCCTTCCAAAATAGAAAATGCAATTTTCACAAGCCGGAATTCGGTTTATTCCTTTTTCAAGAATGAGGACCGATCAAACTCAATTCGAAACTCATTCTGTGTAGGTGAAAAGACAGAAACAATTTTACTCAAAAATGGTCAAAATGTGGTCAAAACAGCCCAAAATGCATCAGAATTGGCTCTTTTTATCATAAAAAACCATAAAAATGATGCTTTTTTATACTTTTCAGGAACGAGAAGAAGAGATGAATTACCAAAGACTCTAAAAAAGGCAAATATGGACGTTTTTGAGGTAAAAACATACAAAACAGAGCTAAAATCAATGAAATTTGCCCAAAAATGGGACGGAATCCTGTTTTTCAGCCCCAGTGGGATTGAGAGTTTCGTTCTTGAAAATAACCTGGCAAATTCTGCTGTTTTTTGCATCGGAGAAACTACCGCTGCAGCAGCGAAAAAATATACGAATAACGTTATTGTTTCAAATTCAACTACGGTGGAAAGCGTAATTGCAAAAGCGGTGATGGCATTTAAGATAAAATAATATTGCAATTAAAAAATCTTCCACCGAATAGGAAAACCCATATGATCAAAAACGACTTATTTCTTAGAGCATTAAAAGGGGAAACTGTCGAGCGTCCTCCTGTTTGGATGATGCGTCAAGCGGGGCGGTACCTGCCGGAATTCATGGAGATTAAGGAGAAGTACGATTTCTTCACCCGTTGTCAAACACCCGAATTAGCCAGCGAAATTACGGTTCAGCCTATCCGTCGTTTCGGAATGGATGCTGCAATTTTGTTCAGTGACATATTGGTAATTCCCCGGGCTATGAATATTCATTTTGAAATGAAACAGGATATTGGCCCTTGGCTGTCGGAACCTATTCGTTCACAAAAAGACTTAGACCGTGTAATAATTCCAGATATCCACGATACATTAAGATATGTAATGGAAGCCGTTAAAATGACCAAAGAAAAACTCAATGATGAAATTCCGTTGATTGGTTTTGCCGGGAGTCCATGGACTATTTTGTGCTATTGTGTACAAGGCCAAGGGAGTAAAAACTTTGATAAGGCGAAGGAATTTTGCTTCACACAACCCTTAATAGCTCACAAATTGCTTCAGAAAATTACCGATACTACCATCGCCTACTTGAAGGAAAAAGTGAATGCGGGGGTAGATGCTGTTCAGGTGTTTGACAGCTGGGGGGGTATGCTTTCACCGGCAGATTATCATGAATTCAGTTGGAAATACATCCAGCAAATAATTGACGCTTTGAAGGAACATGCTCCGGTAATTATCTTCGGAAAAGGCTGTTGGTTCTTCTTGGATACCATGGCAAAAAGCGGGGCGGCTGCCCTGGGAATTGATTGGACCTGTTCGGCTTTAAATGCCCGTTCCCTAAGCGGTGGAAAGATCACCCTGCAAGGAAATTTTGACCCGGCTCGATTGTTTAGCCCCCCTTCTGAAATTAAGAAAATGGTGACCCAAATGATCAACGAGTTTGGTAAGGACAGATACATCGTAAATTTAGGCCATGGAATTTTACCCGATATTCCATTAGAAAACGCCGGTGCATTCATAGAAGCAGTTAAACAATACAAAGCAAAAGAGTGAACTTTCGGAAACGCATAAAAAAATTAAGTATTGAGCAAATGTTACAATTGGCATTTGTAGTGATGAGTAGACCATTGTTAATAAGGCCAACTTTACGAGCCACAAAACACACCTTGAAGATCTGTGACTCACTCTATGGGAAGGCACATCACAAAAACGGAAAAGCGAATGCGTTTCGACATGCACTTTGGAATATAGAGATTTGCCAAGGATCTTTCGGTGTGACCAAAAATGTAGGTAAAAGCATTTACTGGGCAAAAAAAATAACTGATTTACATGAGAAAATGGCTCCAAATGCCAAGTTAGAAACAGCTATGGATTTGCACAATAATGAGATCGGAAGAATGCTGTTTATGTCAATTGCCGATCGAAATGAGTCAAATTTTGTTGATTATATCCAAAAAAAAGTTGAAAATGCTCAACTATTGACAAAAGTCGAAGACATTGAAAATTATAAAAATGAATTGGTTTACATTTCAGATTAGATAAAACTATGCTAAAAAATATTTTTAAAGGAATTCGCGCTTATGGAGGTACTTTTAAACTCATCAGCAAGTTGGGACTTTGGAAATACTTTGGTGTGCCCATGTTTATTAGCTTCTTAACCGCCTTGCTTATCGGATTTGCAGCTTATGGATTATCGGATAATATCGGTAACCTGATCGCCAAAGCCTGGGTATGGGAATGGGGGTCACAAACTTTTAGAACAATAAGCGATTTTATTGGTGGTCTACTTGTGGTGGCCGTCGGTCTGATTCTATATAAGCACATTGTAATGGCACTGAGTGCTCCGTTCATGAACCCTGTCTCTGAAAAGATCGAAGCCCATTTGCTCGGAGAACAACTCCGGCATCGCAAAACATCGTTTGGCGCTCAACTTTGGCGCGGGATAAGAATTAACTTTCGGAACTTGGTAATGGAACTCTTCTTAAGCGTTCCCATTTTAATATTGGCGTTTATTCCTGTCATAGGAATATTATCTTCGGTACTATTGTTTTTAGTGCAATCGTTTTATGCCGGTTTTGGAAATATGGATTATACGCTCGAGCGTCATTTTGGAGTAAAGAAAAGCGTACGTTTTGTTAAAAATTATAGCGGTGTCGCTATGGGCAACGGTATTGTATTTATGTTGATGCTTTTCATCCCTATTATCGGAATTATTTTAGTGTTACCCTTATCCGTAACAGCAGCTACCACCGAAACTGTACGATTGTTGAAGGAATCTGATTCGTTGCAAATTTCAGAAAAACGATTAGACGGAACATCATGAAGGAGCAATTTGTTAATTACATAAGAAACTTGCAAAACACCATTACCTTAAAATTGGAAGCGATAGATAGTGGTGCATCCTTTACAGAAGATATTTGGGAGCGTACAGAAGGTGGCGGCGGACATACCCGTGTTATTGAGAATGGGAATGTTTTCGAAAAAGGTGGCGTAAACAGGAGTGAAGTATTCGGAGAACTACCCAAAAGTATGCAACAATACTTCGGAGTAAAAGATGTGAATTTCTATGCCTGTGGCTTGAGTTTGGTGCTTCATCCTGTGAATCCGATGATTCCCACCGTACATGCTAATTGGCGTTATTTTGAAATGTATGATGCTCAAGGAAACATTGTTGACCAGTGGTTTGGCGGAGGGCAGGATCTAACGCCCTATTATTTATTCGAGGAAGATGCTGAACATTTTCATCGTATATGCAAAACCGCTTGTGATGCTCACGATCCCGGTTTCTATCCCAAATACAAATCCCAATGCGACGAATATTTTTACAACACCCATAGACAGGAAGGTCGCGGAATTGGAGGATTGTTTTTTGATTATCTGAAGTCAACCCGGCAAATGACCATGCAAGATTGGTATAACTTTGTCACTCAGGTAGGCGACAGTTTCCTGGCAGCTTATATTCCTATTGTTGAAAAAAGAAAGGATACTCCCTATTCCGAAGCGAATAGAACCTGGCAGGAAATACGAAGAGGGCGTTATGTAGAATTCAATCTCGTACATGACAAAGGCACCCTTTTCGGATTAAAAACCGATGGGCGTATAGAAAGTATTTTAATGAGCCTTCCTCCTAAAGTGCAATGGAAATACAATCATCAGCCCGATGCAGGCAGTGAAGAAGAAAAACTGATCGAAGTTTTAAAAAACCCTAAAAACTGGATTTAATATGTACCCAATACGTAGAAACCGCCGTCTCCGAACTACCGAAGCCATCAGAAGCCTGGTTCGTGAGACCATCATAACCCCAAACGATTTTCTAGTGCCCTTATTCGTAGTGGAGGGGAAAGGTGTAAAAGAAGAAATTCCTTCCATGCCTGATTATTATCGGTTCAGTTTGGATCTGCTTTCTACGGAAGTAAAAGAATTGTGGTCCCTTGGGTTGAAGGCGGTGCTGCTATTTGTAAAAGTGCCGGATAATTTAAAGGACAACAAAGGAACCGAAGCCTTAAATACTAATGGCCTGATGCAACGGGCTATTAAAACGATAAAACAGGCCGTCCCTGATATGTTGGTGATGACCGATGTCGCCCTCGATCCCTATTCGATATATGGCCATGATGGCATTGTTCAAGAAGGGAAAATTGTAAACGACGAAACTATTGACATTCTCGCCGAAATGTCCATATCACATGCCCGGGCCGGGGCCGATTTTGTCGCACCAAGTGATATGATGGATGGTCGCATTATTACCATTAGGGAAGCTTTGGAAGATGAAGGCTTAGTAGATACCGGTATTATGAGTTACAGCGTTAAATATGCCTCTGCGTTCTACGGGCCATTTCGGGATGCATTAGACTCGGCTCCGGTGGATCAAGAAAACATTCCAAAGGATAAAAAAACCTATCAGATGGATCCTGCTAATCGTGATGAAG
>SMUY01232358.1_pt1 | contig 10525 bp, 9 predicted proteins | sample 2456441 | NCBI WGS metagenome assembly SMUY01 (sample SAMN11095931, study PRJNA526329) | marine sediment metagenome | biome: Marine sediment; feature: Surficial sediment; material: Deep marine sediment; isolation source: Hadal surficial sediment | place: Pacific Ocean | collected 2014-11 | depth 0-1...
ATACGCGACGAGCATCGATACGACATGTTCGATCCGCAACTGGAATACGCGGAGCCGCTGATCACGCGCGAATTCACCTGGTGCGTCAATGAACGCAGCTACGCTGACGGAACGATTGGGCGAACGGTTTCTGTACAGGAGGTTGAGATACTCGCAGCAGAACTGACAGCCAAGGGGGTTGAATCGGTCGCTGTGTGCTTGCTGAACAGCTATCGTAATCCTGACAACGAGCGCCGGCTGAAAACACTGTTGAATGACATGGCACCGGAAGTCATCGTGACACTGTCGAGTGACGTTGCACCGCAAATGCGCGAATATCTGCGCGCCAGCACCGCGGCGATCAATGCCTATGCCGTGCCGACGACACGCCCGTATCTGAACGCCTTGATTGATCGCCTGCAGAAGATGGGGCTCGAGCGGGAACCACTTATCATGCTGTCGAATGGCGGCGTGATCAGCGCCAGAATTGCCGGTACCTTCCCCGTCCGAATGATCGAGTCGGGTCCGGCTGCCGGCGCCCTCGTTGCAGGTCATGTCGCGCGGAAATTCGGTATCGATAACCTGATTTCATTCGACATGGGAGGTACGACCGCCAAAGCCTGTCTGATTCAAAATGGCGAGCCACTCGTCGTCGGCGACTCCGAGGTCGACCGTCGTTACCGCTTCAAGCCCGGCAGCGGCATGCCGGTCACGGTGCCGTCGATCGACATGATCGAGATCGGGGCAGGTGGCGGCTCGATCGCCCGAGTTGATAATCTGGGTCTGCTCAAAGTTGGTCCCGACAGCGCCGGAAGTGATCCCGGACCGGCCTGCTACGGGCGAGGCGGATCCGATGCCTGCGTCACTGATGCCGATGTCATACTTGGAATCCTCGATCCCGGCAACTTTCTCGGCGGTGACATGCCATTGGACAGCGCCAGGGCGGAAGCGGCGGTTCAGGTACTTGCGGACAAGCTCAATGTGTCGTTGCAGGAGGCTGCTTATGGCATCTTCAGCGTCGTTGGCGAATCCATGGCGGCCGCGGCGCGCGCGCATGCGACAGACCGGGGCGTCAACTACCGCGGTATGCCGATGCTCGCATTCGGCGGCGCCGGTCCTGTGCATGCCTGTTACGTCGCGGAGCGCCTGGACGGTGTAAAGATCATTTACCCGGTGATGGCCAGTGTGCTGAGCGCATTCGGCACACTGGTCACTCCGGCACGACTTGACCTCGCACGCGGGGGGCTGAGTTGCCTGGGCGACGTCGACTGGTCAGCCGTACGGCAGATGATCGATGACATGCGAACGGAGGGGAAAGAAGCGCTGAATGATGCCGGCATTGGCGATGATTCTGTCATCTACGATTACGCTGCTGATATGCGCTACGTCGGGCAGCAGGCCGAGGTCACGGTGGCGCTTGCGGGCGACCCCAGAATCCCGGCAAACCAGGGCGATCTGCGGCAACGCTTCGACGAGGCGTACGAAAATCTGTACGGTGTCAAGCTCGACGACATGGATGTTGAGGTCGTGACCTGGCGCGTCACGGCACGCGGCGGCGCCACTGACCGGACGGTTGCCGTTCGATTGGCAGACAAAGCGACGCCGCCCAAGATGACGCGCTCCATTTTCCTTGACGGTCATTCAATCGACACACCTGTCTACAACCGCCATGCTCTGGCGCCCGGACAGGACATCGAAGGACCGGTCATCATCGAGGAGCGTGAAACAACGGTCTTCGTGCTGGCCGGGTGGAGCCTGAATGTGCATTCAGACGGCAGTCTTATCGCAACCCGGGGTTAGCGCCATGGCGAAACTCGACGGCATCGAACTGGAGATAATTTGGGGCAATCTGATCAGCATCGTTAGCGAGCAGGCGCGAGCGCTGCAGAGGATTGCCTTCAGCCCGATCGTGCGCGAAGCCGGAGACCTCGCGACCGCACTTTTTGATGCCGATGCACGCATGGTGGCACAGGCCGTTACCGGGACGCCCGGACACATCAATTCTCTGGCTGCGGCCGCAAAAAATATTATCGATGTCATACCGCCCGATACTCTCTGTCCCGGCGACGTTCTGATCACCAATGATCCGTGGAAATCGGCCGGTCATTTTTTCGACATCACATTGCTGACACCCATCTTCCGTCACGACGAGCTGATTGCCTACTGCGGATCCACGATTCACCATACGGACATCGGCGGCTACGGCATTGGCGCAGGCGCTCGCGATATTCACGAAGAAGGCCTGTGGATTCCGTCACTGAAGCTGTATGAGTGCGGCGAGCCCAATGAAACGCTGCACGCGATCATCCGCCAGAATGTGCGCACGCCGAACGCAATCTTTGGCGATCTGGCCGCACAGGTTTCAAGCGGCAAGATGGGTGGCGAGCGACTCAATGCCATGTGCGACCGTTATGCAATGAATGACATCCACGAATTGTCGCATGAGATCATTTCGCGCGCGGAAAAAGCGACGCGCGACGACATCAGGAAATTGCCGGCCGGGACTTACAACGGTGAAACGAAATTCGACGTACCCGGCGGCGAGGTGATCGAACTCAAGACGGCGGTCACGATCGATTCCGATCTGGGTGAGATTACGATTGATTTTGCGGGCAGTTCCGGCCCGAGCCCGCATGGCATTAACGTCGTTTCGGCGTACACACATGCCTACAGCACCTTTACTATACGCAGCATCCTGAATCCGGACTTGCCGAACAATGCCGGCAGCCTTGCGCCGATCAAAGTCAAAGCGCCGCAGCACTGCATCGTTAACGCGCAGTACCCATCCCCTGTCAACGCGCGCCATGTTGTCGGCATGTATGTCCCGTTCCCGATTCTCAAGGCGCTCGCGCACGTCGTGCCGGACAAAGTACTTGCGGAGGGTTCCGGTGCCGTGTGGACCATGCAGATTCAAGGTCGGGGGAAGGACGGCGAGCCGTTCACCAGTTCGATGTTTAACTACTCTGGTGGCATGGGCGCACGGGTCGGAAAAAGCGGCCTTTCGGCGACTTGCTACCCGACCGGTGTTGCCGCGGTCCCGGTCGAGGTACTCGAGGCGTCGATTCCGATCGAGTTCACGCGCAAGGAGCTGGCAGCCGGCACCGGTGGCTCCGGAAAATTCAAAGGTGGTGACGGGCAATGGGTCGGTTTTCGCATGCGCAGTGGCAACGACTGGTTACTCAATGCGATACCAAGTCGCCTCGACTCGGGCGCGGAAGGATTATTCGGTGCGCAAAGCGGAGCGGCCGGACTGTTTTTGATCAACGGCAAGCCTTGCTCGGAAGCAAAAAAACTGGCGATGAACGCTGATGATGAGGTACTCATGCGAACGCCCGGTGGTGGTGGCTCCGGGCGGGTGAATTGATTACTCCTGCGTGTAATTCCCGGGAATCTGCGCATCGTCACCTGCCTTCTCCCACAGAATTATTTCATTGCCCCACGGATCACAGAAGGCATGGTTGAAACCGTTGAACTCGCTCCAGAAATGGTCGCGCCACAATATCGTCGCACCCAGTTTTTCGGCAGTTGTCAGGATACGCTCGACTGAATCGTCGTCGCTCACCATTATCCACACGCGAGCTTTGCGACCACCATCAGACAGTTGGCGCGGCTCGACGCCCGCCGGATCGGGATGTGGCCGAAGATTGGCACAATTGCCGATGCCAACGTGCAGGTTTCCTATTTCGCTCTGGGAACCGTCGGGGTTGAGAAAGTTCTGTCCAGGCACCATGCGATGATACTGGCCGTTCAGGCGCGGATCGTCCTCCCAGCCAAACACCTCCGCATAAAACTTGCCGGCGGCATCCGCGTCATCTGAAGCGAGATCGACGAAAATCAGTGTATTGGGGTAGCCCATCAGCCAAGTCTCCTCGGGGTTGGTATCCGGATCACCCATCCGCCGCATAAGGACAATTGCGGATTCTGGCGAAATATCATTGACCTTATACTAGACGATAGCATGCCTCAGCGAGCGCAATCAGAGCGGGCCGGCCAATGAAAAATACGGTTGCAAGAACGATGAACGAACTTCGTGCAGATCATCGCAATATGGTCATGCTACTCGACTTGCTGGACGCGGAGTCTGCCAGCCTCGCGGCCGGCAACGAGCCGGATTACGATCTCGTTTACGACATCATGACCTACATGACGGAATATCCGGACGCGGTACACCACCCGAAGGAAGATCTCATTTACCGCCACATTCGATCCAGCCATCCGGACATTGATGACTCGCTGCAGCAAATCGAGGCCGACCACAAGGCACTGAGCCTGGCGAGCAGTGAAATTCGCAGAGACATCGACTCGATCGCCGGTGACGGACCCGTCGATCGCATGGCATTGGCCGAGGCACTGAGGAAATATTCCAGCGACTTGCGCAAGCACATGTATTGGGAGGAAAAGGATTTGTTCGAGCTTGCAGATTCGATGCAGGACGACGAGGAGTGGGCGACTTTGCTGGCAAGCCATGCCGCAGCCAGCGATCCACTGTTCGGCAATCACGTGAAGCGGCGATTTAACAAGCTCTTCAACAGCATCCAGCGACGGATAGTGTGGGATAGCCAGCAGTATTTCGTCTGAGCTTCACACAACATCAATGCAAAGCGGCGCCGCCAGCCATTGCAGCGGCTAGCCGCCCGTCACGAGTGCCTGGCGCGCCGGAAGTACGTACCAGATGATTGCGAGGAAATGGCAGATGGCCCCGGCCAGAACGAAGACATGCCAGATGGCGTGACTGAATGACAGTCGCTTCGCCGCATAGAACATCGCACCCACGGTGTAACAGAGACCGCCGGCGATCAACCAGGCCATGCCGTTGTGGCCGATGGCGTCTGCCACTTGTGGCGCGGCGATCACGACCAGCCAGCCCATCACGAGATAACTCGCGAGCATCAGTCGGGGATAACGATGCCGGAACCAGAACTTGGTCAAAATTCCGGCCGTCGCCATTGACCAGACGGCCCCGAATAACCACCACCCGGTATTCGTTCGCATCGACACCAGCAGAAAAGGGGTGTAGCTGCCCGCGATCAGCAGGTAGATGGCACAGTGATCGAGCAACTTGAACAAATGTGTTCGCGGTGATGCGTGCAGTCCGTGGTACAGCGTCGAAGCGAGGAACAGAGAGATCAGGCTGGCTCCGTAGATGAGGCTCGCGATGACGCGCCATGGATCGGAGGTAGCAATCGACACGTAGAGCATCCACGAAAGACCGGCGATACTCAAAATCAGGCCTACGCCGTGGGTCACCGCATGGACAAGCTCTTCGGCCAAAGTGTATTCGTGCTTCGCGTTGCGAGTGGTGATCTGTCCAGGGGCCATATTGCGTTTGTCAGTATGCTGAGTCCTCAGATTTGCTAGATTACGCCGGGCGAGTGCATCAAGGGAAGCCGGTCAGTCTCGCCGAGCTAAGCCATCCCGGCTCAACCTATGAACTTATTGGGACAATGAGCAAATGAATCCACAGAATCCGGCTTCATGAATCAAGCGCCAGCATGCAGATCAGTCTGGCGGACAATGGCTTTACGCCGACGTTTTCAAATATGAATGATTATTTATACACATAGCTCATCAAGTCCGGTCAAAGAAAACTGATCGATGGTCACTGGACGCATGGAACTCACGAAACATCTCCATGTCTCAACCGACATGGACGACTGTCGGCGGCGAGGAGCTAAGAGGTTATTGGAATTGTAAATTTTGCAGCGAGATTGTATATTCAGCTTGTAGGGACTTGTATAGACAGGTCAGCACTTTCGACGCCTTGGTCACGAAAACGCCAGACAAGCGTGTTCAATGACCATGAGCTTGAGGCTGGTCGATTGCTCTCAGGAGTTCCTCCAGAGACATCGGTTCAGCGGGAGGAAATAAAAAATGAAGACTAAACTCTTAACGATCTGTATTGCGGCGGGCATTGGCTCGTTGAGCCCGGCAAATTATGCCGCCGCCCAGGATGCGGCGACCGAAGGCGCGGTAATCGAAGAGATCCTGGTAACGGGCAGTCGGATCAAGCGCAAAGACATCGACGGTGTGGGCAAGGTGAGTGTGCTCACGGCTGAGGACTTTGCAAGGATCGGCGCAGTTTCGATTGACCAGTTATTGAAATATTCACCCTTCACGGCGGGTGCTCAGGCCGGCGCGGAATCCAATTATCTGTCAGCGACGGAAGGATACGGCACTGCCAGCGTGAATCTGCGTGGTCTCGGTCAGAACAGAACACTGGTGCTCGTCAATGGCCGGCGCTTTGTCGCGGGTGGCTCCGGTGCCAATTCCGTGGTCGACCTCAACAGTATTCCCGTCAACATGATTGAGCGCATGGAAACGCTGCTCGACGGATCGTCCGCCATCTATGGTGCAGACGCAGTGGCCGGCGTTGTCAACATCATCACCAAGCGCTCTTTCGATGGCGTCCAGGTTGATGCATCCTATGGCATCACCCAGGAAGGCGACGGAGAGAACACTGAAATCAACCTGGTCTTTGGCCAGGAGAAGGACGACAGAGGCTTTATCGTCAGCCTCAACTACACGGACCGTCAGGAAGCCCGCTCCAAAGATCGAGCCTTCTCTGAGTGTTTCTTTGAGGAAGAAGACGGCGGCAAATTCTGTTCCGGAAGTTCGCGCACAGCCGGAGGAAGAGGCAGCACCCAGACGATGGGCAATGTCCAGTTCAACCAGGACCCCAACGGCGACGGCGACTCATTTGTGCCCTACAGCTTCGCTCTGCACGCGTTCGATTTTCAGGCGTTCTTCAATCTGACGGCTCCCTACGATCGCACGAATATCAGCGCTAACGGGTTCATCGACCTGAATAACGGTCTCCGCTTATTCACTGAAAATACGTATTCGAATCGCAGCTCCAACACGGAAGCGAGTCCGGCCAATTTCAGCGGCGTGTTTTTCTCCGCCACCTATCCGCACAATCCGACCGGCGAAGATCTGAATCTCCGCCGCCGCATGGTGGAAGACGGTTTTGGCGCCCGTATATGGGAGCAGGAAGTCTCGCTGTTCCGTACTGTCATTGGACTGGAAGGCGAACTGAGTAATGGCTGGAGTTGGGATGCCTCGGTCAATTACGGCAAGAGCGAATCCGACGAAATCTTCACCAATGCCATAGACCTGTTGAACCTGGCAGAAACGGTTGACGAAGCCAATTGCGCAGCGCCAACCGCCACGCAGTGTGTCGATTACTTCGGGATCAATGATCCGTCTCCAGAAGCTCTGGCCTTTATCAATGCGACCATTCCTACAGTGGGCGAGAACGTACAGACCAGCTTCCTAGTGAATTTTTCCGGCGACTTGTTCGAGATGGCAAACGGTTCAGTCGGTTTTGCGGCTGGTTTTGAATACCGCAAGGACGACGGCAAGTATACGAAACTCTACACGCGTCCCACCCGATCGGGCGGTGGTGGCAGCACCGATCCTATAGACGCCGATCTCTCCTCGACCGAGGTGTACGCCGAGGCCACTGTGCCTCTCGCGGAGAGTTTTGACCTTAACCTGGCGGCTCGCTACTCGGACTACAGTGACTTCGACGGCGAATTCACTTACAAAATCGGCGGGGACTGGCGAGTTACCGATTCGATTCGATTGCGATCCATTTTTTCGACGTCGGTGAGAACGCCGAATATTCGTGAGCTCTACACAACGGAGTTAATTAATTTTACAACCTTCGTGGATCCTTGTGACCAGTGGGAGTTGAGCGGAAACACCAACCTGATGGCGAACTGTTCCGCCGACGTCGGTGCCGGTTTTACGCAGGGTGAACTCTTTGTCGAGCTCGATTATCCTGGCAGCCAGAACCTGCAGCCTGAGGAGGCCGACACGTTCACGTTCGGAGTCGTTTTCGAGCCTGAGGCCGTGGAAGGCCTGGTGCTGACCCTCGACTACTACCAGATCGAGATCACGGACTCGATTCGCAACATCCCGCCGTCGGCTGCTCTCGAGCAATGCTATTTCTCCGCGAACAAATCGAACCCGACGTGCAACGATATATTCCGCGATGCGTTCACTAGCGATGTCGTGTTTTTGGTCGTTCCGCTCATCAATGCCGCCAAGGAAGAATTGAGCGGGCTGGACCTGGGTGTGCGATACGGATTCCAGGCTTTCAACAGTAACCTGACACTCAACTGGGACGTCGCCTATCTTGATCAGTTTGACGTCACATTTGCGGGCGCGCCGAGCAAAATCGAATGGGCCGGGACCATTTCCAATGGTGAAGGCGGGAATGGCAGCTACACGCAATGGCGATCCAACCTGTCGCTGGGACTTGACCGTGAAAAGTGGAGTGCTTCTTACCAAATAAGCTACATTGGTGACGCCGCCAGCCAGTTCCAGCGCATTGGCGCGACTGCACCACGTGCTGCCAGCGCCACCTATCACAGCCTGGCAGGCAACTACCGACTCACGGACAAGATTTCTCTGCGAGGCGGTGTCAACAATCTGTTTGATAAGGCTCCACCCTATTACACGGACCCTATCGACCAGAATACGGACCCGTTCACTTACGACCTTCTCGGCAGACGATTCTTTGTAAAAGCATCGTATCGCTTTTGAGTCTTCGATACGTTCACAGGCCGGGAGAGTATCCCGGCCTTTTTTTTGCCTGCGGCAGGCGCAAATACCTGCATCATTGCGATCAGGATCAAGAGTCGCATTCTGAATCCTGGAGATTTTCAGCGTCAGCGAACGGCGGGCTCCAATAGTGTTAGCGTACCGGCGTTCGCATCAAGCTCCGCCTCGATACCGATTGGCACCACGGTCTGATCTTCAATGTGTCCAATCATCAGCCCACGAACGGTCGGCACCTGCAGGGGCTCGCAGCGCATGCGGATGACTTCTTCCATGCTGAACGAGTTTTCGGAGCCATCACTTTGTTCCGTGAATTTTCCAAATGCGATGCCGGCCACCTGCTGCAATTTTCCGGCCAGCCAGAGCTGTGTCAGCATACGGTCGACTCGATACGGCGCCTCGCCGACATCTTCGAGAAACAGGATGCAATTGCGAAAATCAGGTTCGAACGGTGTGCCGATCAAAGTTGCGACCTGGCTGAGATTGCCGCCGATCAACTTGCCTCGCGCCGTACCGCCGACAAATCGGGTAATGCGGTTCGTTTCCTCGACCTTTCCTTCGGCTATCTCAAACGGTGGTGCCTGACCGATAATTGCAGTCGTAGTCGGTTTAAGCAGATTTTTTTGAATTCTGCGAGCGTGTAGTCGGAAAAAGTCTGATTGGCGATGGGGCCGTGAAAGCCCACCAGGCCGGTCTGCACGTAGATCGCGATCAGCAGTGCCGTGATATCGCTATAACCAATTAGCGTCTTCGGGTTCTTGCCGATCAGATCGAAATCGAGGTGCGGGAGAATTCGTCGTGTGCCGTAACCACCGCGCAGACAGAAAATCGCATCGACAGCGCTGTCACCGAACATGCGGTTCACATCATCGGCGCGTTGCAGATCGGTTCCGGCGAGGTACTCGTTGCGCGAATAAAGGTACTTGCCTTCTTTGATCTCGAAACCGAGCGATCGGACGATATTAGCGGCCAAGCTAATTTCTTCGTTCTCGATCGCATTGCTGGCCGGTGCGATGAGACCGATTGTGTCGCCTTTGACAAGCCTGCTCGGTTTGAGAATGCATTTTTGCGGCCGCCGCGCTGCCGCTCAGACCGGAGGCACCGATCATGGCGGCGGCAAGCGCGGATTGTATGGCGAGTCTTCGATTCATGGGACGAAGAGCATAGCTTAGCGGAGTGCGGATGCAACTCGCGGGACTGACGATGCTGGGCGGGGGTGTTCGCCTCATCGTAATAACCACCTCGGGGCAGGAGCCCGCTGTCGTGCAGGTCGTCCAAGAAGCCAGAACGCGGGCGTCACCGTGATTTCACTCACGAATCAATGCGCTGACCCGGTGTTGGTACTTGCGGATATCCGCCTGTATTCGGCGTAAGACTGCGGCGGTCGCGATCGTCAAGTAGCTTGGTATTGAAGGCCGGTATCGCGGCCGCTACTTTGCATCAGGCACGTCCCAGGGTACGTCGAGTCCGATGAGGCTGTCATAACTGGGCCGTTCCCGCATCACCCTGAATTCCTCACCGTCGACGAGCACCTCTGGCACGAGGCAGCGCGTATTGTAGGTCGATGCCATCACGGATCCGTAGGCGCCGGCTCCCTCAATGATGATGAGATTCCCCGGATTTTGCAGGGGTAGCTCGCGACTGCGGGCAAACGTATCACCGGTCTCACAGACCGGCCCAACGATATCGTAAAATTGCGTACTCTGATTGCCGTCTCGCTCTCCGGAAATGTGGTGATGGGCGCTGCACATGCTGGGTCGCAGGAAGTCGTTCATCGCGGCATCGATAATCAAAAAGGTCGACTGGCTGCCATGCTTGACGTAGATCACGCTGCCAACGAGCATCCCCGCATGACCGACGAGCGATCGGCCTGATTCGATGATCAGGCTGCATCCGAGGTGGCCGAGCTCGCTATCCACTACCGCGGCGTACTGTGCCGGTGTTGGCGCACAATCGTTCGCGGCTTCGTAGTTGATTCCCA
>SMUY01041060.1_pt1 | contig 10523 bp, 12 predicted proteins | sample 2456441 | NCBI WGS metagenome assembly SMUY01 (sample SAMN11095931, study PRJNA526329) | marine sediment metagenome | biome: Marine sediment; feature: Surficial sediment; material: Deep marine sediment; isolation source: Hadal surficial sediment | place: Pacific Ocean | collected 2014-11 | depth...
GACGCCACGATCACGCTCGCGCGCGTACTCGAACGCGAGGGTGATTTCGATTCGTTGCCGGCGACGACCTCGCCCGCGGTACGACAGACGTTGCGACTCTGCCTGCAGAAGGACGTCAAAGAGCGCGTAGCCGACATCCGGGATGTGCGTCTCGCACTCAGAGGCGCATTCGAGACGGTTTCCCCTCAGGCCGTTCGAGATGCCGCGGCAGCCGCGCAACCCGCGTGGCGCCGAACCGTTCCCGTCGCCACCGCGACGCTCATCAGTGGCGCCGTCCTCGCCGGCCTCGCGTTCTGGCTCGGCACCCAGCCGGACCCGCAGACAGTCACTCGCTTCGCTTACGAGCTCCCGCAGGGGCGGGCGTTCGCCAACCCGACCCGGTCCGTGCTGGCGCTGTCCCCAGACGGGCGTCACTTCGTCTACCTCGCTCGAGAGGGCCTCTATTTGCGGGCGATGGGCGAACTCGAGGCACGGCTCATCGCCGGCACGGAGGAGGCCTTCGGCACGCCGTTCTTCTCGCCCGACGGCCAGTCGGTCGCGGCCTTCGGGTTCGACAATGAAATGAAACGCTTCCCGATCAACGGTGGCGCAGCTCTGACCATTACGGACATCAGCGCTCCGTTCGGCGCGAGTTGGGGGCCGGGCGAGATGATTCTTTACGGACAGTTCGAGGGGATCCTGCGCGTCTCGGCCAACAGCGGTGCGGCCGAACTGCTCATCCCTGCTCAGGTACCCGAACGACTGCATGGGCCGGAGCTTCTGCCCGATGGGGACTCCGTGCTGTTCAGTATCGGGACGGACGGAAACTGGGACACCGCGCAAGTCGTCGTGGAGTCGTTAACGACCGGGGAACGGACCGTGCTCATCGACGGTGGCAGTGATGCGCACTATCTTCCGACCGGCCATCTCGTCTATGCATTCGAGGACGGGCTGTTCGCGGTCGCGTTCGACCCCGACAGCCTGACGGTGGCCGGCAGAGCCGTGCCGCTCGTGCAGGGAGTGATGCGCGCTATCGGCACAGGCGCGGCGAACTATGGCGTAGCCGAGGACGGAACCCTGGTCTATGTCAGCGGGAACGCGGCCGGGCTGCAATCGCTGATCTGGGTGGATCGGGAGGGGCGTGAAGAGTCCATCCCAATCGAACGCAGTCAGTACGTCTATCCACGCATCTCGCCCGACGGCAGGCGCGTGGCGCTCGATGACCGGAATCCGCAGAACGACGTCTGGATCTGGGATTTCGTCGGCGAAACGCGGACCCGCCTCACGCTCGGCGCCAATGGTGGCAACTACCCGGTGTGGACCCCCGACGGGGCGCGTATCGCCTACGACCCCAGGACCGGCAACATCGACTGGAAGGCGGCCAACAACACCGGCCGACCGGAACGGCTCGCCATCGGAGTGGCGAGGCCGGGCAGCAACACTCCCAGCTCTTATTTCTTCACGCCTTCGGGCACCGAGTTCGTGTTTCGGGATCAAGGGAACCCGGAAACCGGCGATGACATCGGTATGGTCACGATCGGCGGCGACGCCGAGCCGGTGTGGCTCTTGCACGAGCCGTACCACGAGCGGAACGCAGAGCTCTCCCCCGATGGCCGCTGGATGGCGTATCAGTCGGATGAGTCGGGACGGTGGGAGATCTACGTCCGGCCGTTCCCGCACGTCGATGACGATCTGTGGCCGGTCTCGAACGCCGGTGGCGTGAAGCCGCTGTGGTCGCGGGATGGCCGGGAGTTGTTCTACCTGGAGCCGGGTCCGCCGACGCGACTGATATCCGTGTCCATCGAAGCGACCGAGACGGTCTTTTCGTCTGGCTCGCGCACGCCGCTGCTCGACTGGCCGTATCGCGGACTACAGGGGGCAGGCCGTACGTATGACGTGTCAGACGACGGCCAGCGGTTTCTGGCGATCGAGGAAGGTGGTGCCGAAGGAACGACGGCGCGGATCATCGTCGTGCAGAACTGGTTCGAGGAACTCCGGCGCCTCGCGCCGCCGGTAGAATGATCGTCAGCGTCCGACTTCGGCTGGAGCAGACGGCGTCCGGGGCATCGTGATGTCGCTGATTCGCGCGCCGGCCTAGCGCCGTCCGGAACCCTCAATCGCCTCGTCGAGCTCACGCTGGCGATCCCGCTGCAATTGCTCGACGCCTCGGACGCGGTCCAAGGCTTCGGCCGTCGACCTGAATGCCGAGTCACGCAAGGCCTGCTGCCTCTCGGCCTCGGTCCTGCCATCGCCCTGACTGGTCTGACTGGGGCCGCACGCGCTGGACGCGCCGATCAGGATCACCGCCATTGCAACCGCGAGAAACTTTCGCATGCGCACCTCTCCATTGTGAAATCCTAGCGAGCAATCCCTGCTCCCGGGGCTAATCTACTCCTCGGAATGGCCGCCGGCCCGGAAACCCGTCACCTTTAGCGCCGATCCAGCTCCTCGGAGGCGTTGATCCTGCCGGCAGCTCGGTTATCTGAACGTCGTTCAAGTAATATGAGCCCTGTCGAACCCGGACCACACAGAGGGGATCCGCAATGTATTTAGCCGATAAATTGGGCGACCGATGGTACCTGTTAGCAGGGGTCGTTCTGCCGATCGTACTCGTCATAATCATGATCGCGTTATTCGAACTGCTGGGTCCAGCCGCCGTCTAACGGAATCCTCCGCACGACCGGAGGAGAGGCGCCCGCCCGACGCCGCCGGAAACACATTCAGGGATCAGGCCGCCACGTGTGCGCCGTGACACTGCCGACTGATGACACATAACGGTGACCTCCGTCACATAACTCAGCCGAAAAATGTCAGAACCTTCCGCGGACCGAACTGCATGAGGCGGAGTCATGAACCATACGGCCAAAATCGATCCAGCGCCGAGCGACGCGATGGACGACGACGTAATGACTGAGATGGAGAATATCGAAGCGACTGGGGTGCTCGAGTACAGGCCGGACCCCAATTTCCTTGCCGACTCAAAGGCCCTCGATGACACATTTCTAGAGGACTATGAGGACATCGATACAGAGGACGTTCTCGACGACGAACTCTCGTTTGTTCTAGGCGCAGACTAGCCCTCGCCCCTAAGCATCCCAACGCTCCATTCCGCTCAGCGGATCGTATCAACGTGTGCGGCACCCGTCGCCCACGGGCGCATTATTCTCGACACAATACTCAGAATCTGTGTCCCGCACTTCACTTAATCTCAGCGCGATACCAGATGTGACTCAGGTCACCGCTACCCTACTTGGTCTTCGCGAAACTGCCGCCGTTGATGGTCATTTCATGCACACGCATCGCCGACCGAAGTCGACATCGAGTCCTTCGGCAGGAACTTGGAGCGCGAACTCAACGGCACGAGTCGGGGTTGGCGCCAGAGACGTTGAGAGTCAGAAGATGAGATACGCCGAACTAAGAATTACTCACACGGATATTCCCCGGCTCGCGCGGCGCGTTATCGCACAGCAATTGGAGCGCCTCACGGCCTATCCTTTGGCCCGGCTCTGCGAGTGGGCTCCGGCCCCACGCAAACAGTCGCTGTCAGATCCGGCCGAACATCGCGGCAACGAAACGCAGAACTGAGTCGCTACTGAGTGCCGGTTATGTAGCTCTCGAGCTGCCCGATGACGGCCTCCCGCTCCGAGATCACCGCCTTCACCACATCGCCGATCGAGATCAGTCCAATCAGTGTCCCGTCCTTGAGCACCGGCAAATGACGCGCTCGCTTCTCGGTCATTAAACTCATGCAATCCTCGATCGACTGATCCGGCCCTACAGTAAACACGGGTGCACTCATGACCTCGCTGACCGAGGTGTCCTTTGAGGACTTGTCTTCGAGGATGACTTTCCTGGCGTAATCACGCTCCGAGAATATCCCGACAAGCGACTCCCCATCTAAGACGAGCAGCGCGCCCACTTCCTTCTCAGCCATCAGCACCAATGCCGCGAAGACCGTATGCTGCGGCGTCACGGACCAAACGTCGCTCCCCTTAGCACTGAGGATCTCGCCCACAAACTTCATAACACCTCCCCTAGCACCTGATTGCCCTGGCCGACGAATATACCTCATTAGCGCTGGCATGCCGCAGACATTCAAGGCGGCCGGGACCATCCAGCGAACGCCCAGACTCAGCTGGAACAGGGATAGAGCGTCCGCAGTCGCTGCAGCACTGTCGCCGCGACCGTGGCGAGATCGTGGTCGCCGTCCAGTTCCTCCTCGGCGAGCTCCCAGAGGAAGTTACCGGTGATATTGACTCCGTCGGGGGAACAATAGAGCCTTGTTTGCCCAGTCGACGCGAGCTCACCGTCGTAAGTGCCGAGTCCGAACGCGACTCCGGCAATCAACAATCGTGCATTACGCAGCGCTAGGCCCTCTATCGACAGCGGCTCGTCTTGAGCCCAGACAGAGCCGCTACATGCGACTACGAGTAAGGCGACGATAAACGGCTTCATGAAAGTCATCCCCAACGCGACAGTTCCGCTCTCCGACCGGCTGCCTATCGTACAACAACCCCCCGCCTTGCTCGCGACAAAAAAAGCCCGGCGCAAGGCCGGGCAATTCAGGGGGAACGTCTGAGGAGTACCTGGCTTATAACCTACGCCACTCCGCAGCGTGCTTCTGTGACCTAACTCTCACTCCGTACACCGCGGCACCTTGAAATGTCCCAGCGCCGGCGTTAGCGTCTGGCCCTCAACGCACCTCCGCCAGGAACTCGTCGGGATGATAAGGACACGTTCGCTCCTCGCACCACGCGGATCCACGCTGAGCGGCTTGGTGCTGCTGGCGAACGGCATTGCTTTTCAGGCAGCGACTCAAGAAGCGCCGGCGTCCGAGTTCCTGCAAGTCGGCCCTGGTCTGTATTTCAACTATGACTTCGCTGGCTCCAATTCAGCCGTATTGATCACCGACGACGGCGTTCTGGTCGTCGACACGCGAACGCACCCAGACGATGCAGAACTTCTACTCGCGGAGATTCGCGAGCGAACCGATGCGCCCATACGCTGGGTCATCAACAGTCAATTTCACGGTGACCATTACATGGGCAACTCGGTCTTCGCGCGTGAGGGCGCCACGATTGTCGCCCATCGTGACACACAGGCTGTCATCCTCGAGCGATTCGACTACGAAGTCGCAACCCGGCCCTTCGAGCAGAGAGGCCAGAATCGAGAGGAAGTCGAACTCGTCCTCCCTGACCTGCTATTCGATCATCGACTGACGCTCTATCTAGGGGGCTACGCGGTGGAACTCATCTACCTGGGCGCCGGCCAGAACGAGGGTGACACGCTGGTCTACTTCCCTCACGCCAGGGCATTGCATACGGGTGGCGTCTTTCACAATCGAAGCTGGGCCAATACCTCGTATACGCCTTCGATCGACGGCTGGATCAGCGTTCTGCGGGCGATGAAAGCCATCGACGCAGACTCGTACCTGCCACCGCATGGAGCGATCGCGACCGAGCAGGACCTCGACGACTTCATCGAATTCCTCGGTAATCTGCATGCAGGCGTGCGCGACGCGATCGACCGGGGGGCGTCGGTCGAGGCAATGCTGCTGGCGAATCCCTTCCCGCAATACAGCGGCTGGCGTGGCTACGAGCGTCGCGAACGGAATCTGACCGCGCTGTACGAACTGCTGACGACCGGCGAGGCGCAGTATTTTGTGCCGGGCAGTCAGGCGAGACCAGTCCCTCAATAGCCGTCCCGCCGCCTCCTCACCGGCTTATCCGGATACCAGTGTCCGCTTTGCCCGTGGCGCCAAGCGCTTGATCTGATGTTCTCGTCGTAGCGCCGCACCACGGTCCGCCACCGTCTCCTGGTAAACCAGCGTCACCGGACGTCGGCTCTGCGTGTATTTGGCGCCTCGCCCGGCGTTGTGTTGAGCAATACGTGCGTGGAGATCCGTGGCAATGCCCGTATACAGGGTCGTGTCCGCGCAGCGCACGACATAGACATGCCATTGGGGCGAACTGGTTGCGTCTGCATCAGGCATGCCGAACGCCGTTAGCGGATTCGTAGCAGCGCGATGCTCGTGATAATGAGTAGCGCGCCACCCGGCAGCCAGGCGACGACGACCGGATTCAGGTCGAAGACCTCACCGCTATTGACGAACGTCTGCGCTGTCACGTAATAGCCCAGGCCAATCAGCAAGCCGACGAGAAGGCGAGCACCCGCCCCTGCGGAGCGTAAGCTGCCGAGCACGAACGGCAGCGCCAACACCGTCATCAGCAACACGGACACGACACTGGCTATCCTCGCCCAGTAGGCGGTCACATAGCGATCCGCGTCGAGTTCATTCAGTTCGAGATACTGGATGTAACGCTTGAGCCCCTGCGTGTCGAGCAGGTCATGTCGCACCTCGGAAAGTTCGAGCAACTCCAGGCTCAGATCGTATTGCTGAACCGAGCGCCGCTCAGCATTCGAACTGATACTGGTATCGGCGAATTGCGTCGCAGCATAGTTCGCTAGAATCCAGCGCTCTTGGGCATCGATCTCGGCGGACTCGGCGCGTGCGATCTGTTTGAGAGATCCGGCCTTATCGAACTCGAACAGGAAGACGCCACCGAAGTTAATGCCGTCCTCTGCGCGTCGAAAATTAAAGATCAGGTCACCGTCCTTCATCCACGCCGATCGCGCGTTCGCGATATCGACACTATCGAGCATTGCTTGTGAACGGAGTTGACGGGCGTACGCCCCGAGCGATGGCGCCAGAGACTCCCCGAGTAACGCCATCACGACCATGAGCACGACTCCGGCGATGCCCACGGAACCCACGAGTCTGAACCGTGAGACGCCGCTCGCCCGCATCACGACGAGTTCATGGTGAACAGCGAGGTTGCCGAGGCTGAGCAGTGCGCCTATTAACGCGGCTGCGGGGAGCATCTGAAGGATCAGACGCGGAATTCGTAGCGCCACATAAGCTAGCGCGTCCGCCAGCTCATACTGGGCGGTTCCGACGTCGTCCAGCTGCCCGACGAACTCGACGCACGTCACCACGGCGAGCAAGACCATGACGACCCTCGTGACGCCCTTTAAAACCGAAACGGCGATGTAACGATCCAGTAAATTCATGACGCAGGCTCCGCTCGGCGCACCCGTGGGCTGGATGCGAACCAGCCTGACTCATGACCGAGCAGCGTCAGCCCCACCAGGCCGAGCGCAATGTGGACCCACCAGAGTCCGACCCACTCGGGCACTTGCTCCCGCTCCACCCAGACGCGGGCAATCGACAGCAAATTCACGTAGGTGATATAGATCAGAATGCCGATCCCCAGCCGCCCATAGCGACCCTCTCGCGGCCGCGAACGGCTGAGTGGCACGGCGAGCAGCATCAGAACGAACAGTGAGATCGGTGCTGAGATACGCCACTGCAGCTCCGCCCGATCCTCTGGCGTCGTAGACGCGAACAGCACTCCGCTCGGCTTCGTCTCGACGGGCTCTTCAGGATCCTCGTCCTCGTCTAACCGGATCGGCATACCGTGCTCGGCAAAATCCATGATGCGGAAATCTTTGTGACCCGGGACGCCTTCATAACGGCGGCCGTCATACAGCACAAAGGTCAAGTTGCCCGTCTCGGGATCGTGCACGCGCTCACCACGGTCGGCAAGAATCACAATCACGCGATCACCGTCTTGATGCTCGATAAACACGTCGAAAATCTCCTCACCCACGACCTCCTTAGCGTAGATAATCGTATCGCCCGAATCGGGAGACGTGAACTTGCCCGCCTCCAGGACGCCCAGTTCGAGCTCTTCCTGAGCCCTGAGCTTGATTTCTTCGATTGAACGCGCTGCGGCGGGCGCCTGTTCCAAAGCGAGCCAGGCAACCGAGACGGAGAGCGCCGCCGTCAAGACGCTGATCGGCCCGAGCAACTGGGCCGGCCCGACGCCACATGCCGCCAGCGCGGCCATCTCCGAATCGCGGTTCAACCTGGCCAGTGCCAACATCACACCCAGAAACAGCCCGATGGGCATGAGCACCATCAAATACCGTAACGACATGAGGCCGAGGATTGCGAAGACTGCGTCCCTGGGGAGCCTGCCTGCGGCCGCGTCGTCCAAGATCTCGGCGAACTGGTTACTCATCAGGATGACGAATAGAACCACCGTCACCGTCAACCAGGCCGCAAACGTCTCGCGGAAGATGTAACGACTAATGAGGCTCACGGGATCGGAGAATTTTCAGTACGTTGCGCTAATCGAGTACACTAGCCCGCACTTTTTTCGGCTGGGATTAAGATACGATAACATAAGCGTATGGCGGCCTTAGAACCGACATTCTACCGGGGGCATCACGCAGCCGCTTGCGATTCCGCCAGGCTTAGGAGATTGTGATGGAGTTTCCCATCAAGACAGGGGCGCCGGCGTCCCAGAAGACCGCTTGTGCGATTCTGCCTGTATTCGAAGGTCGAGGACTGAAAGGGCCCACTCGGGAAGTCGACCTATCCTGCGGCGGCCTCCTGAGTCAGCTCGTGAAGAGCGGCGATGCCTCGGCAAAACTCGGCGAGACCCTGCTGGTTCCACAGCTGCAGGGAACGACGGCTGAGCGGGCTCTGCTTGTTGGCTGCGGTAAGCAAGCCGCGTTCGACGCCAAGCGCTTACGGCGGGCGCTGACAGCCGCCGTGCGCAAGCTCCGCGATACCGGCCTGAAGGAAGCCACGAGCTATCTGACCTATACGCGCCATCGGGGTCTCAGTGCTTACTACGCAGGACGCATTAACGTCGAGGCAACCCACGCCGCCTTGTATCGATTCGAGGAGCTGAAGAGCCGCTCCGAGCCAAGATACAAGATAGCAAAACTCGCCATCGCGATCGCCGATCGTCAGGATGCCAAGGAGTACCGCCGCGGCACGAGCCACGGCCACGCCATCGCTATCGGCACGAACCTCGCACGAAATCTCGGCAATCGGCCGCCGAACGTCTGCACTCCATCTCATCTCGCGCGCGAAGCCCGCGCGCTCGGCAAGCGTTACGACAGGATGGATGTCTCGGTACTCGGCGAACGCGAGATGAAGCGTCTGGGCATGGGCGCGTTATTGTCCGTCACTCAGGGCGCAGAGGAACCACCGCGATTTATTATCGTACGGTATCGCGGCGCCGGAGCGCGCAGCGCACCCGTGGTGATGTGCGGGAAAGGCATCACCTTCGACTCCGGCGGCATCTCGATCAAACCTGCCCACAAGATGGACGAGATGAAATTCGACATGTGTGGCGCTGCGGGGGTCCTGGGGACGATGGCCGCCCTCGGCGAGTTGCAGCCCGACCTCAACGTCATCGCCATCGTCCCGGCCTGCGAGAATATGCCGGGCGGCCGCGCGAGTCGCCCGGGCGACATCGTCAAGACGCTGTCAGGCCAGACGGTGGAGATTCTCAATACCGATGCCGAGGGGCGCCTGATACTGGCGGATGCGCTTACGTATGCGAAACGTTTTAAGCCGCGCTACCTGCTGGACGTCGCGACATTGACGGGCGCGTGCGTCGTTGCCGTTGGACATCTCTACACAGGGCTGTTCAGCAATGACGACAAACTGGCCAGCGCGTTGCTTGATGCGGGCACTCGTTCTCTCGACCCGGTCTGGCGCCTACCGGCCGATGAAGAGTATGGACAGTCGCTGAAGAGCAACTTCGCGGATTTCGCCAATGTCGGCAGTCGAGAGGCCGGCGCGAGCATCGCAGCCCAGTTCCTGTCCCGATTCGTCGACGACACCCCGTGGGCGCATCTGGATATTGCGGGCTCTGCCTGGCTGTCGAACGCCGCCAAGGGCGCCACCGGGCGCCCGGTGCCGTTACTCACCGATTTCCTTCTAAACCTATAGCGACTCTCGAACGACAGTGACCCAGGTCGATTTCTATATCCTTGCCACACAATCTGAAGATTCCTGGCTGCGGCTCGCCTGCCGTATCACCGAGAAAGCCATACAGAAAAATCTAAACGTCTACCTGCATTCTGAAAACGCAGCTGACGCGAGCCGGCTTGATGGACTACTCTGGACGTTTTCCCAGGGAAGCTTTATCCCGCATCGACTCGTTGGGCCGGGCTCGGACGAGCCATTCGAGGAATCGGTGCTGATCGGCCGCAACGATCTGGCCGCGGAGACCCCCGTCGATACGCAGGTGACTCAGAGATGGGATTTGATGATAAATTTGACGAAGCAGGTACCGGAATTTTTCAGCCGCTACGCCCGTGTCGCTGAAGTGATCGACGCCGATCCCATCAGACGCGAGAACGGCCGCGAGCGCTTTCGCTTCTATCGTGACCGAGGCTACGAGCTAAACACGCACAATGTCTGAGATGGCTATTCCCGACGACTCGACCGCCGCCACCGAAATCCCAGTGCTGACCGATATCGTAGAGCAGGGTGCGATTCCCACGGCGAGTCCAGCCGAACTCCCCGCCGACTTGGAGATCCTGATCGCAGAGCTACAGACCAAGCTCTCGGCAGACGCGTTCGCCCTGACGGAAAAGCTACTGCGGTCGGCGATCTCCGACATGGAGGCCACGCTCTTCGAGAAGGTATTGAATCGGCTCCGCCAGGATCTTCCCGA
>SMUY01186703.1_pt1 | contig 10522 bp, 12 predicted proteins | sample 2456441 | NCBI WGS metagenome assembly SMUY01 (sample SAMN11095931, study PRJNA526329) | marine sediment metagenome | biome: Marine sediment; feature: Surficial sediment; material: Deep marine sediment; isolation source: Hadal surficial sediment | place: Pacific Ocean | collected 2014-11 | depth...
TACATTGGACCGAGCATGACCATGTTGCTGGCCGTGTTCCTGTGGCATGAGCCATTTACAAAAGGCCACGTGGTTGCTTTCGCCTGTATATGGTCCGGGCTGGCTCTGATCTCTTTCGAACAGATCAGGCGGCTGGGCAGGAAGAACAGAATTGCCTGAAATCGTGCTGGTGCACGGCTTGTGGTACGGGGCCGGCTCGATGGCGCTGCTCGGGCGGCGCCTCGAATCTGCCGGCTACCACGTGCGGCGTTTCAGTTACCCGGCGCGCAAACAGGATCCGCAAAGCAGCGCCGCGCGCCTGGCTGAATTTTGCCGCCGGGGCGGGGCAGATAAGACGCACCTGCTTGGCCACAGCCTGGGCGGACTTCTGATCCTGCTGATGCTGCAGTATGAACATGATTTTGCCCGGGAACTGCCCGCGGGCCGGCTGGTCTTGCTGGGCTCACCCCTGGCCGGCAGCCAGGTGGCCCGCAGAATTTCAAAGATACCCGGAAGTCAATTTCTGCTCGGGAGGTCCGGTCCCTTGCTGGGCACCGGGTTGGAGGGTATTCCGGGGAATGCCTGGGGTGAACGGGCCTGCGGCATGATTGCCGGGACGCTGGCGCTTGGCATCGGTCGCCTGAGTGGCGCGCTCGACGGTCCCAGCGACGGCACTGTTTGTACGCGGGAGACCCGCTCGGAACTGCTGGCTGACCGGCTTGAAATTCCGGCGACCCACACCGGCCTGCTGTTTTCAGCGGAGGTTGCCAGACAGGCTGCGATTTTTCTGTCAACGGGTCAATTCGAACACCTCGGACGCGCGATTTAACCGTGCCCTGGCTGCCTTTTCCATGATAAAGTTTGCCCCATCGTTAAGCAGAGGGATTGCATGGCTGGACACAGCAAATGGGCAAACATTCAGCACCGTAAAAAAGCGGTAGATGCCAAGCGGGGAAAAATTTTCACGCGTATTAACCGTGAGCTGAGCGTTGCTGCCCGCGAAGGCGGCGGTGACCCGGACAGCAACCCGCGCTTGCGCCTCGCCATGGACAAGGCGCACGCGTCAAATATGCCCAAGGACAACATCGAACGGACCATCAAGAAGGCCACGGGCGATCTCGAAGGTGTTTCCTACGAGGAACTGCGCTACGAGGGCTATGCCCAGGGCGGTGTGGCGATTATGGTTGAATGCATGACCGATAACCGCAACCGGACCGTGGCCGAAGTGCGCCATGCATTCACAAAATTCGGCGGCAACCTGGGTACCGATGGCTCGGTCGCCTACCTGTTCTGCAAAGTCGGCGTGCTGAATTTCGCGCCCGGCACATCCGAGGATGCGGTGATGGAAGTAGCGCTGGAAGCAGGTGCTGATGACATTGAAACAGCAGACGATGGTTCCATCGAGGTGACCAGCAATCCCGAGTCGTTCTCAGCGCTGGTTGCGGCGATGGAATCCGCGGCCCTGAAGCCCGAAAATGCAGAAATTACCCTGCGCGCCAGCACCGAGGTTGCACTCGATGTGGAAACCGGGCAAAAAGTACTGCGGCTGCTCGATGCGCTCGAGGATCTGGACGACACCCAGGATGTTTTCTCCAATGCTGATATCCCCGCACAAGCCTATGCATCATAAGTCCGCTCTGGCAGGAGTCCGCCATGCGAATTCTGGGTATTGATCCGGGGTCACGGTTCACCGGCTTCGGCATCATTGATGTTAGCTCCGACCGTTCCATTTCGGTTCACAATGGCGTCATCAAGGCAGGCAACGGTGAATTCACCGAGCGCTTGGGCATCATTTTCAATGGTATTCGTGACTTGATCGAGGAATACCAGCCTGACGAGGCGGCTGTCGAAACCGTATTCGTCAGCCATAACGCCGCTTCGGCCATCAAGCTCGGACAAGCCAGGGGCGCCGCGGTGTGTGCGGTGATCGCCGGCGGCGTGCCGGTGGCGGAATACTCGCCGCGTTCCGTCAAGCAGGCCATTGTTGGCCGTGGCGCTGCAGACAAGGTGCAGGTACAGCATATGGTCAAAATCCTGCTGGGCTTGTCGGAGACGCCCCAGGAGGACGCCGCGGACGCCCTGGCTGTGGCATTATGTCATCATCATACCCAAAGCACCCTGACCCGCATGTCCGGGTTGCAGGGATAAGCCGCAAAGACAGGCTCTGGCAAACCATGATCTCGCGACTGTCCGGAATTCTGCTGGAAAAACAACCACCAAACCTGGTGATCGACGTGCAGGGGGTGGGCTACGAAGTCGAGGCGCCGATGAGCGTGTTCGACACGCTGCCGGCACTCGGCCAGGCCATCGTGATACTCACGCACATGCAGGTCTCACAGGACCACCAGACCCTTTACGGCTTCACCAGCCCGGCCGAACGAATCCTGTTCCGGCAGTTGCTGAAGATCAGCGGCATCGGCGCCAAGCTGGCGCTGACAATATTGTCCGGCGCCAGTGGTGACGAACTGGCTCGCTACGTTGCCGACGGCGACACGGCATCCCTCATCCGTCTGCCCGGTATCGGCAAGAAGACCGCGGAACGTATCATCATCGAGTTACGTGACAAGCTTGAAGCCATGCCGGTCACGCTGGCCGGGGTCGGAGCAGCAGGCGGTGCACAGGGAGGAAGCGCGGTGCGCGAGGCCAGTAATGCATTGCGTGCGCTGGGTTACAAGGCATCCGAGGTTAATCACATGGTGCGCGATGTCGCCGGGGTGGATATGGATGCCGAACAGATCATTCGCAAAGCATTGCAAAGCAGGGTAAACGCTTGAACGCTCAGGAATCTCATCCGCGATATTGCTGCACGATGCAGGCTCCAGCATGAGTGAGCCAGCAGATCGCATTGTGACGCCCCAGGATATGGCCGAGGACCGCGTGGTCGATGCCAGCCTGCGGCCGAAGACCCTGGATGAATTTGTCGGTCAGCCCGCAATGCGCGAAAAACTCGAGATTTTCCTGGAGGCGGCGCGCCGGCGTGGTGAAGCACTGGACCACATGTTGATATTTGGCCCGCCCGGCCTGGGCAAAACCACCCTTGCACATGTCATCGCCCACGAAATGGGCGTTAATTTGCGTCAAACTTCCGGGCCGGTGCTCGAGCGGGCGGGTGACCTCGCGGCATTGCTCACCAACCTGCAGCCTGGAGACATCCTGTTCGTGGATGAGATTCATCGCCTCCCGCCGGTGGTCGAAGAAGTGTTGTACCCGGCGCTGGAGGACTTCCAGATTGACATCATGATTGGCGCAGGACCGGCCGCGCGTTCGATCAAGCTGGACCTGCCACGCTTCACACTGGTTGGCGCCACCACCCGCGCCGGTCTGCTGACTTCACCGTTGCGCGACCGTTTTGGCATTGTCGAGCGGCTTGAATTTTACAGCCCCGAAGAACTCGCGCAGATCGTGAGCCGTTCCGCCGGTATCCTGGATATCCCGATTGATGACCCGGGTTCCATGGGCATTGCCAGCCGCGCACGCGGAACACCCAGGGTGGCGAATCGCCTGTTGCGCCGCGTGCGCGATTTTGCCGAGGTCAAGGGCGAGGGATTTATTAACCAGGAAATCGCCGACGCAGCGATGGAATTACTGAAGGTGGACAAACGCGGGTTTGACGCGCTGGACCGCCGCTTGCTGAGGCTGATTATTGACCTTTTTGATGGCGGACCCGTGGGCGTTGAAAGCATGGCCGCCGCGCTGTCGGAAGAACGTGGAACGGTGGAAGATGTGCTGGAGCCCTTCCTGATTCAGCAGGGCTATATCATGCGCACCTCGCGGGGCAGGATTGCCACCTCCAGGGCATACCGTCATTTTGGACTGAAAAAGCCACAGGGTCCGGATGACGATCTGTTTAATAAGGGCTAAGGAACCTCTGATCTATTCATGAACGCGTATCTTGTGTCCAAAATGTCCAGTTTCTGTGTTGCCCGTTCAGATCAAGGTTGGCTTCGCAATAGCCAGCTATTACATGCGATTCGCGCCTTAAACCTGAACATTTGGTTCACAATCTACTTCGCCCAGAATAAATCAGAGGTTTCTAAACCCTTTTTGTCTTCATCACCGTTATTAATGGGCAGTGACTGAACCAATGCAGCAACCATTTGTCTGGCAACAGAGGGTGTGCCGGGCGCACACCGACGCGGGTGGCGGGGTCTCGCCCTGCGTATGCCGGACTGGATTCGAACAATGGTCATAAAACAAGCTTAGGCAAACAAGGATAAGAAATGCAGAGTGACTTACAGGTTTGGCAATTGATACTCAGCGCCAGTTGGATGGTGAAGTTCGTGATGCTGGTGTTGTTGGCCGCGTCCGTGTCCTCATGGATGATCATTTTCAGAAAAAGGCAGGTCTTGAATGCGGCGGGCAAGGGCGCCGACCGTTTCGAGGAGCGCTTCTGGTCCGGCACCGACCTTGCCCGGCTCAGCTCTGAGCTGGCCGCCGAGGAAGGTGAAACCAGCGGTATGAGCCTGTTGTTTGAAGCCGGCTTCAATGAATTTACCCGTATGCACTCGCAGGGCCGCATGGCGCCCGAGTTGATGGTAGAAGGTGCGGAGCGCGCCATGCGCATCGCGTTGACCCGGGAAACCGAACAGCTAGAGAACCATTTGAGTTTTCTCGCCACGGTGGGCTCGACCAGTCCCTACATTGGCCTGTTCGGCACGGTCTGGGGCATCATGACCTCGTTCCATGCGCTGGCCAGTGTAAACCAGGCCACCATCGCCATGGTGGCGCCCGGTATTTCCGAAGCATTGATCGCGACCGCGATGGGGCTGTTTGCCGCCATCCCGGCGGTCATTGCCTACAACAAGTATTCCAACCAGGTGGATCGCCTTGAATTGCGCTACGATAATTTCAAGGAAGAGTTCTCCAGCATCCTGCAACGCCAGGCCCATGCACTGGTAGCGGATTGATGTCCCGTCGTTCACGCCGCCGGCCCATGTCCGAGATCAATGTCGTGCCGTACATTGACGTGATGCTGGTGCTGCTGGTGATTTTCATGATCACCGCGCCGTTGCTCAACCTGGGTGTGGAAGTGGAACTGCCCGAGGCCAACGCAGAGCCGCTGGAAAGCCGGCAAAACGAGGAGCCGCTGGTGATCACCGTGCTTAAAAACGGCGACCTGTACCTGAATGCCGGTGGTGACCTGGACGGTACCAGCAGCGGCTTGATCGATGCCCAGACCCTGGTCTCCACCGTGTCCGCCATCGTGCGGCGCAACCCGGATATCCAGGTCCTGATCGGTGGTGATCGGGCCGTGGGTTACGGCGAGGTCTACAACGCCATGGTGTTGCTGCAACAGGCGGGTGTACAAAAGGTGGGTCTGATGAGCGACCCGCTGGACACCACCGCAGACGGCTGATCGTTTCGTGTATGCTTCCCGATTGTCGCGAGCCTGGGACGCCACCAGGGCGCTGGCGTTAGCGGTCGGGGTACACCTGCTTGCGGCGGCGCTGATCGTTGTGAGTACCTCCGACTGGCAGCCGTTCAAGCCGCCCAGCCTGGAGGGCCTGACCATCGAGGCGGTGATGGTTGATATGGCCGCGGTCAGGGCGGCGCAGCGCGAAGCTGAGCGTGCCGTGCAGCGCCGGGAAGAGCTGGAACGCCGCCAGCGGGAACTGGATGCGCGACGTGAGCAGGAACGGCTGGATGCGGCAGAAGCGGAACGAAGAAGAAAGCAGGAATTAGCGCTGCAGAAGCGCCAGGAAGACCTGAGACTGCAGCAAATGCGGCGGCAACAGGAACTGGACCGACAGGACAGGATCAAGCGGCAGCAGGATGAGCTGGATCGCATCCGCCAGCAACGCGTCGAAGCCGAGCGGCAACGAATGATCGAGGAGCAGCGACTCAAGCAACTGCAGAACCGGCGCGCAGCCGACGCCGAGGCCAAGCGGCAGGCAGAAGCACAGGCCACCCTGCAGCAGCAGTTGGATCTGGAGCAGACCGAGTTCAGGGCCGGTCAACTGGCCACCCACAGGCAGGCGTATGCCATTGCCATCCAGGCTCAGGTGACGCGAAACTGGCTGCGGCCGCCGACTGCACGACCGGGCCTTAGATGCACGCTGCGCATCGTGCAGATACCGGGCGGTGAAGTGATCTCGGCCAGTATTGCCGGTGCCTGCAACGGCGACGAGGCCACGCGCCGTTCACTGGTGGCGGCCGTGGAACGGGCCGGGACGCTCCCTTACAGGGGTTTTGAAGACGTTTTTGAACGGGAAATTGATTTCAGCTTCATCTATGACGGTGACTAATGATATGACGGTATCGATAAAGAATAATTTTTGTTCTCCCCAAAGCGGGGCCTGGAGCAGGACGATCCTGCTGCTGATTTGCATGGCGGGCATTCACAGCGCCCAGGCCAAGCTGGAAATTGAGATCATCAAGGGTAACGCCAGCGCATTGCCCATTGCCGTGGTGCCGTTTCGGTGGCGGGCCGCCGGCTACCCGCCCATCACGACCGTTACGGACGTGGTGGCGCAGGACCTGTATCGCTCAGGATTATTCAAGCCCATGGATGAAGCGGACATGGTGGATCGCCCGGTGGACGCGGAATCCATCCGCTTCGGCACCTGGCGTCTTCTGAAGACGGACTACCTGGTGATTGGCTCGATCAATGATGCGCCCGGTGGCAACGGCTATGAGATCACCTACCAGTTGTTTGATGTGCACACGCAGGACAGGCTGTTATCGCAGATCACCACGGTTGGCATTGGCGACCTGCGTTTCGGCGCACACCGCGTGGCCGACGCGATCTACGAAAAACTGACCGGCGTGCCGGGCGCCTTCGCGACGCGCATCGCCTATGTGGCGGCGACCGATACGGGGGATGGTATGCACTATGAATTGGTGGTCGCGGATGCAGACGGATTCAATCCACAGTCCGTCGTCGGTTCGCCCGAGCCGCTGCTGTCACCAAACTGGTCACCGGACGGTGAAAAACTGGCCTACGTTTCCTTCGAAAAAGGAAATTCTGCAATCTACGTTCAGCAGGTTGCGACCGGGGCGCGTGAATTGGTGTCTTCCAGTAAAGGCATCAACGGTGCGCCCGCTTTTTCACCGGATGGAAGATTTATGGCGCTCACCCTGTCCAAGTCAGGGAACCCCGAGATCTATATCAGGGACCTGGGCACCGGATTATTGCGGCAATTGACCCATCACTGGGCAATCGATACCGAACCCGCATGGTCACCGGACAGCAGCATTATTTATTTCACCTCCGACCGGGGCGGAAAACCGCAGATTTACCGGGCGCCGGCGGCCGGCGGCAAGGCCGAGCGGGTCACGCTTGAAGGCGATTACAATGCCCGCGCCACGGTCGCTGCAAACGGGCTCAGTATTGCTGTAGCGCAAGGGCGGGGAAGCGAGTATCGTATAGGCGTTTGGGACCTTGAAAATAAACGCATGCGCATCCTTACACCGGGTGTGCTGGATGAATCGCCCAGCTTTGCTCCGAATAGCAGTATGATTCTTTACGCGACACGGGAAGGAGACCGGGGGGTGCTTGCAGCGGTATCCGCTGATGGCAACGTGCGTCAAAGATTAATTTTAAGCGAAGGAGACGTTCGCGAACCCGCGTGGTCTCCCGTAATCAGGTAAACTACGGCGATTAGGCCGCTGAATACCGCTTTTCGGAAATAAACAGGAGAATCCAATGAATATCGCTTTGCGCTTGCTATTAGCCCTCATAGTAACTGTCGCCATTGCGGCGTGTAAGACCACCGAGCCGGCACCGGAACCCGTTGAGGAGCCAACACCAGACACTACGGCACCGGTGGAAGATGTGGTCACTGTTGCTGCTCCTGATCCGCGTGATTATTCCGACGCCCGTAATTTCGATAACACGGAAAGCCTGTTATCCAAAAGGGTCATCTATTTCGATTTCGACAAGTCTGATGTCAAAGCCGAATACCGCGGTATTGTTGCTGCACACGCTTCATACCTGTCTGCTCACTCCAGTGCGCGGGTGACACAGGAAGGCCATGCAGATGAGCGCGGTACCCGTGAATACAACCTGGGTCTGGGTGAACGCCGCGGAAACGCCGTTACCGGCCTGCTTTCTGCCGGCGGCGGCACAGGCAGCCAACAGAATGTTGTGAGCTACGGCGAAGAACGTCCGGTTTGCCGGGTCAGCGATGAAGATTGCTGGGGGCAGAACCGCCGCGTGGAGATTGTCTACACCGCGAGATAACCATGCAACGAACTTTCCTGGATTACATGCTGATGGCCAGCCTCGTGCTGGCCATTGCCTTTTCGGCGCCCGCGATCGCCCAGACCGATTCGAGCCGTGAACAAATGGTCAACATGGTCCTGCAAATTCAACAATTGCAGGACGAAGTGCGGACACTGCGTGGCCAAATCGAACAGCAAGAACACCTGATTGACACCCTGCAAAGACGTCAACGGGACCAGTACCTGGATCTCGATCAACGCATCGGTGAACTTTCCAGCATTCGCCCTGCATCCCCCAGCCTGGCGTCTGCGCCGGTAACGGTATTCATTCCACCCGCCGAAGATGTACCGGAAATCAGGGAGCAAGTACAGGTATCTTCAGCGGTGACGGGTCTTGCTGTACCGCAATCCAGCGCCCGTACCGGAGCGAGCAGTCCGGAGGCGGAGAAGCAGATGTACGACAGGGCCTTCCAGGCATTGAAGGAATTACGCTACGCGGATGCTGCAAAAGAGTTCCAGGTTTTCCTGGACAGCTATCCCCGCAGTGAATATGCAGACAATGCGCAATATTGGCTGGGCGAGTCCTATTACGTCACGCGCAATTACGAAATCGCGCTGGAATCCTTCGAGAAGCTGATGAACAACTTTCCGCAAAGCACCAAGGTACCGGACAGCCTGTTAAAAGTCGGCTATACACACTACGAGCTCAAGCAATGGGAACGGGCGCGTGCCGCGCTGACCCAGGTCCAGGAACAATATCCGGACACCACCGTGGCCCGCCTGGCGGAGAATCGCCTGCGCAGCATGAGGGTGGAAGGCCACTTCTGATTGCAGCAGCGACCGCTTGTCGCGATATCAGTTCCGCACCAACCTCTTCCCCGCTTTAACCATCGGCACCTCCACAAAGCGATACATCTTCCCGGAAAGCCAAAATGTCAGGGGCACCGTTACCAGCGCCATGCCAACGCCCCAAAGCAACGGAACGGCAGCCAGCCACTGCGGGCTGATGACATGGAACAGCACATTTGCAAGCCAGTAGAGAATGATGAAGTGCAACAGGTAGAAGGAATAGGAAACCCTTCCCAGGCGGTTGACGATGTCCAGGTTCAGAAAACGGCCGAACACACTGCCTTGATTATCCGCATTGAGCAGGTAGGCGATGATCAGCACGCTACCGGCGGTTTCGAGCAGGACGTAGCTGAACATGTTGCCGGGTCTTGGATCGAACAGCGTGCGTGCAAAACACAACAAGCCGATGCCCGCTAAGAGCAAAACCGTGCCGGATCTGCCGGACAATGAATCCTTCAACTTATTGAATATCATTGGCAGCATCAGGCCGGCGTAAAACGCGTAGAGGAAAAACAGCAACAGGTTCGTGACGCCCACGCGCCAGGACAGCGCAACCAGCGCCGCCAGCGCCGCCGTATTTACCCACGGCCCGGACCGCCGGCAAAGGACATACGCCAGTGGCAGGAACAACGATCCCGCGAGTTCGACCTGTAGCGACCAGGCGATGTGATTGAGATATATGTCTTTTAATAGCAGGTTATTGAAAAAAGCGGAGGCCTCGATGTCATATCGGTACCATTCGACATACCATGCCGATGCGGCCTTAAATATTTCGTATTCGTGGAACAGAACCATGGAGGCCACGATGGCTGACAGCGAAACGATATGCGCCGGATACAACCTGAACACGCGTTTGAGATAGAACGAAAAGGTGCGGGCAAGGGTCATCTTGTGTTTGTCCAGTGAAAGACCCAGGACGTAACCGCTGAGCACAAAGAACACGGTGACGGCGGCCCCGCCGTTGAAAAAGATAAGCGCGAAGCGCGTGATCGCCGATTGAACACCGGCCAGCTCGGAAAAACCGGCATAGACAATATTGTCCAGGCCATCTACCTTGAGTACGATCAGGCAGTGGCCTAGCGCCACCATCAACGCGGCCACACCCCTCAATGACTCCAGGTTTTTGTTAAACACGCAGGATCTTCTCAACTCAGGATTGCAGGCCAAGACCAGCCCGGGGAAATCCTAACCGATAAAGGTGCTGCTTGATACGAGGGATGCCGCCAAGCGCCGAATTTCACCTTGAGCACAGCGCTGATTTCACCTAAAATCCGCGCTCCCCGCCGTATACTCGATGGGCCGTTAGCTCAGTTGGTAGAGCACCGGACTTTTAATCCGTTGGTCGTAGGTTCGAATCCTACACGGCCCACCAATTAAACTTATTTATAATCAATCTGATATAGGAAGAACCATAGACTACGATATGTCCCGTTCTTAGATCGCGTCAGTAAGGCGTCAGTATCACACGATTATTATCGGCCTGCATTGCCGGCCACAACACAGCCAGGTGATTGGGTACTAAAAACGTAGA
>SMUY01311411.1_pt1 | contig 10521 bp, 6 predicted proteins | sample 2456441 | NCBI WGS metagenome assembly SMUY01 (sample SAMN11095931, study PRJNA526329) | marine sediment metagenome | biome: Marine sediment; feature: Surficial sediment; material: Deep marine sediment; isolation source: Hadal surficial sediment | place: Pacific Ocean | collected 2014-11 | depth 0-1...
AAACGCCTGCGAACCTTGCTTACTCTGGCTCTGTGCGCGTGTGCGAGCGGCTGGACCGTCCACACGGACCATGATCCTGCGGCAGACTTCTCCAGCTACGGGCGTTTCTCATGGCTCCCCCGCCCGGTGGAGATGACGGGCGATCCGCGGGTCGACAATCCTCTGCTTCACACCCGCGTTCGCTTCGCGGTGGAGCAAGAGCTGGCCTCCAAGAGCTATGTGAAGATTCTGGAAGGTACGCCCGACTTCTACATCGGCTATCACCTCTCCCTCACCACCAAGCTGGATGCTCACACCGTCGACGCGCACTACGGCTATGGCCCCGCCGGGCGTTGGGGTCGGATGGGGATTCCGGAAACACGCTACTACGAATACGAAGAGGGCATACTCGTCCTGGACATCGTCGACGCGAAGCTGCAGAAGCTCGTCTGGCGGGCATCGGGTCAGCGGCGGCTCGGGGAAGCGAGCACCACACCCGAAGAGAGCGAGCGCAGGGTGCGCGAAGCGGTAGCGGAGGTGCTCAAGTACTTCCCACCGGAATAAGAAGCGCAAGTCCTGCGCAACGGGCGCCAGCCGCGCTCGGGATCCAGCTCCCATGGTGTATGCTAGCGCTACCCCCCGGCTGCTCCGGGGCTCGCAAGGAGCCGGAATGAAGCAGTACCCGCGCCAGCTGACGTGGTCCCTTCTCTACGCGCTGCCGATCGCACTGGCGCTTGCTTGTGGCGAACCCGAGCCTTCCGCACCCCCTCCGCTCGAGATCCCCGTGGTGGAGGTGATCCAGCGCGACCAGCCGATCGAGCTCGAGATGGTGGGGCAGACCCTGGGATCGGTGGATATCCCCATCCGCGCCCGGGTCGAGGGCGTGCTGGAGAGCATGGACTTCGCCGAGGGGAGAGCGGTCAAGCAGGGTCAGCTGCTCTACACGATTGATCCGCAGCCGTTCAAGGCCAAGGTGGTCGAAGCCCAGGGGTACCTGGCAGAGGCACGGACCGGGCTCGCCAAATCGAGAGCGGACCTGAACCGCATCAGGCCTCTGGCCGAAATGAACGCGGTCAGCCAACAGGATCTCGACGCTGCTGTCGCGCAGTACGAGGCCGCCATCGGAGCCACCCAGGCTGCCGGGGCGCGGCTCGAGCAGGCGGAGATCGAGCTCGGCTACACCCGGATCCATGCGCCGATCGACGGTGGGATTGGCCTTTCCGAGGCCAAGGTGGGAGAGTTCGTCGGCCGGGCGCCGAATCCGGTCGTGCTCAACTTCGTGTCCCAGACCGATCCGATCCGGGTACGGTTCGCGATCGATGAACGTCGCTACCTGAAATTCGCGCGCCAGCTGATCGAGCTGAGCACCAAGGGAGAGGAGCGGCAGCGGAAGGGACTGGACCTCATACTCGCCGACGGTACGATGCACACACACCGAGGCCATATCGTCGCGACCGACGCAGCCGTCAACCCGACCACCGGCACCTTCACCCTCGAGGCTGACTTTCCAAATCCGGATAACCTGGTGCTGGCGGGACAGTTCGCACGCGTGCGAGCCGTGGTCGAGACCCGCAAGGACGCCCTGCTGATTCCGCAGCGTTGTATCAGCGAGCTGCAGGGGAACTTCCGCGTCTTCGTCGTTGGACAGGACGGCAGCGTCGAGCTGCGTCAAGTACAGCTCGGACGCAAGATCGCTCAGCTCCAGATCATTGAATCGGGGCTCAATCCCGGTGAGCGCGTCGCCCTGGAAGGGCTGCTGCGCCTCAAGGCCGACATGAAAGTCGTGCCAAAGCTTGCCCAGCTGGACGACTCGGGAGCGCAACGGGACGTAGACGTAGCCGCCGGCCCCGACGCCTGAAACATGGCCGAGTTTTTCGTCCGCCGGCCCATCGTGGCCATGGTCATCGCGATCGTTACGGTGATTCTCGGACTAGTGGCCCTCGGACGCCTGCCCATCGCCCAATATCCTGACATCACACCACCGATGGTATCGGTGACGGGAACCTACACGGGCGCCAGCGCAATCAACGTCGAGCAGTCGGTCGCCACCCCGATCGAGCAGAAGGTCAACGGGGTGGAGGACATGATCTACATGCGCTCGATCAACGCGAGCGACGGCAGCTTCAAGCTGGACGTGTCCTTCGAAGTCGGTACGGATAACGACATGGCCAACGTGCTGACCCAGAACCGGGTGTCGGAGGCGGAGGCCAGTCTCCCGGAAGAGGTCAAGCGGCTAGGCGTCGTGGTCAAGAAGAAGCTGGCCTTCCCCCTGCTGCTGATCTCCCTGGTCTCACCAGACGGCACCTACGACGCGGAGTTCCTGGCCAACTACGCCACCATCAACATCGTCGACGAGCTGGCTCGGATCCGGGGCGTCGGTCTCACGGAGGTGTTCGGCGGGAGCACCACCGAGTACGCCATGCGGATCTGGATCCGGCCCGACCAGCTGGCCAAGCTCAATCTCACCATCCCGGACATCACCCGAGCGATCCAGGAGCAGAACGTACTGGTGCCCGCCGGACAGATCGGCGGCCCACCGGCGCCACCGGGAACCGAATTCACCTACACCGTCCAGATGCAAGGCCGCTTCGAGACCCCGGAACAGTTCGGCAACGTAGTGGTGCGCTCGAATCCCGACGGCTCCCAGGTCTTGCTCAAGGACCTGGCGCGGATCGAGCTGGGGACCCAGAACTACTTGCTCCACACACGACTCGACGGTGTACCGAGCGCCGTGATCCAGATCTTCCAGCTGCCCGATGCCAACGGCCTGAAGGTTAGGGACCAGATGCTGGCGGCGATGGAGCGGGTCTCCCAGCGTTTCCCCGCAGACCTGAAGTACGTGATCTCCCTGGATACCACCAAGCCCATCACGGCCGGTATCCGCGAGATCATCGTCACGCTTTTCCAGGCGGTCGCACTCGTCCTGCTCGTCGTCTACATCTTCTTGCAGAACTTCCGCGCGACCTTGATTCCAACGATCGCCGTACCGGTCTCGCTGATCGGCACCTTCGCGGTCTTCCCACTGCTCGGCTTCTCGATCAACACCTTGTCATTACTGGGTCTGGTCCTGGCCATCGGGATCGTGGTGGATGACGCCATCGTCGTGGTGGAAGCGGTATCGGCCAAGATAGAAGCGGGGATGTCCCCCAGGGACGCAACTGTCAAGGCCATGGGTGAGGTCTCCGGCCCCATCGTCGCAACCTCCCTGGCGCTGATCGCCGTCTTCGTGCCCGTCGCCGCCATGGGTGGCATCACCGGGCGGCTGTATCAGCAGTTCGCGATCACCATCGCCGTGGCGGTGGCGATCTCTTCGCTCAACGCGCTGACTCTGAGTCCTGCCCTGGCCGCATTACTCTTGAAGCCTCGTGGCGAGCAGAAGGGTCTACTCGACAAGTTCTTCGGCGCTTTCAACCGCGGCTTCGAGAAGGTAACCGAGCGCTTCATGCTGCTGACCGCCTTCTTCACCCGCCGCGTGGCGCGCGCAGGGCTACTACTCGCGCTGCTCGTGGGCGGTCTGCTCGTGCTGTTCCGCGCGGTTCCGGGCGGCTTCGTGCCGGAGGAGGACCAGGGTTACGTCCTCGCGACACTTCTGCTGCCCGATGCCGCGTCCCTGCAACGCACGGATCAGGTCATGAAGCAGCTCGAGAAAATCATCGCCGAGGTGGATGCCGTACAGAACTCGACCGCCATCTCCGGCTACAACATCCTCACCGCTACCATGCAGCCCAATGCCGGTATGGTCTTCATCCAGCTCGAAGACTGGGATGAGCGGTCGGATCCGAAGGATCACGCCGCCGCTATTGTCCGGCGGCTGAACGCCGCCTTCTCTACCCGCATCGCCGGCGGTGTGGCGTTTGCCTTCGGGCCACCAGCCATCCCCGGCCTGGGCTCGGGATCGGGCTTCTCGATCATGCTCCAGGATCGGGGTGGCAATGAGCCGGTGTATCTAGCCGAGCAGGCGGAGCGGTTCATCCAGGCGGCCCGAGAACGACCGGAGATCGCCAACGTGTTCACGTTCTACCGACCGCGCGCGCCCCAGATCTTTCTCGACATCGACGAAGCCAAGGCTCTCAAGCTCGCTGTTCCGCTGGCGGACATCAACACATCCATCGGTGCCTTCCTGGGAGGTGCCTACGTCAACGACTTCAACCGCTTCGGGCGCCTCTACAAGGTCTACGTCCAGGCCGAGTCTGAGTACCGGGCGGATACGGACAGTCTCCACATGTTCTACGTGCGCAACGCCGACGGCGGCATGGTTCCGCTATCCACGCTGGTCACGGGGAGCCGAACGGCGGGACCGGAGTTCACCAACCGCTTCAACCTGTTTCGCTCCGCCGAGCTCAGCGGGCAGCCCGCCGCAGGCTACAGCTCCAGCCAGGCTCTGGCCGCCCTGGAAGAGGTGGCAAACGAGGTGTTGCCCAGCGACATGTCCTATGCCTGGTACAATATGTCCTACCAGGAGAAGACGGCCCCCGGCGGGGCGGTGGTCTTCGTGATGGCGCTGGTGTTCGTGTTCCTGATCCTGGCCGCACAGTATGAGAGTTGGTCCCTGCCTCTCTCCGTGCTGCTCGGTACGCCGATCGCGGTGTTCGGCGCCATGGGGGGGCTCTGGCTCGCGCGGCTGTTGAGCGAGAGCTACGTCAACAATGTCTTCGCCCAGATCGGGCTCGTCATGTTGATCGGGCTCGCTGCCAAGAACGCCATTCTGATCGTCGAGTTCGCCAAGGTCGAGTCCGAGAAGGGCAAGAACGCGGTAGACGCCGCCATGGAAGCCGCACGCCAGCGCTTCCGGCCCATCCTGATGACGGCGTTTTCCTTCATTCTGGGTGTGCTGCCGCTGCTCGTCGCCAGCGGCGCCGGCGCAGAGGCACGCAAGGTTATGGGCGTGACGGTGTTCAGCGGCATGCTGGTGGCCACGCTGATCGGCGTGCTGCTGACTCCCGCGCTCTACGTGATCGTCGAGCGCTACATAAGCCGCAGCAAGCCTGCGCCCACGGGCGCGCCCCTCGCCACAGAGGAGCTCCGCTGACATGCGGCTGCGTGCCTACTGGATAGGGCTGGCGCTCGCGCTCGCCGGCTGCACGCTCACCCCGGACTACGAGCGCCCGGACCTCGACGTCCCGCCGGAATACGTCCGGCCCACTCCTACGGGCGAGTCGATTGCCAACCTCGACTGGTGGGAGCTCTTCCGCGATGAGCAGATCCAGGAGCTCATCCGGATCGCGCTCGAGGAGAACAAAGACCTGGGGATCACCCTGGCCCGGATCTTCGAGGCCCGCTATCAGCTGACGGTCGTGCGGGCAGCGCAGTTCCCCTTCCTGGATGTCTTCGGAGGCGCGGGGCGCGGCAAACAAAGCCAGATCGTACTCCCCGGGGGGAACACGCGGGACACCTACTCGGGGTCGGCGGACCTCTCCTTCGAACTCGATCTCTGGGGGGAGTTCAGTCGCGGAACCGAGGCGGCAGAGGCGGACCTGCTGGGAACGGAGGCCGCCTATCGCAGCGTCACGATCAGCCTGGTAGCGAACGTGGCGAGCTTCTACTTGCTGCTGCGCGATCTCGACGCGCGGCTGGCCATCTCAAAGCGCACGATCTCAGGCCGTCGGGGTAGTCTCGAGATCAGCCAGGCTCGTTTCGACAGAGGCACGGTGCCGGAGCTCGACGTAAATCAGGCGCAGATCGAGCTGGCGATCGCCGAGGCGGCCGCGTCGAGCTTCGAGCGCCAGATCGTGCAGACGGAAAATGCGCTGCGCATTCTGCTGGGGCGCAACCCGGGGCCGATTGTCCGCGGCCTGCGACTGGATCAACAGCTGTTCCCGCCGGAGGTTCCCCCCGGGCTGCCATCGGAGCTGCTCCGGCGGCGTCCCGACGTGGTCGTTGCGGAAGAGGAGCTGATCCGCGAGACCGCCCTGATCGGCGTGGCCGAGGCCCTGCGCTATCCCTCGATCAGCCTGACCGGCAGTGTCGGCGCGGTGAGCGACGAGCTCGCCGACCTCGACACCGGGGACGCCAGCAGCTGGAACATCGGCGCCGACATCTTCGCGCCCATCTTCAACTCCGGACAGCTCAAGGCGCAAGCCGAAGCCCAGCGTACGCGCACCGAGCAGGCGCTCCTGAACTATGAGGCGACGCTGCAGCAGGCCTTCCGAGAGGTAGAGGATGCCCTCGTCGCCGTCCGCACGTTCCGAGAGGAGCACGCCGCGCGTCAGCGTCAGGTGGTGGCGGCTCGTAACGCGGCTCGCCTGTCACGCGCGCGCTACGACGGAGGCGTCGTGGACTACCTGGAGGTGCTGGACTCCGAGCGTAGCCTGTTCGGATCCGAGCTGGATGAGTCCGCTACCCTTCAACAGTCCCTCAGCGCCATCGTCCAGCTCTACAAAGCACTCGGCGGCGGCTGGAGCGTTCGCTAGATCCATATGCCAAGAAGCCACACAGCAGCGGTGTGTGCGCTGAGTCTTCTGCTCTCAACGGCGGTGCTGGGCGGCGCGCCGGAGCTCAGGACGCCAGCCGACGACGCTCGAGTCGGGCGGGACGTGGCGAAGCAGGCCGCGGCCGAGTACGGCCTGGTCGAGGATCGGGAGCTGAACGAGTACATCGAGGCGATCGGTCGGCGCCTCGCCCGCCACGCACCCGGCTACGGCTTTGATTACCGCTTCGCGATCGTGGACGACGCTACCCCGAACGCGTTTGCCCTGCCGGGCGGCTACATCTTCGTATCGCGAGGCTTGCTGGCGCTCTCGAACTCCGAATACGAGCTCGCGGGCGTGCTGGGCCACGAGATCGCGCACGTGGCACTGCGCCACTCCGCAGCCAAGCAGGAGCTCGGGCCACCTTCGTTCCTCATCCCGACGAAGGCGCTCAAGGTGCTCTCGTTCAGCCGGGATCTCGAGCGTTCGGCCGACCGCGTCGGACAGGGGCTGGCCGGCGTGGCCGGCTACGACCCAAGCGGTATCACCGACTTCCTGCAGGGCCTCGACTCCCTCGAGCGCTTGCAGCTCGGCCACTCGCGTCTGCCGAGCTTCCTCGATACGCATCCCGGCACCAGCAACCGCGCGGCCGAGACGGCGCAGCGTGCGCAGGAGATCGCGTGGCGTCCCCAGCCGGGCGTCGCTGGAGGCCGCGCGGGCCACCTGCGGAAGATCGAGGGCCTCGTCGTCGGACCCAGCGCACACCAGGGCATCTTCCGGGGTGAGCGCTTCATGCACCCTGACCTCGGGTTCACGATCCGATTTCCCAGGGGCTGGAAGCCACACAATACGAACCGCGCGGTCGGAGCCTTCGCGCGCAACCGCCGCGCGCAGATCTTCCTCGAGCAGGCGGGCCGCGGCTCCGATCCAGCCGCCGCGGCGGATACGTGGGCCAAAGAGGGCAAGAAAGCGGGACTGGGGATCGACTCACGCAAAACCATCAAGCTCGTAGGCCGGGATGCCGTCCGTCTCGAAGGCGGGGCGCGCAGTCGGGGGGGGCGGGTGCGCCTGCATGCCACCTTCCTACCCTGGCGTGGCTCGATCTATCGCATCGTCGGCGTATCGACCTCGATGGGAAAGCACGAGTCGCTCTTCATCAACACGGCGCGCAGCTTCCGGCCGCTGACCCCAGAGCTCCTGGCTGAGGTGAGCGAGCTGCGGCTGCGCCTGGTCAAGGCGCAGTCGGCCGAGACGCTCGCCGATCTCGCAAAACGCAGCGGCACCGACTGGACGGCGATGCAGCTCGGAATCATCAACGGCATTCAGCCGAGTCACCGCTTCAAAGGGGGAGAGCTCGTGAAGATCACCAAGAGCGAGAGCTACCGGCCCGAGGACGCCGCTCGGGCGGGGGAGCAAAATTGAGTCGCATGCACATCTCCATCGCCGCCCTGTCCCTTTCGCTGCCTCTCAGCGCCTGTTCGCCGGCGGGCCCGCCGGGTGGCGCTCTGCCACGCCTCAGCGCAGAGGACATGGATCCCGCGCTGGGGTACGAGGCGCCTCCGACACTGCGCGCGAGTGACATGCTTCCTCCCGAGGTCGTTGCCAGTCGCCATCACAGGGTTCGGGAAGAGGTGGCGACCGACGGCTTCTTCCGCATCTACGTGATCGACTCCGACTTCGGGCGCTTCGAGGCGGCCGGTGACATCCAGCTACGCCAGCGCGTCCAGCAGATCCGGGCGCTCGCGGTGCTCGACGAGCTGCAGGACGTGAAAGCCTACGGCGCGGCCCAGATCGCGGCCGCCAAGGTTCCGGTCGTCGCTCGCTGGCATCTGGTCGAGGAGCCAGTCGACACGCTGGAAGGAGTTCCGCCAGAGGCGTGGCAGGAGGTGCTGCGCTGCGCGGACATGCACCCCGACGAGCGCTCGCTCGAGGAGTCCGTGCTGCGCCGTGCAGTGCTCGAGTTCGAGGAGCAGAAGCGCCGTCTGGCACGCCGCCTGGCGGTGAACCCTTACTCGCTCAACCGATCGCTCCAGCGCGAGCTCAACCGAACGGGCTGGACAGTGTCGGCGGGCGGCTACGCACTGGAAGAGGTGCCATCGCTCGCCGAATCGTCCATCGCCCCGCTTGCCGAAGACGTACTCCCCAGTGAGCGCGTGGACCGCGTCTTCGCGAACGACTCCCCGGAGGACCTGCGCCGGCGTAACCGCATCGAGCTGGCCGTACTGGGGATTCCGCACGAGGAGGTCGAGGCGTTCCTGGCCCATCCAGCGTACTCGCCCCTGCGCCAGACCGGCATCGTCGAGGCGCTGATCGGGCTCGAGCCGGCACGGAACCGCGGCAGCTACGTGCGGGTGGCCATGCGCGCCGAGTCGCCTCGAGATGCCTTCTTTCGCATGATGGGCTCGCTCATCCTGCGCTTCTATCACGTAAACGTGGCCCCGATCGAGCGGCTACTGGTGCTGAACGGCCGTTCGCCCGCCGCGTACACGAGCGAGGGTAAGCTCATCATCGCGGCGCAGGTCGACTACCTGCTCTGGTCACGTCCCGTCGATGATTTCGTTCGCTCGCTGGCGGCCGCGGAGGTGCCGGGTGCGCAGATCCGAGCGCGCGAGCTCTGGCTCTCGGGGCAGGCCTCGCCCAAGGCCCGTCGCGAAATCGAGCTACGCGGCATTACCCTGGTCGAACGCGTATTCGAAAGCATGGTCCCCCGGCTTGCGGCAGAGCCCACGTCGCTCGGCCCAGCAATGGAGAAAGCTCGATGAGGATACGAAGCCCGCTCATTGGGGTCGCGATCCTGGCGCTCGGGTGGACCGCGTGTGCACCCAGGCCGCCGGTCAGGCCAAGCGGGTATCTGGGCGACTACTCCGAGTTCGAGCGGCGTGACGAGAGCACGGAGGCGTTGATCTACGTCAAGCCGGGCCTCGAGCTCGGCCGCTACAAGCGAGTCATCATCGACCCGGTGACGGTGGCCCTGAGCCCCAAAGCGACGGGGCACGCCGTTAACCCGGCGGAGCTGATGGCGCTCTCCGGGTATCTCCGCGACGCGCTGAAGATCGCCCTGCGAGATGCGTACCCGGTGGTCGAGGAGCCCGGAGACGATGTGATCCGCTTACGCGTCGCCATCACGGATGTGATCCCCACTAAACCCGTACGCAATACGATGGGCACGCTGCTCGTGCCGGCGCGGCTGGCATCGGCCGCCAAGCGCAAGATTACTGGCACGGATCTCTTCGTCGGGGAGGTGGCGATCGAGGCCGAGGTGGTCGACTCGCAGACGAACGAGCGCCTGATGGCCCTGGTCGACCGCAAGGCCGGGGACAAGTTCGGGCTGAAAACTGGAATGACCACCTGGGGCCACGTCACAAAGGCGTTCCGCGAGTGGGCCGTCGCCTTCCGGCTCAGGCTGGACCGCGCCCACCGCGGTCAGCCTCGAGCGGGAGAGTGAGCGAGCCAGCGTCGTTTCGGGTTGGCAGCCGTTTTCGGAACCCTGGTCGCGGTCTTCTGGGCGCTGTTGCTTCTACCATGCGTGGCCAGACCCGGGATGAGGCGCAAGGCGTGGCCGGAGATGCTGTAGACTGAGGCCGCATGCGCTCGGCGAGCCCTACTGACCGGTTTCGCTTCGGACTGCTGGCGGCGGGGATCGTGGGTCTTCTCGCCGTGTCGGCGTGGCCCGTCGAAGCCGCTGACCCCGCCAGAACGAACCGGCCGAGGACGGACGCCACGGCGGCAGAAGCCGCGTCCAAATCAGAGCCGAAGCCCTTCGACCCGATCCCTCTGACGGACGTAGCGATCCGCGCCGAGCAGGCCAAGCTACTGCTCGAGGACGTCCAGGAAGCTCTTCGTCCCAAAGCGGAGTACGAGACCGTTGAGACGGAGATCAGCCAGCTCTCCAGCCGCGTGCACCTGCAGCTCCAAGGAGCTCAGGAGATCATCTCGGCCGGCCCTTCCCTTGCAACCACAGAGGAGTACAAGCTACGCCTCGAAGGGCTTCGGGCAGAGGTCGGACAGCTGCTTCAGAAGACACGCGTGCGATCCCTGGAGATCGAGCACCAGATCGAGCGGATCCGACAAACGCAGGGGGAATGGGCGGCCACCCTCGCTGACGCGAAGGCGAAGGACTCGCCGAAGGAGGTCG
>SMUY01277653.1_pt1 | contig 10520 bp, 9 predicted proteins | sample 2456441 | NCBI WGS metagenome assembly SMUY01 (sample SAMN11095931, study PRJNA526329) | marine sediment metagenome | biome: Marine sediment; feature: Surficial sediment; material: Deep marine sediment; isolation source: Hadal surficial sediment | place: Pacific Ocean | collected 2014-11 | depth 0-1...
ATCGTTCGACACGCGGACGACCTCGTCGACCAGATCCTTCACGATTGCGAACGTCAGCGCGCCAACCCGGTGCACCGCCGTGCCGTCGGCGAACACGCCGACGTGGTCCAGCGTCACGCGGCGGCCCGCCGCCAGCGATTGATACATGGCGTCGGAGTCGAACGGCTCGACGCCGATCACCCGCACCTCCGGCATCAGCGTCTTGACGTATCCCGCGATCCCGGCAATCAACCCGCCGCCACCGACCGGGACAAAAACCACGCTCATCCGACCATGACTCTGCCGGCGCAGCTCGTCGGCGATGGTCCCCTGCCCCGCCATCACCAACGGGTCGTCGAACGGGTGCACGAACTCCAGACCGCGCTCGGCGCAGAGCGCCTCGGCGTGGCGCTGGGCCGCGGTGTAGTCGTCGCCCACCTGTACCACCTCCGCGCCCATGCCGCGCACCGCCTGCACCTTGATCTCCGGCGTGGTCTGCGGCATCACGATGACCGCGTGCGCCCCGAGCGCCCGCGCCGCGTAGGCCACCCCCTGCCCGTGGTTGCCGGCACTCGCGCAGATCACACCGCCGGCCCGCCGGTCTGGCGCCAGGTGGGCCATCTTGTTGTAGGCGCCCCGCAACTTGAAGCTGAAGACCGGCTGGAGATCCTCCCGTTTCAGCAGAACCTGGGCGCCGACACGGGCGGACAGACGCGCGGCGGGGTCGAGGGGAGTCTCGCGGGCACGTCGTAGACGCGACTGCCCAGTATCTCGCGCAGCAGACGTGCCACGCGCGGGTCGGCCGACGGGAACGGCATCGGGCTTCATGCTATCATTCCGCTTGTCATGCCGATCTACGAGTACGAATGCCGCGACTGCCGTCACGGTTTCGAGCTACTGGTCCACACCGGTGCCTCTCCGGTGTGCCCGGCCTGTGCGAGTGTCTCACTGCAGAAACGGATCTCGGTCTTCGCCGTGGGTGGTGGCGGCACCGCCACCGCGGCCTCCGCCCCGGAGGCCTGCGGCACATGCGGAGACCCGCGCGGCGCCGGCGCCTGCTCGATGAACTAAGGGACGCACCAGCATGACGGTACCGCGGATCACGAAAGAGGACCTGAAGGCGCGTCTCGAGGGGGACCCCGCCACCCGGCCGGTCATCCTCGATGCCCGGTTGAAGTACCCCTACGAGCACAGCACGCTGACGCTGCCGGGCGCCGTGCGGGTGAACCCCGAGACCCTGGATACGTCCGGGCTGTCCACCGACCGCGACATCGTGGCCTACGACTCTGACCTCGAAGAGCTCGCCAGCGTGCGCGTGGCGGCGGCCCTGATCCGACAGGGGTACCGCGCCAGCGCCCTGAAGGGTGGGCTCCCGGAGTGGGTCACCGCCAAGTTCCCGACCGACGCCAAGGACGCGCCCGTGCAGACGCCGCCCAAGGCCGGCGAGCTGAAGTGAAGGGCGCTCAGCCTTCGCCTCGACAGGGCGCCCCACACCCCTGACCTCAGACGCCAGCGCAGGAATTCGTCGTCCATGATGATGCTGCGAGACTGGACTCACCCCTCGCCCCCCCCCGCCATCGTTGTTGCATGGCTCGTGCTCGGGACGCTGTGCCACGCCCAGACACCGGATCGCTCGCCCCAGGATCTGCAGGAGGCCTTACAGCGACGCAACGCGCTCGTCTTCGATTTCTCCGTCGACTTCATACAGACCTACGAAGGCGGCATGCTGCGGTCGCGGGTGGTCGAACGAGGCACGATGCTGATGAAGAAACCGGGTCGCTGGCGCTTCGACTATCGGGAGCCGGAGCCCAAGCTGTTTGTCTCGGACGGCGACCTGCTGTACTGGTATCTGCCGGAGGACCGACAGGGCTTCATCGGTCGTCTACCTGACGAGGACGAGGCGACGACCACCGCGATGTTCCTGGCAGGTGCCGGCAACGTCGTCAGCGACTTCACGGCCGCGTTCGACGCCGTCCAGGACCCGCCTCCCGACAGCTACGTGCTGCGCCTCACCCCGGTTCGAACCGAGCGCGATTTCGAGTTCCTGACCCTCGTCATCGACGCCAGCACACTGGCGATCGTCCGGCTCATCTCCCACGACCTGCAGGGGGGCGTCTCGACCTTCGTCTTCTCGAACCTGCAGGAAAACCTGGGTTTGTCCGATACATCGTTTACACTCGAGTTCCCACCCGGCACCGATGTCAACGACACCACACGGACCGACACGCGGCGATAACCGTGCGCGGCGAGCCGGCACGACCCTGGTGGCGATCCTGCTGCTCGGCGTGGGGCTCGCTGGCTGCGCCACCGGCGCGCGCGACCGCGCCCGGAGCGCGGAACAGGCGGAGCACTTCGATGAGGCGATCGTTGAGTATACGAGGGCGCTGCAAGACCGACCCGGCGACCGCGCGCTACGGCGGGACCTGGAGCGCGCCACGCTCCGCGCGGCGCACCGCCACTACACCCGGGGACGCCGCTACGCCGATCTGGGCGATTACAACGAGGCGCTGCTCGAGTACCAGATCGCGGCGCAGCTGAACCCGGCGAGCGCCGACTTCCTGGACGCATTCCGGAGCATGCGACGCGCCGTGCAGACCAAGCTCGTCGCACGGGAGGCGGGTCAGACCGAGCTCGAGTCACTGATCGAGCGCACCCGGACCCTCCCGCCGGCGGGCCTCTCGCTCCCGGACAGCACCCTCCCCGACTCGCTCGTGTTCCGCGAGGCCAGCACACGCGACGTCTTTTCGGCGCTGGGTCAGTTCGCCGACATCAGCGTCATCTTCGACCCGGCGTTCGTCGACGACACGATCTCAATCGACCTGCGCGGCGCGTCGCTGACGACCGCGCTCACCGCGGTGGCCCGCTCCACGAGAAACTTCTATCGGGTCACTGCCCTGCAAACGGTCACCGTCATCCCCGACACCCCGGCGAAACGGCGCGAATACGAGGAGGAGGTCGTGCAGACCTTCTATCTCAGCAACGCGGACGTCGGGGAGACGATCGACCTGCTGCGGCTGGTCGTCGACATCCGCCGGCTGGCGCCGATCACCGCCACGCGCGCCATCTCGATCAAAGACACCCCGGAGCGGCTGGCGGCTGCCGCCAAGCTCATCGCGGCGATCGACAAGGCACGCCCGGAGGTGGTCATCGAGGTCGAGCTGCTGGAGGTGGACCGACAGCAGTTGCTGGAGTACGGCCTCCAGTTCGCCTCGCCCGGGTCGCCGGGCATCAACGGGTTCGTCGCGGTCGACGAGAGTAATCTCTCGCTCGCCGACCTCGGCAGCCTGACGCGCGCCGATGTGTTTGTGGCCAACCTGCCGGGGCTGTTCTACCGGCTGTTGAAGCAGGACTCCGACACCCGCACACTGGCCAACCCGCATCTGCGTACCACAGAGGGGCGGACCGCGACCGCCCATTTCGGTGAGGAGGTGCCGGTGCCGGTCACGACGTTCGCGCCCATCGCGACCGGCGGCATCCAGCAACAACCGATCACCTCGTTCCAGTACAGGGAAATCGGGGTCAACATCGACATCACCCCCTACACGCACCACGACGGCGACGTGTCGCTGGATCTGACGATCGAGGTCAGCAACATATCCGGCACCGGATTCGGCGGCCTGCCGACGTTCGCCAGCCGGTCGATCACCACGACGATCCGGCTGCATGACGGCGAGACGAACATCCTGGCGGGGTTGATTCGAGACGACGAGCGCATGGTGCTGCAGGGCATTCCAGGCCTGAGCGATCTGCCGATCATCGGCCGGCTGTTCGCCCGCAATCGGCGGGAGACCCAGGAGACCGATATCATCATCACGCTGACCCCGCGTATCATCCGGGTGCTCGATCTGGACGAATCGGACCTGCGGGCGTTTCGCGTCGAGCGCGACACCGGGACGGGGTTCGACCTCGCCGCGCCCCTACCCGCCCCCGTGGCCCCGGGCGCCCTCCAGCCGAACGCGGGTCAGCCGAACGACCAGCCGGACACCGGCCCGACCCCGATCGTCCCGCCGCGCCCGCCGCCTCCGCCCCCCCCGCCGTAGGACGCGATCCCCAACATCCACGACCGGCGCTCCCCCTGTCTCCCCGCCTTCGCTGGCCCGCGATGATCGAATGGCCAGCTTGGGCGGGTCCGCCGAAGCCGACGCGAAGGCAGATCACCTCCTGCTGGCTTCGATAGTCCGGTCAGGCGTCCTCGACGTCGATCTGCGCCCCCAGCGCGCGCAGCCGCTCGACCAGGTGCGCATAGCCACGCTCGACCGTCTCCAGCGGGTGAATCCGGCTGGTCCCGGTCGCCGCCAACGCCGCGGCGATCAGCGCCATGCCCGACCGCAGGTCCCGGCTGTCGAGCGTCCGCCCCATGAGCCGCGCTGGCCCATCGACGATCATCCGGTGCGGGTCGCATAGGAACAGGTTCGCACCCATGCCGCTCAACTGCTCCAAGGCGAACAGGCGCAGCTCGTACATCCAGTCGTGAATCAGCGTGCGACCGGTCGCCTGGGTGGCCAGGACGCTGATTAGGCTGACCATGTCGCTCGGGAATCCCGGCCAAGGCGCCGTGGTGATCTGACGGACACCGACCGGAGACGACGGCCGCAACAGCAACCGGTCGTCGTCCACCTCACAGTCGACCTGCATCCGCTTCAGTACCGTCGTGATCGGTTCCAGATGTTCGGGACTGGCGCCACGCACCTCGAGCTCGCCACCGGTCACCGCCGCCGCGACCACCCAGCTCCCCGCCTCGATATAGTCCCCGTCCAGACGGTGTTCGGCGCCACCCAGGCGGTGTCCACCGGCGATCCTGATGGTCGGCGTGCCGGCGCCCTCGACCTCAGCCCCCATCCGCGTCAGGAACCGGCACAGCTCCACGACGTGCGGCTCGCACGCCGCATGGCGGATCTCACTCTCCCCGGACGCCGCCGCCGCCGCGAGGAGCGCCGTCTCGGTGCCGGTAACCGACGCCTCTTCGAGATAGAGCGACGCGGCCCTGAGCCCGTCCGGCGCCTCCAACACATAGTCCGCGCCGGTCGCCTCCCGGCGCCGCACCCCCATGGCCTCGAGCGCTTGCAGGTGCGCCGACAAGGTCCGTCGCGCCGGAAAGTCGCCGCCAGGAGGCGCCAGACGCACCCGACCGCGCCGCGCGAGCAACGGACCGCAGAGCAGCACCGACCCGCGCAGCCGACCGACCAACGTGCGATCGGGCTCCTCGCCGACGATCCGCGCACAACTGACACGCAGGGTGCTCGTGCCGACACCGCTGAGGTCGGCCCCGAGACCGCCCAGCAGGTCGGTCATCACCTGGACGTCCTTGATCCGAGGCACGTTGGTCAGGACGCACGGCTCCTCGGTGAGCAGACAGGCGGCCAGCAGCGGCAGCGCCGCGTTCTTGTTGCCCTCGACCTCGACACGACCCGCCAAGCGGTGGCCACCCTCGATCACCAGGCTCGTCATCCTCTGACCCGTTCGTCTCGTCGTCTCTGAACCCATCTCACTGCGTCTCGTCTGTCCGCCTGACGGCCGCCACCGATCCACCCACTATCGGGCACTGCTCGCCCACAGCAGGGGGCCTGTAACGTGCCTGCCGCGGCGCGGCCCAATCAACAGTACATCCCCTGATACGAACCCTCGACTCCTTGCACAACGATTGTCGTGACACATGCGGCACGTTGTGATCGTCTGTGTTTCGCTCTCACCACGACAGCCTCCGTTCAAAGAGTCTACCCCCGCGTAGCGGGGCTGGACGAACAGCAGTCTAGGGATGTTGCGCCGACCGTCGTCGAGCAGTGTGACGCGCACCGTCGCTAGAACTCGCCCAGATAGATCAGCTCCTCGCGCAGCGTGATCCCGAACCGCTCTCGGACCGCCGTCCGGCACAGCTCAATGAGGCGGCGTACATCGGTGGCGGTGGCGCCACCCTCATTCACGATGAAGTTGCCGTGCACCGCCGATACCACGGCCCCACCGAGTCGACGACCCTTCAGGCCAACCCGATCGATAAGCGCGCCGGCAGATCGAGGCACCTCGTCGGGTAATGGACCATCCTCCGGGCGCGGGTTCTGGAACACACAGCCCGCCGAGGCGGGACCGAGCGGCTGCGTGCGTTTCCGGAATGCCAGCGACCGGCGCGCCACCGCACGCAACGCGTCGACCTCACCCGGCGCCACTCGGAACTCGACCCACAGCACCCACTCTCCGGTATGCTGAATGCGACTCTCGTCGTACCCGAACCCCATCTCGGTCCGGCACACCCGGGAGACGGTCCCCGTGCGGTCGACCAGCCCCACCGACGTCACCATATCGCCCAGCAACCGGCCGTCGAAATGTGCGTTGCCGTGGACCGCACCGCCCACCGTGCCAGGGGTCCCGGCCCACCGCTCCAGGCCGGCCAGTCCACGCTGGATCGTCCATCGGACGAGACCGTTGAGGGTCACGCCGCCGTCGGCACGCACGCCGCTCGACCCGACACGAGTCAGCGCGCCGTGACGCAGGCGCAGCACGAGCCCACGCACCCCGGCGTCGCCGACCAGCACGTTCGACCCGCCACCCAACACGGTCAGCGGCAGACCCATCGCGCGCGTCGCCCGCACCGCGGCCACCAGGTCGTCCGGATCACGGGTCTCGAGCATCCAGTCAGCCAGGCCACCGGTGCGAAACGTCGTCAACGCCGTCAGCGCGACCCGCTCGCGGACACGATCGCCAAACGTCTGACGCAGCCGGGCCCGCACCGCCATCCCTCCGCGAGTCTCGCCGCTCATGCGTGCATCAACGCCTGCTCGAGCGCGATCAACGCAGCGACCGCCTCCCGGCGCTCGCAGATCTCGAACGCGATCCAGTCGCCGGGCGCGAGCTGCCCAGCCACTGACAGATCGGCGCTGATCACCGTGGCGATCTTGGCGTAGCCACCGGTGGTCTGCCGGTCGACCATCAGAAGAATCGGCTGACCGGACGCGGGCACCTGGACGGTGCCGACCGGCGTCGCGCTCGACAGCAACGGCTCGGTTCGGACCAGCTCGAGCGACGGCCCACGCAGTCGGTACCCCATCCTGTTCGACTCCGGTCCCAGCGTAAACCGAGCCTGCCCGAACACCTCCATGGCGCGCGGACTGAACCGATCCTCGTCGGATCCCGGTATCACCCGCACGGTGGCGCCACCCCGGGGAAGCGTCACGGGGGCAGGTGACGGCACGCGAGGGACACGCCGCCCCGCCCACTGGCCCACCCCCAGCTGGTCGCCGCTGCGGAGCGGACGCCCAGCGAGCCCACCGAGTCCACTCGCGAGATCGGTGCTCCGGCTCCCGAGCACCGGTGGCACGTCGATGCCACCCGCGACCGCCAGATAGGCACGGGCACCGCCCGCCCGGCGCCCGAACCGCAACCGGCTTCCCCGGCCGGCGTGACACGGGGTGTTGGCCAGTGTCGGTTGGGCATCGAGCCATAACTCGAACTCCGCTCCGGCGACGGCAAAGGTGGTCTCGGCGAGAAACTCGAGCGTCGGACCGACGAGCGTCACTTCGAGGGTCGCGCAGTCCGGCTGGTTCCCGACCAGCAGATTCGCGAACCGGTGCGACACCCCATCCATCGGCCCGGCGACCGGGACACCGAGGGCCTGGCTGCCCCAGCGCCCGCAGTCCTGCACCGTCGTCAGCAACCCTGGTTCCACCACCCCTATCGTCACCCGCCTGTCTCCATCGACACCGCTTCGAACCGAACCGTGTCCCCCGGACGAAACAGGCTCGGGGGCTCCCGTCCCGCATCGAACAGATCCACCGCGGCGAGCCCGATCAGACGCCAGCCGCCCGGGGCCGTGGTCGGGTAGATGCCGGTCTGTGTTCCGGCAATGCCGACCGAACCGGCCGGCACCGCCAGCCGCGGACTCGACCGGCGGGGCATGGCGATCCGGGCGTCGACCGTGCCGAGATACGGGAACCCCGGCAGAAACCCCACCATGTACACGCGATACTGCGGCGCCGTGTGCCGGCGGACGACGTCATGGATCGAGCAGCCGGCGAACGCGGCCACCTCATCCAGATCGGGGCCAGCCGCGCCGCCGTAGCGCACTCCCACGACGACCTCTCGCGTCGGTCCAGCGTCACCCACCGGCGCGGCGGCCATCTCCTCGAGCGCGGCCCACAACCGGTCGAGATCGGTGCGCAGCGGGTCGAAATACACCGTGACCGCGCTGTAGCTTGGGACAACGTCACGCACGCCGGGGTGCCGCGCCGCGCACACCCCGGCCGCCAGCGCCACGACCCGCGCATTGATGACCGGATCGATTCGTGGCTCGAGCTCAACCGTCACCGCCGCGTCGCCGGCCACCCGGATCCGCCAGTCCGGCATCTAATTTAGACGGGGCTGCGCCCCGAACCCCTCGCGGCCGCTTGTGGGGCCCCATCGCCCCACGCCGCGGCCGCGGGGCGCGCACGTGCGCGCCCTGGCGGGCTGACCGCCGTTTCCGGAGCGCGGCGCCCGCTCGTCCTTGCCCTCACCGCGGCCCTCTCCCAGAGGGGGAGGGAGCAATCGGAGCGCTCCTTCAGCAACCCGTTATCCGGTCGGTGCCGCAAGGGCCTTCAGGATCCGGTCATGAATTCCGCCGAACACGCCGTTCGACATCACGACGACGAGATCCCCGTCCCGAGCCTCGTCTACGACGGTCCGGACGATGTCCCCCACCTCGGCCAGGTGCCGCGCGCGGACCCCGGCCGCGTCGATCCCGGCGACCAGCTCCGTCTCCGACAACCGCTCGGCCTTTGGCAGCGACGACCGATACACCCGTCCGATGATGACCTCGTCCGCCTGGCTGAACGCCCCGACGAAGTCCTCCTGAAATACCCGCCGGCAGGCGGTCGCCGACCGCGGCTCGAACAGCGCCCAGATCCGCCGCGACGGATGCGACGCGCGGACCCCTGCCAGCGTCTCCCGGACCGCGGTCGGGTGATGCGCGAAGTCGTCATAGACGGTGACCCCCCGTTCCTGCCCGCGGATCTCCAGGCGCCGCTTGACACCCTCGAACCGCGCGACCGACGCGGCGACCGTCGTCGGGTCCAGCCCGACCTCGCAGACGACCGCAAACGCCGCCAGCACGTTCCGCACGTTGAACTCCCCCAGAAGCGGGACATGCACATCTGTGACCGGCGCGTCACGATGCTCCACCGTGAAGGTCATCCCATCGGGCACCGCCTCGACCGACGTGGCGCGCCACTGGGCCGTCTCCCCCAGCCCGAAGGTCGTCACCCGACACGGCGCACCCACGCGCATCTCGAACGCGCCCGGACTGTCGGCCCCCAGGACCAGCAGACCCTGCCGAGGCACCAGGGTCACGAGCCGTCGCACCGCAGACTTGATCGCCTCGACGTCGGCATAGATATCGGCGTGGTCGAACTCGAGGTTCCCGACCACCGCGATGTCGGGCAGATACTTCAGGAACTTCGCCGTCTTGTCGAAGAACGCGCTGTCGTACTCGTCCCCCTCGATCACGAACTCCCTGCCCTGCCCCAGCCGATAGCTCGACCCGAAGTTGACGGCCAGTCCCCCGACGAGGAAGCTCGGGTCGCGGCCGCCGTCGGCCAGCAGCCAGCTCACCAGCGAGGCGGTCGTCGTCTTCCCGTGCGTCCCAGCGACGACGATCGACCGCCGCTCCCAGAGAAAGGTGTCCCGCACCATTTCCGGGAGCGAGCGATACCGCAACTTGCGGTCCAGGACCGCTTCGACCTCCGGGTTCCCACGAGACACGGCGTTCCCGATCACCACGAGGTCGAGGTCGTCGGTGATGTGGTCCGCGTCGAACCCGTCCTGACAGAGGATCTCGCGCGCCGCCAGGAAGTCACTCATCGGCGGATACACGTGCTGGTCCGACCCGCGGACCACGTAGCCGCGATCCTTGAGCATCGCCGCAAGCGTCGCCATCGCGGTACCGCAGATCCCGACAAAATGCACCGTCGTCATGCGATGTCAACTATCACGATCAACACGTAAAGCCTTGCTTATAAATGTTTTATAAGTCAATCCAGGCCGCCTATTACGGGCTCATTTGACTGATAGGTCACACATAGGTCCCGTCATGACCCGCTCTTCCTTGGGGAAGTGACACGGTGACCGCGTTCCTCCTCTCACGTTAACGCGGCATCACGCGTTTCACAACCGCCCACGAGGCCGCTGAAAGGAATTGATGTCCCACATGCCCATTGAGCTCACCCACACGGCTCCCCGTCGTCGGGTCGTCCAGAAGCTGCTGGCGTCGTTCCTCGCAAGGCGAAGTCCCCACACGCTCACCGCCTACAGGCGTGACCTGGACGACTTCGCCCGGTTCCTGACCGGCTCCAGACAGGCGGCGCTCGGCCGGTTCTTCGCCCAGCCTGCCTCGGCGGCCAATGGTGACGTGCTCAGCTACCGCAACGCGCTCGTGGCCCGGCACCTGGCACCAGCCACCATCAACCGCCGACTGGCCGCCATCCGTTCCCTGACGAAACTGGCCCGGCTGCTCGGTGTAGAGCCGTGGGCCATCGAGGTCCAGGACGTGCCTCGGGAGACGCTCAGAGACACCCGAG
>SMUY01118916.1_pt1 | contig 10514 bp, 7 predicted proteins | sample 2456441 | NCBI WGS metagenome assembly SMUY01 (sample SAMN11095931, study PRJNA526329) | marine sediment metagenome | biome: Marine sediment; feature: Surficial sediment; material: Deep marine sediment; isolation source: Hadal surficial sediment | place: Pacific Ocean | collected 2014-11 | depth 0-1...
CCAGCGCAGCCGGTCTCCCCGGACCCGGTGCTTGATTTGTACCTTGTGACCCGAGCGCGTCGACAGACTGTCTTGCAGCAACTGACGATCCTCAATATCGGAATCGATGATGATTTCTGATGGCGCATCGCGGCCCAGGTAATATTGCGATAGAAAGCCTCCATGCATTTGCCGCATATTTGCATCGCCGCTGATTCTGGGAAGGTGGTTGCGACTACCGAGCATTACACCGTGTCGAATGAATAAAATGGTGACGCAATGAAGTCCGGGACGTGAGGCAATTGCAATGACATCCAGGTCCTTCGTAGTGGTTCTGGAGACAAGCTGTTCCGCTTCGACCTTTTTGATGCGAGCGATCTGGTCGCGGCAGCGGGCGGCCAGCTCGTAGTCCTGTAGTTCGGCCGCCTGATCCATACGTGCGACGAGCGTGTTGATCACGCTACGGTTTTTGCCCTCAAGGAAAAGAATTGCTGCGCCCGCATCTTCGCTATATCCAGCCTCATCGATATAGCCGACGCAGGGCGCAGTACATCGCCTGATCTGATATTGCAGGCACGGACGGGTCCGGTTGTTGAAGTAACTGTCCTGACACTGCCGTACCAGAAAAAGTTTCTGCAACTCATTCAGCGTTTTTCGTACGGCACCAGTACTTGGGTACGGTCCGAAGTATCGGCCCTTGCCTTTGCGCGGCCCACGATGAAATTCGAGTCGCGGAAAAGGATGTTCCGTCGATACGTATATATAAGGGTAGCTCTTGTCATCCCTGAGGACGACATTGAAATGTGGCTTGTGCCGTTTGATCAGGTTGTACTCGAGAATGAGCGCTTCAGCTTCCGTGTTGGTAACGGTCACCTCGACATCTCTGACCAGCTCCATCATCGAGCCGGTCTTGGCGTCCGCGTGAGTACGATGAAAGTAGCTGGATACCCGTTTATTGAGGTCACGCGCCTTGCCGACATAGATGACCTGCTCTTTGGCGTTCAGCATGCGATAAACACCCGGACGATGCGTCAAGCTGGCGACAAATGATTTCGCATCGAATTCTGCTTTGTCGTCGGATTTCAACTAGCCACCTGTACAAGTAGCTCTTTCGCCCGGGCGAATACCGACCGGAACATCTCGTCGGTCAGTCGCCGCGTGTTCGTGTTGTAGCGACTGCAATGATAAGAGTCCAGCAGGATCAAACCCGGCATAATTTCATGTTCGGCTGCATGCCCGAATGGATAATCCGCTTGCCTCAGGGACATGCTGCGGATGACGGCGCGGTGGGCAATACCGCCCAGGGCGAGAATGACAGAGTTTTCGGGCAATGTACGCAATTCGTTCGCCAGATACGCGTTGCAGGTGTTGATCTCGGCGCTCACCGGCTTGTTGTCGGGCGGCAGGCACTTGACCGCGTTGGTAATGCGGCAGTTTAGAAGTCTGAGACCGTCATCCACGGCCACCGATCTCGCCTGATTGCTGAACCCGAAGTGATGCAGCGTCTCATACAGCAGGATGCCTGCGTGATCACCGGTAAAGGGCCTGCCCGTTCGGTTCGCGCCGTGCATGCCGGGCGCGAGGCCGACAATCAGGAAGTCAGCGGCTGGGTCGCCGAAAGGCGGGACCGGCCGGCAGTGATAGTCGGGATTCTTTTCTTTGACGGCATCAAGAAACGCGGCCAGGCGTGGACAGTTTCGGCAGTCCGGATCAAATATCTCAGCCGGCATATTTCACCAAGGCGGCAGCCGGCTAATCATCCATGTGTTGGTCGTCATGCATTGTCGTTGGTGTCTCAGTCGATTTCCTGATATGCCACTAACGTCAGAAATGGAGCGAAGTCGTCCTGCGCCGTGATCTGGTCCATCAACTTTGCGGCATGCACGAAGTTGCCTGCCCTGAACTGGTCCGCGCCGACTTTATCCCGGATTTTCCCGAGTTCTTCGCTGAGCAGCGTCTTGAAGAGTTCATAGGTCACGTTTCGACCTTCGTCCAGTACACCGGTCTCGTGGTGCACCCATTGCCAGACCTGTGCCCGGGAAATCTCTGCCGTTGCGGCGTCTTCCATCAGGTTGTTAATAGGCACACAGCCGTTGCCACCCAACCAGGCAGCCATGTATTGCACGCCAATACTGATATTGTCGCGCAGCCCGGCCTCGGTGATTTTTCCTTTTACGACCTGCAAGAGATCGGCCGCGGTAACGTGTACATCCTCGCGGAGTCTGTCGAGTTGATGGTCGCCGGGCATGTGCTCGTCGAATATCTTTGTTGCCAGTGGCACCAGCGCCGGATGTGCCACCCAGGTACCATCGTGGCCGTCGGCCACCTCACGGTCCTTGTCTGCCCGAACCTTCGCAAGCGCCCGACTGTTTGCCTCTTCGTCGTTCTTGATCGGGATCTGTGCTGCCATACCGCCTATCGCATAAGCTCTTCGCCGGTGGCAAGTCTTGATGACGAGTTGGGAATACGACCTCAGAAAGTGCGCGTTCATGGTAACTTCGGCGCGGTCCGGCAACACGAATTCGGGATACTGGCTGAATTTCTTGATGAAGCTGAAAATATAGTCCCAGCGGCCGCAATTCTGACCCACTATGTGATCCTTCAGTTCATAAAGAATCTCGTCGATTTCGAACGCGGCCAGTATCGTCTCGATCAGGACCGTAACCTTTATCTCATCCCTGGAGACGATGCCGGCGTTTTCGGAGAACCTGAACACATCGCTCCACAAACGGGCCTCCAGGTGACTTTCAAGCTTCGGCAAATAGAAATAAGGTCCTGTACCGCGTTTCTTCAGCTCTTCTGCGTTGTGGAACAGGTAAAGGCCGAAATCGACAAAGGCGCCCGGCACTTCTATGCCGTCTACCAAAATATGCTTTTCTCGCAGGTGCCAGCCCCTGGGACGAACCATTAATGTCGCGGTCTCCTTATTAAGCTGGTAGTGCTTGGCGTTAGTCGTGAGTTCGATAGTACGATTCACGGCATCGCGCAAGTTGATCTGACCCTGCACGACGTTGTGCCAGGTCGGCGTGAGGGAATCCTCGCAGTCTGCCATGAACACTTTTGCACCTGAGTTCAGTGCGTTGATAATCATCTTGCGATCGGTCGGCCCGGTAATTTCCACACGGCGATCCCGCAAGTCCGCCGGCACCTCAGTGACATGCCAGTCCGACTCCCTGATCTCAGCCGTTTCCGGTAGAAAATCCGGCATTTGGCCCGCGTTGATCGCATGCTGACGCTCAACCCGCAATGCCAGCAGCTCCTCTATTCGTGGCGAAAACTCCCTGGCCAATGAGGCGACATAGTCCATTGCCGATCCGCTCAGAATCTCGTCGAATGCCGGCGTTCTCTCGCCGAGGATTCGGATGTCTTTGGAGCCTTGGTCCGCCTGCTTGCTGCTCATGCTATTTTTGCCTCGTGCAAAACACAGTCGCGCTGAAGAATGACTTTTTGAATAAAAAGGTGATGAAAACTACTGCAAGGGTTTTCTGACAAAGTGGTAACCGTTAATGCGGCATCGCGGCATCATAAGCACGCTGTGGGCGACATTCAATCGGGCCCGCAGCTGGTACTCCGTCAAAGTGATATTGATGGAGTACTAGTGCCGCAGGCCGGCAATGCGCATGGCGATTTCCATCGCCTGCTCATAGTTCAGTCTTGGGTCGACGGTCGACTTGTAGGCCCTTGCCAGGTCGCCGTCGGTCAGTCCTCGTGCCCCACCGGTGCATTCTGTGACGTTTTCCCCGGTTAGTTCGAGGTGCACACCGCCCAGGTAACTGCCCAGCGCCTTGTGCACTGAGAAGGCCGACTCCAGTTCCGAAACAATGTTGTCGAAGCGCCTCGTCTTTGTCCCGTCCGCCGTACTCTCCGTGTTGCCGTGCATCGGATCACAGATCCAGAGAACAGGCGATCCGGTCTCACGTACAGCGCGAACCAGGTCTGGCAGCTTGTCTTCGATCGACTTCGCGCCGAAACGGTGAATGAGACTGATGCGTCCCGGCTCATTATTCGGGTTCAATACGCCAATCAGCTCCTGCAGCCATTCCGCAGTCATGCCGGGGCCGATCTTGATGCCTATCGGGTTCGCGAGGCCGCGGAAGAATTCCACGTGCGCGCCATCAAGTGTGGCTGTCCGCATACCGATCCACGGAAAATGCGTACTCAGGTTGTACCATCGTTTGCGATGTTTGAGGAACCGGGTCTGGGCCTGCTCGTATGACAAATGTAGTCCTTCATGCGCGGCATAAATATCGGCCCGTTGTGCCTCGAGTACCTGACGCCCTGAAATCGACTCCAGAAAATCCAGCGAATTCGAAATCGAATCGACAATGTTGTGGTACTCGTTTGCCATTGGCGAATGGCCGACCCAGTCCAGGTCCCAGAACTCCGGGTGGTGCAGGTCCGCGAAACCGCCGTCAATCAATGAGCGGACAAAATTGAGCGTCAGCGCCGCCCGTTCGTAACCGCGCAGCATCAGTAGTGGGTTCGGTACGCGGTCTTCGGCGGTAAACGGATGCCGGTTGACGAGGTCGCCACGAAAACTCGGCAGGGTCTGACCATTGCGCGTTTCCGTATCTGCCGAGCGGGGCTTTGCGTATTGCCCGGCCATGCGTCCTATACGCACGACCGGTTTCTTGAGCCCGTATAGCAAGACGAGGCTCATTTGCAGCAGGATTTTGAGCTTCGCAACGATATTTTCGGAAGTGCACTCGTCGAAACTCTCGGCACAGTCGCCGCCCTGAAGAACGAAGGACTCGCCGCGCTGTGCCTTGGCAATTCGCGAACGGAGCTCATCGATCTCCCAGGATGTCACGATAGGCGGCAGGCGGCTAAGTTCGGATACGATGCGCTCCAGCGCGGACCTGTCGGGGTAGTTCGGCTGCTGGGCGGCTGGCAGACTCGTCCAACTTGCGGGATGCCACTCTGATTTGGCAATGCTTCGTGTCACGGTTACTCCAGATACATTGAGCTCAAATGAGCCCCAAACACGTGCTTCGTCGCGGACTATGCCACGATGACCTGAGCCCAGGCAAAAGTTTCTCCTGTAAACAATAGCTTACGCGGGGGGTGTCTTTGACCCCTGCGGCTGGCGACAGGCCCGTGTACAGGCCCTGCAGCAAACCCTTTTGAAACATCGCACATACTATAAAACTACCCTGGAAAGGGCGACAAGAGATTGTCACAATGCGCGCCTCAAAATCTCCCTTAAACGACCACCCGCTGTCCGAAATGACAGTGTTGGACTCAATTACTCAGGAGTTCTCATGCAAGAGATACTGGTTCTCGGCGCCGGCAAAATAGGCGCGTTGATCTCCGGGTTGCTGGCCGAATGCGGTGACTACCATGTGCAGCTCGCGGACAAGGTCGCAGGCGCCGCCGACGAGGTCGTCACGGCGCACGGGCACCGGAATCTGGACGGATATACGTTTGATGCAGGTAACGCAGCAAGCTTTGCATCACACATCAAGAAGCATAAACCTGTCGCTGTGATTTCCGGATTGCCCTATTACTGTAATGTCGCAGTGGCAAAAGTCGCCAGAGAGGAGAAGCTGCATTACTTCGACCTGACTGAAGATGTTGCGGTAACGGAGGAAGTGCGAAAACTGGCCGAGGGCGCGGAAACGGTTTTTATTCCACAATGCGGTCTGGCACCCGGCTTTATCAGCATCGCCGCGAATGAACTCATTCAGCACTTTGACGAACTGAGGTCTGTCAAGCTGCGCGTGGGCGCCCTGCCCCAGCATCCGAACAATGTATTGAAGTATTCACTGACATGGTCGACCGACGGCGTCATCAATGAATACGGGAACCTTTGCATCAGCATAGTTGATGGCATTGAAGTTGACGTATTACCGCTGGAAGGCCTCGAAGAGATCGAGATCGACGGCAAACTGTACGAAGCATTCAATACATCGGGCGGTTTGGGCTCTCTCGGTGACACCTATAGCGGCCGCGTCAACACGATGAACTATAAAACGATTCGTTACCCGGGTCATTGCGAGCAGATGCGTTTACTCATGAACGGCCTGAAGCTGAACCGTGACCGAAGCACACTGAAACGCATCCTCGAAAACGCTGTACCGCAAACATTGCAGGACGTCGTCATAATCTATGCGGCAGTAACGGGCATCCAGGACGGAGAGTTGCGCGAAGAAAACTACGTCAACAAGGTATATCCCGAGATGGTTTCAGGCCGACTCTGGTCTGCGATACAAATCACGACAGCCGCTGGTATCTGCAGTGTCATGGACCTGGTGATTTCAGATCCGTCGAAGTATTCCGGGTACATTACGCAAGAGGAATTTGGCTTGAGCGAAATCCTCGAAAATCGTTTTGGTGAGTATTACGCGCACGGCGGAACCAACCAGGCTTCGGCTGAAGCGGTTGCCCGCGGCGAAACCGGGCACCAGCGCATTAAAAAAGGAACGGATGTGTCATGAATGAGATTCTGGAGAGACTTGATCTCGGTGAAACGAACGCCGGTACCTGGGCGGGCGCAGAAGCGTTCGAGTCGGACGATGCACCACTGATCAAGTCAGTCAATCCAGCGAACGGCGAAGTCATCGCCAGCGTGCGATCGACCACCGCTGACGAATATGACGAGCTCGTCAAAAACGCCCGGGCAGCATACCGGGAATGGCGCAAAGTACCCGCGCCGGCTCGTGGCGAAGCCATTCGACTCGTTGGCGCCGCCCTGCGCGACCACAAGGACGCGCTTGGCAGCCTGGTCAGCCTGGAGATGGGCAAGATCAAGGCAGAGGGTGACGGCGAAGTTCAGGAGATGATCGATATCACCGATTTTGCGGTCGGCCAGTCGCGCATGCTCTACGGTAATACCATGCAGTCCGAACGCCCGAACCATCGCATGTATGAGCAATGGCACCCACTTGGTATCGTGGGCACGATCACGGCCTTTAACTTTCCGGTTGCTGTGTGGGCATGGAACGCCTGCATCGCGTCTATTTGCGGCAATGTCAATGTCTGGAAACCGTCGCCCAAGGCGCCGCTGTGCAGCGTTGCCGTGCAGAAGATCTGCAACCAGGCGCTGGCGAACGCTGACCTGCCGGAAATTTTTTACTTATTCAACGATGGCGATAATCAACTGGCGCAGCATTTTGTTGATGATCCGAGGATAAATCTGATTTCATTCACGGGCTCCTGCGCGGTCGGCAGGAAAGTCGGCGAACGTGTCGCGGCAAGAATGGGCAAATGCCTCCTGGAACTTGGAGGCAACAACGCGATCATTGTCGATGAATACGCGAACATGGACATCGCCGTTCCGGGAATCGTTTTCGGTTCAGTGGGCACTGCTGGTCAACGCTGTACGACCACGAGACGGATCATTGTTCACGAATCGCGCATGGATGAACTCAAGAACAAGCTCGTCAGTGCCTACGGTCAGGTCAAGATCGGCGATCCACTGGACAGCGATACCTTGATGGGCCCGCTCATTGATGACGCTGCTGTGACACGACTGGTGGAAGCTGTCGCGACAGTCCGGGACCAGGGTGGAGAAATCCTCTATGGTGGCGGACGCATCGACTGTCCCGGAAACTTTGTCGAGCCGGTAATCGCTGTGGCGAAAAATGACTGGAATATCGTACAGACAGAAACCTTTGGCCCGATTCTGTACCTCATTCCGTATGAGAATCTCGACGAAGCGATAGCCATGCAAAACGGTGTTGCGCAGGGACTATCCTCCGCGATATTTACCGACAATCTGCAGCACGCAGAGTATTTCCTTTCGAATACCGGCTCCGATTGTGGCATCGCGAATGTCAACATCGGCACATCCGGTGCGGAAATCGGCGGTGCGTTTGGTGGCGAAAAGGAAACGGGTGGTGGCAGGGAAGCCGGATCCGACTCATGGAAAGCCTACATGCGACGCCAGACCAACACGATCAACTGGGGTACGGGTCTGCCGCTGGCGCAAGGCATCAATTTTCAGGTGTAGGAGCGGTTTTAACCGCGATGCGCGAATCCGGAAATAAAAAGATCGCGGCTTCATCGCTCTCGGACGTCCTGTCCTCCGCGATATTTGTGCGTCCCTGCACGGCAAGCCGCTCCCACGAGCCAACGATCACCGACCCGATTTATCCCGAGCCGGAGCCAGATTCCCCTGTTTTCTCGAAACGATTCGCGCTGCGGTTCTTGATGACCTCACCTTCTGCAAAAATCTGCCCGTTCATCGCAATGTAAACGCCAGACCCGACTGATTGAACGGCTGCAACGGCCATGCCGATGTTGAAGATTGCGTCCGTGGTTTTGAATCGTGCCGGACTCAGTGAACCGGTCAGAACGATTGTCTTGCCGGGCATCGAGCTAAGTTTTGCGGCCGTCTCCGCCATCGTGTCGGTGCCGTGAGTGATGACATAGTGGCTCGCATCGTCATTCTCAATGAATTCCTTCAGCACCTGCCGGTTTTCGTCGGTAATCTCGAGACTGTCTTTCTGGAACATCGGCACGACGTCGTAGTCGAAGTTGACCAGGCCTTCACTCAGGATGTGTTCGACGTTAGATTCACCAACCTCATACTGACTCGTGGCATCGAAATAAATCTTGTCGATCGTACCGCCGGTCGTGATAAATCGGATAAACATGCCTCGCCGTCCTTTTCCGAGATTCCTGGGACAGTGTATCGAATACGTATAATTTCGGAACTACCACGCCGACATTCCCTGCTATTATGAGTGCATGAACATGAGACGAATCGCGAGAGCCCCGCATTGGCGTGAGCGGTACTTCAGCACCCTGTTCGCGCTCTCGGTGCTGGGATCGACGCCTCTGGCGCAAGGCGAGGGAACCGCAATTCTGCTCAATCTGGAAGGCGCCATCGGTGTTGCGACCGCCGAGTACATCATCGACGGCATCGAGGAAGCCGAAGATCGTGGCGCGGAGCTGGTCATTATCCGCATGGATACGCCCGGAGGACTCGTCAGCCCGATGCGCGATATCGTCAAGGCAATCCTCGGCTCCGACGTACCGGTGGCAACGTACGTTTCCCCGGACGGCGCAAGGGCGGACAGCGCAGGGACATACATCCTCCTTGCCAGCCACATCGCGGCAATGGCGCCTACCACGCATCTGGGCGCCGCAACGCCGGTCGCACTGGGCGGTGGCTGGCCGGGGGATAAGGACGGCTCAGATGATAAGGGCGACTCCGATGATGATAAAGAATCGGATGAAAAGGAAGAAAAGGACGCTACAGATTCTGGATCCGCGATGGACAAGAAGGTCATGAACGATGCGATTGCCTATATTCGTAGTCTTGCCGAAGCGCACGGCAGGAATGCCGACTGGGCTGAAAAAGCGGTTACGGAGGCTGCTACTCTGACGGCAGCTGAAGCTTTGGAAAATAATGTTATCGATTTGATTGCCACCAATCAGGCAGAGCTGCTGCAGAAAATCAATGGTCGCGAGCTCAAGGTCAACAACCTCACTGTCGTGCTGGAGACAGAATCGATCGAGGTCGAGACGCTGGAACCGAGTTGGCGCATAAAAGTGCTGAGCGCGATTGCCAGTCCTGAAGTCGCTCTGCTGCTGTTGATGATCGGAATTTACGGCCTGCTGTTCGAAGGCTATAACCCGGGTGCGGTCGTACCTGCCGTTGCAGGCGTAATTTGCCTTCTTCTGGCCGCCTACGCCTTGCAGGTACTGCCTGTGAATTATGCAGGCCTCGCGCTGATCATCGTCGGCATCGTGTTGATCGTCGCTGAAGCGGTGGTGCCCAGCTTCGGCGCGCTCGGTATCGGAGGCATCGCTGCGTTCATATTTGGAGCAATTATGATGTTTGACAGCGGCGTTCCGGGATTCGGTATTTCCCTTGCCTTTGTCGTCGGCCTTGCGCTCAGCGCCGGTCTGTTCCTGTTGTGGCTGGTTTCGTATCTGGTCAGGCTGCGACGCCGCGGTGCGGTGAGTGGCAGAGCCTCTATCATTGGCGGTACAGGCACCGCCATGCAATCATTCACAGGGAAAGGTAAAGTCTGGCTCGAGGGGGAAGCCTGGGCAGCAGTTAGCAAGGTGCCTGTCGAGCAAGGCCAGGAAGTGATCGTGCGGGCGATGGACGGGCTCACTCTTGAGGTGGAGCCGGCCAGTCAGCCCCACCGAATGCAAGCAGAATTTCAAACCTAAAGATTACAAAAAAGGAACTCCAATGACATTAGCAACAGTCGGGCTTGTCGTAGCGCTGGTCATCGTCCTCCTGTACAACACGATCAAGATTCTCAAAGAGTATGAGCGTGGCGTCATATTCTTCCTCGGCCGCTTCCAGTCTGTGAAGGGCCCCGGGTTGATCATCCTGATCCCCGGCCTGCAAAAAATGACCAAAGTGGATCTCCGCGTTATCGTCATGGACGTACCGACGCAGGACGTCATCTCGCGCGATAACGTATCCGTCAAGGTAAATGCGGTTATTTATTTCCGCATTGTCGACCCTGAAAAAGCGATCATTCGCGTCGCGAACGTCTTCGAAGCAACCAGTCAATTGTCACAAACGACGTTACGATCAGTGCTGGGCCAGCACGAGCTGGACGACATGC
>SMUY01162162.1_pt1 | contig 10514 bp, 9 predicted proteins | sample 2456441 | NCBI WGS metagenome assembly SMUY01 (sample SAMN11095931, study PRJNA526329) | marine sediment metagenome | biome: Marine sediment; feature: Surficial sediment; material: Deep marine sediment; isolation source: Hadal surficial sediment | place: Pacific Ocean | collected 2014-11 | depth 0-1...
CCAGCACCATGTGCATGCCAAACAACAATGCGATTACGGTCATGATAACGAGCGGGTCCATACCGCCGCCGGCAGCAGACTGCACGACAAACTCATAACCGAACCAGATCGCACCAATAAGTAATCCGAGGTTCAACCAATGTCGACCCGGCAACGTGAGTGGTTTGCCGCCAATTCTTCCGGACAGTTTGCCAAACGCTATGACCGACCCTGAAAAAGTCATCGCACCAATCAGGATACCGAGATACGTTTCGATATCGTGAATGGTCAGCTCGACGCCCACGAAGTGCTTGTTCGGATCCATGAAGCTCGCAAAGCCAACCGCGACCGCGGCAAGTCCGACCAGGCTGTGCAATATGGCGACCAGCTCCGGCATCTGTGTCATTTGCACCCGGCGCGCCAAAAGCATGCCGACGCTGCCGCCGACCAATAACGCCACAAACAGAATTTCGTAATGCCGCTCAATAACGCCGAAGATCGTCGCCAATAACGCAATCGTCATGCCGATAACGCCGTACCAGTTGCCGCGCCGCGCCGTCTCCTGATCGGAAAGACCGCTAAGGGCCAGAATAAAAAGTATCATCGCGATGATGTACGACACAGTTACGATGCCTTCGCTCATCATCTCGACCTCACCTCCGAAACATTTCGAGCATGCGACGTGTAACGGCAAAGCCGCCCACTATGTTGATGCTCGTTATCAGGACGGTAGCTGCAGCTACCCACATGATGACATCGTCCGTGGAACTGATTTGTAGCAGTGCACCAATGACGATGATGCTCGATATGGCGTTCGTAACGCTCATTAGCGGTGTGTGCAGCGCGGGCGAAACATTCCAGATCACCATGTAGCCGATGAAGCAGGCCAGCACGAATACGGTAAAGTGCGCCATGAAAGATTCCGGAGCGACCGCGCCGAGGCCGAGCAGCGCGAGCCCACCCACGATCATTCCGACGATCGGTCCAGCGACAGATGGCTTCTCTTCCGCTGGCGCCGGCATAGCGGCGGGTTCTGTTTTGGGCGGTGCTGCAGAAAGTTTTGGCGCGGGCGGCGGCCATGTCGTTTCGCCATCCTTACAGACGGTCGCACCACGAATGATTTCGTCATCCATATTGACATTGATGATGCCGTCTTTCTCAGGCGTCAGAGCTGCCACCAGGTGGCGCAGATTCGTCGCGTACAGTTGACTCGACTGCGTGGCCAGGCGGCTCGGCAGATCCGTGTAACCGATGATCGAGACACCGTCCGTTTTAACGACCTTGTCGGCTTCAGTCAGCTCGCAATTGCCCCCCTGCTCGGCCGCAAGATCAACTATGACGCTACCGTCGTGCATCGAACGAACCATGTCCGCCGTAATTAATTCCGGTGCCGGTTTTCCCGGAATCAAGGCGGTCGTAATAATGATATCGACCTCCTTAGCCTGCTGTGCGAACAGCGCCATCTCGGCCTTGATGAATTCCTCGCTCATGACCCTGGCGTATCCGCCTTCCCCTGCACCGTCCTCATCGTCTTCGAAGTCGAGCATCAGGAACTCGGCGTCCATGCTCTCGACTTGCTCCTGCACTTCCGGACGCGTGTCGAAAGCGCGAACAATCGCGCCCATGCTCTTTGCAGTGCCAATCGCGGCAAGCCCCGCCACTCCAGCGCCGATCACCATGACTTTGGCGGGCGGAACTTTGCCCGCTGCTGTGATCTGGCCCGTGAAAAATCGTCCGAAATGTTGCGCCGCCTCAATAATGGCCCGGTAGCCGGCAATGTTCGCCATCGAACTCAGGGCATCCATTTTCTGCGCGCGCGAGATACGCGGCACACTATCCATCGCCAGGGCGGTCGCACCGCTGGCCGTCAATTGCTGCAACAGGTCTGGGTTTTGTCCGGGCCAGAGAAAACTGATCAGAGTTTGACCAGCGCGCAGCTTTTCAGCTTCGTCGCCTTCCGGAGCCCTTACTTTGAGTATCAGATCAGATTGCGCCCATATGTCACTCGCCGTGGTGAGCTCGCATCCTGCTTCTTCATATGCGCTGTTCGAATAGCTGGCGGCAGCGCCAGCATTCTCCTCAACCGCGACACTGAAACCCATTTCCATGAGTTGTGCCGCCACCTCGGGCGTCGTTGCGACGCGCCGTTCGCCTGCGTGGATTTCTCTCGGAACACCAATCCTCATACCTAACCCTCCGTTTGAACTGCGGCAGTTTATCGGAGGTGATCTGTATGCACAAAGTAAATAATTCTGTTAGTAGTCGCGCGTCGGGGGCCTCGGTCGATCCTGCATGCGATCGCGTGCCCGCTCCCGTTGTTCGGGCGTCATATCACGATATCGTTCTCGCATTTGTTGTCGACGATCGCGGTTCATGCGGTTAAATCGACGAAAATTGTCGCGGATTCGCCGTTGCTCATCGGGTGGCAGACTGCGGTAGGTTTCATAGCGTTCACGAATCAGATCTTTACGCTCGCTGGACAAGCGGCTCCAGTCCGCGAACCGGCTTTGGGATTCAATGCGCTGTTCGGGCGTCATCCCCGTCCAATGAGCCGAACCCCTCAAAAGGCGCTCACGGCGCTTGGCCGGCATGCTGTCCCAGTCCTGTGAGAACGGCGCCAAAACCTCCTGCTGCGACTTGTCCAGGCTGTCCCAGCTTGTTTCGTCGTCAGCAATCGCGACCGAACCAAGCAACAGTAGCCAGGCGATTCCGATGATGTGTTTAGCTTTCATCTTCTGTCTCCATCGATTCTTCACCTTCCGGTACGGGACCGCTCCGTTCCTCATTGTCGGCTACTACATCATCCTCAAGCAGTAACCACTCTTCATCTGATTCTTCCCAAAGTCCCAGGTACTCCAGAAAATCCATTTCCGGTATCTCTTCCCCGGTAGCGACTGCAGCTGCCGAAGAGCACAAAGCAATGGCGCACAGTAGCGTCTGAAGTCCGCCGCTAGCCAAAATTACCGTCGCCTTCCAGATCCTGCATATCAAGCCAACTGTAAAACTCAAGCTCCTCAAACATTTCTATGCTTTCCTCGCTCAGCAAGATATCCAGATCTGACGCCGGTGCCACAGTGAATTCCATATCGCCGGGCCCGCGTAGCGTGATCACGGCCAGCAAAACGGCAGCCGCAACACCGGTCACCGGCATCCAGCGACGCCATTCCTGGCCCGGTCGGGCAACCTGGGCAAGCGCCGCCTGACGGCCGCGGTTCAGCCTCGACAATGTCGCGGCGTCGAGGCTGTCGACTGACTCGTCAAATACGTCTTTCGCCTGTTGCACCATTTGCTGATCAATTCGTTCGTCAGTATTGTTCATTGCCAGTGTTCTCCCAGCCTGTCGCGGAGCGTATGTACTGCCCGGAAATAGTGTGTCTTGACGCTTCCTTCGCTACAGCCCATCGCTACGGCGGTCCCCGCAACGTCGAGACCTTCAAATGTTCTCAGCATGAACGCCTCACGTTGCCGTGTCGGTAATGCATGCACTGCGGACTCCAAATCCTGCATCGCCTGGGAATTCTGTAATTCCTCTTCGGGCGAGCGGCCGGCGGAATCCGGTGCCGCCGCGATGACATCATAGTCGTGATCTTCGGTATTCGCCTTTTGAAACCACACCATAACCCGGTTGCGAACGGCCTGCCGCCGGTGCCAGTCGCGTACCCCGTTCTGCAATATTCGATAAAACAGCGGCGACCATTCATTACTGCCACGGCGACTGTAGTTGCGCACGAGTTTGATCATCGCATCCTGCACGAGGTCCAGCGCTTCGTCCCGGTCACGCACACCCATTTCAGCGATACGCAAAGCCCGCCGCTCCACCTCAGCCAGAAACTGGTCAAGTTGCCGTTCCTTATGCAGTGTCCGTGCTCCTGTCGACTTACGGCTGCACGATACCGTAAAAACTGCCAGGTCTGCGGTCATATCCCTTGACTCCACCACGTGTTGATCTAAGTTGTCTCTCCTGTTTAACGTCCGAGCAGCGCCACAGTTGACAGGATTGAGACCTGGAACCTGAGGATTATGTAAAATAAAGTGAGCGATAGCACCATACTCAAAGTTGCCGTCAACGTCCCGTTGTCGCGGGACTTCGACTACCTGCCACCGGCTTCCGGCCCGGTACCCGCCGTCGGCTGCCGGGTGCTGGTTCCGTTCGGACGACGCCAGCAGATCGGGATGGTTACAGCACATGCATACGAATCTGTTATCTCTGCTGCCAGGATTCGGCGCTGCAGCAGAGTTCTGGACGAAAACGCCATACTGTCGGACCCGGACCTCTGGCTGATCCGGTTCGCGAGCGACTATTACCACCACCCTATCGGAGAGGTCGTCTCTGCCGCTCTGCCCGCACTGCTGCGGCAAGGAAAACCGTTGCATCCAACGGTTGAGCGAGTAGCGATAACAGATTCTGGCGCACAAGAGAACATTGATATGCTGGCGCAGCGTGCGCCCAGACAAGCCGAATTGCTCGAGGCACTGATCGACGCGGGTGGAGATGGCCTGGATGCGGACCTGCTGACCGACACGCTGCCAACGTGGCGCAGAGCGGCGAAGCGCTTGCGGGAGAAAGGCCTGCTATCAATTTTTGAAGTACGCGCCGAAGACTTCGACGAGCGGCTGGTCAGTGAGCAAAGCCCGGACCTGACCCTCAATGCGGATCAGGAGCGGGCCCTGGAAATATTACGCGCCAGCGATCAGTTCGGCGTTTTTTTACTGGACGGTGTGACCGGCAGCGGCAAAACCGAGGTCTATCTGCAACGCGTCCGCAACATTCTGGAACAGGGTAGGCAGGTCCTTATTCTTGTCCCTGAAATTGGCTTGACGCCGCAACTCGTTTCTCGCCTCACAGACCGGCTGGGAATCGAACCGGCCTTGCTGCACTCAGGGCTTTCCAATAATGCACGTCTGGCGGCGTGGCGCGCAGCACGATCGGGTGCCGCGCGACTTGTCGTCGGAACGCGCTCGGCGATTTTCACTCCACTCAATAAGCCAGGACTGATCATCGTCGACGAAGAACATGATCACTCTTTCAAACAGCAGGAAGGTTTGCGCTACTCCGCCCGTGACCTGGCCATCGCCAGAGCAAAACGTCTGGATATACCCGTTATTCTCGGTAGCGCAACGCCAACGCTCGAAATGCTACAGCACTGCCGCAATGGCACGTATGAGCACATTATCCTGCCGGCGCGCGCCGGCGAGGCCAAACCGCCGGTAATGCGCTTGATCGATACGGTGCGCTCACCGGCAACTGACGGCATTAGCGAACCGCTGGCAGAGGCGATACAAAAACACTTGCACGACGGCGGCCAGATCTTGCTGTTCCTTAATCGCCGTGGCTTCGCGCCGACGTTGATTTGTAGCAATTGCGGACACATCGCCGGCTGCGATCGTTGCGACTCGCGGTTGACCGTTCATGCCCGGAGTCGGCAACTGCAATGCCATCACTGTGGTGCTTGCCGCCCGCTCAGGGAACAATGCGATGAATGCGGAGAGACGGTCAAACCGCTGGGCGAAGGCACCGAGCGCCTGGAAGAGTCGTTGCGCACCAGGTTTCCGGACGTTGCCATAAGCCGCATCGACAGCGACAGCACGCAACAGAAGGGCGCGATGCACGAAGCGCTGGAAAGTGCCACGCTCGGTCACGCGAACATTCTCGTCGGCACTCAGATGCTGTCCAAAGGACACCATTTCCCGAATCTGAGTCTGGTCGGCATCGTCAACGCGGACCAGGGGTTGTTCGGCACAGATTTTCGCAGCGCCGAGCGCATGGCGCAATCCATCATTCAGGTCGCAGGTCGAGCAGGACGCGAGAGCCGGCCAGGTGAAGTGCTGATTCAGACCGCGTTTCCGGAAAACGAGTTCTGGAGCACGTTGATCGAAGGCGGGTATAGCCAGATCGCCGATGACGCTCTGGCAGAAAGGGAAATCACTCGCTGGCCGCCGTTCACTCGTCTCGCATTGCTGCGCTCCGCGGCGCATCAAAAAGCCGATGCCCACCGATTTTTGGATGTAGCACGACGTCATCTCGCCGCCGAGGCGAACGAGGCGTTACGAATACTCGGCCCGGTCGATGCTCCGATGGCGCGCAAGGCCGGCCGTTATCGGGCACAGCTGTTGTTGCAAAGCAGCGATCGATCAACATTGCACCGGGCACTACGAATCCTTCGCCCGATGCTGGAGGCCGACGCATCGGCTCGAAAGGTTCGCTGGTCCATTGACGTCGATCCGGGCGAACTTTTTTAGCGGGGTCTATACAGATACTAATAACCCGGTAGAATTGCCGCCTCGCCAGACCACACCAGAACACCCAATGAAACACATAGTTGCAAAACTGGTTAACGATGCGCTTGCCGGGCTTCCAGAACTGGCAGAGGCCGCAGCCGACCTTGCTGTCGAAACCACTGTCGAGCGCACGCGCGACGCCCGGCATGGCGACTTTGCCAGCAATGTCGCCCTGCAACTGGCCAAACCGACACGCAAGAACCCGCGTGATATAGCAACCCGCATTGTTGACGCTCTCGGTACCGACGAGCAGATTACCAAGATCGAAATTGCCGGCCCGGGATTTATTAATTTCCACATGAGCGCAGCAGCATTTCACGCTGAGCTAGGTTCAATTTTGGACGCGGGCAATGCCTATGGGCGGCAGGCGAAAAAAGAAAGCCCGAAGATTTTGCTCGAATTCATTTCAGCAAATCCGACCGGTCCACTGCATGTAGGCCATGGCCGCCTCGCCGCTTTCGGCGCGGCGGTCGGTAATCTCCTCGAAGCGACCGGATACCAGGTGCACCGTGAGTACTACGTCAATGACGCTGGCCGCCAAATGGATATTCTCGGCGCCAGTGTCTGGTTAAGGTGGCTTGAGGCGAACGGCATTAGCGTCCCGTTTCCGAAAGCCGGTTATCGCGGTGAGTACATCAGAGACATTGCCGGAGAAATTGATACGGGTGGACTTGTCCTACCCAATGCAGACGACGTTCTGCAAGGGCTCCCCGACCAGGAATCGGAGGACGACTGGGATGCCTACGTTGATGCACTGATTGCGAAGGCATCAGACCTGCACGGCGAGGACGGTTTCGATCAGATCCGGCAGCAGTCGCTCGAGTCAATTCGCGCCGAAATTGAGGATGATCTTGCCGATTTCGGCGTCACGTTCGACCAATGGTACTCGGAACAAAGCTTGGCGAAGTCAGGCCGTATCGACGACGCACTCACTGTGCTCGAAGAACGTGGCTTGCTGTACAAGAAAGACGGTGCAACCTGGTTTCCGGCGACAGACTTCGGCGATGAAAAAGATCGGGTGGTTATTCGCGCGAATGGCGCCAAGACCTACTTCGCATCCGATATTGCGTATCACTTTGACAAGCGCGAACGCGGCTTCGATTATCTGATCGACATCCTCGGCGCGGACCACCACGGGTATGTTGCCAGAGTACGTGCGGGACTTGAGGCGATGGGTTATCCGGGTGACGACCTTGAAGTGGAGTTGGTGCAGTTCGTATCTTTGTATCGCGGCGGCAAAAAGGTAGCAATGTCCACACGCTCTGGACAATTCGACACCTTGCGCAAGCTGCGCGCCGAAGTCGGCAATGACGCGGCCCGTTTCTACTACGTAATGCGCTCAAACGACCAACACCTCGAATTTGACCTCGACATCGCAACATCGCAGTCAAATGACAATCCCGTGTTCTATATTCAGTACGCACACGCGCGCATCGCAAGCGTATTTCGCAAAGCGGACGAACTGGACCTGTACTGGGATCAGGACAATGGCCGCACTAATCTCGACAAACTAGTTGCGCCGCAGGAAAAAGCGCTGCTGTCAGCGATGAGCCGTTACCCTGAGATGGTAGAACTCGCTGCAAAGAACCGCGCGCCGCAAACGTTGGTGCATTACCTTCGGGACCTGGTCAGCGACTTTCATTCCAGCTACAACGCCCACAAGGTATTGGGCGATGACGCCAATCTGCGCGACGCCCGGCTTGCACTGTATGCCGCCGTAAGGATCGTTGTCGCGAATGGCCTTGCGATTCTCGGCGTCTCCGCGCCAGAAGAGATGTAATGGCAAAGCGCAGCAAAAGGCGTTCCAGTCGCCGTAATAAGCGGAACGAATACCCGGGCTGGGTGTGGATGATATTCGGTCTTGCGATCGGCCTGTCCGTCGCGTTCGCCATTTACGTTAAGGACCGCGAACCCGTGGTCGCAATTGCCGCGGCAGAGTCGCAACCCGCCAGGGCGGAAAGCGCCCTCGATAACAATGGCGAAACGCCAGCCATCAAGCCGGTTACTGAGGTGCCGGCGAGGAAGCGCTTCGAATTCTACGAATTGTTACCTGCATTTGAAATAATTGTAGCCGACGAGGAGCCCGCCGTCGACGAAGATGTCGAACCGCAGGCCATCGAGGAGCCCGGATTGTATTTGTTGCAGGCCGGCTCATTTTCGACCCATATCGACGCTGACAGACGACGGGCCGAACTCGCATTGCATGGCATCGAATCGCGCGTCCAGCGTGCCAAGGTCAATAATCGCGATTATTACCGTGTCTATGTTGGACCGATAGACGACCTTGATGAACTGAATATGACGCGCAGCAGGCTGCGCGCGGCCAAGATTGACGTCATGCGTATTCGACTCGGTGACTAGATCAGCGCGACTATTCTTCTGCTTCGCCTTGTTGCAGCTCGCGGCGTGCGCGAGCGTGCCACCGGCACCGGTTTCTGCACCGGTGCCTGATGCAGCACCCCGGCCGACTGCGCCGCCATCCCCTCCCGCGCCGGACAAATCGACCTTGCGTATCAGTATCGCATCTGTCGGTGACATGATGCTTGGGACGGACTACCCCGAGAATCACTTGCCGGACGATGACGGCGTCACTTTTTTGGCGGACGTAAGGAAGGTGATTTCTGCGGCTGATATCGCGTTCGGCAATCTCGAGGGCGTGCTCATCGATGGTGGCCTGCCAGCAAAGAAATGCAACAACCCGAGAGCTTGCTATCTGTTTCGCTCACCCACTCGTTACGCCGACCACTTCAAGGGTGCCGGGTTCGACGTGCTCAGTCTCGCCAATAATCACGCGCGCGACTTCGACGAGGAGGGCCGGACCAGCAGCATGGAAGCGATCGCGGCACGCGGCATGTACCACTCGGGGCGAGAGGGAGACATTGCGAGTTTTGAAGCGCATGGACTCAGGATCGCGTTCCTCGCCTACGCTGTTACCAGGAACTCCAACTTGATGCTCGACTACGAGCTAGCGTTCGCGACGGTCGCAACGATCGCGGCAGCGCACGACATCGTCGTCGTTTCGTTTCACGGCGGTGCCGAAGGCGTCGATGCATTGCACGTTCCCTTTGCAGAAGAAGAGTATTACGGCGAGCCTCGCGGCGACGTGGTCTGGTTCGCGCGGGGCGTCATCGATGCCGGCGCCGACCTGGTCATCGGGCACGGACCGCATGTCGTACGCGGTATGGAGCGTTACAACGACCGGCTGATTGCTTATAGCCTGGGCAACTTCGCTACGTACTACGGCATCAGCGTGGCGGGAACAAAGGGAATCGCACCGATTCTCACGGTGACACTCGATGGCGACGGCGTATTTATAGCGGGCGAAATTACATCAACAGTGCAGCGACGACCGGCGGGTCCCAGCATTGACCAAAAACAGCGCGCACTGAATTTGATCCGCGGCCTGAGTATTGAGGACTTTGGTGATCCGGGGATCCAATTTCTGCCGGATGGAAAGCTGCTGCCAATCGATCGAGGCCCGGTCGAGCCACACCAGCTAGTCGTCGCTCCCAACAGACCTGAAGTTGACACCCAGTGATCGAAGTTTCCGGTACAAGTGAGTCCGCTCCATTCCCACTCGCTTCGCCAGTTGCCCTACCTTGCCATCACAAAGCACAAGTTGTTGTTGCAAATAAGAACGTTCGAAGTGTTCGCGCGCCTCGCGTAACGGTAACGCCAGCAAGTCCTGTTTTACCAACGGTTCGTTTACCGGCACGACCGCGGTTATCTCAGCTTCAACTTCGCCGAGCCCAATATCCTCGCTGCTGCCCGACAAGAGCAGGCGCCTGACAAGTTGCTTCAGTTCGCGGACATTGTCCGGCCACGGATAATTACGCAGCCGATTTTGCGCGGCGACGCTGAAGCGCCTGAACGTCAGGCCCTCGGCGTCGACCAGTTTGTCAACGTAGTATGTCAGCAACTCCGGCACATCCTCAGAGTAATCACGCAATGGCGGGATTCTCAAGCTCAGGACACCTAACTGTGCGACAAGATCGCGGCGCAGCTGGCCTGACTCAATAAGGGCCTCGTAATCTACGCGGACCGTCGCAACGATTCTAGCCTTCACCTTTACAGGTGCAGACCCGCCCATCCGTGTGAACTGGCCGTCTTCGACGACACCTAGAAGTATTTTCTGCGCAGCACTGTTGAGATCCGAAAGCTCATCGATAACCAGCGTGCCATCCGACGCTCGCTCGAACGCACCGGCCGTTACTTCGCCCCCGTCTTCGCGGCCCAGTAATTGTTCCTCTGCACGA
>SMUY01060125.1_pt1 | contig 10511 bp, 10 predicted proteins | sample 2456441 | NCBI WGS metagenome assembly SMUY01 (sample SAMN11095931, study PRJNA526329) | marine sediment metagenome | biome: Marine sediment; feature: Surficial sediment; material: Deep marine sediment; isolation source: Hadal surficial sediment | place: Pacific Ocean | collected 2014-11 | depth...
ACACCTGCGCGCCACCGAGCACGAGGGTCGCATCGTGTTCTTGCACAGCGTTCAGGACGGTCCCGCAAGCCAGAGCTATGGAATTCAGGTGGCGCGCCTCGCGGGCGTGCCTGACCCGGTACTCGAAATCGCGCGAGAAAAACTAACGGAACTCGAGTACAACGCGCACCGGGCGACGGCGTCTCCGCTGCAAGCGGATCTGTTCGCGACGTCACGCGCCGCCATCAGCGAATCGGACGTGCACGAACCGGTCAGCGATCCGTTGCGTGACGCGCTCGAGGGTATCGAACCAGACGACCTGAGCCCGCGTGAAGCGCTCGAACAGCTCTACCTGATCAAGTCGCTCAGCCGCCGCACGCCGCGCTGACGCGCCTGTACAGCGCTGCATTTGTCGTTAGAATACGGCGGTTTTGCGGTAGCATTGATCCATGACCTTTGTAGTAGGCGAGAATTGCATCAAGTGCAAGCTCACGGACTGCGTCGAAGTGTGTCCGGTGGATTGCTTCTACGAGGGGCCCAACATGCTTGTCATCCACCCGGATGAGTGCATCGACTGCGCGCTGTGCGAACCGGAATGTCCGGTCGATGCCATCTATTCGGAGGATGAGTTGCCGGCCGAACAGGAGGAGTTTCTCGTCCTGAATCAGGAACTCGCGGACACCTGGCCCAACATCACCGAGATAAAGGATGCGCCGCCGGATGCGGACGACTGGCGCGAAGTCAAGGGTAAGGCGAAATATCTGGAGCGCTGATCCGCTTACCCGCCCTATCCGCCTATCCGCCCTACCCGCCTATGAGCCGACCCGGATTGACCGGGTTTCCATCGCGACGAATCTCGAAGTGCAGCCCCACCGGCCGCGCAACCTTTGCCAGCAGCCCTCCCAGCTTGATCCGCTGGCCTTCGCGCACGGCAATCTCATGATTCAACGAGTAGGCGCTGAGATAGTGGGAATCGTGCTTGATGATCACCAGGCTTCGGTAACCGCGCAACCCGCCCCCCGCATACACCACCTCGCCCGCGGCCGCGGCAAGCACCGTCGAACCACGCTCGAGCTCGAAGTCGATGCCCTTGTTGCCGTTGCCGAAACCACGCGCAATCCGGCCATCGGTGGGCCAGCGCCACTGGCGCACGGAAGCAACCCGGGCGGCCGGGCGCGGGGCGGACTTTCGGGGCCGCGCTTTCGGCTCCGCGGTCCGCGCGGCGCCATGCAACCTCAAATGCTGCCCGGGCAGGAGCAGAAACGGTGGCGCGATCCCGTTCAGGCGCGCCAGGCGCAGGTAGTCCTTGTCGAATCGCCAGGCGATCGAATACAACGTATCGCCTTTGCTGACCACGTAGTCGACCGTCTGCGCATCGCTGACCACCGAGCGCTCGACCACCGGGGGAGTCGCCGGCGCCGCGCAACCCGCAACGACGAACACAATTGCCACAAATGTCCGCGGCATTTTCAAGCGCGCGCAACGGTCCCCGCATCGCGCGCGAGAACCAGCAGACCCACGACCCCAAGTCCCAACAGGACGGCCGCCATTACCCCGAGCAGCATCGGCTCGTGACCGCTGAGGTGCTGATACATCCACGGCATCACAGGCAAGTCGCCAGCGCCTGAAGCACCGGTCCGCCACGGCCACAGTTTGACCAGAGAACCGGCCATGAAGCCCGTCAAGGCCGCCATCACAGGCCCATAGTGGCGGCGCATCAGAAAGGACAGCACCCGGGCAAACGCCGCCAGCCCCGCTACGCACCCCAGCGCGAGCATCGCCAACCGGTCGATCTCGAGATCCGCCACCGCAACGATCACCGACGGATACAGTCCCAACAGCAGCAACATGTAGCCACCGGACACGCCCGGCAGAATCCATGCCGATACGGCGATCATGCCGCCCACGAACAACCACAGCGGCGTCGGTTCGAGAGCAATCGCTCCTGACAAGCTCAGCAACAGACCCGCAGCAAGGCCGAAGGGCGCGACCCGCATCAGGTTGCGGGGTGAGCTGTGCCGGGCGATGTCGATGCATGAACCGACGATCAAGCCGAAGAAAAATGCCCAGACCAGCAACGGCATCGAATCGAGCAACTCCAGGATCACCCGGGCAAACAGCAGAATGCTGGTGACCATGCCCGCACCAAGCACCGCCAGGAAGCCCAGGTTGGTGGTCCGCCAGAACGCCACCACGCCATAACGCAACCGGGCCACGGAACGAATGGAAAGACCGGCGATCGTGTCCAGCAGCTCACGATAGATTCCAGTGATGAACGCAATCGTGCCGCCGGAAACGCCCGGAACCACTTCCGCCATACCCATCGCCGTGCCACGGAGAAAGATGCCGGCCCAGCGCCGCCAGGAACGCCGCGCCATCAGTTGCGCGTGCCCCGCAGCAACGGGACGAAGCGCACGTATTCCAGGCTCTGTTCGCTGAAACCCGCGTCGTCACGGTCGATGATCAGTAATTCCTGCAAACCCTCGTCGCCCACGGGAATCACCAACCGACCACCGATGGCAAGCTGGTCGTAGAGCGCACCCGGGACGTGCCGCGCGGCCGCGGTCACGATGATTGAATCGAAGGGCCCCTGGTCTGCCCAACCCACATTGCCGTCCGCGTTGCGCATTCGCACATTGCGCAGCTTCAGCGCCCGGAATCGTGCGGCGGCGCGTTCGATCAGGGGCGCAATGCGTTCGACGGTGTAGACCTTTTCGGCCAGCGCGGCGAGTACGGCCGTCTGGTAACCCGACCCGGTGCCGATCTCCAGCACCACCGCGCGCGGTCGATTGAACAGGGCCTGAGTCATGAGCGCGACGATGAACGGTTGGGAAATCGTCTGGTTGTGGCCGATGGGAAGCGCCGTGTCTTCATATGCCCGGTGCGCGAGCGCTTCGTCGATGAAGATGTGCCGAGGCACGCTGCCGATCACGCCCAGTACCTGCTCGGAGGCGATGCCACGCTCGCGTAGACGCTTCACCAGACGGTCACGCGTTCGCTGGGAGGTCATGCCGATGCCATCCAGATCGAACTCAGCCATCGCTGAAATTCCCGGACGCCACGGCAAAGTGACCCAACTCTTGCACGACGCTGGTCGCATAACTACCGCTGCACAAAGCAAACTCGAGCCGCAGCACGCGCTGATCCTGCTCCCAATGCCAGACAAGATTTTCCGGCAATGCCGCCAGGGCACGGCGCTGCTGCACCAAGCCGATGTGTTCCAGCGGTTCGAGCCAGCGCTCCAAAGGCGCGAGAGCTTCAGCCTCGAGCACGGCGCTGGCGTCTCGAGCGGCACTTCGGCCGCGACCCCAGAGTGGCCCGGTTGGACGGCCCTGGTCCAGCACATCGCCGTCGATGACCAGGTTCCAGGTACCACACCGCACGCGTTCGGCAAGCACCGTGTTGAACAGCAGCGAGCGCGCCGCCGAGAGATAGAGGCCGCGCTTGAACGCGCTCAAACGCCGGCGTGGACGGCGGCTCAACCAGTTCCAGGCCGCGTCGAGATTGCTGCCGTCGCGACCGAACCGCTGCACACCGAAGTAGTTAGGCACCCCGTCGCTGCGCAAGCGCACCAACCGCGCTTCGATCTCATCCGCCGCACCTTGTACTCCCCGCAGTCGGATGCAAAACTCGTTGCGGTCAATCTGGCCACGGCGCAGTTTCCGAGCGTGGCGTGTCTGCGCAAGGATTGTGGCCTCCAGATCAACCGGTAACGCGAGTCGGCATAGCGGCGTAGTCACGCTGAACCACTGACGGGTAACCGCACGCCGGTCCTTCAATCCCGCATACCCCACCGCCGCCAGGCTCACACCCGCGGCCTCGGCCAGCGCGCCCGCCACGCTAATCGTGTTGAGGCCACGCTTCTGGATCCGCAGGAACAGATGTTCGCCCTCGCCGGTTGGCTGAAACCCGAGCTGTTCGTCCACCGCAAAGTCCTCGGGTCGGTCACGCATGACTCCGCCGATGTCGAGACGTGGGTAGGCGCTGGGTAGTTGATCCACGCGGAACGAGGTATCCAACTAGGGCTCGACCACCAGGTAGAACGTCTCCCCTCGTTTTACCATGCCGAGCTCGGTGCGAGCACGGGCTTCGAGTGCCTCCGGGCCCGCCTTGAGCGCTTTGACTTCAGACGCCAGAATGCGATTGCGCTCGCTCAACACCTCGGTGCGTTGCCGTTGCGCGTCGAGCCGCTTTGCGAGTTCGGCATGCTCGACGACCCCGCTGCTGCCGAACCAGAATCGAAACTGCAGGGCAATCAGCAGCACCACTCCCATCACCACCAGGAATCGCATCAGCGGCGAAACTCGGCCCGACCGAGATAGCTTGCGGCGCTGCCCAGATGTTCCTCGATGCGCAGCAGCCGGTTGTACTTGGCGACCCGGTCGGAACGCGACAACGAGCCGGTCTTGATCTGTCCGGCGCCCGTCGCAACGGCCAGATCCGCGATGGTCGTATCCTCGGTTTCACCCGAGCGATGGGAGATCACCGTGCTGAAACCGGCGTTCTGCGCCATTCGAATGGCCGCAAAGGTCTCGCTCAAGGTGCCGATCTGATTCAACTTGATCAATATCGAATTCGCGACGCCGGTATCGATGCCGCGCACCAGGATGTCGGTATTGGTCACGAACAAATCGTCACCGACCAGCTGAATCCGCTCACCCAGCGTATCCGTCAACAACTTCCAGCCATCCCAATCCGATTCGTCCATACCGTCTTCGACGGAGAGGATCGGGTAGGTGTCGACCAGGCCGACAAGGTAGCTCACAAATTCTGGCGCATCAAATCGCTGCCCTTCGCCGCGGAGATGGTAAATGCCGTCGGCGTAAAACTCGGATGCCGCACAGTCGAGCGCCAGCGTGACGTCAGTGCCAAGCTCGTAGCCCGCGGCCGCCACCGCTTCCGCAATCGCTTCGAGCGCTGCCTCGTTCGACGGCAGGTCCGGAGCGAAGCCACCTTCATCGCCCACTGCCGTGCTCAATCCACGGTCGCCAAGCACCTTCTTCAAGGCCTGGAACACCTCAGCGCCGCAGCGCAGCGCTTCCGAGAAACGGGTCATGGACACCGGTTGAATCATGAACTCCTGAATGTCGACGTTGTTGTCGGCATGCTCACCGCCATTGATGATGTTCATCATCGGCACGGGAAGCCGCAGCGGCTGTTCGCCCTGGAACAGGTCGGCCAGATGTTCGTAGAGTGCCTTGCCCGTTGCACGCGCTTCGGCCTTGGCGGCCGCAAGTGACACGGCCAGCATGCCGTTCGCGCCCAGGCGGGATTTGTTGGGGGTTCCATCAAGCTCGCAGAGCCGATCATCCAGCGCCTGCTGGTCGGCGGCGTCCAGCCCCAGCAACGCCTCGGCGACTTCCCCGTTGGCCGCCGCAACGGCCCGAAGGACGCCCTTGCCCCCATAGCGTTTCGCATCGCCGTCGCGAAGTTCCAGGGCTTCCCGGGAACCCGTTGATGCGCCGGACGGCGAGCACGCGCTGGCGACGTAATCACCCGCCACGGTGACATCCGCTTCCACCGTTGGATTGCCACGCGAATCCAGCACTTCACGGGCGCGAACAGCAATGATTTCAGCCAACGGTGCCTTCCAGCAATTCGGTCGATTTCACAACCCGGTCCAACTCGACAAGCGTGCCGAGAAGCGGTTCCATCAGATCGAGCGGCCAGGAGTTGGGACCATCGGAGAGCGCTTCGTCGGGCTTCGGGTGCGTTTCGATGAACAGGCCCGCCACCCCGGCCGCTACTGCGGCCCGGGCCAGGACCGGAACCATCTCGCGTTGTCCTCCGGACACATTACCAAGCCCACCGGGCATCTGCACCGAGTGCGTTGCGTCGTACACCACCGGACACTTGGTGTCGCGCATGATCGCCAGGCTGCGCATGTCCGAGACGAGGTTGTTATAGCCGAAGCTCGCGCCACGTTCGCATACCATGATCTGCTGGTTGCCGGTGGCGCGTGCCTTGCGCACGACGTGCAACATGTCCGAGGGCGCCAGGAACTGGCCTTTCTTGATGTTCACCGGAATTCCCTGCGAGCAGACGTTCTGAATGAAATTGGTCTGGCGGCACAGAAACGCCGGGGTCTGAATGACCGACACCACGTCCGCGACCTCGTCGAGCGGGGTATCTTCGTGAACGTCGGTGAGCACCGGCACGCCGATATCCTGCTTGACCTTCTGCAGCACCCGCAGCCCCTGCTCCAATCCGGGCCCGCGGAAACTCTCATGGGACGAGCGGTTCGCTTTGTCAAATGACGCCTTGAATATGTAGGGAATTCCGAGCCGCGCAGTGATCTCCTTGAGCCGGCCGGCAATGTTCATGACCAATGCTTCGTCCTCGATCACGCACGGGCCCGCGATCAGAAACAACGGATGATCCAACCCGACCTGGAAATCTAATAGTTGCATTAGCGACCGCTACCTTGTGGTTGGGCCGCGTCAGGGTGAGGCGTTCGCCGTCACCACCGCCGCGACGGGTTTCGTTTCCGCTTCAACGCGCTGCAGCGCCGCCTCAATGAAGCCGCGGAACAGCGGGTGCCCGTCCCGGGGAGAGGACGTGAATTCCGGGTGAAACTGGCAGCCCACGTGCCACGGGTGGCCTTCCAGCTCGATGATCTCGACCAGGCCATCGTCCGAGCGGCCCGCAACGCGCAGCCCATGAGCCTCGAACTGCGCTACGTATTTGTGGTTTACCTCCCAACGATGACGATGCCGCTCGTAGACTTCTGCTTTGCCGTACAGGCTGCTGGCGAGCGTGCCGGGAACCAGCTCGCAACGCTGCTCGCCAAGCCGCATCGTTCCGCCGAGGTCTTCATCACCATCGCGTTGTTCGACCTGCCCGTCTTTTTCGGTCCATTCGCTGATCAGGGAAATGACCGGATACGGTGTGTTGGGGTTAATTTCGGTCGAATGGGCGCCTTCGAGACCGATCACGTTGCGTGCGCAATCGATGATGGAGGCATGCAAGCCGTAACAGATGCCAAAATACGGCACACGATTCTCGCGGGCATACTGCGCGGCTTTGATCTTGCCCTCGAAGCCGCGTTGGCCAAACCCACCCGGGACCAGGATTGCCTGCACATCGGCGAGCGAGCCGGTGCCGTTGGCTTCGATGTCTTCGGCGTCCAGAAACTTGATGTCCACCTTGGTCTTGGTCTGAATTCCGGCGTGCATGATTGCCTCGATGAGCGATTTGTAGGCATCGAGCAGATCCAGGTATTTACCGACGATCGCAATCTGCACCTGGTGTTCCGGATGCAACTGCGCCTCAACCACGGCATGCCACTGCGACAGGTCTGCATCCGCGCAGTCGAGTCGGAGCTTTTCAACGACGATATCGTCGAGCTTCTCCTCATGCAGCATCGCCGGTACGTTGTAGATAGACTCGGCGTCCGGACAGGAGATCACCGCGCGCTCCTCCACATTGGTGAACAGGGCGATCTTCTTGCGGGCCGACTTCGGCAGCGGCCGGTCGGAACGGCAGACCAGGATGTCAGGCAACAATCCGATTGAACGCAGTTCCTTCACCGAGTGTTGCGTCGGCTTCGTCTTGATTTCGCCGGCCGTCGCAATATACGGCACCAGCGTCAGGTGAATGAACAGGGTACCGGTAACACCGATCTCCAGGCGCATCTGGCGAATCGCTTCGAGAAACGGTTGCGACTCGATGTCCCCCACGGTTCCGCCGATTTCGACGATGACGACGTCGAAGCCCTCCGCCGCGTCCCGGATCCGGCGCTTGATCTCGTCGGTGATGTGAGGAATGACCTGTACCGTACCGCCGAGATAGTCGCCGCGGCGCTCTTTACGGATCACCTCCGCATAAATGCTGCCGGTGGTGAAGTTGTTCTTACGGGTCATGCGGGTCCGAACCATCCGTTCGTACTGGCCGAGATCGAGATCCGTCTCGGCCCCATCGGCCGTGACGAACACCTCGCCATGCTGGAACGGGCTCATCGTGCCCGGATCCACGTTGATGTAGGGATCCATTTTGACGATGTTGATGTTGAGCTGCCGGGCTTCGAGGATCGCCCCCAGCGAAGAGGTCACAATCCCCTTACCGAGGGACGAAACCACACCGCCGGTGACAAAGATAAAGTCCGTCATTGAAGGGCCATCTTGTAACCTGTTTGGGCGCGTTCAAGATGGGATTGCACGATAGCAAATGCCCCTATCCAGCACAACGTAGTGGCCGAAATCCTGTTCACTCCTGCGCAAAGAGTTTGCTCACGATACGCCGCGCGTGATTGTGTCAGCCGGCTCCCAGCTCAGGTTCCATCCGCCGACTTCGCAGCGCTCGGTGTGCGCAACCACAATCCCGGGAAGCGCGGCCAGCACCTCTCCCTTATAGAGTAACGGATAGTCGCGTCGTCGCCAGGGCAGGATCCCGGCTTCGGCAAGAAGTCGCTTGACCGAACGGGACGGACCGCCCGCCAGCGGACGCAGGCGTTCGCCACCACGCCGCAACGTGACCCGGAACGACCCATCGTGCAACCCGGCGCCAGCCGCGCGGCGCGCGCGCAACCGTCCGTGGGGCAATTCCAGGTCGGTGCCGGGTGACCAGTCCACATCGCACCATTCATCCGCGAGCGGCACCTCTCGGACCAGGTACAACCGCCCCGCGTAGCCGCGCACCACCACATCGTCCGCAACCCGCAGTTCAGGCAGCGTATCCGGTTGAGCCAGCTGCCTCACCAGTTCGCCCAACGCCCGTTCGCGGCACCCGTGCACGCCATAGCCCTCAAGCCAGCGGCGCAACAACCGGGTGGGCGCCACAAACGCCAGCAGGTATTCGGTGTCGAGGGTCTCGCCGACGCGCGCGCGATCGACTTCCCGATTCAGCAAGGCCTCCAAGAGCGTGAGCTCCGCTGCCTGGGCGCGCGCCGAGCGTACGATGTTCGCCACCGCATTGGGCCAGCGCTCGACCAGACGGGGCAGTACCACGTGGCGCAAGTAGTTTCGATCATGCCGCGGATCCGCGTTACTGGGGTCATCGAGCCACTCGAGTCGCCGTTCACGCGCGTATTGCTCAAGCCTTCGACGTGGCAATCCCAGCACCGGACGCAGCAATAGCCCACCCCCCAACGGCCGCGACGCGGGCATCCCTCCGGGTCGCGCCGCACTACCACGCAGCAGCCGGAACAGCACCGTTTCACTCTGATCGTCAAGGTGATGCCCCAGCATCAGCACATCGCCCGCTGCGAGGACGCACGCGAACACGTCGTAGCGCGCCGCTCGCGCCGCCGTCTCGACGCTGCCGTGCGCCGGCACGTCGACATCGTGGCACTGAAATTCGATGCCGCGCGCCCGGCAGACGGCCGCGCAATGCGCCGCCCAGGAATCGCTGTCCGGATGAAGATGGTGATTCACGTGCAACGCGATCGGTTGCACGCCCGGCAGCCGTGTCGCCGCATCGAGCACCACCGTGGAGTCGAGACCACCGCTGAATCCAACCCACAACCGCTTCGAACCCGGCCCGTCGATCTCGCCCAGAGCCCGCGTCAACGCCTCGGTTACGAGTTCTCCGCTCACATCGTGGCGCGCGGATAACTCAGGTGGACCTGCTCCACACCAAACTCGGCACGCAGCCGTTCCAGCATCTCGTCACTCGGCACAACCCGCCAGCGCGGCCCAAGTACCACCTGCCCTTCCGCATCATGACGACGGTAGGCCACTGCAACCGCGCATCCCTCGCCACCCTGCGCATCACGAACCGGCTGCAACGCGCGACGCAACCTGGCCGGCAGATCGGGCTGCAGGACGGATCCGTCGACGTCGATCTGCAGCCATCCGGCAAAGTGTTGGCGGGCTTCGTCCATGGTGAACACCCGGGCAACCCGCATCTTCAGCACGCCGCTGAAGTCGTCCGCCTGCGTCTCGCCTTCGACGATGATCACCGCATCTTTCTCGATCTTCCGACGATGCTCCTGGTATGCCTCAGAGAACAACGACAACTCGATTCGGCCGCTGCGATCGTCGATCACGGTGAACGCCATGTCACCACGTCGACCGCGCATGGTCCTGCTGGAAACCACCAATCCGGCGACCCACTGCTTGCCACGAGCGGCCTTCAAATCCGCGATCCGCATTGGGCAGAAGCGCCGGATCTCATCGATGTAGTCGTCGATGGGATGGCCGTTCAAATACAATCCGAGCGTGTCCCTCTCGCCCTCCAGCCGTTCGCGCCGGGTGAGCGGCACCACCTCGATTTCGCGGATCGGTGTTCGTCCCGCCGCGACCGCCACACCGCCAAACAGATCCGCGATCCCGCTGGCTGCGTCACGAGCAACCTGCTCCGCCCCTTGAACGGCATCGCCCAGCGTGCCGAGCAGGCGCGCACGGACGTGTTCCACCGGCTCGTCCGATGCGCCGAATCCATCCATCGCACCGGCTCGGATCAGCGCTTCAAGGACGCGCCGGTTCGCCTTGCGACCATCCACGCGTTGGCAGAAGTCATCGAGGTTGACGAACGGTCCGTTGGCACGTTCCTCGACGATTGCCGCCACCGGCCCTTCACCGACCCCTTTCACC
>SMUY01041957.1_pt1 | contig 10502 bp, 11 predicted proteins | sample 2456441 | NCBI WGS metagenome assembly SMUY01 (sample SAMN11095931, study PRJNA526329) | marine sediment metagenome | biome: Marine sediment; feature: Surficial sediment; material: Deep marine sediment; isolation source: Hadal surficial sediment | place: Pacific Ocean | collected 2014-11 | depth...
AGGCAATCCGGTAGTTTTGCGGCGGCGGTTTCTATACCCATGGATGCCAGCAGCCGGGACAAGCTGCTGGGGCTAACAGGCCGAAGCCCATAGCGGAGGTTTGACAAGACCCTTCCCAGTCGGAGCTGGGAAGGGTCTTGAACGCCGGATCAGCGCTGGCGGGCTGCACGCAATTTGCTCCGAGGGGCGGCGCTGGGTGCGGTTTTTAACTTGGGCTTGGCCCCGGTCAGCTTGGATAAGGGAAACAGGACCAGGCTTCCCAACACATCCAGGATGACCACTATCCCCAAGATACGGAAGAAAGCCTCCCGGTTGTCTGGGTGGATGGGACCCCAGATGCCGTTTAGCAAGACGAACGCCACCGCTAGGACTGCCGCCATGGTGGCCAGCCAGCAGGCCCGAACCAGCAGGTTGGCGGGGCGGAAGGCGCTGAGTAGGGATAGGTGCCCCAGAGAGAAGGCCACCAGGCTCAGGGTGGCTATCAGCTGCCAGACCTGGTCATCCTCGCCGATCAGTTCCCAGACGCTCAGGGTGACCACCACCAGCCCCACCACCGAGGCGGCGGCGCCCAGCGGCTGGAGGGGCCACAACCACCAGCTGCTGTCGCGGGCCACACTGGCCCAAGCGGTCAGACTGAATCCGGCCATCGCCAAGGTTGTCAGGAGCAGCTTGCTCTGGGTCTCTCCCAGATCGCCAAAGAGGAATATCGCTATCCCCATGCCGGCGCTGAGGATAAGCGAGGCCAGGGTGGTAACCAGAAAAGTCCTTTTTAAATCCACTTTTGCACCGTCAACCCGGTATAGCTGGATATCAAGTGGCTCGGTACTGAAAAGCCTACTCCGACGGGCGCGCCGAAGAAAGTGCTCTCAACTGCCTGTTGAGCCTATTTTGTGGCGGAGGCTCCCGGCGTGGTAAGCTGCCGGATGATGCCTGAAGATAAGTATTGTGCCGGCTGCGGAATCCCTTTGGAGCTGCGAAGTCTGGAGGGGAGAGTCCGGCCGGTGTGCCCTCAATGCGGACGGGTGGTGTACTACGACCCCAAGGTGGCGGCTACGGCCGTAGTGGAGCGAGCCGGGTTGGTGTTGATGCTGCGCCGGGCGGTGGAAACCGGCTACGGTCTTTGGAGCTTACCCGGTGGATACGTCGACCGGGGCGAAGTCGTGGAGGAGGCGGCGGCCCGGGAGGTGCTGGAAGAGACCGGACTCCAGGTGCAAATAGGTGGACTGGTTGGATTATTTTCGGAAGAGGGGCATCCAGTGGTGGTGGCCGCCTACGCGGCAGTGGAAACGGGGGGCAAGTTGGAAGCCGGTCCGGAAGCCCTGGAGTTGGGGTTTTACCCTCTGGATGGTCTGCCAACGCTGGCATTTCCCAGAGACCGGTTGATTCTGGCTCGCTGGCGGTCGCTGAAGGACGACTCGTAAGCATCCAACCGGCTCGGCCCCATGCCGAAACATATTCGGCGAGAACCTGGCGGGTCAGGAGTTTGCAGTTTTCGCGATTTCAGTCCCGGCCCTCCACTCCCTTTACGGAATAGGTGGGCAGGTGATGTCAACCGCCCGAGCCCTTCTTGCTGATGGGGAATGGGAGAAATCACTGTTCATGGTTCGACAAGCTCACCACGACCGGAAATGGACCCGTTCGCCCTGAGCCAGTCGAAGGACGATTACTAGGTTACGGCTCGGAATGACAACGTCATCCATGCTAAGGTGTATTCTCGAGAGCCGAGATATACATACCCTGGTCAGCCTTGCAAAAGGGGGAGAACCAGGGTCCTATGCCATGCTCTTCAGAAATGTAATCTGCCATTACAAAACCCGAGGACCTTTACGAAAGCCGAGGTCCTCTTTTATAACAGCAGGGTGATGGACTTCTACACTGGCCTCAGCCGGCTGACCCACTCGGCGCTGAACCTGGTCCTCCCCCTCCATTGTCTGGGGTGCCAGGCGAATGGGCACCTTCTCTGTTCAACTTGCAAAGAAGCCTTACCACCATTAAACCCGCCCTTCTGCCGGATTTGCGCCGATCCCCGGCTTGACGGCCGCACGGGCGCTTGTGGCCGATGCCGGGCTGGAGCCTTGGCCGTGGATGGTATTCGAGCCCCTCTGCTAATGGAGGGCTTAATTCAAGACGCCATCCACCACCTGAAGTATCGAAACCTGCGAGCTCTGGCGCCCGAACTGGCGGGGATTCTGTCCAGATACCTCCAGACTCATCCCCTTCCAGGGGATTCCCTGGTACCGGTCCCGCTGCATCCAAGGCGGCTCCGTCGCCGGGGTTACAATCAGGCGCTGCTCCTGGCCAGGGAGCTGGGCAAGCTAAGCGGGCTGGAAGTAAATGATGGTCTGCTGAAGCGTATCAAAGATACCCCACCACAGGCAGAGGCAAGCAGCCTGGAGCAGCGCCGGCAGAATATGGCCGATAGCTTCGACTGCCGGAGCGATGCCGCCGGAGCCAAGATCATCTTGATTGATGATGTAGCCACTACGGGCAGCACTCTTTCGGCATGCGCTGAAGCGTTGAAACGAGCCGGGGCGAGTTCAGTTTGGGGTTTGACCTTGGCCCGGCAGGTCTAGCCTGGCGCTGGGGTAGGCGTCCGGGTCCCAGTAGGTGTCTAAATAGCTGGTTTCTCCCCCTTGGCAAGGGGAGAGTAACAGGTGGTGTTGTGACCCCTCCTAACCTCCCCTTAAAAAGGGGAAGTACATTTTAACAGCTTCCTAGGGACGGACCCAGGTCTCCGACCAGGCCAGGCAGGCCGCGCTGCTCTGCTTTTCGCCCCGCTTTTCCAAAAAGACCTTTCCCTCGGCCACCAGGCCGTTAAAGGTCACCTGGGCTTGGCGGGCTGGTACGAAACAGCTGTAGACCCCGTGGGGTCTGGTCGGGTTGGATCCAGCCTCCACCCGCAGGACAAAGGGCTCCAGAAAGTCATGCCAGGTAAGGGCAATGCTATCCTCTTCGCTCTCCACCTTTTCGGTCCAAAAAGAGCGGCCATCGCCGGATTTGGTAAACTCCGCGTCGATCACCGGCAGGTTGAGATCTGCGAACTCGGGAAATAACATGCTCTCAATTTCCCCCTGCAGCCAGCGGGTTAAGGCGATATTGTCGGAGTAAACCAGGACTTCATTGCCAACCACATCACTCTTCAGAAACAGAACATGGCCCGGACCCGCAGGCGAGAGCAGCACCCGCCAGTGGCTGACGCGGGTGAGTTGTGGGTCGCCTTCCTCGTGGGCAAGCCGGATAAAAGAGTTTTCGCCGGTCACAAGCACTCGGTTGGGGTCTACTGGGCTGGTAGTCATGGTTACACCATCCTGGTCTACTGAATCGCCGGGCCGAAAAACAGGACCGGGACGCGGAAACCCGCGCCCCGGTCCGAGGCTTACTCCGGGGATTTACCTGGAGACCTGACGGAGGTCTCTACCCCTTGGCCGGGAACCAGTCCTGCTTCCAGGGATAGTCTCCACCGGCTGGATCATAAGCGGGCTCGCCCCGTTCCAGCCGTTCCCGATAGGGACTGGTGATGGGCTGCTGATAGGGGTAGATGCCTCCCTCGTACTGTTCCGGACCTTTTTTGAAGTGGGTAGCCTGATCCAAAGTCTCTACGAAAGGCATGTCGATGTCGTAAAGCTTCTCCACCTTCTTGGGGCGCGGCCCAGCCTTGGAAACATGACCGTACAGCTCGCGACCGATGATGCTTTCGGCCATCCATACGCAGTCGACCAATTTGTCGATGTCGACGCCGGTCTCTACACCCATGTCTTCCATCATATGGAGCAGGTCCTCGCTGGGCGCCATGCCGGTGGCACGACCGTTGCCGCAGTAGGGGCAGCCGCCGAATCCGCCGATAGTGCCGTCCAAGTCCAGGGTATCCTCCGGACCCAGCGTCCGCATGGCCGCGTAGGCCGAGGCGATGGCCATGTTGCGTCCGTTGTGCAGGTGCAACCGGAAGTGGTTAATCTCCGGCCACTTCTCCTTAACCCGGTAGACGCTCTCTTCCACCTTGGCCGGAGTGCAGTGGCTCATGGGGTCGCCCATGGAGCAGCTGACCACGCTGATTCCCACCTCGTCCCACATGCTGTGCTCTTTTTCCAACAGGGTCATCAGGCTGTCCACCGGAAACTCACCCAGGAAGTTGGAGCCCCAGCTGGCGTTGCAGCCGATGCCGACCTCTTGAACGTTTAGCTCCTGCGCCTGGGCGACTATTTGCGGCCAGCGTTCCATCTCTTGCATCTGAGTCCGGTTGGTGTTGCGACGCACAAACACATCGCACATATGGCAGGTCAGCCGGGGATAACGGTCTCGTTCAATGGTCAGGGGCGGGGAATAAGCCCTGGCTCGCTCCACTCCCCGGGAGTTGAGGGCCAGCGCGGTGTAGGTGACCCCGGGCTTGGGATTAAATTTGGTGACGATCTCGTCAATCCGCTCCATTTGCGGGGTCCATTTGGGGCTAACGAAAGACCCGATCACGATTTGCTGTAATCCAGTCTCAGAGAGGGCATCCAGCAAGCTGACCTTGTCATCGACGCTGATGCTGGCGTCCTCGATTTGCATGCCCTCCCGCATGCCCTCTTCTTTATAGTTTACTTTGGGCCACCGGTACATAGCTTCCTCCTTTGCGTTAAGGATTAATGACATTGGGGAATTGGGACTAGTTTGGTCCTGGGCCTCAGCGTACCTATTTAGACAAAGCTAATGTGGGATCTACCTGGCCGGTCATACCGAACCCTGCCGTTTTCACTTTGGCGCCAGTCTAGACGGCGCTGGTGGAACGCCGATTGCCTGCTGGGATTGTAGGGTGCCACTGATTGGGTTGTCAAGAATTCCTAAGCACGATCCAGCGCCGAGCAGCAAAGGACAGGTCGTCTATTATTGCCCACCAGATCAGAACCGGTAACCAGCAATGCGGCAGCAGTTCGCCGGCCAATTTCGTACGATAATTGGTAAAAGTGTATCGATTCGACCCGTGGGTCCTACCTGTGCTTGCCACCGGAAGTAGATAGGGCTACCATGGGGGCAACTATTTCGCCATTGTTCCGTTTGATTGTGTGTAACGGATTGCAAGGAACCCTGGGGAGGCTCCTGTGCCTGATGAAGTAATCAACGGATACCTGATGCACTACGAGACTTACGGTCAGGGTCCGACGCTGGTAATGATCCACGGGGGTCTGGGCGGCGGGGAGGGGTCGGCGGCCATGGTCGAGCACCATGCCTCGATATTGGCCCGTCACTTTCGCGTAATATTCTACGACCGCCGGGGCGCTGGCAAATCTGAATCCCCGGCGGGAGGGTATTCCTTGGAGGGATACGCCGAGGACCTCCATTCTCTACTGTTACAGCTTAACGTGGCCCAAGCCCATATCCTGGGTTCCTCCGCCGGCGGCCCCATAGCCATGCAGTTTGCCCTTGACCACTCAGAGATGACGGAGACCCTAATACTGATAAACACCATGTCCTACTGCCAGGAGGCCGAGCGGGCGGTGCGGCAGCAGGAGTTGGACCAAATTCTGGTATGCCAAGCTTCCCGCGGCGATTCCGACGCTGCAGCTAATGCCCTGGAAGCGCGCTGGCCCGGACTGAGCCGAAGGGAGCCCGTCAAGTTCCAAGCTCTGTTGGAAACCAGCCAGGAACGGATAGATGCCATCGCCCAAACCATTCAGAGCTACCTGGACATCGGTAACTCGCTGGAATTCCGGCTGGCGGAGCTGACTATGCCAACATTGATAGTGCATGGGGACGCGGACTCCCGAATACCGCTCCCCTGCGGACGCCAGCTTCAGAACTCGATCCCCAGTGCCGAGTTGTATATTATTCCTGGAGCCGAGCACGGTTTGCTTTCCAATGAACCCAGAGCGGTCCGGAATCTGATTCTTCAATTTTTAGAGCGTTTTGCGCCGGTCAGCAGCTCCGCGACCACTACATTAGGCTGAAGCACCAGTCCCGCAGCCAGCGACTCAATATCAGCAATTAAGATATCCAATAACGGAGGCTCCCCAATCATGCCAGCTGTAGGCATCGACCATATTGCCATGCCCACCGCCAACGCCGAGCGTCTCATCCAGTTTTATAAAAACCTGGGCTTTACTATCAACGACGAAGTGGAATGGCGGGCGGGTACTGCTAATATCTTTTCCATTCAAATCGGCGACTCCAAAATCAACGTCCATCCGGAGGGTTACACCGCCTCCCTGCGGGGACCCACCGCCGTGCCAGGGTGCACCGACATCTGTTTCGTCTGGGACGGTACCGTCGAGGAGTGCCAAAAAATGTTGGCTGATTTGGGAGTAGAGGTTATCCGGGGGCCCGGTCCCCGCAAGGGAGCTCGCCAGGGGGGCGGCCTGCCGGCGGTAAGCCTCTACGCTAGAGACCCAGACGACAATTTGTTGGAATGGATGATTTATCAATAGCCCGGGGGATCCGAGCCGGATGACCCGAGCCGGTTGTCCCGCCCCAATACTTCAATCTGAAAGGATTTGCCATGCCCAGAATGACCGGCAAGCATGCCCTGGCCCAAATGCTCATCGCCGAGGGCACCGAACACATCTTCGGCAATCCTGGCACCAGCGAGACCCCCTTTCTTGACGGGCTACAGGACTATCCGCAGATAAAGTACGTTCAGGCGCTGCAAGAAGGCACCGCTGTAGGGATGGCCGATGGCTATGCCCGGGCCAGCGGCCGGCCTGCCTTCGCCAACATCCACATCGCCGGCGGCCTGGCCAACGGCATCAGCGCCCTCTACAACGCCTACCGCGGAGGCACGCCACTGATACTGACGGCGGGCAACTCGGATACACGCATGCTGCTGACCGAACCGGTGCTCTCGGGAAACCTGGTGGAGATGACCTCCCAGTACACCAAGTGGAGCGCTGAGGTCCGCCATGCCTCGGACATTCCGATGGTAATTCGCCGCGCCTTTAAGGAGGCCAAAACCCCGCCCACTGGTCCGGTTTTTCTCTCCTTTCCGTGGGACACGCTGGATGAGGAGCTGGACGCCGACATCATCCCATCATCGCCGGGGTATTTCCGGAGCCGGCCCGATGTGAATGCGGTCGCCCGGGCCTCAGAGTTGCTCTCACAAGCGGAAAATCCCGTTATTGTAATCGGCGACCGCATCGCCCAATCCGCGGCAGTTCCAGAAATGGTCAAGGTGGCCGAGCAACTAGGGGCCAAGGTCTATGCCGCGGCCTACACCGAGGTGAACTTCCCCACCAGCCACAGCCTGTTCGGCGGGATGCTTAACCTCAACAGCGCCGCCACCCGACGGCAGCTGGCCGGCGCCGACGTGGTCCTGGCTGTCGGCACCAACGTCTTCTCTTCCTTCCTGTATGTGCCTGAGCCGTTCATAGGTCCGGGCACCAAGCTGATTCATCTGGACAGCAGCGCCAGGGAAGTGGAGAAGATCTACCCGACAGAGGTGGGCATCCTGTGCGATCCCAAGGCCGGTTTGGAAGATCTGTTCCAGGCATTGGATCAGGATATGTCGGGACAGGCGAAAGAAGCCGCTGTCACCCGGGCCGCCACCCGGGCCGAGGAGCGAAGCCGCTATCATCAGGGGGCGGCGCGGAATCTCAAGGAGCACTGGGACCGGCGGCCCATGGCCGTGGAGCGCATGATGCATGAGCTGGCGCAAGCTCTGCCCAGCAATGCCATCATCGCCGATGAAGCCGTAACCTCCCGCCCAGCCCTGATGCGCTCAATGAATTTCGATGAGCCCGGCTCTTTTTACGGTATCCAGGGCGGCGCCTTGGGCTGGGCCATGCCCGGGGCATTGGGGGTGCAGCTGGCTAACCCGGACCGGCCGGTGGTGGCGGTGGTAGGGGACGGGGCCTCCATGTACACGGTGCAGGCATTGTGGACCGCCGCCCGGTACAATATCCCGGTCACCTACGCCATCTGCAACAATCGGTCCTACCGGATTCTAAAACTTAACATGGACATCTACCTGAGGCGGATGCTGGAGGACCGGGAGCGGGAAAGCGAATACGTGGGCATGGACTTTCCCAGCGCCCTACCCTTGGCGGATATCGCTCAAGCCATGGGGATTTTCAGCGAGAAGGTTGAGGATCCAGACGCCCTGCGAAGGGCGGCGGAGCAGGCCATCGCCAGCGGGAAACCGGCGCTGCTGGACATAAGTATAGACGGCACCCTATAGCCGGGGCGCCGCCTCAAAAGCCGCTATAAAGGGGTTAGCTGGTTTGGGCCCAGTTCTGTCGTGAGTCGGTGACTAGCTCGGCAGACCTGAATCGGTGAGGCTTGGCGTTCCGCCGCTGATCCAATGCGATACGCACCCTATCGACCAACTCGTCGGCAGCCCAGGGCTTGGTCATATAATCGGTCGCTCCGGCGCGCAGGGCTCTGGTTTCGTCCTGGGATTGACCCCGGGCGGTCAGAATCACTACCGGTATGTACGAGGTTTGAGGATTTTCCTTGAGCTTTTCCAGCACCTCAAAGCCGTTCAACTTGGGCAGCATTAAGTCAAGGACTATCAGGTCCGGTTTTTCGGCAACGGCAGCGTCGGCAGCGGCTGCATAGGCCTCTACGCCATTGGTGGCCTCCACTACCTGGTAACCGCTTTCCTGGAGAGTGGTCTTGACCACCTCTCGGACATCCCGCTCGTCGTCGACTACCAGTATCCTTGTCATGTTACCCCCCAAACCGACTTCCAGCCATGCCATATTTACCGGGTCCGCTGCCTTCGTCACAGGTTTAAAGCTACCCGGCCCGACCCAGGCCGGGGAGCGTCGTTCCCAGTGTAGTTCCCATGGAGAGTGACAGGTAGGGCTCCCTCGAAGGTGGTGACCGGCGAAAAGCCAGCCTGCTCCCAGGAGCCGGCCGGTCCTACTCCATTTAACTAAGGTTAGCCATGCGCGCCTTTTGGGAAACAGGGTGCTGACCCCCCAAGTCCTTGGCGGGGTAGGCGCCCATTCCCTACTAGCCAACCGCATGACCTTCGCAGGGATTTCTCGCCGTCCGGATTTGGTTCGGGCAGTCCGCCCTCAGCTCGGGAAAAAATTTCATCCCCACCGGGCGCCTCGGGTGCAGGGAAAGGGCGGAGCTATCGGGGGAAGCCCGATCTGCCGTGGGATGAGCAGGCGGGCCAGGGCAGGCTAAAAGAGGGCTGAAAAAGAGTTTCGGGAGTTGATGCTTTAGCTACCCATTCTGGCTGCCGAGAAGGACAATCTCTTCGTATTCGGCCTGGGTAACCGGCTGGATCGACAGCCGCATTCCTCGCCTCACCAGTAACATGCTGGCTAAAGCTGGATTCTGCTTGATTTCCGCCAAGGTTACTGGACGGGCGAACTCCCGATCGGCCTTGATATCCACCACCAGCCAGGAGGGGTTGTCCGGAGAAGATTTGGGGTCGTAGTACTTGGATTGCGGGTCCCAGGCGGTGACGTCCGGGTAGGCTTGGCTCGCGATGGTTGCGGTGCCTACCACGGCGGTGGGAGTGGTGCTGCTATGGTAAAACAGGACGCCATCGCCTGGCCGCATCTCATCCCGCATGAGGTTGCGGACCTGGTAGTTGCGGACTCCGTCCCACTCGGCGGTCTGGTTCTCCTCCTTCGATAGGTCATCAAACGAGTAAGCGGTGGGCTCGGATTTAAACAGCCAGTATTTGCGTGCAGCCATTAATCCTCCAAAGGTGGCATATCGCTCGATGGCCACCCGCCGAAACCATCACGAAAGTCGATCCGGGCAAACCGATGGGTTTATAGCGCCTGATCCCCTTGCTCAGAGGTGCGGATACGAATAGCATTGCTCACCGGAGAGATGAAGATTTTACCATCTCCAATATTACCAGTGCGTGCATTCTCGCAAATGATATCTATCGCCTGCTGGGTTTGGTCTTCTCGCACCACCATCTCCAGCTTTACCTTGGGGAGCATGTCCACGGTATAGGTTCCCACCCCCCTGGGTCCACCGACTTCGATCCCTCGCTGAGTACCCCGTCCGGTAACCTGAGTTACATTTAGGCCCACCAATCCGGCCTCGGCCAAGGCATCCTTGACCAGGTTGAGGCGCTCCGGACGAAATATCGCTTCGATCCTTTCCATTTTTACCTCCTGTTAACCTCCCTTTGGCAGAATCAGCCCTCGACTCTGGACATATCAGCGGGTGTACTTTCCCTTTAGACCCAGGTCAGACAAATAACGCTGTTGGTCCGTTGATAGCTGAGGGATCAGCGGACCTGGATGCCCGCCTTTTCCCGGTCAAAACATCCCTCCGTCAGGTCTTCCCGTTCCTGACGTAATACATCCTTCCGGACCCGCAGGCTGGGAGTTCGCGGCAGCTCTTCCCGCAGCTCGATGTACCGGGGAACCTTGAAGTATGCCAGGTTCTCAGCGCACCAATAAACTACATCTGGGGGTTCTAGCGCCGAGCCCGGTCGTAGCAAGACGTAGGCCTTGACTTCGTCTTCTCCCAGCTCGGATGGCACGGCAATAACGGCACAGTCCAGGACGCCCGGGTGACGCTTGATCACATCCTCGACCTCCTGGGAGGAGATG
>SMUY01273929.1_pt1 | contig 10499 bp, 9 predicted proteins | sample 2456441 | NCBI WGS metagenome assembly SMUY01 (sample SAMN11095931, study PRJNA526329) | marine sediment metagenome | biome: Marine sediment; feature: Surficial sediment; material: Deep marine sediment; isolation source: Hadal surficial sediment | place: Pacific Ocean | collected 2014-11 | depth 0-1...
GCAGATCTCCCAGATGATGAGGGTCGGCTTTCACGGCTACTGGATCTCCGATGTGCAGATACTGGCGTTACGGGGCAGGGCGGATGATGCGTTGGTCGCCCTGCGACAGGCTTATGACCAGAGCTGGGTCACCGACTGGCGATACTTTTTCTACGTTGACCCTAATCTCGATACCATCAGGGACACACCTGAGTTTCAGGAGATATTCTCGCTGATCAGGAAAGACATGGCGGAACAACTCGAACGTACGCACGAAATGGAAGCCAACGGCGAGATCCTGCCGGTGCCGTCGGACAATATTTAAATGCGGATCGGAAAGGAGTTCAGGGGCCCGATTTCAGCCCGGGTAATGTCATGACTCATCAGGGAAATTAGAGAATAGGGATCGAACCGTTTATCCAGAATTCGGTTCGACCCCAATTTTGAGTTGTCAATCTTGTCTTCCGGCATCGACAATGGCATCGGGCCATCCATCAGCACCTGGGTGTGGATGGCCTTGAGAGGGGAGTATGGTGCCGAGGGGAGTATGGTGCCGGGCACCACATGGTTCACTTAATTTAGCGGTAACTGCTGTCGCAGCGTGCCGGCATCTGTGGAATAAGTAAATTAAGTAGTGCCCGGCACCGGATATCCATATCGCTTCTAGCAACCAACTATTTGTCCATCATCATCGTGATCTCGTCGTCGAGACCGGTCATCTCAAAGCGCGCGAGAGAAATAGGAATACTGTCGATCATGTTCAGTTGATCGAAAAAGTCTTTCATTCTGAACTGCTCGCCACGTTCTTCCTTTTGTTTGGCGAAATCCGCGAGCGTACGCTCAAGGAGGTATTTGCCAGTAATGTAACTGGTGCCGTAGCCGGGCTGTCGCAAATACAAATGCTGCTCGAAGACCAGCAGCTCCTTTTCTGTTTTCATCCACCCGCGCGGCGTCCAGTTTTGATGAACACGACCCGCTTCCTCCATCGTCATCTCGTTGGCGTGGGCATATAACGAACCTAATCCTCGGGCGGCGCGTTGCGCCAGCATGATCCACACCAGTTCGCGCGATCGTGGCCGGTCGTCGTAGAGACCAGCATGCATGAACATCTCCTCTACTCCCGTTGCGGTGCCTTCGTTGCGACTGTCGAAAATGTTGTACAGCAGCGCGCCTTGCCTGACGGGGCTCGAGTGTGGTTCCAGGTCCATGCGCGCAAGTTCCATCCAGTGATAGAAGTGTGTGAAAAGTGGCGCCGGATCGTAGTGTGCGACGATTGAGAAAAAGTTGCGTTGCTCTTCTGGAATAAACGCGCCCATGTGTGCGGAAATTGCAGGTTTCATATAAGGAGTAACAGTGAGAATTTGTTTCTCGCCAAGGAAATCGATGATGCGGTCTACCGCATCTTCAGCCAGCACTTCGTACTCCTCGGAATTACTGGCAGCAACCAGCGGTGGCAAATCGCGGTTTCGCTGCTCTTCGAGTTTCAGCGACGACCAGGCACGGTCCAGCTCCCGTTTGAGCAAGCTGACTTCTTCTTCCCAGGTGAGTGGCACCAGGTGCACGTTTTGCTGGTACCAGGTGTAGTTGTCCTTACCGATACCGGAGGGAGCTGTCTTCGAAGGCGATTCGGCCTCAAGGAAGTCGACCAGCGACACAGTGGCCGCTTTCGCATCTGCTATGACGCTGCGCAATGCAGTGCCAGCCCTACCACCGGCCATCATCAGCACTTGATCAAGTTTATCGTTTTGGGAGCGAACGTCGCGTATCCCCGTGATCCAAAGGTCCCGTGCATTACCGGTCAGGTTCTGTTGCGCCTGGGCCATCAGTGGCGCGATAGCACCGAGTTCTTTAGTGAGGCGCGATTCCTCCGCATCGGTCAACGGAAAGTCATAGGTCCATATTTCGACAACGGCGTGATTTGTCGGACCTTCATGTGCTGGCACGTCGCTGCGGTTCATCCAGACGGTGTCATAAAAAGCAGGGTCTCGCGCCCAGGGCTTGAGAACGCGGTGGTTAAAGTCGAAGCCATTCATTTCGGCCCGAACCAGATGCCAGTCAACCTGCTCCGGAATTGTCCACGTTTCGGGATCCATCGCGTTCAATCGGGAGCGGAGTTCGAGGAATTCCTCGAAACGGCGTTCAAAGGTGTCGGCGGTATAATCGGGTGCGCCGTCACGCAGAGGTGGTTTTTCAAACGTGCGCCATTCTCTGAATAGCTCAACCAGGTCGCTGTGCTCGCTCGAGTGCGCGAAACTGGCAGTGAATAAGACCGCCAGAAGAATTATCGCTCTATTCATGATGTCCCCCGTTTTCGCGAATTATACCTGTGGCGTCGTACGAGAGCACAGGAGTATGGTGCCGGGCACCACATCGTTTACTTAACTTCGTGGTAACTGTTATCGCAACGTGCCGGCATCTGAGGAATAAGTAAATTAAGTGGTGCCCGGCACCCGATGATCCAACATCAACTCACTCTATTAGCAATCAATTATTTCGTCCTTGCCGAAGACGCGCAGGATGACAATTACTCACTGGCAGGATTTGAAGATGACCTGCAGGTTGTAACGGTGTTCATTCACGAATTAGATCTCAGTCACCTGCTGGAAGATTGACCGAGTCGAACCGGCGTACCAGAAACGCACAACGCAATTAGACTCATTCGATCCGAACGACTGCAAGGAAAACGCGAAACAATCCACGGGCCTCAACCGAATGTTGCGTGTACAATCATTTCACGAAACTGCGGATCGTCCGCAAAACTGCGGATCGTACTCAACGTGATCCAGAAAAGGAGATTGACATGAAACTAGCGCGAACGGATTTGCCGACGCGATTACAAGCAGGCGACCTGTGTATTCAAGGCGTGGACTGGGGTGACTTGAACGTTGCTCGCATTCGGTTCCCAAAAGGTGCGGACGCAACACCGCTATTGGAGGGATTGCCAGATAATCTTTGCCAATGCCCCCATTGGGGAACCGTAGTGAAGGGTTCTATCCATGTGCGTTACGCGGATGGTCAGGAAGAAACGGTAAGTGCCGGTGACGTTTACTACTGGCCACCCGGTCACACGGTGTGGGTTGATGAAGATTATGAAGCTATTGAATTCAGTCCAAGCGGCGAGATGGCCCACCTTATTGAGCATCTTAAGTCAAAGCTGGAAGTCTAAAGGCGTGCCAGGCAGGGGCGATAATAAGGGGTCGAACCGACTGCTGTCCCACTTGATAACTATTCGCTCGGCATTCATTAGCAGGAGCGGCTTCCAGCTGCGATTCCCCGAAGGCGAACTGTTTTGATGCCGGTTATGCGTTAATCGGACAGCAGTGGTGTCCGGTCTGTTTTTTCGATAAACAGATCTGACACCTCTATCATTCGCTCGCATAGTGCATGCCTTGGGGAAATTGAGATTGGTTGCATGCAACAATGGTCATAGCTCAGGGTTTTTTGGGGGAAATACAATGCGGCGGGTCATAACGAAATTTGCAAATGGACTGGCGCTGGCAGGCATCCTGTACAGCGCCTCAATGGGTCTGGCGAGTGCGCAGGAAACCGTAACCAGCCCCACAGAAGAGTTTGGCCATCAGCTCGGCGATGATTACAAGCTGATCAATTACACGCAGTTTGAGGCCTATATCAAAAAGCTCGAGAGAGAGTCCCCGCGCGTCAAACTTGTCGCCATGGGGCCGACTGCCGAAGGTCGCACGCAATGGATGACCGTCATTACATCCCCGGAAAACCACGCGAAACTGGATCATTATAAATCCATCTCGGCAAAGCTCGCACACGCCGAAGGCATTGATGAAGACGCCGCACGGGCGCTTGCAGAAGAAGGCAAGGCCGTCGTGTGGATCGACGGTGGCCTGCATGCCACCGAAACGGTGGGCGCTCATCAGTTGACCCGGACCATCCATATGCTCGCGAGTGCAACAGACCCCGAGATCATGCGCATTCTGGATGACGTCGTAATCCTGCTGGTGCTCGCCAATCCGGATGGGATGGAACTGGTTTCCGACTGGTATATGCGCAAACGCGACCCGGAGAAACGCGGCTACGACGATATACCGCGGCTTTACCAGAAATATATCGGGCACGATAATAATCGCGACTCGTACATGGCGAACCAGCCGGAGACGGAGAACCTGAACCGGATCATGTTCCAGGAATGGTTTCCGCAGATGATGTACAACCATCATCAGACCGGGCCGGCGGACATTATCGTCTTTGTGCCACCCTTTCGCGATCCGCCAAATCTGAATTACGATCCGCTCGTAACGCTCGGCAATCACGCGCTTGGTCTGGCGATGAATTTGCGGCTGGTCGCCGAAGGTAAGCCCGGCAGTGGCTCACGTGGTTACGCAAATTACTCTGCCTATTTTAACGGCAATATCCGCACCGTCGGCTATTTCCATAATCAGATCGGTATGTTGACAGAAATGAAGGGCCATCCAACGCCTATGGAACTCGCCTTTTACCCGGACAACCAGCTTGCCATGAATGATTTTGCGATGCCGCATAACCCTGGCGAGTGGCACTTCGCGGATGCAATGGACTATTCGCTGACCCTCAACATGGCGGTTTTCGACTATGCGTCGCGCAACCGTTCAACGCTGCTATTCAATCGCTGGCGCATGGGCATGAATGCGATCGAGGCCGGCAACAAGGACAGCTGGACGGTAAGGCCCCGCATGGTGGAGAAAATCGAGAACATGATCCGCGCAGCGGGCGGAGAAGACGCGGAGATGATCGAACCTACGTTTCGACGGCGCGGGGAGGGCGTTTCCAAAGATTACCTGGCGATGATGCGTCCGCCCGAGAATCGGGACCCGCGCGGCTTCATCCTGCCATCCGATCAAAAAGACTTTCCAACTGCCGTTAAATTTTTGAACACGCTTGTAAAGAACGGCATAACTATTCACCAGGCCACGGAAGATTTCACCGTGCAGGGCAAGACCTATCCGGCCGGTTCTTTTGTCGTCAAATCGGCGCAGGCGTTTCGGCCGCATATCATGGATATGTTCGAGCCACAGGATCATCCGGACGAGTTCCTCTATGCAGGCGGCCCCCCGGTTCCTCCCTATGACAGCGCTGGATATACGCTTGCCTTTCAGATGGGCGTCGAGTTCGATCGTATTCTGGAGGGATTTGACGGTCCGTTTGTGAAGGTAGAAGGCTTCGCGATTCCCTTGCCGGGCAAGGTCCGCTTCATGGAGGGTGCCGTTGGCTATCTGCTTGATCACGGCGTCAATGATTCTGCCATTGCGGTCAATCGCCTGCTGGCGGCCGGTCACGACGTCTATTGGCTGGATGACTCCATCGAAGCCAATGGAGAACATTACCCGGTTGGCACGATTTATGTTCCAGCAAGCGATGGCGTTAGCGACAAGCTGTCGGCAATGGCGGAAAGTCTGGGGATTCCCGTCGATGGCGTAGCGAGTACGCCAAATTCCGCAGCTCGCAAGCTCTCGCCAACGCGCGTGGGCCTTTGGGATCGCTATGGTGGCTCCATGCCGTCCGGCTGGACCCGGTGGCTGTTCGAGCAGTTCGAGTTCCCCTATACACGGGTATATCCACAGGAACTGGACGAGGGCAAGCTGGACGACAAGTTCGACGCGCTGGTCTTCGTAACAGGTGCCATCCCGGCAGAAGACGTGGAACCGGAAGGTCGCGACATTCAACCAGAGGCTCGCTCGATTCCAAGAGAATATCGCGAACATCTGGGATGGGTAACGAACAAGAAGACCGTGCCGCTATTGGCAGAGTATCTGCGTGCTGGAAACACCGTCCTGACCATCGGAACCGCGACGATCCTGGCAGAAAACCTGGGACTACCCGTTGCCAGTCACCTGGTCAACAGCGCGGGTGAACCGTTGCAACCGGAAGAGTTTTTCGTGCCCGGTTCCATCCTGCAGATCCGGGTCGACACGTCGAATCCGCTCGCTTATGGACTGAATGAGCGCACGGACATCGCCTTTCAGCGCACCAGTCCGGTCCTGCGCCTGCGGCCATACGCTGATAAAGAAGGCGTGACACAGATCGGCTGGTTCGATGATGATGACGCGCTCAGGTCCGGTTGGGCATGGGGGCAGGACAAGTTGTATGGCGGCACTGCAATTGCCAGCGCCAAAGTCGGTGACGGGGACCTACACATGTTTACCCCTGAAATCCTGTTTCGAGGTCAGTCGCACAGCACATTCCAGTTGCTCTTTAATGGCATCTATATGGCGACTGCGACCAAAGTCCAATTGGGCGAGTAAGTATGCCCCGGCAAAGCCGGGCACACTTACTCAAGTCAATTAAGCGGTGCCCGGTACCCGGTCGCGGGTCGTGCCCCGAAATCATTCTACAGTTGTGCATCCACCCACTCGCCGATCTTGTCCTCCAGCATCGACAACGGCATCGGGCCATCCATCAGCACCTGGGTGTGGAATGCCTTGACGTCAAACTTGTCACCCAACCGCTCCTCCGCTTCATTGCGCAGTTCACGGATCTTGAGCTGACCAATCTTGTAGGCCAGCGCCTGACCTGGAATGGCCATAAAACGCTCGGCTTCAGAAACAGCACGCGCTTCTTTTACCGCCGAATTCGCGTACATGAAGTCGAGCACGTCCTGTCGTGTCCACTCCTTTGCATGCAGGCCGGTATCAACAACCAGGCGAATTGCGCGCCAGAGTTCAGCGTTCAATGCACCAAAGTACTGGTATGGATCGGTATAGACACCGATTTCCTTGCCAAGAGATTCGGCATAGAGACCCCAGCCCTCGGTGAATGCCGTGTAGCCGCCAAAGCGCCGGAAGTTTGGCAGGTCCTCATTTTCTACCTGCAAAGAGCGTTGGAAATGGTGCCCCGGAATCGCCTCGTGCAGGAACAGCGACTCCATGCCCCAGATTGGACGCGCCTTGATGTCATAGGCGTTGGCGTAAAACACGCCGGGCCGGCTGCCGTCCGGCGTGCCGGTACGATATTGTCCACCAGAAGCTGACGCCTCGCGAAATGGCTCCACTCGACGTACTTCGAGGCTGCCCTTCGGGAAAACGTTGAACAGGTGCTTCGACAATTCCGAAATCCGTTCAGCCATGTCGCGATAACCCTGAATCAGTTCTTCGGCTTTGTCGTAATAGAACTGCTCGTCGCTGTTCATGTAGTTGAAAAAATCCTCGAGGTCGCCCTCGAAACCGATCTCGGCCATGACACCGCGCATGTCCTCGTGAATGCGCGCAACTTCATCCAGACCAATTTGATGAATCTCGTCGGGCGTCAGGTCAGTGGTAGTAATAAGCTTGACGTTGTAGGCGTACCAGTCTGGTCCGTCCGGCAATGCATACAGCCCAACTGTGTCCCGCGCCGCCGCCAGGTATTCGTCGCCGACGAAATTGGCAACCCGCTGGTAGGTGGGGATAATTTTATTCTCGATAGCATCCTTGAATGCCACTGTGAGTCGTTGCCGATCCTCGTTGCTGAATTCGTCGGGCATGTTTTGGACTGGCGCCCAGAAACCGCTTACTTCTGCCGAGTCGACAATCTGTGACTCGATTTGCGGCAGGGACTTGGCCATCAGGATGCGCGGTTGCACCACACCCTGACGTACGCCCTCTTGCATGTTTGCAACTGCCTGGTCGGCGTACACGACGAATCCATCGATTCGTGACAGCCAGTCGTCGTAGTCTTTGACCGTCGTGAACGGGTGCACGCTGGTGCCACTGCCAAGCTGCACAAAGGAATTTAGCGTGGAGTAAAACTGGTTGATCGGCTGCAGGTAACCTGGATATCGTTCGCCCTCGAGCGAGAGCTCTCGATTGAGCCGGAACATGTCATAGCTCAACTGGTCCTGGCGTGACAGTTGCTCACGATCGATCTCGAGAAGTTGCGCGAGGAATGTCTCGTTCATCTGGTGGCTTGCTTCACGATGCTCCGGACCGATCGAATTGGCGAACCGATCATTGTAGCGGTAGTCACCAATGGCGGACGCTCGCGTCGGGTTGAGTTCAAGGCTGCGTTCGAAAAACTCGTCGAATAACCCGTGCAGGGATTCGGTCGGGTCAGTAGCGTCGGCCGGTGGCTCGATTTGTTCGTCGCCGCATGCCGCGAGAAACAAGGTTGCTGCCAGCATGGCAGCCAGTGGTGCTCTCATAAATTGCCCCCTTTTGTGAAATGACGCCCAGCGCCGCACATTACCCAGACTACGACGAATGAGACGATGCTGCCAATCGTAGGAAAAGGGGCAGGAACCTGTTTCTCGGTTTAATTGGATCCAACGTTTTTTTAGACGCGATACCGGACTTGTATCGAACGCCGGCGCGGTTCATTGAGTCACGCATGCAGCACGGACTGAGTTATCATCTTGTTCGCCAGTTTGTTAGTCAAAATACGGAGTGACGACCATCGATATAGAATTCCCCCAGCTTGAGCCGAATACGCGCCGCATTGCCGAGCAACTTGCCACAGAGGCGCTGGTTTCGGTGCAGGTTCTTTCGGACGAGTTACAACAGTATGTCGAGGAGATCGAAGCCCACTCATCAAGTGCCGAATTCTTTGATCACGATGTTGCCAGGCGTATTGCTGCTCTTTGTTGGAAACTTCTCGATGCACTTCCCGCCGAGCCTGACGAGCGTCAACACCGACTCACTCAACTGGCGATCAGTTATTTCGTCCTTGCCGAAGACGCACAGGATGACAATTACTCACTGGCAGGATTTGAAGATGACCTGCAGGTTGTGACCGCGGTCATTCACGAATTAGGTCTTAGTCATCTGCTGCAAGGGTAAAGGGGTTGCCGCCGCATCCACGGAAATCTACTCTGACTGCTTATTGTCAGCGGCCCACAGGATTTCAGTCCTGCGGGACAGTATTGCCGGTGTTCTTCTTTTGTAGCTCAGATCCGCACGATAACGCTGTCCCTCTTATCAAGAAGCCACCCGGGATCATGATGGAGCGTGGGTATAACCTATACTTGAGCTACATGGGTAAATTTTCGAAACTTCTGGTATTCGCCTGCTGTCTGGCTAGTGTTGTTGCTAGCGCCGATGAAATGCCAGGCAGGGGTAAAATCCTGGTCGCTACCGACGAGGTGCGCGGTCTGGCCTTTGCGCAGAGCGTGATCCTGTTGTTGCAACACGATGAAACAGGAACATTGGGCCTGGTGCTCAACCGACCCATCGATGCGGCGGCCGCGGATGCATTGCGCCAGCAGGCAGACCTGGGCGCTTACCAGGGGGCATTCTTCTGGGGTGGACCGGTGTTGCCGTACACGTTGCGCGCTTTGGTTCGCACGGATGCGCCACCGGAGAATGCGGTGCGTATCTTCGCTGATGTGCATCTCGTCAACATAGATGAGAATTTGCTTGCGGACACAGCCAATTCACCGAACATTCGTTTGTTTGTAGGCTACGCGGGCTGGGGTGCTGGGCAGTTGGAGTACGAACTGGCGTTTGATAGTTGGCACGTCTTGCCGGCGACAGAAGACGCTGTGTTCACCGAGGATTTTGGCGAGAGCTGGCGGAAGCTTTCTCCGCGCCGCAAATTTCGGGTCGACGGCGAAATGACGGAATCACTGGGGCCAGGCCGGTTAGTGTCGCAGGCCCTTTTCTAGCCAGATTGTGCAGAAACATGAGGGTCTCGAACCGCTTGGATTGGGTAAACTGTTGTCTGAGTGGCATTCTGAAGAAATACATAGTAAACAAATAGTTAAGAGATATATCTAATAATCTGCATTACCTTTAAATTTGCACTATGCGTTGCATGGTTGCTTAGTCTGGTTGAATTCTCTGGTCGCAAGCTTTGTGACCGCAGGAAACGAATTGCACCATTCCAGATTATTCGTGATCAGACTCTTGCATGGCCTCAATCTCAAGCCTTTGCGCCGTTGCCAGAATCTCCTGCCTTAATTGTTTTCGGACGAAGTATCCACCGATCAATGGCGGGATAAAAAAATCTGGTTCCATATTTGCATCGAAAGCAATTTGCGAGCCCCCGTCGTCGCCGCTTGTTACTGACCAGCGAAGAGTTCCGGAGCGAAAGTCGCTTTTATCGGGGACGATGTCGGCTTGAATGGTGTTGGCGATGATCGTTACGTCCTGAATTAGTGCCACGTCTTTGCAGAAGACGAAAACGCAACTTTGAATTTCTGTTCGTACGCGGGTGATGCCGTTTTGCAGGCTTATAATTTGTCTTGCTGTTACTTTCGGGTTTAATCGGTCGGGAAAGCTGTAGTCGGTGAGGATTGCCATGACCTTGTCGGGTGATGAGGTGATGCTGAACGTCATTCGGATTTTGTAGGTTCGGCCTTCTTTTGTGACGTTCAGGTTTTGCAGATCCAGCGCGAGTGTGGTGATGGACGCGAGCAGCGTCAGGAGTAGAGTAGCTGCGCGGGTGTGTTTGGTTTTCACTGGGAGCAGGTCAGCTTTTATTGCGTGCATCAGGAAACGGCGTTGCCAGGTTGTTGCGGTGCGCATGCAGAGCGTAGACCAAGTCGGCAGGGGTTAGTTTAGCGGGAATGGGGTCAGGGTACATTGTGGGATGCAAAGTAC
>SMUY01137171.1_pt1 | contig 10498 bp, 9 predicted proteins | sample 2456441 | NCBI WGS metagenome assembly SMUY01 (sample SAMN11095931, study PRJNA526329) | marine sediment metagenome | biome: Marine sediment; feature: Surficial sediment; material: Deep marine sediment; isolation source: Hadal surficial sediment | place: Pacific Ocean | collected 2014-11 | depth 0-1...
ATGGCACAAACCACATTCGTTCTTGCGGATCACGCGCTTGGCCATTTCTTCATCGGACTTCGAGAGCCTGACGTCCGCATGCGATTCCAGACAAGCACTTGAAAAAAGCGCTAACATAGAAACGCTGATAAGAAGGGCCCATAAGCCTTTGGAGTTAGGTAACATGGTTTCACTCTATTATCGCATATTATTTAGTGTAATCAAGTTTTATATTTAGGCATGGCTAAAAAACCTAGGATCCTCTTTGTCTGCACAGGAAATTCAGCCCGCAGCCAGATGGCCGAAGGACTTGCTCGCTTTTACGGGGGAAACTCCATTGAGCTGGAGAGCGCTGGAATCGATCCCGCCGGATTAAACCCCAACGCGGTTTGGGCAATGCACGAGGTAGGTATGGACATCTCCCATCAGACCTCCGATTCTCTGGACAGTAAAAACCTGGAGGAATTCGACTACGTGGTGACCCTGTGTGGAGATGCCAGGGAGTCTTGCCCGGTTTTACCTGCCCACATCAAGACCGAACACTGGCCGCTTCCCGATCCCGCCGAAATTCCTGGAAGTCTGGATAACGTGATCAAGGGCTTTCGGGTGATCCGCTATCAGATCGAGCACCGGGTCAAGAACCTCCTGGACAAAATCGAAAAGTCACATCCCTAGCCGGGATTATGCATAAATCGTCTACTGCAGTGCCGGATACGGTTCCGTCTCCGGCGTTTCACGACCCGCTACAATGAGTTGTGAGAAATACGGGTTTAGAAATTCGACCCCTTTTCCAGTACAATCTCTTCCCATGTTACGGTCATTGCACCTCTCGTGCCTGCTGCTGGTGGTTTTGCAGTGGGGTTGTTTCTGGAAAAACGACACGCCGATTGAGGAAAAGATCTTCGACGTCTACGGCACGGTTCAATCCGTTTCCCTGAGCGAACTGGTCATCCAGGGCAAGAAGGAGGAAATCACCTTCCGAATCCTCCCCAGTTCCATCAAGGGAAGTGGTTTTGAGACGGGGGCCTATGTTCACGTCTACTACAGATTGAAAGGCGACGTGAAAGAGGTGACCATGGTGGTTGAGAAGATCAGCTGACCCTGGCTGGAAGTCTGTGTATCCATGATCTTGGGATTGAAAACTTTGAGCCGATGAAACGATACTTTGTCTGCTACTATCACGAAATCATTCTCAAGGGGAAAAACCGACCTTTTTTTGAAAAGCGCCTCAGTCAAAACGTGCAGAAGGCCTTACAAGGTCTACCCTATGGTTCCATCCGTCGCATCTCGGGACGAATCCTGGTTAAACTCACTGCGGACTCACCCGTAGAGCAAATCGGTGCCCGTTTACAAAAGGTCTTTGGACTGGTCTATTGTTGTCCCGCCTGGCGGTCGGTTCAAGACCTGGAAGTACTGCAGGAAGACTTGTGGAAGCTGGTCTCCCCAAGGAAGTTTAAGACCTTTAAAATTGACTCTCGCCGAGCCAACAAGAAGTATCCTCTTTCCTCCCAGAAGATGAACGAACTTTTGGGAGACGTCATTCGCACCCGGTCCGGACAGACAGTCCGTCTCGAGGGTCCCGAGCTCACCTGTTATGTGGACATTGTCGAAGAGTATGCTTTTTTGTACTTTCGCAAGTTGAAAGGCGTCAACGGTCTGCCTGTTTCCTGCTCTGGCAAGGTCGTGGTCTTGATGTCGGGGGGAATCGACTCACCGGTTGCCGCTTTCAAGGTGCTGAAGAGGGGTTGTCGTGCCATCTTCGTTCATTTTCACAGCCTCCCTCACACCACCCCTGAGTCCCTGGATAAGGTGCGCCAGTTGGTTTCTATTCTGACTGAATATCAATATCGTTCCAAGATCTATATGATCCCTTTTGCCGAGTTGCAAAGACAGGTTGTGGCTTTCACCCCGGCTGAGACCCGGGTGATCCTTTATCGTCGCCTCATGATGCGATTGGCCGAAGAAATTGCTCATCGGGAAGGCGCTCATGCCCTGGTCACGGGAGACAGCATCGGGCAGGTTGCTTCCCAAACTTTGGAAAACCTGCGTGTGATTTCCGACGCCACCCAACTACCCATCTTGCAACCCTTGATTGGAGAGGACAAGGAAGAGATTGTCGCCGTGGCCCGGCGCATCGGAACCTTTCCCATCTCCATCTTGCCTCACGAAGACTGTTGCTCCCTGTTCGTTCCCCGGCATCCTGAAACGCGAGCCAAGCTGGATGGGATTCAGCGAATCGAAAGTCGATTGGAGATCAACCCCATGGTCCAGGAAGCCCTCAAGCAGATGCAGACGGAAACCATCGAGTTTCAGGGCCACATGGAACAAGAAGCGATAAGCAGGTAACCCGGATGGATCATCTACCTCAAATTCTACTCCTTATAGGAGGGATCGTCGTGGTCGCCAAACTCGCCGGTGCCCTCAGCGTGCGCTATGGTCAGCCGGCGGTTTTAGGAGAAATCGCGGTAGGTCTGATACTGGGTCCAACCGTCTTGGATGTGCTGAATCTGGGTGTATTTTCACAGGCCAGCCCTCATGCTACGGGGGCCGTTGACGCTTTGATCGATGCCGCCCAGGAATCCAGCTCACTGGTGGCACTGGGGGAAACAGCCAACTCGCTTTATCTCGAAGCTCTGGTCAAGGACCTGGCAGAAATCGGGGTGATCCTGCTCATGTTTGTAGCGGGTATGGAGACCGATCTGGAGGAACTGAAAAAGGTGGGGAAGACTGCCTTTTGGGCCGCCATGGGAGGGATCCTCCTGCCTTTGCTGGGGGGAACCCTTCTCAGCTATTACTTCGGATATCCTCTTTACTGGGAAGCCATTTTTGTGGGAACGATTCTCACCGCAACTTCTGTTTCCATTTCCGCCCAGACTCTCATCGAACTGAAAGTCTTACGTTCTCGAGAAGGGACCACCATACTCGGGGCAGCGGTGATCGACGATGTCCTGGGAATCATTATTCTCGGTGTGGTGACGGCTTTGTCCGCGGTTGGAGCCGCTGGGGCAGCCGAGTCGACTGGAATCGGAGTTGTACTGGGCATTGTGTTTTGGATGGCCCTCTACTTTGCGGTTTTCTGGTTCGTCGGAAGCAGATACCTGGAAAAATGGTGTGAGCGGGTCAAGAAGATTCCGGCCAGCCAGGTTCTGCTGGCTTTTGTGCTGGTGTTTGCTTTCTTCTATGCATGGGCAGCCGAAACTATAGCCTCTCTGGCGGCCATCACCGGCTCTTACATGGCGGGGGTCCTGTTTGCCCAAACCCGCTTCAAAGAGGAAATCGACGAAAAAATGCAGCCGCTGACCTACTCGCTTTTTGTTCCCATTTTCTTCGTGAGTATCGGACTCCAAGCCAATGCCCGGGAGTTGGGCAGCGCAATCAGCTTCCTCGTGGCCATCGTTTCAGTGGCCATCCTGACCAAGATTGTGGGTTGTTTCCTGGGTGCACGAGTGACCGGTTTTGACAATATCGAGTCGTTGCGAGTGGGGGTTGGAATGATCAGTCGTGGAGAGGTGGGACTGATCATCGCAGGTGTCGGTCTGAGTCGCGGCATCCTTAGTCCGAATATGTTTTCCGTCATGGTGATTATGGTCCTGGTGACCACCATGATCACCCCGATCCTGCTGCGCTACGTTTTCCCCCGTGTGGATGAGGTTCCCGGTGAAGTTTTCGAATCCATTGGCAGCCAAAGCATGAGAAAGAAAGATTAAAACAAACGTCCCGGTTGGGCATCTAGGGATATATGAAAATCAATTTTCACCGGGCAGCCATCCTGGGCCTCTTGTTGATCGTCGGCTGGCTGTCCTTAACCGCTGAATCCAAGCCGCAAGCAGGACAGGCCCGTGATCCTGGGGTCGCCAAAGTCACCCGAATACTGGAGGAACTGAGAGAAAATGATGAGCAGGGCACGGTTCCCAACAAGACTTATCAAGTCACTGAAGAGGAGTTAAACGCCTACCTGTCCGCCCAGCTGCACCAACAGCACCAAAAGGCAGTGGAAAGTATTGTCCTGCTTCTCAAGGAGGGAACTTTTCTGACCCGGGTTGAGGTCAATGTGGATGAGCTTCAATTTCCAGTAGATGACGTGATGACCGGTTATCTAAGGCTTCTACTCAAGGGAATACAGACCCTGGAGATTGAGGGAACACTGGAGGCTGAAAAGGGCCTGGCGACCTATCGGGTCCAGGAGGCTCGACTCAGCGGCATTCCGATTCCCGCCCAATTGGTCAATTACCTCATGAGCTCACTGGGCAAAAAGAACAATCCTCCCTTTGATCCGACCCAGCCCTTCGAGATGCCCTACGGCATTCAGTCGTTCACCTTCCAACCCGGCAATGTGATCATGGAGACAGGAGAGGGGAGATAAGACCACAGACCGCAGACAAACAGACAGGAGAAAGTGGACAGAGGACAGCAGTCCGTCTTTTATCTTATCTCGTAATAATCCTCAGAGATCTCTTCCTGGTTCCATCGGATGAGGTAGCCAAACTCCGGAAACAAGGGAAAGATCCGGTTGGCCTTGAAATAGAGGAACAGGCCCTCCTCCATTCTAAGGTGAGCTTGGACTCTCCTGAAGGAGGTCATTTCGGCCAAACTTGCCTCTTCTCCAGCAATGGTACGCATGGTCTTTTGCCAGCCTTCCTCACTGTTGGAAACGAGGAGAAAATCAGGCATTTGCACTTGGTAAATAACCTGACCGGGTTTTCTTCCCCTGTAGATTCGGACATTCTGATGTTCTGAGGTCTGAACAGCTCCGAAAACGTCCTTGACCACCTGCTCGATGCGAAGTTCAAGTGCCCGCCTCTGCAAGGGTCGAGGCTTGAGCAGGCCGGTAAAATGAATTCGCCAGGAACCCTCGGGCCGGCCTTCAAGATGGTGGATCAAGAGCCACACACTTTCAAGCTCATCCCTGAACAGGGAGACCACCTGTTCTCTCACTTCATCGGGGATTCTTTCTTCAAGATCTTGTGCGACCAGGTCAAACCAGCGCCCCACACTCGAATGCTCCAGAAAATCAAGACGGGTGGGAGGGTGGGTCAGGACCATCAAACCGAGAACATCCTGGGGAACAAATTGCTCATATGCGCTTCTCTGTTCCGGCTGGAGAAGCCAGATCAGACTCAGGCTCAGCTGGCACAGCAACAGCACGAAAACCATGCTCAAGCGCATTAGACCATCCCATTTGAAGATGCTACTCTAGCCCTTCAGGATGGATGTTAAACAACTCAAAGAAAAATTGATAGCCGCCCAGGGAGCCAAGGAAAAATTGGAGATTCTGGACGAGATTGCGGCCTGCTATTACGACCAGGAGGAATACCAGGAAGCCGTCGCCTACTACGGGAAAGCTGAAAAACTGGCTCCTGAGGGCAATCCTCGAGCCTACTTTCAAGGCATGGAAGGCATTTGTTATTTTTTCTTGAAAAAAGATCAGGAGGCCCACAAGGCGCTTCTGGGCGCAAAAAACATGTTTCACTCCGATGAGGAAGACTTCGACCCGGAAATCAGCGGACTGATCCATTACTTTTTAGGTTCTCTCTATGAGTACAATGATGAAAACGATCGCTCCTTGGAATGCCGCCTTGAGGCCTTCAAGCATCTGAGCCACCTTCATCGAGAACCTCAATGGATGCTGCTGGCTGGGATGAGCCGGAATTACGAACAGAAGGGCGATTTGCGCAACTCCGTGAAATACAACACTCAAGCGATCTCCCTCATCAGCAACAATGATCCTGAAATCGCCTACATCTTTGACAAGCTTGGTTCCAACCTTTACGAGCTGGGTGAGTACAAGGAGGCCCAGGAATACTTTGGCCGGGTTTTAGAGGTGGATCCCGGTTACGAACGGAAAGACGACGTCTACTTCAGTATTGGACTGTGTCACCAGCGGCTGCTCGATTACCGAATGGCCCTGAATTCCTATCTCAAGTTGCTGGAACTCAAGGAGCTGGAACCCGACACAGAACCTCTGTCTTGGCTTTATATCGAAACGGCTTATTGCTATTACCATCTAAAAGAACACGAAAAATCGATTGAATTTGTTGAAAAGGCTCTACAGGAAACCATCGAAGACAAAGGAGAGCAAGCTGAAATTCAAAGCTATCTGACCAATAATTATCAGGCCTTGGGTCGGCATCAAGAAGCTGTTGAAGCGGGTGAAAAGACACTCAAGCTTTCCCATCAGTTTCATAACATAGAAATCATGCTCCCAAATTTGACACTGAGTTACTATCACCTGGGGCAGGAAGACAAGTTCCACTTCTATCGTGATTGGTGCAATCGCGACTTCCCCGACCTGAGTTGGACCCAACAACTGAACAAGTTGGAATTATAGAAAGCTCTGCGGTCACCGGATGTCCCTGCAAGAACGGGTTGATCCCCATCTGTTAAAGGGCGCTCTAGCCATCCTCAAGACCCTTCACGATCAGGGGCATGAAGCCTATTTTGCCGGAGGTGCCGTTCGGGACCTGCTCCTTGAGAAGGGCATATCTGAGATCGATATTGCCACCTCAGCTTCCCCACAGGAAATTGAGCAGTTGTTCCCCAAGACGATCCCCGTGGGCAAACAATTCGGGGTGATCGTGGTGGTGCAGGACACCAATCATTACGAGGTGACGACTTTCCGGAAAGAAGCGGACTATGTGGATGGTCGTCATCCCACCCGGGTGAGTTTCACCGATGCCCGGCACGATGTCGAGCGTCGCGACTTCACGGTTAACGCACTTTTCTACAATCCCTTCACTGAAGAAGTCATCGACTACCTCAAGGGGAGAGAGGATCTCGAGCGCAAGTTGATTCGCACTGTAGGTCCTCCCCAATCTCGATTCCAGGAGGATAAACTGCGCCTACTGCGGGCCCTGCGCTTCGCCTGCCAGCTTGATTTTGAGATCGAAAGGCAGACCTACCAACAAGTGAAAGAACATGCCTCCCAACTCACCCAGGTGAGTTGGGAGCGAATCCGGGACGAGGTGTTGAAGATTCTCACCGGACCCGATCCCTCTCGCGGACTGAAGTTGATGTCTGATTCGGGAATTCTGGAAGTCATCCTACCTGAAATTGCGGCCATGCAAGGCGTCCAGCAACCCCCACAGTTCCATCCGGAAGGCGATGTCTTCGTGCACACCTGTCTGATGTTCGAGCTCTCCCAGGAACGCAGTGAGACCCTCGCTCTGGAGATTTTGCTTCACGACGTGGGCAAGCCTCCCACCTTCATTATCAAGGAACGAATTCGCTTTGATGGTCATGCCGATCTCGGAGCCAAGATGGCCGAAGAGATCTGTCGAAGACTGCGGATATCCAACCAGCAGATCGAAGAGGTGGTTGATGTGGTCAAGGATCATCTGCGCTTCATCCACGTTCAGGAAATGCGGGAAAGTACCCTGAAGCGTTTCCTCCGCAAACCCAATTTCAGTGACCACCTCGAACTTCACCGCCTGGACTCATTGGCCAGTCATGGGAAACTCTCCAGCTACCACTTTTGCCAGGAGAAACTGGAGGAGCTGAGCCAGGAGGCGATGCGGCCCAAGCCCCTCATCAATGGCCATGATCTGATCCGCCTGGGCCTGGAACCGGGACCCCTCTTTTCCGAGATCTTGAGTGCTATCGAGGACTTCCAATTGGAAGGCAAGCTGTCCTCCAAAGAGGAAACCCTGGATTGGGTAAAAAAACATTATCTGTAGGCAATTTCGGAATCCCCTGTTTCGTGTCGATTTTGCTGGTGCCTGGGATCACGGAGTGCTATAAAAAAAGCCATGACAAATAAAACATTCTTCCTCGCATCTGTGGTCCTGCTCAGCTATGGTACGTGGCTAGGCTGTGGTGAAGCGGAGGCCCCCGCCGATGAGGCCATCGCTGTCGAGCCGGAGATCGTCAAGCCCAAGCCGGGTGAGAGCGTGCTCATTCCAGCGGGTGAGTTCACCATGGGGACGGACCAACAGGCTCCCCCTGAAGTGGCGGTGCCTGCACATACCGTTGACCTGCCGGCCTACTCTATTGATGTCTATGAAGTGACACACGGCGAGTGGATCAAGTTCATCACTGAGGTGGACTTTCGACCGGAAGGCAATTGGCGCCAGTTCTACAGTATTGGTAAAGAAGACCATCCCGTGAGCAATGTGACCTGGGAAGACGCCAAGGCCTATTGTGAGTGGGCTGGCAAGCGCTTGCCGACGGAAGCTGAGTGGGAGAAGGCTGCTCGTGGTCCGGATGCCTACAGGTATTCCTGGGGTGATCTCTGGGATGCCAGAAGCTCCAATTCCTCGGAGATGGGCATGCGCAATACGATGGAGGTTGGAGAAATGGAGGCGGATAAGAGTGCCTATGGTGTTTATGACATGGTGGGCAACGCCCAGGAGTGGACGAGCGAGGAACTGGCCCCCTATCCCGACAGTCCAGCTCGCCGGGACGATTCCTTTCGAAGTGATTACATCGCGGTCCGTGGCGGTTCCTATAACGTGAAGGGGAGAACCATGGGCCTCTACAGTCGCAGCGGCTATGCAGCCGACTCCCAGTATGGAATTAGCTTCCGCTGTGTGCAGGATGTGGAGCAGGACAGTCCTTAGCCGGAATTATGCATAAGCCAGGTGTTCCACCTGGGAGCGCCAATCCTTGACGACCCCAACTTGACAGGTTCGCAGTATCCTCTTAGCATAACTTCGCGGGGTGGAGCAGTCTGGTAGCTCGTTGGGCTCATAACCCAAAGGTCGAGGGTTCAAATCCCTCCCCCGCAACCAAGAATCTTTCCTGATTGGCCGCTGAAAAGCGGCTTTTTTAATGTAGTTTGAGCGATTTTCACAACCCATCATGTTAAGATTCGAGAAAGATGTTGGCTTGATGTCCAATATTGCCAGTATATTGAGATAACCATGGTCCTTTGCGTCAGCTTTCACCATCAGTCACCTGAAAGTTCAAAATTCTGAGGTTGACTGCCATGCTAAGAACCCTCTTGGGCTGGACTGGAATCGCCTTGGTCGGGGTGGGCTCACTGCAGGTAGTCAAGTCGCAGTCTTTGAGTCCGGTTCCAGCACATGCCTCCGCCCAACGGGCGGTCCTGGATCGCTACTGCGTCGTCTGCCACAACGAACAAGCCCTTACGGCCGGACTGGCGCTCGACAAGATGGACATCGAGCAGGTCAGCGAAGGAGCGCCCGTGTGGGAGAAGGTGCTGCGCAAACTTCGAGGCCGGGCCATGCCTCCTGCCGGCATGCCTCGGCCGGATGAGGCCACCTACGACTCCTTGGCCAACTACCTGGAAGCGGAACTGGATGGCGCCACCCCCAACCCCGGCAGGCCCGTCCTCCATCGCCTCAACCGTGCCGAATACACCAACGCTATTCGCGATTTGCTGGCATTGGAGATCGATGGAACATCGCTTCTTCCCGCCGACGATTCGGGCTATGGCTTCGACAATATTGGGGACGTCCTCTCGGTATCGCCCATGCTGCTGGAAAGATACATGTCAGCGGCACGGAAGATCAGTCGTCTCGCCATCGGCGATCACACAGGACGCCCCGACTCGCAGACCTATGATGTTCCCAGGTTTCTGGGTCAGGAGGACCGCACCAGCGAGGATCTGCCGTTTGGTTCGCGGGGTGGAATCGCTATTCGCCATTTTTTCCCTCTCGATGGCAACTATCTCATCAAGGTCCGCCTGAAAACGAACTATAGCGGTTCTCTGGTTCTTGGAATGGCCGAGCAGCACCAGCTCGACATTCACCTGGATCGCCAAAAGGTGGGACAATTCACGGTTGGCGGCATCGGCATGAACGCGCCACGAACCTCTCCGGTGGGGGAGGAGGCACCGGATGCCCACCTGGAAGTCCGCATCCCGGTAACTGCCGGTCCGCACCTGGTCGGGGTCTCGTTACTGAAGGAAACCTGGGCACGCGAACAGATGATTCAACCGACATTCGAGAGCTTGGAGCGTGAGGAGCCTGGCGTGGGCCGTGTAACCATCAGTGGGCCCTACGATCCACAAGGGCCGGGGGAGACGCCCAGCCGGAATCAAATCTTTGTTTGCCATCCGACCAGCAGTCAGGATGAGGAACCCTGCGCCAGGAAGATCATCTCCACCCTGGCACGCCGGGCCTATCGTCGACCGATTGCGGATGATGAAGTACCGAACCTGCTCATTCCCTACCATACCGGCCGGAGCGATGAGGGGTTCGAGGCCGGAATTGAATGGGCGCTGCAAAGAATCCTGGTTTCCCCGGAGTTTCTCTTTCGCATCGAACAGGACCCGGAGAATGTAGAGCCGGGTACTACCTATCCCATCAGCAATCTGGAGTTGGCCTCCCGGTTGTCCTTTTTTCTCTGGAGCAGCATACCTGACGACCCGCTTCTGGATGTGGCCGCCAACGGGCAACTCAAAGATTCAGTGGTGCTGGAAAAACAGGTGCGGCGCATGCTTGCCGATTCCCGCTCCCGAGCTCTGGTCAGCAATTTCGCCGGACAGTGGCTGTATCTACGCAATATGGCTACGGTTGCGCCCGATTTGGGAGAGTTTCCCGAGTTCGACGAGAATCTG
>SMUY01098472.1_pt1 | contig 10490 bp, 8 predicted proteins | sample 2456441 | NCBI WGS metagenome assembly SMUY01 (sample SAMN11095931, study PRJNA526329) | marine sediment metagenome | biome: Marine sediment; feature: Surficial sediment; material: Deep marine sediment; isolation source: Hadal surficial sediment | place: Pacific Ocean | collected 2014-11 | depth 0-1...
CCGTCGGGAGGGTTCTCTCCCGCATATGCCGCCTGGCTGCGGTACGAGGTGTCTTTCCAGAACTGCTTGATCGTAGTCGGACGTACCGAGAACAGGTGCACCGCGGAGTCGGCGATGTCTGGCGACCACTCCACGAGGGGTGACACGTCATCGAGTACCCACAAGCTGCGGCCGTGGGTACCGAGTACCAGGTCGTCGTCGCGCGGATGGATCAGCATGTCGTCGTACAGGGTTGTCGGAAGATTCGATTTGAAGTGCGTCCATTCGGCCCCTCGACTCAGCGAGACGAACAGCGCCCGCTCCGTGCCGAGGAAAAGAAGGTTCGGGTTTCGCGGATGCTCGACGATCACGTTCACCGAGCCGTCGGGGGGAAGTCCGTTGACGAGGGCGGTCCAACTCCGGCCGAAATCGTCGGTCCGGTAGACATACGGCGCGAAGTCTCCGTCCCGGTGTGCGTCGAGCGTGACGTATGCCGTCCCGGGCCCCGTCGTGGACGCTATCACACGACTCACGTAGGTGTGCGAGGGGCGGGAGCGGCCGAGAATGTTGCCGGACACTTCGGTCCACGTGCGTGCACCGTCCCGCGAAACCTGGATGTTCCCGTCGTCCGATCCGACCCAGAGGATGTCGGGATCCAGCGGCGATTCTGCGATGGTGGTCAGTTCACCGTAGCTGCTGGTTCCGTCATTCCTCGAGAGGGTGATGTCGGAACCACGTATGCCCATGAGCGTCAGCGTGTCTCGATCGACCTGCTTCGTGAGATCCTCGGTGCGCTCCCAACTGTCGCCACGGTTGTGCGAAACGAAGAGCCTGTTGCCGCCGAGGTAGACCGTGCGTGGATCGTGACGGGAGATGAGGATCGGCGCCGTCCAATCGAAGCGATACCGTTCGCCGTCGATTGCTGCGGGTTGGATGTCCAACAAGTCGCCCGTCTCTGAATCCAACCGCACGATGCTCCCGCCCTGCGCGGAGCCGTACTCGTATCGCGGATTGGTGGGATCGGGCTGGTGGTACATCCCGTCGCCGAATCCTATTTGGCGCCAGTCGTCGTTGACGATGCCGATCCAGTGGCGTGTGGCGCTCGGCCCCATCCACGAGTGATTGTCCTGCAGGCCGCCGTAGATGTAGTACGGCTCGCGGTGATCGACGCCGATGGCGTAGTACTGGGCGATCGGGAGGCTGGCGATCTTGGTGTAGGTCTCGCCGCCGTCCCATGTCTCGTGCAGGCCGCCGTCGCCCGCAAGATAAAAGTGCTCCGCGTTGTTTGGATTGATCCACATGGAGTGAAAGTCACTGTGTACGCCCACGTCGTAGGTCGGCCGACCCGGCATCGTGCGGAAGTTGCGGCCGCCGTCTTCACTTCTGTAAAACAACGTGGCTGCTTCATAGACGCGATCTTCGTTCGAGGGGTCGACGAAAATGTGACTGTAGTACATCGGGCGTTGGTTGAGCTGATTGACGCGCTCCCAGGTCTCGCCACCGTCAGCCGAACGGTACGTCCCTCCCGCCTCCGCGTGTTCCACGGTCGCATACAGGATCGACCCATTGGTTTGGGCGATTGCCAGCCCGATGCGGCCTTTGTCCCCGGCCGGCAGCCCGTTGGTGAGTTCGCGCCAGTTCTGTCCGCCGTCGGTGGTCTTGTAAATACCGCTGCCGGGGCCGCCGCCATTGAAACCCCAGGCGCGGCGCAACCGCTGGTAGGCAGCCGCGTACAGAATGTCCGGATCGAGCGGATCCATCACGAGATCCACGACACCCGTCAGTGTGTCGACGAACAACACCTTGTCCCAAGTACGCCCTCCATTCGTTGTCTTGTACACGCCCCGGTCGGCACTCGGCTGCCACAGGTTTCCCAGCGCGGCGACGTACGCGATGTCCGTGCTTGTGGGGTGGGCCAGGACCCGTCCGATATGTCTGGTGTTGTCGAGTCCCAAGTGGGTCCACGTCTCGCCGCCGTCGGTGGACCGATAGACCCCGTTGCCCCATGACGTGCTCTGCCGGTTGTTCTGTCCGCCTGTGCCCGCCCAAATGACGTTGGGGTTCGACGGAGCAATGGCGATGTCGCCGAAGTTGCTTACCGGCTGACCCTCGAAGATGGGCCGCCAGGTCGCGCCCTTGTTGGTGCTCTTCCAGATCCCGCCGGTGGCGCTGGCCACATAGATCGTGGCGGGATCGTTGGGCAGGGCCTCCACGTCGTGAATCCTTCCGCCTGCGACGGCGGGCCCGGGCTGGCGGAAACGGAGGTGTTGAAGTTGGTCGCTGGTAATCGACATACCCTGGGCATGGAGAGCCCCGGGCGACAGGAAGACGGTGAGAAGCGCGGCAAGTTTGATGGGTCGGGACATGGGGTGAACCGGGTGTCTGGTTTCAGGTGTCGGGGGAACGACTCGAATTTGGCGGGTCGAATGTAAGGTGAGGAGGGGATAGGTGTTAGGGGATAGGATCGGAGAATGGAGAATGGAATCTCCAACCTCCCATCCCCTATCCCCTATCCCCTATCCCCTAAGCAATACTTGAAGCGCACGGACCGCGGTGGTAAGGTTGCTCTCGATTCACCAGGCGCGCTTCGGAAGGAGCCGGCGATCGAGTGGCGAAGAAAAACAAGAAAAAGAAGAAGCGAGGCAAGGCTTCCGACCCAGAGGCGCTCCACGCCCGACTACGGTCCAACCTGGGCAGACTCCTTGGCTACGGCACTGGCGTCTTCAACGATCGCGCGGTGAGCAATTTGCAGTTACGTGGCCATGCCGGGTTTCGTACTTCTCACCTCGCCGTGGTGCGCAACATGAGCGTGGACGGCACCCGCATCACGGAGCTGGCACGCCGCGCTGGAATGACGAAGCAAGCCATGGGGCAGTTGGTGCGCGAATTGTGCGAGCAAGGATACCTCGATCTGGCCACCGATCCGATCGACCGGCGGGCCAAACGCGTGACTTATACCGCCTCGGGACGTCAGCTTGCGTTGCATGCGGCGGAGTCCGTGACGGAGGTCGAAGCTGAATTCAAGCAGGCGATGGGAAAGGGCGGAGTGAAGCAGTTGAGAAAACTGCTGGGCCGATTGGTGGATGCCTTCGGCGGCGGGTGAGGCCGCTATTTCTGCTTCGCTAGAGGAACACTCGTCCCTTCGTGCAGGGCCAATTCTCCCAGAGTTTGTAGTAGGTGTCGTACGAGGCGTCTTGCGGAACCTTCCACCAGGGGTGATTCGGGTCGTCCGCCGGCGGGGTAACGGCCGCGCCCTTCATGAACGCATTCGCTCTCGCCACGCCGACTCGTCGCTGGCAGTAGTGGCAGACGTACCACTTCTCGCTCATGGGTATCAACCAGATGTACGGCGCCCCCGCGGCTTCGGGCCAGTTCTCGCAGTCGTGGGCCACGGGTCGGAGCCGCGTAGGCGCCTGGCCCACGGCTTGGAAATGCCCGCAAAAGCGGCACGCAAGGAACTTGGGTTGGCCGTCTAGGGCCCGCGGGCCGAAGAAACCCGTCCGCCCACAGTCGGGACATGGCGATGGGGCGGCCTGTTCGGCCATCAAGGCGTAGGATTGATCTTCCCAGTCCGCGTCGGTGAAGGTTGGGACGCTCGGCTGCTTGTCGGTCTCGGCCCCCCCCTCCCTCTCGGGCTCGCTAGTATCGGAGGTCGCACTCTCGTCGGCCGCCGGCTCCACCAGTGGGGCTTCCTCGATCAGGCTCTCGATTGTCGCCGTCACTACCGTAGTGTCTTCCTCCACCAATTCCACCGTCGCGGTATCTAGCGCCGCGGGCTCCGCAACCTGGTCTTTCGCACGCTCGCGCTCGCCCCTGCGCAGCAGTGAGCGCGCCGCCCCGAGCCGCGTTTTGCTTCTTTGCGTCTTACGCTTCCTTGCCAATGTGCCTCCGCGCGGCGTTCGCCTCATATCGTAAAGATTTTGTCGAACAAGAACATCAACTAATACGACCACGGGCTGGGACGCCATGACGCAGGTCACACGCATAGTCCTACAGCCCAGAGTAGCCTCCAGCCGAACCGGCGGGAGGTATGCCACCGAACGTGCACCGCCCAGCCGGTGGGGTCGTGACGTCGTTGTGACTTCGCGTCCGCAGCGTGCCCGAGTGAAATGTCGCTTGCGGTAAGGCCGCAGGTAAGTGACGGTTCTGCTGTCTCTGGTCTTCGGTGGGGCTGCCGTTGGGTCCGGGTTGTTTCGAAGTGCAGACAGCCGCAATATTACTTGACTAATCAATAAACGTCATGTTAACTATAGTGGTGGAGTCTTGTCCCGGTGGAATTTGGGGTCGAACCGATCACGCGCCCGTGGCGGCCCGGTTGGTGGAGAGTAAGGCTCGATCCATTCATCCCGTCTCTCGAAAACTGCGAGTGAGTCATGACCAACGACAGCGTCCGGATATCGATTGCCATCGTGAAGGGTAGTGTGCGGCCCAACAACTACACCTCCAAGGCGACGGCGCTGGTTGTCGATGAGTTGGAGCGGCAGCCCGACGTCGATGTCCAGGTGATCGACCCGGGCGTGTTGAACCTGGCTCTCCCAGGCATGACGTCGGAGGGTTCCCGGGAACAGGAACTGCAGGCGACCATCCGGAACGCGGGCGGCGTGATACTGGCCACACCCGAATACCACGGCAGCTTCTCGTCAGTGATGAAGCTGGTCATCGAGAACCTGGGGTTCCCGTCCGTGCTGTCGGGAAAGCCCGTGGCGCTGTTGGGTGTTGCGGCGGGTCGCATCGGGGCGATCAAGTCACTCGAGCATCTTCGGAGCGTCGTGTCACACATCGGCGGCATCGTATTGCCGGGTCCGGTTTCCGTAGCGGGTGTGCGGGGCTACTTCGACGAGGCCGGGCAGATAACCGACCCCGCCACGGATAAAGCCATCCGAAGCGTGGCGACCAACCTGCTCACCTACGTTCGGTCCAGGGTCTGTGAGGTGAGATGCCTCGAGGAGATGGTACGGGGGAAGGCGGCGTAGGTCGATGGTAGGTCGTGAGTGGTGAGTCGTGAGCTATTTGGTTGCTGGCTACCAGCTTCCAGCTCTACCACCGTCCCTCATAGCGGCGGATGTGATGGAACTATGACAGACCGCCGCCGGCAGCGGGCTACTCATCCCCGCTGGCCTTGGCGACCGAAAGCACCGCGGTTGGGTGGGATGCACGGGACCCGTGTTGTAAATCCGCGGATGCGACCCGGTGAGTTTTGTCAATCCGACGTCTTCTTCTCCGATTTCTTTTCCACCACCACCTTGAGATCGGCGGCCAGCGCGGCAATCGCCCCGATTGCGGCCCACACCGGCGCCAGCGCGATTCCCACCACGCCCAACGAGAGGGGGATCTCGATAAGCGTGCGCCCCTGATCGTTCTTGATGATGACGCGAGTGATGTTTCCTTCGTGTATCAACTCCTTGATCTTGGCGATCAGGCTGTCGCCTCTTACCTGATGTTCTTCGGTCTCGACGGTCTCTTCGACGACGACTTCCTGTACTGCCTCTTCATCCGATCGCTGCTCGGTCATGGTTAGATCCTAGGGAAAAGGGGATGGGGGATAGGGGATGGGGGGATAGGTTTCGGGTGTCGGGACACATTCCAAGATGTTTGCCGCACGGAATTTCGGACGGCGGAGCAGTTGTGGCGAGTGACCCTCCGGTCCTCCCACCCCACTACGGTTCCTGACTGGTCTTCTGTTTCATTCCCGCCCTCTCGACTTCCCGCCGCCCCTCGTTTCCGGCGGAAGTACGCCCCGCATCCTTGATAACGGTTCTGACTAGTCATAAATTATGTCTGGACGTAATAAGTGACCAGATGAGGAATTATGGCCGCCGAGATCATGGGAGCTGCCCACTTCAAGGAGAAATGCCTCGCGCTGCTCGACACCGTTGGTGTCGACGGCATCGTCATCACCAAGCATGGAATACCAGTTGCCAAGCTAGTCCCGATCGCGAGCGAGTCCACGGAGCTGCTCGGTGCTCTCGAGGGCAAGCTCAAGATCAAGGGGGACATTCTCTCGACCGGCGCGGTGTGGGATGCTCAATCTTGACACGCACATCCTGCTTTACGCGCTCGCCGGTACGTTGCGGCCCAGGGAGCGCGAACTGCTCTCCCGGGAGTTGTGGAGCGTCTCGGCCATCGTGCGTTGGGAGATCTGCAAACTCCAGCAACTCGGCCGGATCGAGATCGATCTCGACCAGCGAGAGGTAAAACGCATCTTCGGACGCCTGCACACTTGGCCGTTGAGTTGGGACGTGTGCCGCGCGAGCTGCCAGCTCGATGTGCGGGGTGATCCGGCCGACCAACTCATCGCCGCCACCAGCATTGTGTACGACGTACCTCTCGTGAGCCGAGACAAGGCGCTGCGCAAGTCGCGAACGATTCCGTTCGCAACAATGTGAGAAGGCGGGCAGCCTAACTGACCGTACTTCCTGCCCGTCGACGCACGGCGCCTACTTCCAGCATGGAATCAGCATTCGGAAACAGCCCGGTGGGGACGAGCAAGACGTTTTTGCCGGGGTCGTGGAGCATCCGCCTCCATGCGTCACGGCAGTCACCGGTTGCGGTTTCGCTCTTGCTCCAGGTACGGCACGCCCTTGGCTATCCAGTCCGGCGCCGGATCGTCCTTGAGGTAGTGGCCGAACCACTCGATGATGCGTCGGTGGTAATCGAGTTGGTTGGCCTTTTCGGCCAAGCCGTGGTTTTCGCCTTCGTATACGAGGAGCACGAAATCCTTGCCCGCACGGCGCGCCGCGTTGTAAAACTCCACCCCTTGGTTGAAATCAACTGCGCCGTCCTCGGTGCCAAACGTCACGAGCAGAGGGGTGTTCATGTTCTCGATGTGGAATACCGGTGAGTTGGCCGCGTAGGCCTCGACGTCCTCCCAGAACGGAACCTCCATGCGTCCCTGGCTGATCTCGAAAATGCGCGCGTCGGTGCCGCCGCTGTTCCAGTAGATCGAGAGGTACATGCTGAACAGGTTGGTGAGCGGGGCGCCGGCGACCGCTGCGGCGAACAGATCGGACTGCGTTACGGTGAATGCCGTTTCGTAGCCACCCCAAGAGTGACCGACCAGCCCGACACGGTCGGCGTCGATCATCCCGGTCTCGATCGCAGCCTGCACAGCGGGCTCGATCGCGGCCACCGCCGAGCGTCCCGGGTCGCGGTCGCGGTATACGATGTCCGGCCGCAAGACGAAATACCCCTCGGCGGTGAACGCGCTGGTGTTGTACGCGCGCCGCTCCGACGGCACCGAGTACGTGTGTACCGTCTGCGACACCTTTTCGTAGATGTACACGATCATCGGGTACCGCTTGCCGGGCTCATACCCGGCCGGATAGAACAGCGCCCCTTGGAGCTTGCGCCCCCATGTGTTCTCGTATTCGATCAGCTCGGCGCGCCCCCAGGCATAGTCCTTCTGAAATGCGTTGGTTTCCGTGACCTGTTTGGGGTTGGCCAGGTTCGGGCCAGTCGTGAAGTAATCGGGTGAGTCGTCGAAACGTTGCGCGACGAATACGAACACATCCGCGCTGTCGGCCTTTCGGAGCCGCGCAACGTTTGCGTCCATCAAGACGAGGTTTTCGGCGGGGCGGCCGGACCGGACGCGCGCATAGCCGAATTGTTTGCTCCACTCTCCGTACATCGTGAGGTAGATCGGTTGGTCCGTGTCGATGTAATCCTCGCTCCAGTCGATCCTTTGATAACGGTAACGCACGCTGTCCTCGGCGCCCCGCGTAAGTCGAGTGGCTTCCGATCCGTCGGGGCGGACCTCCCACACGTCGTACTTGTCGTAGAGCAGGACGGTCTCGTCGTCTTCGCTCCAGCCGGCCCTTCCGAACGGCGGCTTTTGCTCCACGGTAATGTCTCGGTCGGTGTTGACGAACGAGGCCGCGATGTCCGCGGTGATGTTGGTCGTGGTGCCGCTGGCCAAGTCGACCGTCCAGTACTGGTCGTCCCTGAAGAATAGGAAGTATCGCCCGCCGGAACTGGCTCCGAAATGGAACTCCACGCGGTCGACGATCTTTTCTCGTGCTCCCGTGGCGACGTCGATGCGATACACGTCACGGTAGCGCGGTCCGAACATCCGCTCCTTGTCATACGGCGTGGGGTCGAATCCGAGAGCATGCATGTCCCCCTCGACGACCACGACATCCTCGGTCACCTCGTTGCCCAGCTGGACGAACGTCTCCCGGTCGAGGTGCCACGCGGCGAGATAGTTTTCCTTCCGGTCGCTGTCGGCAAACACTTTTTGGCTCGGGACGATGTCGACGTCCTTGGCGTGCCAGATCTCCACACCCGCGCGTTCTTCATCCTCATCGTCCGCCTTGTCCATCTCGTCTTCCTCGTCGTCCTCGTTCTCTTCGGCCCCATCCTCGACGTCCGTCGTGTCCGCCGGCGTCTCGGCGTCTTCCTTCAGGCGTCGATCCTTGATCCCAAAGTAGAGGGTCCGGCCTTCTTCCGACCACCGGAGTCCTCGGTAGTCGACGATTCTAGTGGTATCGGGAAACCCGGAAAACTCGCTGGGATCGAACTCGAAACGCCGGGGGTTTCGTTCCTCGAGGTCGCGCCATGCGATTACGGTATGGCTGGAATCTTCGTAGGCCGAGTCGACTTCCACCCGAAGGAAAGCAAGATCGTCTTCCTCCTCGCGCCACACCGGCTCGGTGTATCGCGCGCTCGCCGACTCCAAAGACCGCAGGACCCCCGTTGCCGGGTCGAAGATCTGGACGCCGTTGCCCGCTTGCCCCTCCGCATCTACGATGAGGGCGAGCAGCGAGCCTTCGTCTTGCCACGCGAACTGCGACACATTGCCGAAGTTCATGTCGGTGGCGCTCGCGAGTGTCCGGATAACCAGATCGGCGCCCTTGGCCTCCCGCTCGTCTTGCGGCGAGTAGCGCGACATCGCGAGATAGGTCCCGTCATGACTGAACTGGAACCCGGCCACGTCATCTACCGAGAGGGTGTCACCGGTGCGGAGATCCAGCAGTCCCATTCTCAGTCGAACGGGTTTCTGCTCATCTTCCAGCTTCTTCTGCTCCTTTTCGGATACGCCGATGCGATACGCCAACCACTTCTGGTCGTTTGAGAATTTCGGTTGCGATCCGTAAGGGATGACGAACACGGAGTCCACGTCGATGCGGCGGATGCGCAGCTCGTTCTCCTCGTTGACGCGGTCGATTGGTACGGCGAGCCAGCGGCCGTCAGGGGAGATGGTGGCCGTTCTCAGCTGCTCCCACTGACCGTAGTCCTCAGGACTAATGGGCCGAGGCGGATCATTGATGGCCTCGGCGGTGGAGTCCGTGGCGGCGACGGTCTGCGCGCTCGACTGCAGGGTGCCGAACGCTGCACCCACCGCAGCAAGGAGGATGGTGCGGATTATTACGTGATGCGACATGATGTGGCTCCTAGAGATCCGGGCGCCGAGGCCCAACTACGCAACCTAATTGTGGGGGGTGAGGGTGCCAAGATGATGGACCGGTTGTCCAACGTCATTGCCCCGGAATGTGCTGGAGAACGGTATCAAGTGGGTTGCCGGATGTCGGGGACCTGAGTGTGCGAGTTGTGGGCAGACCCTGATTCCTGACACCTGAAACCTGACACCAGCGCCGTAGTCGCTACTATCTACCGTTCAGACCAACGCCTATTATCTGGACCATGACGACTATCACCGTCTCGATCAAACGCCGGCCCGGCTGTGCCGACATCCCGCTGCCACATTACGAAACTGAGGGTTCGGTGGGCATGGACATTGCCGCCGCCGTGGATGAGGCGGTCGTCATCGACCCGGGTGAGCGAGCGTTGATTCCCTGCGGCTTCTCCATGGCCCTGCCTCCGGGTTATGAAGCACAGGTGCGCCCACGGTCGGGTCTGGCGGTGAAGCACGGCATTTCGCTCGTCAACGCGCCGGGCACCATCGACTCGGATTATCGTGGTGAGATCAAGGTGCCGGTCATCAATCATGGCGACGAGCCTTTTAGGATCACGCGTGGGATGCGGATTGCACAGATGGTGGTGGCCGCCGTGTCCACGGCGGAACTCGTGGAAGTGGACACGTTGCCCGACACGGCCCGAGGGGAGGGAGGGTTTGGACATACAGGGGTCTAGCTGCCGGCGACCAGCAGCCAGCATCCGGCGGCGACGTTGACCTTCAGCTTCGACCGCCGTGGGTCCCGGCGCTTTCAGGAAACCGCGGATAACGCGGAAGAGGCGGGTGAACACGGATCAAATACTTTGTTGAGGTGTGGAGGTGGGGAGTGGGATCCGCTTTTGTCCGTCCGACCAGCGTCATCCGCGGTGCCATGGCGGCTGTTCGGATGCCGAGCACCGGACGCTGAACGCTGCCGGCGGCCACAACCCTCAAGGCGCCGCATGCTCGGGGCCGGTTGCTCGTCACCGGCCGGCGGTCACGGATGATCCACCTACGGTCGATTGCGGCCAAGCGGACCGGCCGCTTGCGCGAAGGATTCCCGTTCGACGTCCCGATCATCCGTGCGTTGGGTGAGATTCGCTTCACGTCACCAGTGACG
>SMUY01343205.1_pt1 | contig 10489 bp, 8 predicted proteins | sample 2456441 | NCBI WGS metagenome assembly SMUY01 (sample SAMN11095931, study PRJNA526329) | marine sediment metagenome | biome: Marine sediment; feature: Surficial sediment; material: Deep marine sediment; isolation source: Hadal surficial sediment | place: Pacific Ocean | collected 2014-11 | depth 0-1...
ACGAAGCGGATTTGCCGAGTGACGTCCATCAAAAATCAGAAATTTCTTCTGAGATCCAGTCCGTCGTAGAGATGGGCGACTTGCTCGCCGTAGCCGTTAAACATGATCGTCGGCTGCTTCTTGCCGCCGAATATACTCCGCAGACCGCCCTCCGGCGCTGCGCCGATGCGGCGCTCTCTCGCCTGGCTCCATCGCGGATGATTGACCTCCGGGTTTACGTTGGCGTAGAAGCCGTATTCGTGCGGTGCGGCGACTTCCCAACTCGTTTTCGGCCGTGTCTCGGAAAAATCGATGCTGACAATACCCTTGATGCTTTTGAAGCCATACTTCCAGGGTACGATCAGGCGTATCGGCGCACCGTTCTGGTTCGGCAACACTTCCCCGTAGAGCCCAACTGCCAGGATGGCCAGGGGGTTTGCCGCTTCCTCAATCGTCAATCCTTCGATGTAGGGCCATTGCAGCACGCGCGATCGTTGCCCCGGCATCCTTGCCCGGTCATGCAAGGTGCGAAACACAACGTACCTGGCAGCCGACCGTGGCGCGAATTGTTTGACGACGTCCGCCAAAGGGATGCCAACCCACGGAATGACCATCGACCAGGCCTCTACGCAACGCAGTCGATAGATGCGCTCTTCCAAAGCATGCGGCTTGACGATGTCCTCAATATTGAAGGTGCCCGTATTGTCCGCGTGGCCCGAAACCGTGACCGACCAGGGACGCGGTTCGAACTCCTGCGAATTACGGAACGGGTCGTTCTTGTCGATGCCAAATTCGTAGTAGTTGTTATAGGTCGTGATATCGGTGTAACTGTTTGGTGCCTCGTCGGTGCTGAACTCGCTCTTCCCAACATCGGTCAGTTTGGCGCGTCTTTGTTCCGGAATGATGGCGCCGGCGGCGGTGCCGGCCAGCATGGAGCCACCCGCAATCGCAGTGCTCTGAATGAACTTGCGACGATTGAGATAGTTTGCCTTGCTCGTGATTTCCGAGGGGCGGATATCTGCAGGTCTTCGAATCAGCAATGTTCTCTCCGGTAGTCTGGACTCAGTTTAACAGACCTGAGCGGGCCTTCGAATATTGCGGTGGACGCTTAATTCGTCGTAATCAACGAATATTATTCGTAATATTGCCGTTTTCCGGCACCACGATTGACTGTCTTACCTGGATTTCCGAGATGAAAACAACCGAAATAACGCTGACCTGGCTGGCCGCAATTCTCGTTTTTTTGTGCCTCCCGCTGGCTGCGCAAGCCGCAAAAACAGATGTTGTGGTGCTGATTAACGGCAATGCAGTGACTGGCGAAATCAAGTCACTCGACTTCGCTGAGCTGAGGTACAGCACCGACTCGATGGGGACCGTAAGCATTGAATGGGAAGAGATTGTGTCCCTTACCAGCGATCAGTCACTGCAGGTCGAGGTAGCGTCAGGCACCCGGTATTTCGGCAACCTGGTTCCGGCCAGCGCTGAAGGAATGATCGCGGTCGGTCGCGGCGAGAATGTTCAGGAGCTAGACCTGTCGCATGTCATCCGTATTACGCCGATCGAGACGGACGAGAAAATCTGGCAGCGACTGGAAGGTTCCATCAAGTTCGGCTTCGACTCCGACAAAGCAAGTGCCGTGACGAGTGGCTATTTGAGCGGCAATGTGCGCTATCGCGCCCGTACCTATCTCCTTGGGCTTGACGTGAACGTATCGATTACTGACCAGGAAAACGCCGACACAACTGAGAACAAGAGTCTCGCGCTCAACTATCAGCGATTTCGTGCCAGCCGATGGTTCACCGATTGGTTTGGCAGTGTCGAGAAAAATGATGCCCAGGGCGTCGATCAACGATTGAGCGTGGGTGGCGGCATCGGGCGGTATTTGGTGCAAAGCAACAATAATCAGTTCTCACTCCTGGGCGGACTGGTCGCTACCAGGGAGTCCTTAATCGGCGAAGAACCGCCTTCAACCAAAGGCGAAGGAAAAATCGAGATCAAGTACCTGCATCGCAATCACGAGCCAACGAGTGATATCGTGTTTAAAATCAATGTTTTCCCGCTCCTGGAGGATTTTAGCTCATTTCGATCCAACGCAGATCTGACACTGCGACGCGAGATAATCGATGATTTGTTCTTCGACTTGTCGTTCTACTACACCTACCTGAGCGACCCGCCGCTCGGTGCCGAGAAAGATGATTACGGCGTCATTACTTCGATCGGTTATTCGTTCTAAATTGACTGGCCGTGCATGAAAACGAGTGAATCGTCAATCGCACTAACGCCCTCCTCGCAAAGACATTGGCGCTGTCAGGACTAGCCGCGCGGTTCAACAAGGTGAATTTCGGCGATCTTGACGCTAAATATGTCGAAAATCGGAAAAAGTGTCAGGATAGTTACCAAACTTTGCTGACCATTCTGACTCCAATACTTAAGCCTGCGTTAAGGATTGCCCAGGCAGACTTGCATTTATGCTGGCCAACCCAATTTAGTGACGATGATGATAAGCCCCGGACTGACAACACTATTAGATCGCGACAAAGCCGGTTCGCCGGCAACCCTGCAGGTGGACGTTATCGCCGATCTGATCTGCCCCTGGTGCTATCTCGGGAAGCGCCGCCTGGACGATGCATTGTCTGCGGTTCACGGTCCGAGCCTCGTTAGCTGGTACCCGTTCCAGATCAATCCGGCTATGCCTTCGTCGGGCATGTCTCTTGATGAATATCTCGACAAGCGTTTCGGCAGTGCTGAAAAATTGCAGCCCGCAATGGACGAGATAACGCGGATGGGCAAGACCGCGGGAATCAACTTCAATTTCGACAAGCTTGAGCGCATACCGAACACACTGGATGCTCATCGCCTGATGAAGCTGGCCGAGACTGAACAGATAAGTACCTCGGATCTCGCGGAAAATATCCTGCGTGGATTTTTTGAAAGCGGCCTCGATATCGCGGATCGGGATGTGCTGATCGACATCGGCAGCGATAGCGGCTTGTCGCCAACGGAGATTACCGAAATGCTCGATAACGACTTGTCGCGTCGTGTCGTACTTTCGCAGGAAGCGCAGGTCCGTCAGAGTGGCGTTACGGGAGTACCCGATTTCCTGATCAACAAGCGACTATTCGCCATCGGCGCACAGAGCACTGAAAGTCTCGTCAACATTTTCGATCGTGCAATGTTTGGTGAAGAAAGCGACCTGCCGGTTTCACCGATAGTTCACTAGCCTACGCTAGCTCCAATCTTCTACACGATAAACCACGTTACCACCCGCCATCAGGCGCCACCCGGTAATCGGATTGCGATGATAAGGGCCTGAACCCGGGCCGCGTGCAGCGATCCACTCAGCACGATTGGGTTGCACGTATCCGGACTCGTCAATGGCGCGGCTCATGATCACGGTGTCCTTGCCATCCCAATTGAACAGGTGGCGGAAGCGCGCATGCGCTTTCGAAAATACCGGTTCCTGCAACACCGCCTGCTGCCAGGAGCGCCCGTCATCCGTGCTGACTTCGGCAGCTGTAATTTTGCCGCGCCCGCTCCAGGCGATTCCCTGAATTTCGATCCAGCCTTTCTCGATCGTGTCAGGGTAACTTGGGTAGGTGATGATCGAGCGGGCGTCCATGACAAGGCTGAACTGACGGGCAACCTCGCCAATGATCGGCTCCGTATATTTCGACGTTTCTTCACGGGTCATGAAGGGGCTGTCGGAAAATTCCATCCTGCGTAGCCATTTGACGCAACTGTTGCCCTCACAGCCGGGATTAAGCAGCCGGATCGGGTAGCCGTTTTCCGGCCGCACGGCTTCGCCATTCTGTGCATAGACGATCATCGCCTCATCCCAGAACTGTTTTGGAATGCTGCGCGCCAGCACTGCCGCGTCCGCGCCCTCGGCGAGAAACCAGCTTGACTTAGGGGAAACGCCAACCTCACGCATTAATGTCGATACCATGACGCCGGTCCATTCGCTTTGACTGGTCATGCCCGCCAGCAACTGCGCTGTAGTCTGCTCCGGCGCATCGTGGTACAGGTTCCCGGAACACTCCAGGAAACAGATGCGACTGACCGCGGGAAAGCGCTTCAGATCACTCACACTAAAAGTCATGGGCCGCCTGACCATGCCGTGAATGACCAGCTTGTGTTTCTCCGGGTCGATGAATGGTACGCCGGCGTGATGCCGCTCGAAATGCAGGTCTGCAGGCGTAATGGTGCCGTGCAAGTCCTGCAGCGGTGTTTCCGACGATGACAGCGTACCTGATGGCACCCGCTTCAATGCCTCGTACGGCGATCGTTGCCCGAGGTCACTTGACCAGCGGCTGCCAAGCACCTTGGTCGAATCATCCGGGGCCACAGGCCGATTCGAGCCGGATACCTGAACATCCTGAGCGGCCGCAGACCGTGCAAGCACGGTGCCGGCTGCGCCGGCCATGCCGACAAGGGCCGCGCGGCGCGTTATATTCAATTCCTTTTTTTCTGTCATCAGTGTACTTCCTGGTATTTGTGGCGGTCGTCGGGCACAAACCTGTGCCGCGCCGGCATCTCGACCTGCGCCAGCGTGTTTGCGTCCAACTCCGCATCTGCGGGCACAATGTGATTGAGATGAAGTAAGTAGGCGGTCAGGGCATAGACTTCATCGGCTTGCAGAGATCCTGGAAGGTTCATCGGCATGCTGCGCCGGATATAGTCGAATACCGTCGTCGCGTACGGCCAGTAATTGCCGATGGTCCGATGTCGCCAGGTATCCTCATTGCTGGCGTCCGGAAACGGTTCCTCAGCGCTATGTACGACCAGTCGATCGTTCGGTCCGCCGCCGCCTTCTTTGCCATGACAGACGGCGCATTGCGCGACATAGATAGCCTCGCCCTCGGCAACCGTGCCGCTGCCGGGGGGCAGCGCCTTGCCGTCGGGTTTGATGTCGATATCCCACGCAGCGATTTCCGCCGCCGTCGCTGTTCTGCCGATACCGTACGTCTGCGGCTGTTCCGGTGCTTGTGCGAGGACCTGGCAACAGCAGACCGACAACAAAAGATAAAAAGGTGCCGGATTTATTATTTTGTCCATTCTTGAGAGATTACCTGCAATACGCTGCAAAAATAAATCCGGCGCCACTGCTGTCCCACAAAAAGAATGTGCGTGGCCCTGAAGACAATTATCATCAGGGTGCTCAGGTAAATTGATACGCTGGAAACATGTCTATCGCCCGCTGGGGCGGGCTCCTACGCTGGTTTCGTAGGACCCGCCCCAGCGGGCGAATACTGGACTTTGTATTGTCATTGTGCGCCGTCTTGCCACCAATCTTGAGTTTATGGGACAGCAGTGATCCTGCACCTTTTTTCGAGTAGACCGTCTGCCCGGTCTCGATGTTCTCAGAGGGGATATCGGCGCGCAAGCCAGTCGAGAATGAGGTGATTCAGCTCGTCAGGCTTGTCCTGCTGCGTCCAGTGACCGCAGTTTTCGATCTTTTGAATTTCAAGGTCCGCTACAAAGGGCTTCATCGCGTCGATTTGCTTCTGCGAGATGATGATGTCGTTTGCGGCTTCAACGAACAGTGCCGGGACCCGGACGGTCTGATCGACACCCTTCATACTTTTCCAGTTTTGGGCCCAGTTGCGATACCAGTTGATCGGTCCGGTAAAGCCGCCGGCGGCAAACGCATCCGCGTAAACGTCAAGTTCCTCGTCGCTCAGCAACGCTTCACCGGCGGGCTGGTCCTGGTCCAGCGCCTGAATCAGGCTGAGCGGCCGTCTTTTTTTGGAGCCGGTGTTCGAAGGCCCGCGGGAGAACTGCTTCCGTCGCATCATCACATTGATAAAGCGTCGTGGATCTTCGGCAAATCGGCGGTCCGCCTCATCCGATTTCTGGAAATTGACGATGTAGAAATCCTTCCCCAGTTTCCAGCGCATGTAGGTAATCGGGTTTATCGGTGGGCGCGGCAGGTGTGGAATGTTCAGATTGATCAGGCCCACCATGCGCTGTGGTGCCAGTAGGGCCATGTGCCAGGTCAACATTGCGCCCCAGTCGTGGCCGATGACGACCGCTTTGTCTATCGACAGCGCTTCCATCAATCCTTCGATGTCGCCAATCAGTTTCTGGATCGTATAGTCCGCCACGTTGGGTGGCTTGTCGCTACCACCGTAGCCACGCATGTCAGGCGCAATCGCGCGGTAGCCGGCTCCGGCGAGCGCAGGCATTTGATGGCGCCAAGAATAAGCAAGCTCCGGAAAGCCGTGGATCAGGATAATGGGTGGACCTTCGCCCAGTTCATGTACGGCCAGCTTGATATCGCCAGTATTGACGAGCTTTGGAACGGGAAAAAAAGGTGCCGGATTTATTTTTTGTTCCATCGGTGAGAGATTACATGCAATGCACCATAAAAATAAATCCGGCACCTTTTTTGCTTGTATTTTGACGCTGTCGAAGCTAGTTTCCCCTGTAGGACAGAGATGGGGACAAACAGGCGGAATATCCGTTAATTGCGACCGGGGGACGGTGTAAGCCCCGGAACGAATGCCGCTGAATATCACCCCGGAGTCGCTGCCTGAACGGCGGACACCACGCTCAGTAGGAACAGCCGGCCGGCCCCCGATACCGGGCACATTGAGGCAAGGATTATCCCTTGTGAAACCGGGTGGTACCGCGAACTAAGCAATCGCCCCGGACGCTTGATTTGCGTTCGGGGCTTTTATTTGGAAATCGATGAATGAGCTTTAAGGAAGTCTCAGGCCGATATAACGGTCCGGCGCTCGAGGATGAAGTGCTGGAGTTTTGGCGTGAGCACAAGATATTCGAGCAAACGCTGAAGCAGTCCGCGGGCGGTCCGCTTTACACGTGGAACGAAGGACCACCTACGGCCAACGGCAAGCCCGGTATACATCATGTGCTCGCGCGCAGCTTCAAGGACCTGTACCCGCGTTACAAAACCATGCGTGGTTATCACGTGCCGAGGAAAGCAGGCTGGGATACACACGGCTTACCGGTTGAACACGAGGTCGAAAAAGAACTCGGCATCTTTGACAAGAAGGAAATCGAGGAAAAAATCGGCATTGACGATTTCACCCGTCGCTGCCGCGAATCGGTCATGCGCTATATCGGCGACTGGGAGAAGATGACCGAACGTATGGGATTCTGGGTGAATCTCGATGAGGCTTACTACACGCTGGACAACAGCTATATAGAGAGTGTGTGGTACCTGCTCAAGACGATCTGGGACAAAGGGCTTATATACCGCGGCTACAAAGTAGTGCCTTATGACCCGCGCATCGGTGCAACCCTGTCGTCACATGAGGTGGCGCTCGGCTACCGGGAAGTTGACGATCCGTCGATTTATGTTCGCTTCAAAGTCGAAGGTGAGGACAACACCTCGTTCCTCGTCTGGACCACTACGCCGTGGACCCTGCCTGCGAACCTGTTGCTGGCGGTGCATCCGGACGTCGATTACGTCTATGTTGAGACCGAAGGTGAAACCCTGATCCTCGCCGACGCGTTACGCACAGAGGTGCTGCGGGAGCTCGAATACAAGGTGCTGCGCAAGCTTAAAGGTTCCGAGCTTGTCGGCATGCGCTACCAGCCGCTATTCACATACCTTGAGGTTGATGGCGACGCTTTCCGGGTGCTGCCAGCAGACTTCGTCACCACAGACACCGGGACCGGTATCGTTCACGCTGCGCCGCCCTATGGTGTCGACGATCTGGCACTGGGGCAGGAGAACGGCCTGCCCGTGATACACACCGTTGGCCAGGACGGACACTTTCTGCCGGAAATCGAAGCGGTGGCCGGGATGTTCTTCAAGGATGCTGATAAGCCGCTGATCAGGATTCTCAAAGAGCGGGGTCTGATGTTCCGTTCCGAGCAATATCGACACAGCTACCCGTTTGGCTGGCGCACCGGCGATCCGATTATCTACTACGCCAAGAATGCCTGGTACATACGCACCTCGGATATCCGGGACCGTATGGTTGAACTCAACCAGACGATCAAGTGGGTGCCGGAAAATATCAGGGATGGGCGTTTTGGCAAGTGGCTCGAAAACAATGTCGACTGGGCCTTGTCACGAGAACGATTCTGGGGCACGCCGCTGCCGGTCTGGACCGATGGCGATGGTGAATACGTGGCGATCGGATCTGTAGGCGAGCTTGAAGCACTGACCGGCCGCAATCTCAGTGAACTCGATCTGCATCGGCCGGCCGTGGATGAGGTCACCTTTGAAAAAGATGGCAAGACCTTCAGTCGCGTCCCGGAAGTCATCGATTGCTGGTTCGACTCGGGCGCAATGTCCTATGCGCAGTGGCATTACCCGTTCGAGAACCGGGACGCTTTCGAGAATCGTTTCCCGGTGGACTACATCTGCGAGGCAATCGACCAGACCCGAGGTTGGTTTTACACCCTGCACGCAATCGCCACGCTGGTCTCGGACAGCGTTGCCTTCAGGAATTGCGTGTGCCTGAACCTGATCGTCGATAAGGACGGCAAGAAGATGTCGAAGTCGGTCGGTAATATCGTCGACCCCTATGACGTGTTCGACACGGTAGGCGCTGATGCACTGCGCTGGTATTTCCTGGCACGGCTGTCGCCCGAAGTCCTGAAACGCATTTCCGTTGAGATCGTGCAGGATGTCGCGAGCTCGTTTATCAACACATTCTGGAACACATACGGGTTTTTCGTGCTGTATGCACGGCTCGACGACGTGGATCTCCGTCAGGAGATCCCACCGGCCGACAGGCCGGAAATCGACCGCTGGGTGCTGGCGCTGCTCAATCAGACGGTCAGGACCTGCACGGCTGCGCTGGATGACTACGACGCGAAGCGGGCAGGCGAAGCAATAGAGTCCTTCGTCGACCAATTAAGCAACTGGTACGTGCGCCGGAATCGGCGGCGCTTCTGGAAATCGACAGATCCCGACGACAAACGATCAGCTTACCTGACCCTGTACGAGTGCCTGGAGGTTGCGACCAAATTGATGGCGCCGTTTGTTCCGTTCCTCGCGGAATATATATACCAAAATCTCGTCCGCACAGTGGATGGGGATGCGCCAATCAGTGTTCACATGAGCGCCTGGCCTGCCGTCAATGAAGATTATGACAATGACTCGCTGCTGTTCGACATTGGCGTGGTGCAGAAAGTCGTGGGCCTGGCCCGCGCCGCGCGCGCCCAGTCGGGGGTGCGGACGCGTCAGCCGTTATCACGCCTCCTGCTACGTGCGCCGGATGATGCTGCCGCGAAAGCGCTAGCAGATCACAAAGAACAAATTCTCGAAGAACTCAACGTCAAAACAATTGAATTCATCGCGCGCGATGAAGGATTGGTTAACTACCGCATCAAACCCAACTTGCCGAAGCTCGGCAAGGAGTATGGCAAGGAATTGCCGGACATCCGGCGAGCGCTTGCAGAAGCAGACGGCGCGGCTGTTGCGGGCAAGGTTGCGCTCGGAGAAAGCGTAACGATTTCAATACCTTCCGGAGAGATATTGTTGACCGGCGAAGACCTGCTCATCGAGACCAGCTCGGCGGAGGGCTATGCTTGCGGGGCGGATGCCGGCTACCTGACGGCGCTCGATACCTCACTCACTGAAGAATTAATTCGCGAAGGCATTGCACGCGAAATGATTCGTACCGTGCAGGAATCGCGGAAGCAAGCTGGACTCGAAGTGTCCGACAGAATTGTCTTGGGAGTTTCCGGATCCGCCGGTGTCGAGGCGGCACTCGACGAATTTCGTGAATACCTGATGTCGGAGACGCTCGCGACCGAATGGCAAATCGGCCAGAAAAATCCCCGGTTTCTCGAAAAGCGGACGCTCGATGATGAGGAATGGACCATCGAAATAGAAAAAATTTGAATCAATTCGCCGATTAGGTTGCATACAGTTCCAAAGATTTGATATAAGAACACGTCGCAATTAGACGACAGAATACGAGAACACGAGGGAGCGCAACGTGGCACCGTGTACCGCGGACTACAGGAGGTAGTCGACTCACACGCGTAGTAAGCCGCAAAAAGGTGAAAAAAGCGGCCAACAGAATAATAACGCCGGAGTAACAATGTCCAAGTACGTCCATCGGTTCCATACCGCAGTGTCGGTATTGGCTGGTCACGGCCATATAAAACAAAGACTTGTACAATCCTATGAAGACAGTCTGACCTTCATAGACGATGACCTTATGCCGAGTGTACTGCGGCAATCATTTGCGGACTTAAGACGCATGATGAGTCAGGTGGATCCGCTGAATGGTGAAGGACCGATTTGCGCGTCGGTGCGCAAGATGTCAATCGAGGAAGCGGACGAGTGCGCGCACAGGATTATCGATCTTTATGGCGACATGGTGCGCTTATCTGATAGCGCAAAAGAACATTTGCCGCTACATGTCGAGGATAAGCCGACCAATACCCCCGTCCTGGTTAAAGCAAACTAGCTCTCATCGCCGATCTGCCGAATGGGGTAGTAAACGTAGGTCAACAGATCAGCCTCATCCGTCCGGATCGGGTCGCTGATGTACGATTCCCAGGCATCTCCATTTCTCTG
>SMUY01162602.1_pt1 | contig 10487 bp, 9 predicted proteins | sample 2456441 | NCBI WGS metagenome assembly SMUY01 (sample SAMN11095931, study PRJNA526329) | marine sediment metagenome | biome: Marine sediment; feature: Surficial sediment; material: Deep marine sediment; isolation source: Hadal surficial sediment | place: Pacific Ocean | collected 2014-11 | depth 0-1...
GAGGATTCTGAGGCAACTCGTGCCATAGCGGATTACTTCGGGTTCGGTCGAAAACAGCGAAACGATTTGTGGCGCCAGGACGATCATCATAATACCGATGGCGGCCATGAAAATCGCGTTGTACTTTGAGGCCCGCCATACTGATCGCTCAGCCCGGTCCGGTTTTTCGGCGCCGAGATTCTGACCGACCAGTGTTGCGGCAGCGTTTCCAAGACCCCATGCAGGTAGCAGCGCAAATTCGATCAGGCGCAACCCGATAGTGTAGGCTGCAATCGGCGCGCTGCCATACATCGCAACAATGCGCATGATGGCGATCCAGCTCGAAGTCGATATAAGGAACTGGCCAATCCCACCGGCGGATATCCTGATCATTCTCAGCATCAGCTGTGGTGCAGGCACCAGGTGTTTGAGCCGGAGTCGCAGACGCCCTTTGCCGCCAAACAGGCAGTAGGCCAGGTACACGACACCAATGCCGCGCCCGATCGTCGTTGCAACCGCAGCGCCGGTGACGCCCAATTCCGGGAATGGGCCGAGCCCAAATATCAAACAGGGGTCCAGTCCGATATTGATCGCATTGGCGAGCGCCAGAGCGCGCAGGGCTACCGGCGCATCGCCCGCGCCGCGGAATGCAGCATTCAGCAGGAACAGGTACAGGATGCTGGCTGATCCACCGAGCAGCATCGCCATGAAGCCCCGGCCTTCTGCAATGACGTCCTCGCTCGCACCCATCATGCGCAACAAATCTGCTGCGTAAACAACGCCGCAAACGCCGATGAGAACAGCGAGCGCGCCGCCGACCCAAATCGCCTGCCCGGTGACATGAGCGGCCGCGTCACGGTCCTTGGCACCGATGCGTCGCGACACCATGGCCGTGACTGCCATACCAAGGCCGATGGCTGCGGCGTAAAGAACGGTGATCAGTGCCTCTGTCAGGCCGACGGCGGCAATCGCGTTGGTGCCAAGGCGGGATACAAAGGCGATGTCGACAACCGCGAACACGGCTTCCATCCCCATTTCGAGCATCATCGGTATCGCGAGCAGGCCGAGCGCCCGGCCGATCGGCCCGACGGTAAAGTCGGTCTCGTTGTCACTGATCGACTCGCGGAAAAACGCGAATGCGCGTTGCCAAAAATTCTTTTCCTGTTTTGTTATGTCGTAAGTCATTGCAAATGTTTTCCTGAATCACCGATCAGACGCATATTGTTCAGATACGGCGAAGCAATCCGGATGCACCGCGCCGGATACTCAGAATCAAAAGGAAATATCGACTAGGTGTGCGTGTCAGTTCGTTGCGGAACGGCAGTCGTGTAATCGCCGGCAATTCCAAAGACACAGACGAGCCTGACCACAACGGTAAGCGTTTTGTTCATTTTCGTGGTTTTCATAGATGGCTCGATTTCAGGCATGGCCTGTTTTGACTTACAGGGACCATGCTAACTGAACACTATGGAAAGTCAACGAGCGTGGTTTCAACCGCGATTCAGGGCTTGCGTGTCTGCAGCGGCCTGTTGTTGTTCCCAGGCATCGATCAGATAGCGATTGTCATGCTGCCAGGGATGAAAGTCTTTCCGCAGAAACCTGAGCCAGGGTATAAAGACGCGACGCAATACGCCCGGCTTGATCAAGAGGTAGTAAAAACCACTGCCCCATTCACGAAGGCTCCACAGCTTGCCGTCTGTCTGCAGCATAATGCAAAGATTGCGCATCGTATCCTTCAGGAAAAAGAAAGTATTGAGTATTAAGGCATGCCGTCTTTCCCTGACTGGCCCACCGACGGCGACATGTACATCAAATGCTACAGACTTGTGTTCGGTTTCCTCGATACCGTGCCATAGCCACAGGCTGGCGATGACAGGATCGGCGCCAGCCATCGGTGCCTTTCGCGTCAGCATCTCGTCAGCAAGTATGGCGGTGAGGTGTTCGCTGGCGGTGGTGCCGGCAAGTCGCCTGCGTGCTGTCAGCTCGCGGTATGCCCAGTCGATTCTTTCGCGCTCGTTACGTTCGATTCGATCCAGGTCGTAGCCGCGTGACTTGCACAGAAATTCATTGTAGCGCTGATGCTGGCGACGGTGCGTCGCTTCCTGTGCCTGGAACGCGGAGATTTCTTCCAGCAGCTTCGGATCTTCGATGTCGTCGGCGAAATGACGGACGCTATCGATGAAGAACTTTTCACCCAGCGGGAAAAGCATGGACATTGCGTTGAACCACGCTGTTCGGAAGGCGCTGCCGCCGTGCCAGTCTGTCGCCAACGCCGCCTCGATTTCAAACGATTTTCTGCGGGGCCCGAACTTAAGGCCTTCCGGGCTGCTACTTTGCAGAAGCGCTGTCATGCCCCGATTCTATCCCTGCGCGGAACTCTTCACCATCAATAAATTTGGCTTATCTTGGGAGGACGATAACGACTGGTAGCAATACCCTCTATTGCTTCTGGTCACGCTTGATCAGCAATTCAAGTTCACGTGCGGTGTCGCGAGCGGTCTGAATAAGCTGTTCTTCATCGTGTTGCAGGGCATGCTGCTCTTGAATTAACTGATCGTCTTTGTCGCGAAATGTCGTGATCAGTCGATTCACTTCTTTTTCGTCGAAACCCAGACCAAATAACACTTGCTCGCTCATCGCGAGGCTGGATAAAAGCGTCTCACGAAATATGTGCTTTATTCCAAGATCCATCAGATGGTGTGCATGCCGGCGGTTTCTGGCTCGCGCAACGATGACCAGATGCGGGAAATGCCGTGTGACCATGCGCGCGGTCCTGACCGATGCTTCAATATCATCGATCGCCAGCACGAAAAGCCGGGCATGATCGGCACCGGCTGCGCGAAGCAGGTCCAGTTTCGACGCGTCGCCGTAGTGCACGACGTTGCCGTACTTGCGGACGACATCGACCTGGGATGCGTCAATCTCGAGCGCGGTAAACTGCCGGCCAACGACGGCAAGTATTCGACCGACAATCTGCCCGAAGCGACCGAATCCGGCGATGATAACCGCATGCTGCTGGTCCTCCATTTGGTCGTACTCTGGCTGTTCGTCTTTCCCCAGCCGCGCAACGAAATACTGGTTGAACATATAGAAAACCGGCGTCAACAACATTGAGACTGCGACGGCGAGAATCAGTTGATCGATCACATCTGTTTGCAAGATTTGTTGGCGCGCAATAATGGCGAAAAGCACGAACGCAAATTCACCGCCCTGCGATAGCACTGCAGCCACGCTGGCAGCACTCTTGGTATCGCAAATACCAAATAGCCTGGCCAACGGAAACAATACTGCCGCCTTGACGGCCATCAGGCAGATGACAATCAGCATGATTGTGACCGGATGCTGTATCAACAAGCCGAGATTGACCGACATGCCGACTGCGATAAAGAACAGACCGAGCAACAGTCCTTTGAAGGGTGCGATGTCCGCTTCAAGTTCATGTCGATATTCAGAATCCGCCAGCAGCATGCCCGCAATGAATGCCCCCAGCACCATCGACATTCCTGCCGCCTGCATCAAGAGTGCGGCGCCGATGACAACCAGCAGTGCTGTGGCTGTAAATATTTCAGGTATTTGAGTTCGTGCCGCAATTCTCAACACTGGCCGAAGCAGGTAATGGCCGCCAACAATCAATCCGCCGATGATTGCCAGCGCAATGGCAAAGCCGCGCAACACAAATCCCTGGCTGGCAGCTGCACCAAACATTGGAATAATCGCGATTAAAGGAATGACGGCAAGGTCCTGAAACAGCAAGATGGCAAACGCGCTGCGACCATGCCTGGTCGTCAGCTCCTTTTTTTCGGCCAGCAACTGCAGCACCAATGCGGTAGACGACAAGGCAAGTACGAAACCGACCAGCACAGCTTCACCGAGACCCAGCCCGAACAATAATCCGACTGCTGCGATCGCCCCTGCACTGATAATGACCTGGGCACTGCCCAGGCCGAAAACCATGCGCCGCAATACCCATAGACGGGACGGCTGCAATTCGAGGCCAATAACAAACAGAAGAAACACAACGCCCAATTCGGCGAAATGCAGAATGTGTTCAGCATCCTTTATGATGCCCAGTCCGAATGGGCCGATGATGATGCCAGCTGCGAGATAGCCGAGGATTGAGCCGAATCCCAGTTTCCTGCTGATTGGCACCGCGATCAGGGCGGCAATGAGGTAAATAACAGCTTCCAGTAACAGATTCATGTCAGCGCAAGATTCACGTCACAGTATCGATGTGGCCTATGGTGCCAAAATTACCGGCTCAACTGCCAGTAATGGCGGTTTTGCATTAAACTACGGCGCTTGTTTCGAGGGACTCTTTATGAGCGGGCAGAACGGCGACCACCCGTTATTGATATTGGCAGCGATCCTGTCGTTGTCCGTTTTGGTTGCATGCGATATTGCTTCGCAGGGCACAGGCGGGGTAGCGCCCGCTGTGCCGCAGCAAGCGGCCGATGCGGGGCCGGATGAGGCTGCCGAAAGTGCCGGTTCACCGCCAGAAACAGCGCCACAAAGGCCGGTTGTCGCCGAGACCTTGCCGTATGCAGAAGTTGATGACGAACTGGTGTACGGCTACTTCGTTTTCCCGGCCGATATGGTCGATCCCCTGCCGGGCATCATCGTAATTCACGAATGGTGGGGCCTGAATGACGAGGTGCGGGCGATGGCAGATCGTATCGCTGCCGAGGGCTACGTGGTGCTGGCAGTCGATCTGTTTGGAGGCCGCAGCACTCGATCGCCGGCGGATGCGCGGGCAATTATGGTGAGTGTCGTTGAAAATCCCGATTTTGCGGAAGAGAATATCCGTCAGGCCTATCAGTTCCTGGTTGATTCCGGTCAGGCACCAACAATCGGGGCGCTTGGCTGGGACTTTGGTGGCGGATGGTCCCTGAATATGGCCATTCTTTTCCCTGATGATCTTGATGCTGCCGTCATGTATTACGGGCAGGTCACCAATGACGAAGAGCGTCTTGCGCCAGTAAACGTGCCCATACTTGGCTTATTTGCTGCGAACGATCGCGGCATACCGGTGGCAAGCGTGCGTCGCTTTGAACAGGCACTGGAGAATCTTCGCAAGAATTACGAGATCGAAATTTATGCCGATGTCGGCCATGCCTTCGTCAATCCGACCGGCCCGAACTACAACGCTGCAGTAGCAGAGCAGGCGTGGACCCGTACACTCGAGTTTCTGAACCGGCATCTTTCCGTCGCTGTCGACTAGCAGTTCGTCGAAATGCCTCAGGGCAGCGCGCCAAACGCGTGCACGGAACGTGCACACCTCGTTTTAATTATTCGTCCTCAGAGTGGTCGCTGTCCGTCACCTGATCGCACCTGAGGGATACATCCAGCGCTCGGGAAACATAGGTTATTGCCTGATCTTCATGCCCTTCGCACAGCAACGATACCTGTGCTGACAGGACTGAAGGAATGGTAATTTGGGATGGCGCCGCGCTGATCCTGTCGCCATTTTCCGCAGGCTGCACGATACAAAAATCCTCAATCACAAGCGGTGCGATCTGATTGGCTGGGATACGCAAGCTGATTTCCGTTGGGCCATCACTGATAATCTGCCCGGCCGCCAGCGATTTGCGTGTGTCGGCGACATTCAGGGAAAGCAATGCGGGTGAGCGGCTATCTGAACAATGAACTCGGATCTCGAATAGGTATTCCAGGGTCGGCAGCCGCACAAAATTCCTGCCGGGATTCCGCGGCAAAAGAGGAACCAGCGGCGCATCCGCCGTCACCAACAGGGTGTCTTTGCCCGTCGCCGGTCCTGCTGCGGTAATGGCCAGCAGGACTGCGACAGGAACAATGCAGGTCGTTGTTGTCCAAGCCATCATTAAAGGCTACGTTATGATCAGTAAAAAACAAGTGTGAATGATCTTACGATCAGCGTCACGACATTCGAATTTAGCCGATGAATCCTGTCAAAGACAGCTACAAGCTGGCGAAGCGCATCGCGATTGCGGTGCTTGGTGTTTCCGTCCTGGCCATTGGGATCGTAATGATCATCACGCCGGGACCTGCACTGATTCTCATTCCGGCTGGCCTGGCGATCCTCAGCCTTGAATTCTCATGGGCAAGACTTTGGCTAAAGCGACTGCGCGAGCGCATCAGTTCCCGAAATATGCAGAAGCACGGTGAACGGGTGGAGAATCACCGTCGGCGCCATATGGAGTAGCAAAAAAAAGAGCCGGGGAAACAAGCCCCGGCTCCCAAGTATTCTCAATAAAAAGCCATCCGTGGCTTTTTATTGATCGCCATCCAAAAAACATGATTTTCGAATGGCTCCCATTTCTAATGGCTTGCAGCCATCAAAAATGGCGGTACGTCCGTGTACCGCAAGCGGCCAGGATGCTGGCCGCTCAAATCCGGCTATTGCGGCAAAGGGCAGTCGGGGGAGAGATGCCGTTTGCGCTCGCAATCGCCGGAATTTCCGGGACGGCTTAGCGGCTGTCCGCGATTTTCACTGATGTGCGACCGATGAAGCGGATATCAAGATCGAGCCTGTTTGCCGCCAGTACGCCCTCGATTGCGTCCTCGACGGCAGCGGTATTCGCCGATGCGGCGAGATTCCTGTTTAACTCGGCAGTCTCGGCTGTGGTCGCAGCCGTTGCTGCGGCAACCTCATCCAGGTCATCCGCTACCGCGGCGCTGGCCGCGAACAAGCTGGATACGATGATTGTGGCAATAATACGAGTCCTGTTGAGTGTCATTTTCTGCTTCCATTCGATTAGTGATGGCGCATCTTGCCATCGGGATGAACCTCTGTGTAAGCCATAGTGCACAACCCGTGCCAACCCTGAAAACCTATTAAAAACAGCAATTTAACATTGGATCTTGAAATACGAGATCTCGTAAATTACGAAATATCGTGACTGTAATCACGAAATTCCGTATAAAGTGCCGGTATGACCTCACTGGATGATTATCAGTGGCTGTTTCGCAAGGCGCCGATCATGGCGACCTCCATTGGCGAAGATGGCCGGTACCTCGACGTCAATGACGCTTTCCTTGCCCGCCTGGGCTATGCGCGCCGCGACATGGTTGGCAGGCGGCCGGGCGAGTTCGTCACCGCGGAGAGTGCAATTCGCATCGACAATGAGCTGCTGCCAACCCTAAGGCGGACCGGCAGACTCGAGAACAAGCCGGTCGACTTCGTTGCGAACAACGGCGAGATCGTCAGATGCCTGACCAACTCACTGGTTGAGCACGATCCGGACGGAACATTCGTCCGTACGGTAGCGATTTATTCCGAGAGATCTGAGCAGGCGAGGGCCGACTGGAAGTATCGCCAGTTGTACCGTGCGATGCCGGCCATGTTGCACACGGTTGATGTCGAAGGCCGTGTCGTCACCGCGACGGATCACTGGCTGCAGAAAATGGGTTATGCGCGTGATGAAGTCGTAGGGCGATCGATCATGGACTTTTACAGCGAGGCGGATCGCAAACGATTTACCGCGGGCCGTCTGCAGGACGTAATCAGTGGCGGCGAGTTCAGTAACGAAGAACGTCAAATGGTGACCAAAAGCGGCCAGGTGCTGGATCTGGTCATGTCCGCGATATCTGATCGCGATGCTTCAGGCCGTGTTCACCAGATGCTGGTTGCGTCGAAGGACATTACCCAGCGGAATCGTGCAGAACGGAAATTGCGCGCGTCCCTGGCCGAGAACGCACGCCTCAGGAAAGAAATCGAACGTGAGCGTGATTACCTGCGGGAAGAAGTCAACGTCTCAATGAACTTCGGGCGCATAGTGGGCAAGAGTGCGGCGCTGAAACATATGCTTTCGCAGGTTGAAGCCGTCGCGAAAACGCCGGCCAACGTACTTATCCTGGGAGAGTCGGGTGTTGGCAAGGAGCTCGTGGCACGCGCCATTCATGCGCGAAGTTCCAGGTCCGCGGCGCCGTTGGTCAAAGTCAATTGTGCGTCGATTCCGGAAGAGCTGTTTGAAAGTGAATTCTTCGGGCACGTTAAAGGTGCATTTACCGGTGCTCATCGGGATCGCGTGGGCCGCTTCCAGCTGGCCGACGGCGGTACCATTTTCCTCGATGAAATCGGTGAGATACCGATTGAATTGCAGGGAAAGTTGCTGCGGGTATTGCAAGAGAGTGAATTCGAAAAGGTTGGCGACGACTTTACGCGCTCTGTTGACGTCCGCGTGATCGCGGCGACCAACAAGAATCTCGAGGCACTCATGGTTGCCGGACGATTCCGCGAGGACCTGTTCTATCGCCTGAGTGTTTTTCCAATCGAGGTGCCCCCGCTGCGGGAGAGACCGGAGGATGTGATACAGCTCGCGCAACACTTTCTGGAAAGTATCTGCAATGACTTCGGTCGGTCGCCATACCAACTGACACGCAGCCAGGCCGCGGTCATCAGTGGCTATGACTGGCCTGGCAATGTTCGCGAGCTGAAGAACGTCATCGAACGAGCGGTCATACTATCCAAAGGGAACACGTTGCGACTGGACTTGTCGATGCCGGCGAACCATCCTGCCTTGCCCGACTCCATGGAGTCGGGCCACGGGAAGGGTGAAGATCAGATACTGACTGACAAGCAAATGCGTGAATTGCAGAAGACAAATCTTACTGCGGCACTGAAAGCCACGAACTGGAAAGTGTCCGGCAAAGATGGAACCGCGGAGCTGCTTGGCGTCCGGCCGACAACGCTGTATGACAGAATGAAAACATTCGACATCAGGAAGCCAGGTAAATGAGCGTGACTGCCAGCAGGAAAATGCTATTTGTTTTTCTCCTTGTGCTTCCTGCGGCCGCGTACGCGCAGCAAGAATTGCCGATTCCGGTCGAAAACGCCCTGAAATATCGGAGAGTTCCAAATCAGACCTTGAGCGTTTACGTAGAGAGTCTCGACTCTGGAGCGGTGCTACTGTCGTGGAATGATGCCGTACCTCGAAATCCGGCGTCTGTTGAGAAAATGCTGACCACGCTGGTTGCGCTCGATACGCTTGAGCCGGCCTACACCTGGAAAACCGACGTGCACTTGCTGGGCGAGGTCACAGACGGTGTTCTCGAGGGAGATCTGCTGCTGAAAGGCTACGGCGACCCCTACCTGGTGACTGAGCGGTTCTGGCAGATGCTGCGGCAAATTCGCCAGTTGGGAATATCCACCATCCACGGCGATTTGTTGATCGACGACAGCTATTTTGACATCGGTGACTACGATCCTGCGGCGTTCGACCATGAACCGCTGCGTGCCTACAACGTCGCACCAAATGCAATGCTCACCAACTTCAAAGTAGTGCGCTACTACTTCGAACCGGATGTCGCATCTTCCAGGGTCCAGGTGAAAGTCGATCCGTCACTGGACAATCTTCTGATCGTCAATCAGCTGCGGGTTGCGAATGGATCCTGCCGCGGCTATCAACGAGGAATAACCATCACGCCAAATGAAGATGTGAGTCGCGTAACTTTCAGTGGCCATTTTCCGAGCGGTTGCGACATCTACTCGATGGACCGCGCTGCCCTGAGCCACAATGAGTTTACCTATGGCCTATTCCGTTTGCTGTGGCTGGAATCCGGCGGCCGGATTACGGGCACGTGGAAAAACGTCATTGCGCAGGATGACCTTGAACCGGCGTTGTCCTTCGAGTCGCTGCCACTATCGGACATCATTACCAAGGTAAACAAGCACAGCAATAACGTGATGGCCCGGCAACTCCTGTACACGCTCGGGGCCGAAGCCTTCGGTCCCCCGGGCACCGAAGCGGCCGGGCGCAAAGCTGTCCGCCAATGGTTGGCCGGCAATGGCATGGATTTCGCCGAGCTCAGGCTGGACAACGGGGCTGGCTTGTCACGTGAATCGAGAATGACGGCCCGACATCTTGCTGATCTGCTGCGCTTCGCCTACCAAAGCGCTTACATGCCGGAATACCTGTCGTCGCTTGCGCTATCGGGTGTGGATGGAACATTGTCGCGGCGGTTTCGAAACGGCGTTCTGACCGGGATGGCTCATATGAAAACCGGGTCGCTTGATCACGTCAGCTCGATTGCCGGCTATTTCCAGGCACGTTCCGGAAATCGTTACATCGTGGTAATGCTGCACAATCACACCGACATCCACCGCGGTCCGGGCGAGGAGGTACAGGAAGCGTTACTGCGTTGGTTATACGAAAAATAGCATCTTGGGTGTCGGTATTTGGCGTCAGTCCTGACCGCCTGATTATTTGATATCTGTAGTAAACTTCCAGCGCCCGGAATAATTGAACAAAATTACCGGTCGCGAGCCGCTTGGGAGGGTCGACGATGCGTACTGCATTATTGTTCTTAATTATATTGCCGTTCGTTGTGCTGGCGGAGACGGCCTACATCACCGATAATTTACGGCTGGGTTTGCACGAGGCTGCCGATACGAGTGATCGTGCGTTCCGCACGCTTGAAAGTGGCCAGGAACTCGAAATAATTTCGCGGGATCGCAATTACGCCAGGATCCGCTTGCCGGACGGTGAGCAAGGACATGTAAAGGCGGCGTACCTGGTTTCAGAAAAACCGGC